>Ga0115561_1003229_pt1 | contig 10505 bp, 10 predicted proteins | sample COGITO_mtgs_1105_4_FD_87201 | JGI IMG/M metagenome (GOLD analysis project Ga0115561, IMG submission 87201) | Pelagic marine microbial communities from North Sea - COGITO_mtgs_110512 | ecosystem: Environmental > Aquatic > Marine > Epipelagic | place: Germany:Helgoland, sampling site Kabeltonne...
AGGTCCGCAGCATCTGTATCGGTGATTTTTGAGAGCTCAGTCAGGTATGAAACGAGCTCTTCATCCGGGTAAACTTGTGCGCTGGTATAGATGGCTCCTGATTCGGGTTTAGACTTCTCAATTAGCTGATCCCAAATTTCCAAACCGAATGACTCGGTTACCATGTCGCTTAAAACGTTAAAAACAATACCTTTCATTATGCTGTCTTTTTGGTCATTTTTGTTGGGTTATATAGCGATTAATGTATGTATGTGGCCGCCGATTTCTGTACGTTAGATTTGCCTTTCGGATTGTTGGTTTTCGCGATGAGTTCAGTAGTGTTTGTTGTAACTCAATTAACTCAGCAAACTTCACGCTTTCTTCTTCGAGAACTGTCGCCCGATTTTCCAGAGATGCGCGATCACTGCGCTCTTTAGCTTTGCTCATGGCGACAGTCAAACACTCATTTACGGCACCTATTATCTCCGTGTCGTCCCATGGTTTATAAATAAATCGGTACACATTGCCATCATTGATCGCGGCAATAACGGAGTCCATTTCGGCGTACCCAGACAGGATACATCTTACTGTGTCTGGGTAACTCGCTCTGACATTTTTTAGAAAATCTGTTCCGCACATTTCCGTCATACGTTGATCGGTCACAACGACACTGATCGAATGCTGGTCAAGCAGTTTTAATCCTTCTGCAGCGCTGGGCGCAGTCATGATAGTGACGTTTTCTTTTCGGAATAACCTGTTCAACGCGCGAAGAACGCTGGTTTCATCATCAACAAATAGTACAATTGGTTTGTTCATCTCATCTATCCGCTAAAACCTTTGTGCTGGTGATTTTTTGCGACAGCGAGCGGTTTAGCTTTAGAGTCGCATATATTAGTGCAATCGATGCTGCCGCCATCTATATTAACTTCACAACTATTATAATCTTGAGAAAAGGTCGTATTGAATAACTGATGCAAGAATTCCAATTTATTGCATGCAAGACAAATTACCCTAACTAATGGTAAAGGGGATGTCATTGCTAATATTTCTTTTGCTGCCACTAAATACTCCCTATCTCAGCAACATTTTGATAATGAACTTATCTCAGTTTTGCAGAAACTTTCTAACCAAAACTTCCCATTTATTATTCACTTTTTCTTAATTTATTTATTGATCTAAGTCAGGTTTGTTAGATTTTCATTGTTAATAAGCAATCGCTCACAAACTTTGCCTTGCTGCTGAGTAACAATTCTGAATTACTTTTATACGCATGTTAAAACGTTATGGGATATCTGTTTAATGACAACAAAAATAATATTCTTGATGAAGATATTAAAACTGAAACGTTATCACTAAGTTCATATTGGGCCAGGATATACAAACTAATTCGGCATTCAATCACAGACACTGATGCTCAGGCTTCAGGATACCAAAAGGTGTTTTAGCCGTGGCACGAATTTATAACGTTTATAATTTAAGAGGGCTGCAGTTAATTTAAATAATAGCTTTCTCACTAATCTGGGGGATTCTCATAGAGGTTGAAAATTGATATGGCTTTTATCAGCTATCAGGCAATTTTTGTCGTTAACCAATACTATTTTGTTTTTGTATAAAACTCTGAGATATAACGTCCACCTTTAATGTTCACGATAAGTCGAAGTTTGTAACGTTGTCCTGAATGCCCGGTTAATTCTCTCAAATTAGTTTCTGTATGCCAATAATAAGGGCTTTGTATCATGCCTAATGGATAGGCAGTGGGGTGATTATTTTCATCAACCAAAAATAGTGTTGCGCTGCCTAAGGGAAACGTTGAGTTGACTGTTGTCAGGTTGTTTTTGTCAAAGACGTTCACCTCGAAATCGCCAGCCTTTAAAATACACTGTCGATTAATCACATCACAATCTCCAAAAGGCACTAACTGGATCACTTTCTCTTTTTCAGCTTGGTCTTCTTCATAATAATCTGCAGCAATATATCCAATTACAGCTAAAATTGGTGCCACCATAAATGCAGTTCTTGTATGTTTATTCATTAATTTATCTTTTTTAAGGCTTTACAGTTTTTGATGATTGAATATCAAATAAAAGTGTTTTGCACTTCATTTTTTTGATCCATGCGAACTGATTTTCACTTAAGGTTTTTAATTAAAGCATTTAGAAAAATAAAGGCTAAAGAGCAACTCTTTAACCTTTGATGTGAAATGGTTCATCCTTATCTAATCATGTCAACAAAACGTTCTCTCCAATAGACAATTAATGCCTAGTGATAGTTGACTGAAGCGTTGCCACTAGGGCGACGCATATTTTCAACTAAATCTTGAATGTTTTTTGGCGCAGGCCCTGTGAACTGCAGCACGATAAAAGCGACGCCAAAGTTCACAAGGGCACCTACTACACCAAATGCATTGGGTGAGATACCAAAGAACCAATTTGGACCCATATCGCCTAAGAATGATGTCCCTGGTACAAACATAATGCCTTTGTGTTGGAACACATAAAGCATGGTGACTCCGATACCCAAACACATCCCTGCAATGGCTGCGGTGCCACTCATTCTCTTAGAGAATATCCCCATCATCAATGCTGGGAATATTGATGATGCCGCCAAACCAAAGGCTAACGCCACCGTCCCTGCGGCAAATCCAGGCGGATTTAAACCAAGGTAACCCGAGACTAGTATGGCAAGTGTCATAACAATTCGTCCCGTCAGTAACTCATTTTTCTCAGATAAGTTAGGTGTGAATACCCCTTTCATTAAGTCATGGGAAATGGATGATGATATAGCCAGTAGTAAACCTGCCGCAGTTGACAGCGCCGCCGCTAAACCTCCGGCAGCCACTAATGCAATTACCCAGTTAGGTAAGTTAGCGATAGCAGGGTTGGCTAGTACCATAATGTCATTATCAACTTTTACCATCTCATTGCTTGCTTTGTATGCAGAATATTGAATTTTACCGTCACCATTTTTATCTTCAAATTCTAATAAGCCTGTGTTTTCCCAGTCTTTAAACCACTGAGGACGCTTTGAATATTCTAAATGTTGACCGGCAGTGGGTTCGATTGTACTCATCAAATTCAGACGCGCCATTGCGCCAACGGCTGGAGCAACTGTGTATAATAACGAGATGAAAACTAATGCATACCCTGCTGAAGAACGGGCTGCTTTTACAGAAGGAACCGTAAAGAAGCGCATAATAACGTGGGGTAAACCAGCAGTACCAATCATTAACGACATGGTATAGGCGAACATATCTAATGAGCCATTCATGTTGTCTGTGGTGTATTCTTTAAAGCCTAATTCGGTTACAACCAAGTCCAATTTATCAAGTAAGTAAACACCACTACCATCAGCCAGTGTAGAGCCTAAACCAAGTTGTGGGATCGGATTACCGGTTAATTGGAAAGAGATGAAAACGGCGGGAATGGTATAAGCAAAGATCATGACAACGTATTGCGCTATTTGCGTATACGTAATGCCCTTCATACCCCCTAGTACAGCGTAGAACCAAACAACAGCCATACCAATGGCCAATCCTAAACCGTAGTCAACTTCTAAAAAGCGAGAAAATGCTACTCCCACACCTTTCATTTGACCGATGATATAGGTTAATGATGCAATGATTAAACAAACAACTGCTACAATTCGAGCCGTTTTTGAGTAATAACGATCAGCAATAAATTCAGGAACGGTGAACTTACCGTGTTTACGCATATAGGGTGCTAGCAACATGGCTAATAAGACATAACCACCTGTCCAACCCATTAAAAATACAGAGCCGCCATATCCTAAAAAGGCAATTAAACCAGCCATTGAAATGAATGAAGCTGCACTCATCCAATCCGCACCAATTGCCATGCCATTTTGTATGGGGGTGATGCCACCGCCTGCTACATAAAAGTCACTGGTTGAGGCGGCACGAGCCCACCATGCGATAACAAAATATAGGGTGAAAGTGCCAAAGACTGCAATGTAGGTATAAAGTTTTAACTCATCCACTATGACTCATCCTCAGATGCGTATTTTTTATCAAGTGTGTTCATTTTATGGCTATACCAAAAAATCAAACCAACAAAAGTATAAATTGAACCTTGCTGAGCAAACCAGAATCCAAGCTTATAGCCACCGAGACGGAACTCGTTAAGTGGTTCGACTAATAACAAGCCAAACCCAAAAGACACAATAAACCAAATGACTAGACATATTGCTATTAAGCGAAGATTTTCCTGCCAATATGTTGTCTTTTTTTCCATATTATTCCCCTAGCACTGCATGCTATTTATATATTAGATACGTCGTTTATTATTGTTATCACTCTATATTTAAGAAAAAGCTTGAATATAAACATGCCGCCACGTGCTTTCGCAAAAACTTGAAAACAATTTACAGTAATTTATGTGCAACGTTAAGTGTCTGCAACATTAGCAAGCTTTGTTTTTATCATAAATACCACCTTGGTCTTATATCCGCATTTACCAATTGACTTAATGATATCTTATTGGGGTGTACGATAATATCAAAGGCCAAGTGCCAAGTGCCAAGCGCTATTAGGGTTAACCTTCTTTTAAAAGATGCTGTGGAAATAAATGCAACAGGCCTGCAAGCTGAATGGGTCGTTATGGTACAAAAAGAATTGTGTGCGGTTGCCTGTATGAAGCAAACATTCATCGTTGAACGTTTACCCAAACCCCAAACCCCAAACCCCGAACAGGAAAAACATTGCGACAATTGTTGTGTCAAATCGCAAACAATCAAGAGTTTGCTACCGCCTCAACTATTGATGACTCTGCAAGTATCAATAAAATTAACATTTTTATGCCAAACAATGGGGGGGAATCAATCGCATAAATATGAGGTTAGTACATCAAGCTTTATTGAGTAGATGGGTCACATTGTTTAAGGCAAGTATGGCGTTTTCGAATGCTAAAAAATGGCTAGCCGATCAAGGTTGATGTGAACTAATAATAAGCGTAAAAGTCAGCAATGTAAGCAGTGGGTAGGCTGCATACATTGCTTTGCTGATCCAAGTTGTTTTCGAAAATTACGACGAACAACTATAATGCGACGTACCACCCAGCTCAAAAAATTCAAAGGGTTTTAGCCTGTAGTACTTTTCCTCAATTTCTCTCGATTGCTCGGCATATGGCTGCGTCATGACTGCTTGCAACTCTCTTACTAGCGTGTAGTTTCCACCAGTCGCTTGTTGATAAGCCGGCACCACAAACCATTCTCTCAAAATATATTTTGGATTAACGCGTTTCATCTGCCTAGATATTTCATCGGTGGAGCGGGGCGCAGCAACATTATCACTAGCAATGTGCGAGTGCCATTTTGTGAGCCACCCTGACCATTGTTGGTCCATGCCTTCTGAATCCTTGTAGAAGCTTTTTTTAAGGGGGGCGATGGTCTTAGGCAACATTGAGAGCTCGCGGAAAAAGATAGTATAGTCAACGGGCGTTTGTGTCATCAGAGTTCTAAGCTCAGTAAACAAGCCCTTGTGAAAAGTATTAAGGCCAAGTTTGGCTGCCCACATTTTTTCCATTTGGACTTGCATCACGTCTGAAAATCCATCTTGGATCTCATCAAGCTGCTGTAGATAGTCTTGTTGCAGCGAGTCTGGTTGTAGAGAGCTATGTTGCAATGGCTCCTGATACGATGCCAGCAATGGCCTCAGTGCAGTACAGAAGCTTTTAAAATTTTGTTGTGCTGCAACTGGCTGGTTCATAAACGAGAAGTGATGTCCACCACCGGTCCATGACTGGAAATGCGGGTCAAATACATCACAGAAACCAAATGGACCATAATCAAGTGTGAATCCACCTAATGCGCAGTTGTCACTATTGAAATTGCCCTGACAAAAGCCAACGCGTATCCAGTTTGCCATCAGCGAGGTTAGGCGGCTGCGAAACTCACGCGCTAACATCACCACTTTTTCGGGGCTGGTGAGTTGATTGTCAATCACATCTGCATATTCACGGTCGATTGCGTGCAACACTATTTTCTCTAGCTCTTGTATCGCTTTAGGGTGTGTATTTTTGCGGGCACGGCGACCAAAGAGCTCAAGTTGACCAACTCGAATGAACGAGGGGGCAACGCGAGTCGAGATAGCCACCGCCTCAGATATTAGCATGTCAGGATCCTTCGAACGTGAACCTTCGGAGTACCATGGCCGCTTGACTTCTTCCGTCTTCGAAACATACAAGCTCAAAGCCCGTGATGTTTCCACCCCAAGTGCATGCATATGATCCTGCGCTAGGAACTCGCGAATACTCGAACGCAGCACAGCGCGCCCATCAGCACCGCGGCAATAGGGTGTCCGTCCACCACCTTTGAGTTGCATTTCCCAGCGTTGGTCTTTGATGACAGCTTCAAGTACTGAAACAGCGCGACCGTCGCCATATCCGTTACCCGTTTGGAAGGGACACTGCTGCACATATTCGGTGCCGTAGATGGAAAGGGCATAGCCACTCGCCCAACCGACTTTGCGCATCGGCTTTGGCAGGTGCGATATATCGCCAGAGAACATCCGGATGAAGTCGGGGGAGGTTGCCATACTGTCAGAGAAACCAAGTTCATGAAAAAAACTTTTGCTGTGGGCTATATACTCTGGGTTTTCGATTGGGGTGGGATTGACGGGGACATAATGGCCAGAGAAAACTTGTCGAGGCAAGTAATCATTACCGTTTGCTTTCGCATCAGGATCGCAGCTAAGCGTGTCCATAAGCGAGTAATTTGCCAACTCTGCGAGCTGGTTGAGCGTCACGACTGTTGGGGATGTTTCTTTGGGTAGTTGTTCAGACATAAATTACACCGCACCAAAAGCATTGTCTGTGTAACATTCCATGGGAAAAGCCACACAGCCACAATTGTGGCTTAATGTTATGTGGCACGTGATAGTGTGCACAGTGATATGATTTCGAATTTTTTTATGTAAGTTCATTTTGCATTTCCATAATTATTTGATGGACGGTGTTGTCTAGACTTAGGGTACTATTTTAGTGCCTGATTTTTAATCAATGCCATTGAGATTAATGGTGCTCAAAACAACGTTTAATATCCGCAATAGAATGTGTTTAATCATCATCATCATCATCATTGCTTTTATTCTATGTGTATTTTGTTGCTTAAAATGTCGATTGGAGCAACGTTAATAAAAGATGTGTTTGTGCATAAAGAATGATGTTAACTGCATTTCGACTTTAAGGTGTCCACATTAAATTAATGGTTTTATTTTTTAGGATGTGGGCTCAGCACTCAGTTTTTTGATATTTAAACGATTTTCATCTCAAAGCAGTGACCCAATATATCATTGATGTCTTCAAATTTGTTTAAGTCTAAGACAGATAGGGTCATTGAAATGACGAATTAAAGGGGTAATGCGGGTTAAGTACATCTTAATATTGCATGATGCACGGTTAGTTTAACGATTAACTCTCATCACATTGCAAGGTAAAAACCGTTTTGAACGCATAATTTTACCCTAGTAAATGTCAGTTAACTCACATTGCAAGAAGTAACAGCGGGCGCGGTTTAAGGTATATTTCAATTAGCCCTAAACTGTTTTTTAGTGCTTATTTTCGAACATCCACTTTAATGAAATAGCTATGGTTTATTGGACAATATTAACGTTACTTTGTGTGCATGTCTCATCGCATTGCTAATATCATAATCAATCCATAACTCAGCGCTATTGAGATCCCGTTCGGCGTCGCAAACTTATAAGAAGAACTAGCATAGAAGAGCCCTTGCTTGATTACAGTCCAAGTATTGCCCGTCACTGATTCGTTAATCTGATAATAATGTTTATCCTTATTTTTCTATTATTCTAAATTGATTCAAATCAATTTTATCAAAAGAGATACACATATACTGAACTATACTAATAGTGAATCAAGGCTTACGTCTTCTAAATTGAATCACAGGAGTTGAAGTGTCGCTTCATCATCGTACTTATACCCGAATCCCCTTAGCTTTAGATGTCCAGCTTCAATTTAAGGGGGCAAGCTTGGGGCATGCTATTACACGAAATATTAATCTTTTTGGCGCTTTTATAGAATTACCCGAGCCTGAACTGGTAACGAATGACTTCATTAAAATCTATTTTACCCACAAAGAACAAGGCCAGACTTGTTTAGAACAAAAAGGCATGGTGATACATAGCAACAAAGAAGGTGTAGGTATCATATTTGCTTCTGACACTGCAGAATTTCGTGCCATGTTAGATCAGGAAATGAAGCATGCAGGTATCACCGCAATGAGTATTCGACTTAGTGAATTAGCCCCCTGAACTATAAAGTTCGGGTACTTATCTCGCCTAAATATGTATTTTTATGAGCATGTAATAGTATCAATGAATACACTAATTTCACTAAAAGTGCCTTATTTCAAAACCAATCAAGGTTGAGACTACCAAGCGGTCTCATTCAAAGTTATCAGGAGATGAACGTTTTTTGCTCAAACCGTAAGTGATGTATTTTTGTAATGTACTATTTATCTCAATTTATTAAAAAAATGTTAAGGTGATTTGCCTTTTAATATTGTTTAAATTAGCGTTGTTTCAATATGAGGCAATATTTTAAGATTTTTTAAATATATGGCAATTTTCTAATTTGATTAGCACATTCGGCCAAGACAATCGCACCAGCTGTTGAAACATTCAAAGAGTTACCCATACCAAACATCGGAATATGTATGTGTTGATGGCTTAACTTTAATGCGGCTTCACTCACTCCTTTACGTTCATTGCCAAACACCAATACACAGCGTGCCGGATAGGCAACATCACTATAATCAAGCGACTCGTGACATAACTCAACACTGTAAACGGTATATCCATCGTCCAATAATGTTTGCAAGCTTGAAGTGCTACTATCACTGTATTCAACGCAAACCCATTTCGCTTCATTTCTAGAGGCTTTATTTAACTTCTTATCTGAAATGGTTAGCTCACCGCAAACAATCACTTTTTCGATTGCAAACGCGTCAGCCAAGCGGATAAATGCCCCAATATTATGGCTGTTAGTGACATTATCTAACACCACTATTAAGGGGGTTTTGCGTTTAGTTAAGTAGTCATCTCGTGCTGGTTTGTTTTTTCTGAGATCTTCTTTGGTGAGTTGTATTTTTGAATGCATTGATTTTCTCTTCATCACTAAATTAACATGTTGGTTATGCTCATATTGGTTTATGCACTGATGAGCACTGTCATCTCGATAACCGCAGTTGCGTTATTCTACCTTTAACATTCATGTTGGTCCCAAGCTTTTTAAAATTTAACCCTCTTTACCTGATCAACTTTTTGCCTGCTGCAGCAAAATTAAGCATATCGTGTCTAGGAAATATTTTATTCGCTACACAGGTTAGCTGAAACTATTAAGGCCAGTAAGGGCAGACACAATTAAAAGTTGCGCAATCATTTATTTCTGCCCCTCACATATCTTGACTCTGTCGCTGTCTTAAAGCTGGCTATTTTTTTGTGCTTTGTAGAGCAAAAATATTACAGAAACCGTAGAAAAGATAAAACTAACTATAATGGCGCTGATGAACATAGTTAAATATGTCTGTGAGTCAATAAAATTTAGGTTGAAATATTGGGCAATACCACTGGCGGTGTTAATCACAGTATGGACCAAAATAGGCGCTCAGATTGTTTTGGTGTATACCAATAATCCAGCAAAACCAAGACCAAAAAATGTTGCATAGACCATTTGTGCTCAAACAAATAGGGGGTCCAGTATCATTATGTTGACGCTGTGGGCAAAACCAAAGATTATGGCCTGTGCGAATGCAGCTAAACACCAACAACATCGAGAACGTAAACGGACGGTTAGTCAGTTTACTTTTTAAATCATTCATAATGGATCTTTAGGTAAACATATAATGTTGGGCTAACATGATTTTATTGTGAATTTCGGCCAGTGAAATTTTCTGAAACTCATATTTTTCAATTAATTAGAGCTTAATATTTTAGTGACAAATACTATTTTTGATGCCGGATAAAGTCATTTCGAGGCACAAGCTTATTGAATCTCAGGCGGCATCCTTCGTTGATAGCTCGTCAGACATAACATGTTGCCGTCACTGTACTAGCCCACAAATTAAGAAGTGGGGTAAATCAGCAGGTCTGCAACGTTATAAATGCAAAAATATCGAGTGTGGTAAAACGTTTAATGCGCTTACAGGTATTGCTTTATATGGCCTTCGCCAAGAAGACAAGTGGTTCAATTATCTCAAATGTATATACGACAGCTTACCTCAGAGAAAAGCAGCACAGCGAGTGAATATTTATCTGACCACCGCATTCAGATGGCGACATCGTTTTCTAAAAGCGCCAACCGTGATACAAACTAAGAACGTTTCGGGGATCGTTGAGGCAGATGAAACCTTCTTTCTGGAGTCATTTAAGGGTAAACGTACCATTGAGCACAGAAAGCCTCGAAAGCGCGGAGGAGATGGAAAAAAGTCAAAGAAGGAAGATAAAATATCGGTGTTAAACGTTGCTTTAATCAGGCCAACTTAGACGCTGTTAC
>Ga0115561_1003232_pt1 | contig 10503 bp, 11 predicted proteins | sample COGITO_mtgs_1105_4_FD_87201 | JGI IMG/M metagenome (GOLD analysis project Ga0115561, IMG submission 87201) | Pelagic marine microbial communities from North Sea - COGITO_mtgs_110512 | ecosystem: Environmental > Aquatic > Marine > Epipelagic | place: Germany:Helgoland, sampling site Kabeltonne...
CCTCTCGTTCTCCGGCATCATCACCTTCAAGAACGCGCAGGACTTGCGTGACGTGGTGGCATTCACTCCGCTGGACCGAATCTTGATCGAGACCGACAGCCCCTATCTGGCGCCGGTGCCGTACCGAGGTAAAACCAACAATCCTTCCTTTGTGCCCTATGTGGCCCAGCAGGTGGCGCAGTGCAAAGGCATTGCGGTGGAATAGGTGGGACACGCCACCAGCCGCAACTTTGAAACGCTGTTCAAAGGGGTGATGCCATGATCCATCGTCGCAACGTGCTGTTGGCCGCGGGGGCCGCAGTAGCCAGCCCTCTGGCTTGGGCAGGCTCGTACGAAGATTTTTTCACGGCCATTTTGCGCGACGACCCTGCCACCATCACTGCCTTGCTGCGCCGGGGGTTCGATCCCAACACACGCGATGCCAAAGGGCAGGTGGGTTTGGTCATTGCCTTGAAACAAGAGTCCGACAAAGCATTCGACGCTTTGCTGGCCGCGCGCAACACGCAGGTGGAAGCGCGCAACGCGCAGGACGAAAGCCCGCTGATGATGGCGGCCATCAAGGGCAATGTGGAAGCGGTGCGCAAGCTGATCGCTCGCGATGCAGATGTCAACAAGACGGGCTGGGCGCCGCTGCACTACGCTGCGTCTGGTGGCACTGAGCAGCATTTGCGCATTGCTGCGCTGTTGCTGGAGAACCATGCCTATATCGACGCTGCTTCTCCCAATGGCACCACGCCTTTGATGATGGCCGCGCAGTATGGCTCCGCAGAGATGGTGAAGTTATTGCTGGATGAAGGGGCGGACCCCACCCTGAAAAACCAGCTGGGTTTGACTGCTGTGAATTTTGCGCAGCGGGTCAGCCGCAGCGAATTGGCTGCGCAGCTTTCGGCAGCGATTCGCAAGCGCCAGCCCAACGCCGGCTCCTGGTGATTGACGGCTACTGGTGCGCGTAGCGGCGCGCCCTCAAAGCTCTGCGGGCGTGGCGGTACGGCTCTGCAAGCGGGCGTAGAGGCCACCCGAAGCCATCAGTTGCGCGTGGGTGCCTTGCTCCACGATGGCCCCGCGCTCCATGACGACCACGCGATCGGCATGCTCAATGGTCGAGAGGCGGTGGGCAATTACCAGCGTGGTTCTTCCTTGCATCAGCCGCTGCAAGGCGTCTTGAACCAGGCGCTCGGATTCGGTGTCGAGCGCTGATGTCGCTTCGTCCAGTATCAGGATGGGAGCGTTTTTATACAGCGCACGGGCAATGGCCAAACGTTGCCGTTGCCCCCCAGACAGTTGCGCTGCATTGTGGCCTGCCACGGTATGAATGCCCTGCGGTAGCGCCGCAATGTGCTCGGCCAGATTGGCCGCCGCCAGACATTCGTGCACCCGCTTTTCATCCATGGCGCTGCCCAGCGCCACATTGGCCGCGATGGTGTCGTTGAACATCACCACGTCCTGGCTCACCATGGCAAATTGGCTGCGCAGGGAGGCCAGGTTCCAGGTGCTCAGCTCATGCCCGTCGAGCGTGATCTGGCCCTGGCTGCTGCTGACGAAACGTGGCAGCAGGTTGACCAGAGTCGTCTTGCCCGCGCCCGAGGGGCCCACCAGCGCCACGATCTCGCCCGGTGCCACACGCAGGCTGACGTTGTTGAGCGCTGGCGCCTGTTCTGCGCCGAAAGAGACGCTGACCTGGTTCAGCACAATCTCTCCCCGCACCCGGTCGGCAGTGTGCGTGCCTTCCGATTCTGCCCCGGTGTCCCCCAGTAGCGATAAACCTCGTTCCAGCGCAGCAACGCCGCGCGTGATGGGGTTGGCCACATCGGCCAGTCGGCGGATGGGGGCAATCAGCATCAACATCGCGGTGATGAACGAGACAAACCCGCCGACCGTGACGTCTTTGGAGTCCACCACCCCACGGCTTTGCCACAGGGCAATGCAGATCACCACAGACAAGGCTGCGGCTGCCAACAATTGGGTCAGCGGCGTCATGGCGGCGGAGGCGATGGTGGATTTGATCGCCAGGCGTCGCAGGCTCTGGCTCAGCGCGCCGAAACGGCTTGCCTGGCTTTGCTGGGCACCGTGCAGGCGCACCATGCGGTGGGCCAGTACGTTTTCTTCCACCACGTAGGCGAGTTCATCGGTGGCTTGCTGGCTGAATTTGGTGAGCTTGTATAGACGGCGTGACAAGGTCTTCATGATCCAGGCCACGCCCGGCACCACCACGGCCACGATCAGCGTCAGTTGCCAGTTCAGGTACAGCAGGTATCCCAGCAGGGCAATCAATGTGAAGCCGTCCCGAGAGAGACCCAGAAGCGCTTGCACCAGCAGGTTGGAGCCGTTCTGTACTTCGTACACCACCGTGTTCGAAAGCGCGCTGGCCGACTGGCGGCCAAACAACCCCATGTCTGCTGCCAGCACACGCTCAAACAGAGCCTTGCGCAACAGCAGCATGCCCTCATTGGCAATCTTGGCCAACGCGTATTGGCCTATGAATTGAGCCAGGCCCCTGATGAGAAAGACCCCCATGATGGCCAGAGGAACCGTCCACAGCTGCAGGGTGCCTTGGGTGAATCCCTTGTCCAGCAACGGCTGCAAGAGGGCAGGAATCATGGGCTCGGTCACAGCGCCGACCAAGGTCGCGGCAATCGCCAAGCCCCATGCAAGCCGCTGGTGCCCGAAGTAGACCGCCAGCCGGGCCAGTCTGGTCATCAAGGGAAGGCTGGAGGTGGCGCGCTGCTCGCCTTGCGATTCATTTGCTTGCATGTGACGCGAATTCTACGGTTGCGGCACTGCACTTCGGGTTGAAGTGGGCGGGGCAGAGCAACCACTGCGTGCTCCAAAGTGGCATGCGTGCTTGGACTACGCGTTGTCGGCAGGTTCTCTGGCCCCGTTCACGCCTGAAGACGCGTGGAATCCATGGGTGCCTGAAAGTCGCAAAAAATGCCTTTCCCTGCAAGGGATGCCGAACAGTTTGTCACAGGGGGGGCTTTCCAGTGTGTAACATTGAAGGTTGTCTTCCGCCAGACTGCGATAGTTCGGCTATTTCTGAACGCCAATGACCATCGAACACCACTCACACCAAATTCTCGCTGCGGCCAAGCCGCTCCATCACCGCCGAAATGTGCTGGCTGCCTTGGCCGCGACCTCGGTAGCGCCGGTCATGGCGCAGTTTCGTGTCGAAGTCACCGGCGTGGGCTTGACGCAATTGCCGATTGCCATCGCTCCGTTTCGTGGCGATGCCCAGGCTCCCCAGAAGATTGCTGCAATTGTTCAGGCAGACTTGGAGCGCAGTGGTCAGTTTCGCTCCATCGATGCTTCTGGCGCTGCACTGGACGAATCGTCGCGCCCCGACGTGGCAATGTGGCGGCAAAAAAGCGCCGATTCTCTGGCTACCGGCAGTATCACCCGGATGGCCGATGGGCGGTATGACGTGCGCTTCAGGCTCTGGGACGTGGTTCGGGGTCAGGATTTGGGTGGGCAAAGCTTTGTCGTGACCCAAGGCGATTTGCGTCTGGTGGCGCACCGTATCGCCGACTTCATTTACGAAAAGCTCACGGGCGAGCGAGGCGTGTTTTCCACGCGCATCACTTACGTGACCAAGACCGGTTCTCGCTACAGCCTCTGGGTGGCGGATGCGGATGGTGAGAACGCCCAGTCCGCGCTGTCCAGCCCCGAGCCCATCATCTCGCCTGCGTGGTCTCCGAGCGGCGGGCAGATCGCTTACGTGTCTTTCGAATCGCGCAAGCCCGTGGTGTATGTGCACGATGTGGCCACGGGGCGTCGCCGTTTGATTGCGAATTTCCGCGGCTCCAACAGTGCTCCTGCCTGGGCTCCAGATGGCCGCACTTTGGCGGTCACCCTCAGCCGTGACGGCGGCTCGCAGCTATACACCATTGACGCCAATGGAGGAGAGCCACGTCGTCTTATGCAAAGTTCTGGCATTGACACGGAGCCGGTGTTTTCGAGCGATGGTCGCACGATTTACTTCGTGAGCGATCGTGGTGGCGCTCCCCAGATTTATCGGGTTCCCGTTGGCGGCGGTAGTGCTGAGCGAGTGACCTTCTCTGGAAACTACAACATTTCCCCCAGTATCAGCCCCGATGGCAAGTGGCTTGCCTTCATCTCTCGGGTGGGCGGGGCCTTCAAGCTGCACGTCATGGATCTCGCTTCCGGCGCAGTCAATGCCATTACAGACACGACAGCGGATGAGAATCCGAGCTTTGCACCCAACAGCCGACTGCTGGTGTACGCGACTCAGCAGCAGGGGCGTGAGGCTCTGATGACGACAACGCTGGACGGAAAAATCAAGGCACGCCTGGCAGGACAAGCAGGGGACATTCGCGAGCCTGACTGGGGCTCGTTTCAAAAACAATGAACTTTTGACTCTTTTTAGCAATCCGTAATTTCTGGAGATTTTTGATGATCAAACACGCAACCCTTGCCCTTTCCCTCGTCGCACTTCTTGCCGCAGGCTGCAGCTCTGGCGTCAAGCTCGACGATGTGCCTGTCGAGGACAAAACAGGCTCGACCTCTACCACTGGTAGCGGTGCCAACTCTGGTAACACCAGCCAAAGCGGCGTGGCCGGGGTAGATCTGGGCCAGTCGGCTCGCGATGCTGCTGGCCCGGTGGGCGTGAGCCGCATCGTGTACTTTGACTACGACAGCTACGTCATCAAGCCAGAATTCCAATCTTTGATTGAGGCACATGCCCGCTTCATCAAAGCTGGCGGTAACCGCAAGCTGATGGTTGAAGGCCACACCGACGAGCGCGGTGGCCGCGAATACAACCTGGCTCTGGGCCAGAAACGTGCAGAAGCCGTTCGTCGTGCTCTGGCATTGCTGGGCGTGTCGGATGCACAGGTGGAAGCTGTGAGCTTCGGCAAGGAAAAGCCTGCTGCCCAAGGTGGCACGGAAGAAGTGCACGCGAAAAATCGCCGTGCTGAACTGTCGTACCGCTAATGCGCACCGGTGTGATCGCCAAACCCGTGAAATCCCTGCTGGCCCTTGTGCTGGCGGGGCTTTTTGCTTCGGTCAGCAACGCAGCCATTTTTGAAGACGGTGAGGCACGTCGTGCCATCCTGGAGCTTCGCCAGCGTGTGGATTCCATGCAGGCTGCCCAGCAAAAGGCAGCGGACGAGCACCGCCAAGATACCGAGCAACTTCGCCGCATCCTGCTGGATCTGCAAAACCAGATCGAGGTGCTGCGGGTGGAGCAGGCGAAATTGCGCGGCCAAAATGAGCAGCTCATCAGGGACGTTGCGGACCTGCAGCGCCGTCAAAAAGACATCGCCCAAGGGGTGGATGAAAGGCTGAGCAAGTTCGAGCCGGTCAAGGTGACGCTGGACGGACAGGAGTTCCAGGCTGACCCTGCTGAAAAGCGTGATTTCGAAGCCGCCCTGGCGGTCTTCCGTTCTGGCAAGTTTGCCGAGGCCAACACGGCTTTCGCATCCTTCGTGCGTCAATACCCCCGAAGCGGTTATGGCCCATCTGCCCGTTTTTGGTTGGGTAATGCACAGTATGCGCAGCGCGAGTACAAAGAAGCGATTGGCAATTTCAAGCAGTTGCTTTCGGATGCGCCTTCGCACGCACGCGCACCCGAGGCGGCTCTCTCGATCGCCAATTGCCAGTTGGAACTCAAAGACAACCGTGCAGCCCGGAAAACGCTGGAAGATTTGGTGCGCGTTTACCCACAATCTGAAGCCGCCGCCGCTGCCAAAGAACGACTTGCGCGCTTGAAGTGACATCCAATTCTTTGTCTGCGTCAAATACCGCTGAAGCCACGCTGCTGCCGGACGAGGTGACTCAGCGCCGATTCGGCGGTTTGGAGCGGCTGTACGGAGTGGGCGGGGCTCAGCGCATCCGTGATGCTCATGTCGTTGTCGTGGGTGTGGGCGGGGTCGGTTCCTGGACGGCCGAGGCCTTGGCCCGCAGTGGTGTCGGCCAACTGACCTTGGTGGACTTGGACCATGTGGCTGAGTCCAACATCAACCGCCAAATCCATGCGGTGTCCACCACGGTGGGTCAAGCCAAGGTGCTTGCCATGCGTGACCGGATCGCGCTGATCAATCCAGGTTGCGTGGTTCATTGCATCGAAGACTTTGTCGAGCCTGAGAACTGGCCGGAGCTGCTCGGCGGCGTGAAAGTGTCTGCAGTGGTGGATGCCTGCGATCAAGTGCGAGCGAAGACAGCCATGGCTGCATGGGCCCTCGCCAACAAGCAGTTGTTGATTTCGGTAGGTGCCGCAGGGGGCAAGCGCCAAGCCCACAAGGTGGATATCGATGACCTGTCTGCCACGACGCATGACCCTCTGTTGGCGCAGCTTCGTTACCGCCTCAGAAAACACCACCGTGCTGCACGAGACGGTAAAAAAATCGGTGTCTCCTGCGTTTTTAGCCGTGAGTCCGTGGCGCCGCCCGACGCTTCATGTGCGCTGGAAAGTGGGGGTGACGGATCGCTCAACTGCCATGGCTATGGATCGGTGGTGGCGGTGACGGCGACTTTTGGCCAATGTGCGGCCGGCTGGGTGCTCGACAAAATTGCCGGGGTTTCTTCTTGGTCCTGAAATTCAGGCTATAATTTGAGACTCTACAGAAATGTAAAGAGACAGGTTGGGACGTTAGCTCAGTTGGTAGAGCAGCGGACTTTTAATCCGTTGGTCACAAGTTCGAATCTTGTACGTCCTACCACCCAACACCGCGTCAGATAAAGAAAGCCTGCTACTAAAACAGTAGCAGGCTTTTTTGTTTTTGGCCCAGAATAGGCTGGAAATCGGTAGTTGGCTACCCGGAAAAGGTAGCACGCTACCCGCTGCTACCCGCTACCATCACGCCCATGGCAAGCATTCAACCGCGCGGGGGCAAATTTCAGCTCCGAATCAAGAACAAGGTGCTGCCCAGGCCACTTTTTTACACCTTCGACACCATGGCAGAGGCTGAGGCGTTCAAGGCGCAAGTGGATGGGCTGTTGAAACAGGGCGTTGTGCCCCAGGTGCTGATGGACGAGGCGCAGGCCAAGCAGAAGCACGAAAAGGCTACCCAGAATTCACAGTTTCTCTCTGCCGTGGTGCAGGGCTATCTGAACCATGCGCCTGTGGCGCCCACTGAGGCTGAACTGTTGACCGTCATGCAGCGCGATGATCTGCAGGGCGTGACGGTGGCGGACGTAACCTACAGGTGGGTGGAGGACTATGTTCGGAAACTGAAAACGGGGAGGGGGGATGTTCGTGGGGCGTTCGGGCGCAAGGTGGGGAACCTGGCGCCGGGCTCTATCCGCAAGAGGGTGGGCGCGTTGGCTCGGGTGATGGATTGGCATTGGCGGCGCACAGTGCCAGCCGGGGAGGGCGTGCCGCCCAATCCGCTGCGCCAGCTTCCCCGTGGCTACAGTGTTTATTCTGACAAGGACACGGCAGAGGCCGCGCGTGCGGGCTTGGCCGCCAAGAAGGACACTACCCGAGAGCGCAGGCTTGCCCCGGGTGAAGAATCGCTACTGCTGCAGGCACTGGATGGCGTCAAGCTGCCGGGCAAGTTGCGCGCCCTGGCGCCCGACCCCGAGGCAAAAATGTTCCTGCGGCTGGTGCTTGATACCGGCCTGCGCATGAAGGAGGCGTACACCTTGCGCGTGTCCCAAATCGACTTTGCCCGTGGCTTTATCAACGTGGAAGGCTCCAAGGGGCACCGTGGTTCGGCCAAGCTGCGCACGGTGCCCCTGAAACCCGGCATTGCGGCCGAGCTGCGCGCCTGGTGCACAGACCGCGTGGGCCTGGTCTTTGGCTACTGGGATGGCGACAAGGATTCCATGAAGCGCACCACCAACCAGCTGACCTCACGGTTTCGCAGCCTGTTCCGCCATGTGGAGCTGCCCGACATGAAGGAGCACGACTTGCGCCATGAAGCCTGCTGCCGGTGGTTTGAGCTGCGCGGCAAGGATGGCCGGTGGGTGTTTTCCGATGTGGAAATCTGCAAGATCATGGGCTGGAGCGACTACAGCATGGTGCTGCGCTATGCCTCGCTCCGTGGCGAAGACCTGTCTAGCCGACTGAGTGCAATGTAGGCAGCGCAGGGATCTCCCGGCGCCTGCCTGGTTTGCGCTCTTTGGTGCTGGCCACGGCCTGCACTGCGCGCTTTTTCGTCGTGCGGTGTAACTCCCCAGTGATGGCCAGGGTGTTGATGGCCTTCATGAAGGCTTCACGCGGGAACCGCCATTCGTGGCCCATGCGCAAGCCTGGCAGCACACGGTTGCGGGCGTGTTCCTCGATGGTGGACGGGGAGCAGCCCATCATTTCGGCGGCTTCTTCGGTGGTGAAAATTTCCTTTTCTTTGGTGGTCATGGCTTCCTTCCTCGCTGGCGTTTGTTCAGCCAAGTGAAATGCGGCGGATCACCCGCCTGGTTGTATTGGTCCCAGAGCAGCGCCCCCTCGGGGCAGCGCTGCTGGGTGTTTGGGCTTGTGCCGGCCGCTCGGCATTGGGGGCAGGCTGCGTGGTGGTGCTGGTAGGCCCGGTCGGCGGTGGGCCAGCCGGGCGTGGTCACCGCAACCTCCGCACGGCGGCGTCAATCCGTTGGCCAATCCACCGCACGTTCGGGACGGCCCAGCTATTGCCAAGCGCTTTGTATCGCGGGCCATCTGGGCATTGGTCGGCGGGCTTGCCGCGCCAGGGGATAGCGGTGTAGCCGGGTTCAAATCCCTGCAATTTTTCGCACTCTTCTGGCAGTAATCGTCTTACCGCCATCGAGCAAGGGACGCCTCGGATTTGGTCATCTGCGGCTGGCCCAGCGTTCCCCGGCGCGCCTGCTGGGCATGCTTGCTGCAGAAGCCCCTCGCGTGGTACTTCCCCGTGCAGTCCAGCACCTGGCATACCTTCTGCGGATGCTGGTCGCAATCCTTCCGCAATGACGTGAACTGGTTGTCCTTCACCACCGTCGGGTCGCCCCACTTTTTGAACCTCTGGTAGTGCATCTCGCAATAGCCCAGGCCCTTGTGCGGGCTGTCGCAGAGCATGCATTTCTTCCCCGACCTGTGCGCCTTCATGTGACAGCTTCTGCACAGGCGCTGCAAGTTCTCCAGCCTGTGGTCCTTCCAGTTCTCGTTCTTGTGATGCACCTCGGCATCCGGCGCGCCGCAGACTTCGCACGGCCCCGGAGGGCAAATCATTCGGGCTTTGCGGTGTTCTGCCATCCATCCGGCCATGTTGTTCTCCTGTGGTGTACGCAATGGCCGGCGCATGCGCCCCAGCCGCCAGCGGGTGGCATGGGTCACCGGGTTGCGGGTTGCTGCGGTTTGCAGCGCTGGTGATCTGGGTGGTGTCGAAGGTCACCGGCTGTGCCACCGCCACACCTTGCGCGCAATCCAGGGTGTGCGTGCATTCTTCTTGGATACCCCAGCCATTGCTGCTGGTGTTGGCGGTGCGGATTCCGTAAGACACTGGCTGCTGAACAACCGTCGTGCTGCTGTTGTCGATGTTGCCGGGTGTTCTGGCTCGCAGACACTGAGCCAGCTCGTCGTAGCTGGCTACCTTTTGCACAGTCGGGTCTGTCCCGTGGATCGTGACGCCGACCGGCACCAACGGCGTTCCCCGGCCAGTCCCATCCTCGCTGGCGTCGAAGCCTTCGCCGCGCAGAGTGTGGTCCGTCTGCACGATCAGGCTGTCGGCTGTGTCTACATCGGTGCCGGGTGGCCTGTCGCCACCAGTTCGGTTCCCGCCCGCCCGCAGGGTTGGACAGACCTGAACTACTCCGCCGTCGCAGTCGAAGTCCGTTCCAAGGCCACCGCCTGCAGTGCTGCGTGAAGGGATGGTGGGAGCGACTTGCCGCGCTTCTCGGCTCGGCGCAGTATCCCGGCGCACGCCGTCCCACTCAAAAAGAACCGTTGCGGGATCGAACCCTTTTCGAGCACTTGCGACAACGAACACACGGCGGCGTCGTTGGGCCACTCCGAAGTATTGGGCGTCCAAGGTCCGCCAAGCGACTGCGCGCCGGGGTCCATACACAGCACCAGCGTTCGCCCATTTGCCCCCTGGTGGCTCCAGCGGGCCATCTTCCCCGGCAAGCCCGCCCAGAAAGCACCCGAATGCGTTGTCTTTGGTGCTGAGGACGCCTGGGACGTTTTCCCAGAAGACGATGCACTCGTCTTCACCGCGTCCAGCTCGAACATGGTCAATTGCATCTGCTATCTCCACAAATTTAAGTGTTAGGTTTCCACGCGCGTCATCGAGGGACTGGCGTAAACCAGCCACGCTGAACGACTGGCAGGGGGTGCCGCCACAGAACACATCGGGCGCGCTAACCTCGCCAGTGAGCACGCGGCGGGAAATGGTTGTCATATCGCCCAGATTGGGTACATCCGGGTAGTGGTGCGCAAGCACGGCGCTTGGGAATGGCTCAATCTCTGCCAGCCATGCGGCCTGCCATCCAATCGGGTGCCAGGCTACGCTGGCGGCCTCTATCCCACTGCAAACAGATCCAAAGTGCATCAGTGCTCCAGAAATGAAAAAGCCCCGGCATGCGGGGCTGTGGATCGTC
>Ga0115561_1003239_pt1 | contig 10481 bp, 10 predicted proteins | sample COGITO_mtgs_1105_4_FD_87201 | JGI IMG/M metagenome (GOLD analysis project Ga0115561, IMG submission 87201) | Pelagic marine microbial communities from North Sea - COGITO_mtgs_110512 | ecosystem: Environmental > Aquatic > Marine > Epipelagic | place: Germany:Helgoland, sampling site Kabeltonne...
CAAACTTTATGATGTGGATTTTTGGCTCCGCGAAGAGAAGGGCGAGCTAATAGTCTTTCAGACAAAAATTCACAAAGAGCCACGGAACTCTTTGCTCTACGGTTGGTATAAACATCCCCGCTATACGTTTGTGAACGATGCGATCGAATATCTGTATAGCAACTGATTCACGAACGCAGGGCAAGATTAGGTTTTTTCTTCTGCCATCTCATCAGGCATAACTAGCGCGCACTCCCATTATAGGCATTCAATGTCCTCCGCCTCGACCAAATAACAAACTTCAACCCGAAAGGGTTGGTTTTTTATTAGCTGTTGGGTTTTGGTTGAATCTACACAGATCATCCCGCCAGACTACAGCGTAGAGAAGCGCTTGCAAAAAAAGAATCAGAGAGCAGGATGCCAGTGATAATAGCTACAGTGGGTGCGACCATCGCAGCAGAAGTTTTGACCTAGGGCCAAAGCGTGTCATACAACATTGATTTAGGCCTAATAGCTGTAGATCGGAATACTAATAATAGCCTGGCGATTGCCTGTAGCCATTATCTTGTAGTAGATTGAGGAAAATCAGCGATGCTTACCCTTCCTAAATCCACAAACTGCTAACTAGAAGATCGGTTTCGATCGAAGGTGACAGGGTGGTGTTGGAAGATGGACTGAAACCGTTGATCGGGACAATCCCAATGCTGAACTTGTCCTGCTTTTATAACGGCTCCAATAAATTTCTAGTGCACTCAATTCAATAACGAGGTAAGTCCCGATGGCCAATGAACCGAGCGAACTTGTGATTCGCAATGACAAGGATGGCTGCGCTTGGCTGACCTTGAATCGTCCAGACAAGTTGAATTCACTCACTGTGGGAGTGTTTAAGGAGCTTCGCGGGCATATTCTTGATTTGCGTGCCGACAAAAACATCCATTGCATCGTTCTGCGCGGAGCGGGGAAATGTTTCTCTGCTGGCCATGACTTAGGCGATATTGCCGAAGGCGAAGAAGTGCCTTCTCGCGGCTGGCATTCTGAAACACTTCGGTTGATGGAAAAGTTGCCTAAACCAGTAATCGCTGCTGTGCATGGCCACTGTTACACAGGTGCACTTGAGGTTGCTTTGGCAGCTGACTTTATCATCGCCGCTGATAATGCGCGATTTGGTGATACCCATGCAAAATGGGCGCTTACGCCGGTATGGGGTATGAGTCAACGGCTACCACGGCGCGTCGGTATTGCTACAGCCAAGCGGTTGATGTTCACTGCAGATATGATTGGCGCCGATGAGGCTGTGCGGATTGGGCTGGCTGAATATGCAGTACCGTTAGATAAATTTGATGCTGAGGTCGAAGCGCTAGCCCGCCGAATTAGCGAAAATTCGGTTTATTCCCACGCCGCTAATAAACGGCTCCTTGATGCCACAGATGGCAGACATTTGGATGCCGGCCTGCAATGGGAAGTGATGGAAAGTGAAGGCGTCGGACCCGATATGAAAGAACGGATCATGGCATTCACAAAGAAATCATAAACAGACGATATTATGCTGGTCAAAGATAAGGTCCTTAGGAGCGGTTGGAAGCCGTAAAGGGAGATATTAAAGCGGCCAGCGCACCATTTTTATGTTTAATCACGTTATTGTTAGGTACTAAAAATAGCTTGTCGATTGCCTGTAGCTGCTAGTTTTTGGTAGTTCGATCGAAAGTAGCCGTGTTAAAACTGCATATATTCAAAAAAATACGTCAAAAGAGACTGTGAGATTTATTGGCAATAATTTTAATTATTTCATAAGCTGTTGGACGATGTTAAGTCCACTAAGAGCCATTCCATTATGGAAGAGTTATCCCATTTTTCGCTAAAGCCGTTAGCCAATAAAACCTTTGGCGCGATAGTGACTGATATTCGACTTAATGAGCTTGATAACAGGCAGTTCTCCGCCTTGTATCAGGCTTGGTTAGAATACGGCTTGTTGATATTTCCTGGGCAGTATTTGAGTGATGCAGAGCAGCAGACATTTGCTGCCCGCTTTGGCGATCTTATTAAAGGGGTTGAGGCCGTTGAGCTCAGCAATGTTTTGCCAAACGGTAGTCTGCGCGATGCACCTGACGACGATATGATGAAAATTATTCGTGGCAATATGCATTGGCATCAAGATAATACCTATATGCCAGTGCAGGCTAAAGGAGCGGTGTTTAGCGCGAAGGTAGTCCCGCAAGCTCAGGGCGATACCGGTTTTGCCGACATGAGGGCAGCATGGGATGCCTTAGATGGGGGTCGCCGTAATCAAGTAGCCGGTCTTTCTGCTTATCACTCGCTCGTTCATAGTCAGAAGCTTGTCGGCGAGGAGACTAAAAGCGTCGACAGTGAATATATCGGTTATGGTCTTGATATAGACGACACGCCGCTTCGACCGCTGCTAAAAATACATCCAGAAACCGGAAGAAAGAGCTTGGCAATCGGCCGCCATGCTTTTGGTATTCCTGAGATGAGTGAAGGCGAGTCTAGTAAATTTTTAGCGGACCTGATGGACTTCGCAACAGGCGATCCGCAGCGCACTTATCAATATCAATGGACTAAGGGCGATGCTGTAGTGTGGGATAACCGATGCTTATTACATCGGGCATGCAGCTGGGACTACAGTGAACCAAGAGTGATGCTGCATTCTCGGATTGCTGGCGACCCAGAGACTGAAAGCGCATAAGGTGAATAGAAGAGGGGGATGTAATAGTAATCAGGTTGATTATTGTTTAATCCCATTGCTCTCTTCAGGTTGGCATTAATTGCTTTCTTAAAGCGTTAAAATCTGGGCGGTCTTTTACATTTTCGAAATACGATTCTATCAAAAACCTTTTTGGCACAGCGTCTAACAGCTCAAGTATTTTCTAAAAAAACTGCTACAGTTTCATTGTGATGCTTAGGTTTCTCCTCTGTATATCCCTTCTGCCAATAAGCCATAGCGTATTCGCTATCGTTGTCCAACGCTTGATGAGCTAATGACAAAGCCCAAGAACCTTCATCTAGATCTAACAGCGTATCTTTCCCATAGGAATTACAGAGATCATGGCGATATTTTACCAACCACCCATGAGGCCAGTGCGGAGGCTGTGTGCAGGAGAGCGAAAACCCCTTAAACAGCCAACAAACCATTGATTTATGACTAGTAGCTGTACAGTTGAGTAAAAGTAATGGCCGGTCGATTGCCTGTAGCCGCTATCTTGTAGTAGATTGAACGAAATAAGCGGTGTCGATGCTTTATATACTCATAGACCAGTTTTTTCAGTTCGATCAGGTACCCTAAAATCCATGTCTAGCAATCCCCCTATTTATATAGCCCATGCCCTTGGCGAAATAAATCATCTAACTTATACAAATTCAAAAGCTGCCTTTGAAAATAATATCGGCGCGGGGTTTAGCTACTTTGAGGCAGACATCAACCTTACAAAAGACAATAATACGGTGCTATACCACCATAAAAAACCATCTTCAAACTCGGATCTCTGGCAAGCAAAGAAGTGCCATGAGTTTACCTGGCAAACCTTATCAACCTATCATTATGGCGATAGATACCCGGTACAAACCTTCAAGGACTTCATCTGCTTAATCAAAAAATACCCTGACACAAAAATCGTTCTTGATTTTAAAAGCCGACGTAAAAAGAAGGTTTTCTACACCCGCTCAAGGGAAGAAATCAGTTATGTGAATGTATTTTTAATCAAAACCGGCATTATTTTTTATATAAAAAAATCATTCTGGCTAAGCAGGTTAATTGCTCGTCTGGGGATATCCGATTCATTAAAATTATACCCTCATAAAAAGGTGATAAAGGAATTACTAGAACTTAGCCCTGAGGCCTGCAATCTTGATAGATTCATTCCTCAGGTAGACATTAACACCGTTAATCTGGTTGACTCATATCATCTTTTCCCTCTAAAGATATGGAAACCGTCCGGAGAAAATATTCAACAGGCATTTGAGTTGGCGCACACCCATAGCTGCCTTTATATTTCTCTTCACAAAAAAGCCTATAGCGAGTCAGCTAGATCATTAGCTAAAGAACACGGGATTCGGGTTTTGCTATATGGCGATATCAGTTCTGATCAGATAGCATCACTAAAAGAACAAGGTGCAGCAGGTTTCTATATCGACCGAATACCCAACGCCTAAAGCATCTTATTAATCGCGGATGTATATACCACCTTGGCTTTTTAGCATTCTCTCCTAGAATACTAGGCAAGATATCTGCTTAGCTTAGTTGCTAACTTAAAAATACGGAAAACCTGATGATAAAAGTCCTCACCTACGGCACCTTCGACTTCCTCCATATAGGCCACATCAACCTGCTAGAGCGTGCCAAAAAACTTGGAGACCACTTAACCGTGGGCTTATCGACAGATCGATTCAATGCGTCAAAGGGGAAAACCAGCTTTTCCTCTTTTGAAGAGCGAAAAACCATCCTAAAATCTATACGCTATGTTGATGAGGTTATTCCTGAAGACAACTGGGAACAAAAAACAGAGGATATTCAAAAAAACGACATCGACATATTTGTCATGGGCGACGATTGGGAGGGAAAATTTGACGCTTTAAACGCCTACTGCAAAGTTATCTACCTACCTCGCACTGAAAATATAAGCTCAACAATTATCAAGGCTATGCAGCCAGATAGATAATATTTAGATCAACCGGAATTCTGAGACCTGTAAGCATGAAGAGCCTGATACAAATATTTGAGCTATTTTTATTGTTACTTAGTTACCTTGTCCCTCGTAACTCGAAGATTATTCTTTATGCAGATAACAACCTGAATAACAGTATTTATCTATTTCGATATGCAGCAAGGCAAAAAGATAATATTCGGCATGTATACCTGACCCCCTACCCGGAAGTACAGGCGGCCCTTAACGAGCAAGGCTTAGAAGCACTGCCCCGATGGTCATTCACAGCAGTTTATTTGGCCTTCAGAGCTGGCTGCTATGTTATAAGCAGTTCACCAGGGCAGATTAATAACAAACTGTCGCGTCATGCTTGTATCGTTAATCTGTGGCATGGCATCAGCATCAAGGAAATAGGCATGATGGGGCTCAGTCCCAAAAAGCAGGCTCAAAAACGTGTTAAATATGCGCCTTATCGCATGATACCGAGCACCTCTCCCTCAACACAGGAGTGCTTCTGCAAAGCATTTGGAAAAGACAAGTCGTTGGTTCCTATACTCGGGGAACCGAGGAACGATATTCTGTATAGGCACAAGGGAATTCGCAATACCGATTTTCTCAAGCGCTATGTAGATAAAGATATATCAGGGTTCAACAAGATTGTGGGTTTCTTGCCGACTTGGCGAGACTACGGCGACTGGGATGCGGGTTTTGACTTTGATCGCACAAACGATTTTCTAATAAACCACAACGCTTTATTGATCATCAAGCCGCACCCGAAAGATATTTCATTCAATCACCTAAAAAACCAAAGCAATATCTATGTGGTGAAGAGAGCGGAGGGTTGGCAGGATGCTTTTGAAATTTTGGTAGGAATGGACATCCTCATTACCGATTACTCGTCGGTAGCCTATGAGTATATGCTTATGGAGCGCCCTATAATTCTATATACTCCAGACTTTGAACGTTACACAAAAGATCGGCCATTTTGGATTGATTACGATCTTTATGCACCTGAAGCCCGGATAGATAATGCAAGCCAGTTACTCGAAAGAATTGACTATTATCTAAGCGATGGCGAATTGCCAGCAAGTTACTTCAAGGCTCTGGATAGACTACACACTTTTAAAGATGGGAATTCAAGTAAGCGCATTTATCAGGCAATGCTGGATTGTTTGAAATGAGAGCGTTAAACGGGCTACTGTCTTAGTAAAGGGTTTCTTATTTGAAACCTAGCAGGATATTGTGATTTATCCACATAGGTAATCACCAGTCCGTTATAGGTCTTGCCGTCTGGCCTTGTTTCCGTCTCGCCTGGCGGCGCCAGGCCCATGATCCATCGACCTCTATTTGATCCAAAGGCCCATATGCCTCGTCACCGGAAGAGCGCCGAAAAAAGCCCTTTCTATAGAGCCGTGCTCGGAGGCAGACTTAATACAGCCTCATGTAACTGTATTCACCCTTTTACGAACTGGAGCGAGTGACGCGTTCTGTTGAGTTTTGATAACTGCCTTTGGCAAAACAGCTAGTAACTGTAGGGTCGAGTAAAAGTAACATGCTGTCGATTGCCTGTAGCCGCTATCTTATAGTAGATTGATCGAAATAGGGGTGTCGATTCTTGCTATACTCAAACCCAAGTGTTGCCAAAGCTCATTTTGAAGAGTGTCGCGTCAGTCATTAACAAGACTTCAGGTGTTGTCGTCGTTGATACGGGTCGCGGTGTTCTGGCTGCAGCGGCAGATAAACCTACGGTTTCGTTGTACGGTTTGGCTAGGTCTAAATTAATGGCTGACTTATGGTAAGAGGCGGGCTCACCGGGCTGCAGCAGAAGCCACCGCGGCCAGATAACTGGGGGCTACAATTGCGCTAAAGGTGTTTCGACCGTTTGCCCCCGATAGTGTTTTCCAGCAGCTGTTATCGATTTTATCGAAAATGCCATAGGTCATAGCAGTCTCTAAATTCATTCAAATGTATGCCGATTGATAAAGCTATGAAAATTGACAAGACCATGAATATTACAGCAGTTTTAGTAGATTCCTTTGTGGGATTTCGTCACTCAAGGCTCCCGCCAAAACGCCGTCAGCATGGTTGCAAGGCGGAGATAAACGGATGATGTCATCCTGTTATATCTCGGAAGAATTCCATTTCCCTGATTACTGTCAGGGCTCTATCCCTGACAAGATTGGCAAGATCGATGGTGAAGTTTTCCGGCAACTAGAGGGTCGTACTACCCTTCGGTTTGAAGTTGCTGGTAACTCCTATTTCCTTAAGCGACATTATGGTATTGGTTGGGGCGAGATTTTTAAAAATCTAGTTTCATTTCGTCTGCCGGTCGTCAGTGCCAAGAATGAATGGCAGGCTATCTATCATTTAGAAACGCAGCATGTCGATACTATGAAGGCCGTTGCTCATGGCGAATGGGGGATCAATCCGGCTCAGCGCTTCTCTTTTATTATTACGGAAGATCTAGTTAATACGATAAGTCTCGAAGACCTTTGTCGCCCTTGGGTTGATTCTACCCCTGAATTTACGGATAAGCAGATGTTACTGCAAAGAGTGGCAAGCATGGCTGCCAAAATGCACTTATCGGGTATGAATCATCGGGACTTTTATCTCTGTCATTTCTTGATGGACGACACGCCCTCCATTGCTATTCAAGATAGACGCATATCGCTTATTGATCTGCACCGAGCTCAAATTCGGAGTGGTGGTGTTCCTCCTCGCTGGTTGTTGAAAGATGTTGCGGGGTTATTCTTTTCAGCCTTTGATATAGGTCTCACCTCACGAGACTGCTACCGGTTTATAAGTCATTATAGTGGTCGATGTTGGCGTGTTGAACTGCAAGAGAATGGTGACTTTTGGTCGAAGGTAATGCAGAAAGCGCTGTCGCTATATGCGAAGGACTTTAATCGAGCTCCCCCGGTTTTTGTCAAAAGGCTGTATCGATGAAGATTGATAAGAATCATTTGACAAAAATAATTGACAGCGGTGTGTTACCCGCGGGAATACCTTTCGTTAACGGTGTAGGTTTAGAGTTAACTGAGCTTCTTCGAGAGATAAAAGGTAAGCGTTATGTTTATCGAGGCTTTGCTAATGGCAAGAGTGTCGTTATTAAGTGCTTCCTCGGTAGTAAGGTGCGTGAAGCGCGTCGAGAGATTGAAGGCTTGAAATTGCTCGATGAGGCGGCGATCAAGACGGCACCGATTCTATGGCAGGTTATTGATCCTAGTGTTGCCATATTAGTCTATCAATTTGTCGATGGCGAAGATCTCTCAAAGCGTTATCAGCGGCAAGAGTTTGCGCTAGTCGATAAAGAAGATTGGTTTTTGGCAGCTTTTAATATGCTGAAAGAGTTCCATCAAGCGAAGCTCATTCAGCATGATATTCATTTAGGTAATTTTATTTTCAATGATAATGGTTTGGTGGCAATTGATACGGCGACCGTAAGAAAAGTAAAACATGCTAAAGAATTTAGAGAGAACGTCGCGCTTTTTTTGGCGCAATTTTATGATTGTAATATTGGCTCATTGACGGAGTTAATAGATTATTATTGCGCCGATTTTGCCGGTCAGAAAATAGATACTCAACAATTCCGAGATTTATTGTTACAGATTCAAAAAAAGCGTTTTGATAAAGCGCTGTCAAAAACGATGCGTGATTGCACGCAATACCAGACGATCAGCAAAGCGGGTTATATGGGTATGCAACAGCGAGAATACAAAGGTGTAGTTGCGCACTTGTTAGATAATGATATTGATAAACTAATGGAAAACGGCGAGCCATTGAAACTAGGTAACAGCTCTACTGTTAGTCTGGTGGAGCTTGAAAATAAGGCCTATGTTATCAAACGCTACAATCAAAAAAATCTGCTTGTTTTGTTGAAGAGGCAGTTTAGGCCCAGCAGAGCAAAGACATCTTGGCTGGCAGCTAATTGGTTGACTATGATCGGCATTCATACGCCAAAGCCCGTCGCGTTCTTAGAGACAAGTCGCGGTGGTTTAAAGCGAGAAGCCTATTTTATCGCCGAATATGTGAAGGGTGTTGAGCTAAAGGATAAAATATCTGCTTCGGACGAAAATTCTGGCTATCTTGTGGATTTGTCGTATCTCTTTCAAATGATGCAGCGTTACCGTTTTTCACATGGCGATATGAAGGCTACAAATCTATTGGTGGTTGGGAGCAGCCTTTGGGTGACAGACTTAGATGCGGTGCAGCTCAATTTGTCTCAGAAAAAATCTGGGAAGGGCTTTAGAAAAGACAGCCAAAGACTGTTAAAAAACTGGCAAGATGATAATGAGATCGGCGAAATTATAAAACGTTGTGTAAATACCTAATTTTTTGCAATGTAAGAACGGGTTTAAACTATGAAAATGGCGTTTTGCCTCTTTAAATACTTTCCGTTTGGAGGGCTCCAGCGCGACATGCTAGCTATAGCGAAAGCGTGTATGAACCGTGGCCATACTGTCGAGGTTTTCTGTGGCCTGTGGGAAGGTGATAGCCCTGAAAACATTTCAGTGAATATCGTTAATATTACGGGCTTTACAAATCAGCGGCGTAATCGGTCATTTTATGAGGGTGTGCAAGAACGTTTAGCGAAGGCAGATTTTGATTTAGTGTTTGGATTTAATAAGATGCCGGGGCTCGACGTCTACTATGCGGCAGATTCCTGTTTTGCAACCAAGGCCTATGAAAAGAAAGGTCCACTCTATCGAATGACAAAGCGTGCTAGGGAATCACTTAAATATGAAAATGCAGTGTTTTCTCGAGAGTCTACAACGCAGGTTCTATTGATCGCAGAGAAAGAGAAGTCGAAATTTCAACGCTATTATAAAACGCCAGATCAAAGGCTACACTTACTGCCACCAGGAATCGCCAAAAATAGAATTCTACCCAACAATTATTTGGCAGTAAGAACTCAGTTTAGAGAAGAATTTGATATTCAACCTGACGAAAAATTACTGCTTGCTCTGGGGTCAGGTTTTAAAACAAAGGGCCTCGATAGATCTATTAAGGCGCTAAGTGGGCTCTCAGATAAGGAAAAAGCCAACACTAAATTGTTTGTGGTTGGCAAGGATAATCCTGCATCATTTATTAAGCTTGCCAAAAAGCTCAATGTCGAGTCTATGATCACGTTTTTTTCCGGGCGAGATGATGCAAACCGGTTTTTAATGGGTAGCGATCTACTTATTCATCCTGCCTATTTTGAAAATACTGGGACGGTATTACTTGAGGCTATGGTGTCAGGGTTGCCTGTCTTAACAACCGATGTATGTGGCTACGCATATTACGTCGCAGATGAGGGTATGGGCGTTGTTGACGCGTCGCCTTTTGATCAATCCAGTTTTAACAAGAATCTAAGGTCATTACTCTGCGAACCTCGGGATATTTGGTTTGATAAAGGAAGGAGATTTGCGGAAACCGCCGATATCTATGATTTATCTAACCACGTAGCTGAGCTGCTGGAAGGATTTATGTTGCAGAGCTAGATATCAGTAATCGTTATTGCCGTGACGGTTCTAAGAGCGCCTGCTTTTATTGAAGTGATGTTTACTTTTTGACGTCGGCCAATCACCCAGCAGAGCTGCGAGGGTCAACGGAAGTAAAACGCCTCGACTAAAATTTAGGGGGAGTGTGGCGATGTTCTATCGGGCGCCTTTTCTGGCCGTCCACCGCGCTTACCCAATGAACTATGAGCTGTGAGTAGTATCGGGGTTAACGGCGCAATTACTGGGTTAAATATATAGCTCTAACAGCCGACTCACTGATCCAATAAAAATCACGGTGTTCCTTGTCAGAGTTGTGTTCTGTATGCAGGTAAAGACGGCCAATACACTGACTAAATTGATCTCG
>Ga0115561_1003242_pt1 | contig 10477 bp, 14 predicted proteins | sample COGITO_mtgs_1105_4_FD_87201 | JGI IMG/M metagenome (GOLD analysis project Ga0115561, IMG submission 87201) | Pelagic marine microbial communities from North Sea - COGITO_mtgs_110512 | ecosystem: Environmental > Aquatic > Marine > Epipelagic | place: Germany:Helgoland, sampling site Kabeltonne...
AGCCCATTGTTTGGGCTTCGGACTTTGGACGAGAACGACGTCGCTGTCTAGTTTTTTCTGTTCAGTCTCGACGCGAACGCTACCGTCCTTGCCCACAGACACGGCATGTATAGCTAAACCTGCGTCCTGTGCAGCTTCGATGGCTCGCTTAATCGCGGCTTTGGTTGTGGCAGCGGCGGGCATCAGGCTTCGTCCCGTGGAAGTTCGAAGCGTCGCTTTATAACCCGAACAGCTTCGGCGGGTTTACTTAAAATATCACCTATCTCCACGCAGTTAAGCCCTGTCTGGAGCATTTTGTTTACCATTCGCGACTGAGGCGTAAGCGGCCTAAGCAACTTTTCTTTTGGCCTACCACCTTTGGCACCGCGCTCCCTTGCCACTTCTGTTCCAGCAAAGACATTGGGGTTCCCCCACGTTTTACGCGCTCGGGCGTTTTCAATCATCGCCACTTGTATCATTTCTCTTCTCAGCTTTTCTTCGAAATCAGGTGCCAATGCGTTGCTCCAACATGTCTATGAGGTGTTGTATTTCTTCGAGTTGTTGTTTGTTTCCCGGTCGTTGCCGCATCTTTGCTTCTTCGATCATGCCCCTTACGCGATTTTTCATCGCTTTTAGTATTTGGTCTACCTCTGCCATTACTTACTTGCCTCTGCTGGTTGATTGTTGGGCACGAGCGCAAGCGCCTTGCCGTAATAAAGTTTGTTAAAGTTAAGTTCGTAACACCGGCTCAACCCGCTCGGGATGGTACTGCCTTGGCCGATATACATGCGGGGGTTATATGTCCCGTCAGCCTGATGAATGAGGTACCCCGCTCTGTCCAACTCCTCGCGCATAGCTCCCGGTGCCACACCAAACTCTTTGCACCACTCGGATACTGATTTGATCGTGACGAATGCCTTCTGGTCGTCGGTGCAGATACGGCCAACTGCGGGTGCGCGTAGCATAAACGCGCTGTCTTCTTTCTTTGCGTTGGCGTTGCCCAGTCGTTTAGTGACAATAAGACGACCCTGTAGCGTGGCGATGTAAGCTGCGAGATGCTCACCGATGTCCGTATTGGTCTCTCGACGGCTCTCGCGCATGGCTTTGACTGCCGACAACGCCCACTTTTTCATACCGTTAACGTCAAAGCTAACTAATCCTAACTTGGTAGCAATCTTGCCAGCGACGAGAGCGGTCACAATAGTGTCCCTGTAAAAGCGTTCTTTGTTATCGTCTTCGCTCTGTGGGTTGAACTTCGCACGAGCGGCTACGATTTGGCGACGCACCCAGTCGTGGTTCTTAATTATAAAACGTATAAATGGTAGACACGCTTCGCCGTAGACGTGGTCCATATGGTGTTCGATGAACTCTTGCGTAATGTCGGGAAAGACTGTGTTGCGGAAATCTTGCGGCAAAGACACCTCAAAGAAGCGAAGCTGTGTGGCCTCGACGCGGTACCCTGCTGGCAACTTAGATATTGTCTCAAGGATGCTGTCGTTTGATGTGATAAAACTGTTCTTAAACCACTGACCGCCCACCGTGGCGAACTTACCATTTGTGGATAGCCGTTCTTTGTCTCTGCCGTTTGCGAGAGCGTAACCTGTACGTGTTAACTCGTCAGCAGATCGACCCGAAAATTCGTCTAGCAGCATAGGCACTGCGCCCATGATGGCGATGCGTTTTATAACCGCGTTGAGTGTTGAGCCTTGTTCACCTGTCTGGCGCTCCATGTATTCTGGCTGTCCGTAGAACCCGCAAGCGATCTTACACGCCGTCGATTTACCTGTGCCGCCGTGACCGGTGAAGGCGAGAGGCAGACCGTGCCAGTTTGATGAACCCATCAACTCGACTAGAACTGACCCCATGCTGTGGCATAGCGCGAACTGAAATGGTTCAGCGCCCGACCTGTTGTATAGTTGTTCGATGTTTGCAACCCACTCTTCTAGTGTGCCACTGCGTCCGAAGTCTTGAGATATGTCGTGAGGGACGCCGCTGTCGCAAAGAACCTCAAGGGTATCGTCCTTAGTTATCATCTTGGTACCCATGACAAAGCCAGAGCGATCAGGTAGCCAGCCGAACTGACCATAAGTTTTGGTTTCCATCTTCCACGCCTGTAGCGTTTCGATAAGTGTTTCTGCAAATTCCGCCATGTCATTCCTCGCGTTCTTGGTTCGCGTTAGAAAAACTTCGTAGCTTGCGAACGTTTTTGCCATCAGGTCAGTCGACGCCAACTCAGACGTCGGCATAAAGAACTCGCGCCAGTCGCCGTTCTTTTCCTTGGCTCTCCAGTGAATTACCCATGTACCTTCGCCATCCTTGATGCGGTTAAGGGGATAGATGAACGAGCGGCAAAAGGGTTTCCATGTCGTGACGCCTTCCGTATCGGTGTATGCGCGGCTCAGCGAAGCGCCGTTCCATCTCCAGCCTGATGTTGGCCAGTACGGGATGTTCTGTCCTTCGACTATGGTCTGTGGTTGTGGGGCCGTCGTCGGTTTCGTATCGGAAACAGGAGCGGTCTCCTCCTCCACAGATGGCGCGTCTTCTGAGAAGCCCAGCTGGATTGGAAACTTACACTTTCCTGCCATGGGGCAATCTTTCATGCACCCGATGTGCTTATCCATCTCTACGCAAGACGTCGGGCCGACCTCCCACGTGTCAATCTTTTCTTGGGTCTCTTGCTGTGAGTACCCGTCGTAACCTTCGCTCCATGCGTGAATTTTGCTCTCGCCGTCTTCGCAGAACTTGAGGATACCAATGGCGCGGTGCCAGTGCGGTTCGTCTACGTTACCCATCGTGTCACGGAACTCGCGCACAGCCGCACAGTTTTCTGCAACTTTGTCTGCGTCGCTCGGTGGGTACTCGCCAGCCGCCGCGAACGGGTTGGCCATGGCCGCATTTTTGTTTGTAGGCGCAGGGGAGACGTTGTTCTCTTGTATATACGTTTGTAGTACCGACCGGATTTTCTCGACGGGGTACCGCTTGCCCTGTTTAATGAGTTTAACCTCAATCGGCGTGTCGTACTTGCGGTTGTGCAACCCAACGGGGCGCAGAACTCTGGCGCTGTCACAGTCTACGGCGCTGTCGACCATCATAGATAGATGTGTCGTGACGTCTCGTTTGAGCGCTGCCAGTTCGTCCCACTCACCTTCGTCGATGTCTTCATCAAAGTGGTAGTACCCGTGGTAGCCGCCCCCGCTGTCTACAATAGTAGGTGTCAGCTTTAGCGCTCGTGATAGTTTCACGATGTCGTCTAGCGCTTCTTTCTTACTCTGGTAGTGGTTATCTTTTCCCGGCTTCACGTCGTAGTCGTCGAACAGTGCCCGGGCTGCAACGACGTTGCCTTGCTTGCGCATGACCATCTTAGGGTTGCCAAATTTATCTAGTTTGCCGTTGCCCTCGTTATCAAGCTCTTGGTACTCAGGGCCAAAACGGTGAACAGCAAAATATACTGTCGTGCCAGCCGCGTCGAGCTTTTCGGCGGTCTCTGCGGCGGCTTCGATGTTGTCGAAATACTTGTGGTCCCACCACGTACCACCGTGCGACGCTGTCTTGGGTAAGCCTAAAACGACATTACCTGACGTCGGCAAAACCCACCTCAGAAAATCTAATGTGTTCATCTCGTACCTATCTGTTTACATGTTAACGGAACGCAGTCGGGGCGAACCCCGACCGCATGGGATAGGTACTCTTAGTCGTCGAAGTCTAAGTCGTCTAAGGCCGCGTCGATGTCGTTGTACTCCTCGACCGACTTGGTTTCGGCCTTCGGCGCTGGCGCTGGCTCGTCGACTTGAACCTCTGCTTTCGGTGGCGCTACGACTTCTTCTACGGCCTCTTGCAGCTTTGGAGACTTCTTAACTGGCGCTGGCGCTTCTGACTGACGCTCAGCGGTAGAAGTAGTCCCACCGGCCACGCCTGTGATCTCCTCGATGGTATCTTTTTCTCCACCCAGCACTGCGTCTATCTCAGCCATCTCTTCAGCTGACACGAAACGCTCGGCTTTAAACTTGAGCGCAAAGTTTGCATCAGTATCGAAACCGATACGAGTGACGACGTGCTGTGGTGAGACACCGCGTTTAGCCAAGACTTTGCCATACTCGTTCAAGAATTTAAGAGACCCCGCTGGAACGCGTAGCAACATTGGATCGTTTATTTGATCCACAGCGGAGACTGCGAGGCGCATACTATCGCCACAGGCTTTACGCTTCTGGCCGTTTTGCGTAGCGGAACCCCAAACATTCTGAGGACAAGCCGCACAAGATTTGCACTGAGGGTTCTCTGCGTCAGACGCAGGACGGATGCCGTCGTTGCTGTAACAATCAGGGGCGCTACTGTCGCCCTCTGTGTACGCGCTGGCGTAATACACCTTGGAGCGGTTTGGGTTAACCGCAACGATAACACACTCAAGGGAAGGAACCGGATCACCATGCTCGTTGGTAATGAGTTCTTTATCACCACCACGTGTCACGTGAAACACTTTACCCTTGAGGGATATTACGGGGAATCCACCTTCGCCAGAGGCGTTAGCAAATACGTTTTGTACCTGAGCCGCGCTTTGTAAGTGGGCTGGTAGTTTTGAGTTTAAGTTTATCATCTCGTTCATGGTTTGCTCCTATTTACGTCTAAAGTTTACGACTTGCGTCGCGGATGTGTTTACGCCGGGGACGTTGTCTCCGTTGATTTCTTGGTGCTGCTGGTGCGCAGTCTTGTTCACGCGGTTCTCGACAAGTTCCCACGCGTCATGTTCTTTGACGTAGTTCCAGAATGCTTCTGGATCGGCAACCGTCGCCGTCGAACGTGTTGACATGTAAGCAGTTCCAACGTCGCGAGCGGACACGCTGTCGATGTCACGTTCGTTCATACGCCGCAAAAATTCAACTTCGATCTTGTCTTGCTTTAGCTTGTCACCGCTATCATCTTGCGCGTACGCCGCTTTGCGCTGCGCTCTGCGGTCACGCAGTCCAACAAATACTTTTATTAATTGGCCGTCAGCCAACTCGCATATTTTCGCCATTATTTCTCTCCTTTTTGGCATTTAACCACTGGTCAATGTCAGCTTCATCCCACCTGAGCACTTTCTGCGAGACCCTAATTGGTCGGGGGAAACTGTTTTCTCTTCGTCGTAGTGCGGGGAGCGCTGCTTTAGTGATCCCTAGCTTTTCCGACACTTCTTCCGGTTTTAGTAAGTTCATTGTAGATACCTTTATATGTGTACACCTGTCAACACATTAGTTCATATAGGTGCATTGGTCAAGCGATCAACAGTTCGCGATGCGCTTTAACTTCGTCCAGAAGTGCGCCTTGCATCTTCTGCTTATTGCGGAGCCGTGCGTAGATGCGCTTCTCCACTGGGGTACCCTCGAGGCAGATAATAAAATTATTCATTTTCTGGCCGGGGCGGTTGATGCGTCCGTTAGCTTGCTCGAACGTCTCGTTGCTAGTGATGCAGCTGTACCAAACGATGGTGCTGGCTGCGGTGAGTGTTAGCCCGTGGGACATAGCGGCTGGTTGAGCCACCAGAACTTTGGGGTCTTTGGCTTTCTGAAACGCGGCGAAAATACGGTCGCGCTCATCTTTCTTTACGCCGCCGTGTATCACCTCGACGGTAAAGTCTTTGCTTAGCTCCTCAGCTACCATGTTCACTGAGGACACGAACGGTACAAACACAATGACTTTGCCTTGCGCGGAGTGGCATATTGATCGGGTCTCCTCAATGCGCGGCGTCGCTGGAATTGTAACCTCGGTACCATCGGTGGCATAAACTACCCCACATGCGATTTGTACTAGCTTGCCCATCTTTACCGCTTCGTTGACAGCGGTGATGTCGCCCTCGTCTGCTTGGATACGCAGCTTGGCCACCATTTCTTTGTACGCCTTGCCCTGATCTTTAGTCAGAGCGACAGCGCGGGTCTCGTACATAAGCGGCGGCAGGTCCAAGCACTCGTCGCGAGTGAAGCGTACGGAAGGTTGCATAACTTCACGCACTGTTTCGGTGGCACCTTTCTTAGCGATCCACTGAAACTGAGATAGCTGCTTCATCACTTGGCCCTTAAAACGATTAAAGTACGGCGGGACTGCATCAGGTACGATTAAGCGGCATTGCGCCCACGCGTCTGTGGGAGCGTTTGGTGTCGGTGTTCCTGACATGCCCCAACATGCACGGGGCGCTTGGTGTTTGTTGACGACGGTGTTGATCTTGCGCCAACGTGTGGTGCTTGCGTTGCGAGCGCACTGTGCAATCTCGTCAACGATAACGAGGTCGATGTCTGTACGATCTTTAAGGTGAGGCTCGATGATGCCTACGCCGTCATGGTTTATGATATAAACATCGAAGTCTTCTTTAAGTAACTTGATGCGTTTGTCCTTGGCTCCATGCAGAACTGTATACGTGAGGTGTGGGAAGTGCTGAAATATCTCGTCAGCCCACGTCCGCTCTAATGTAGACAGCGGCGAGATTACCAATGCTTTGTTCAACTGTCCGATGCCACGCAGGTAATCATATGCCCACAACGACGCCAGCGACTTGCCCGTACCTAGTTCACTGAGGTTAAACGCACGTTTGTTCATGGACAAGAACGCGGCAGCTTCGCGCTGCGCGTGAAATGGTTTAAAGCGACCCGGCCATTCATAGTATGAGCGGATCGGAGCGGGAGCGTCGTACCCCAAGTTACGCAGAAGCGTGGTTTCTTCTGTACGATGTGGCACAGCCACGAGAGGCTGGCCTTTTACACTGAAACTTTTGGCGCTTGGCACCACGTTCAATATCTTCTCAGGCGTCTTACTCTTGAGTATCAGCGCCTTCTTTGTTGGCCATACTAACATGGTTGGTTTCCTCATCTATCTGTCTGATTCTTTCATCGCAGATGTGTTTGATTTTTTCGTAGTCTAGGCGACGTTCGCCTTTGTCTCGCAGGATGCGCTTAACGATGTCTGCATCCCAAGGATTGAGACCGTACTCAAACCATATGTCCCATGGTTGGATACGTCGTTTGGAATAGTCGGAGTGACCGACGTTGTACTCACGTGGGTTCATGTTTTACCTTTGGTATACATGCTGGGTTTTTTACCGCGCCAACCTTTGTTGGTCTTTGCGCTTACAACTCGGGTGTTCGCCTTGGTATTGCTACCGCCAGCATCCAGAGGCACCTTGTGGTCTACGTGCTTGCCGTCGCCTTTCTTGACGCGCCCAGCGGCCACAGCTTGACGCCGCGACTTGTTCGTCGCTGCGCGTTTCTTCTTCACGTCGGCACGGGCGTTATACTTTGCCTTGGTAGCCAACTCTTTCTTTGAGGACTTAGTCATCAGGTTTCCTTTCAAATGTGTCTAAAAGAGACTTTACTTGTTCAACGTCGTCGACCACATGTGCTAACCCGTTAGCACGTTGTATCCCGTCAATTTCACGTTGTTGGTTTGGTGTGACGTTCTTGATCTTACCCGGTGCCTTAGTCTCGAAAGCCATGAACAGACCTTTGTAGCAGACTAGGATGTCAGGACAGCCAACGCGCCCCATACCGTTCGACACTGGCATGTAGTACCAAGCACCGATTGATTGAAGGTACTCTTTGACTTTCTTTTTAACTTTGCCCTCGGGGGTCATCGCCATGATTAATCACGCTCCCGTGCTTTAACGTCTAAGTAGTCACCGTACATACTAATATACGCCTCTAGCCTGTGCAGTAACTCGTTTTCTAACAAGGTGGCACTTGGCTGCTTAAACCCAAACCGGACTAGCTCGTCGTTGGTTAGCTGCATTGGGTCGGTTGTTTGCTGATCTTCGTCCTTCATAGTTTTATTTCCTACATATTGTTACTTGCCACAAAACTCGCACAAAGACTGGCCCACAGGGCACCAATTTTTGCATAAACCAGATGGTTTCGGTAGCCATTTATCTTCGTCGTACGCGACTGCTACCCTTGATAGTCGCGGAAGAAATTCATTCCAAATTTCTGGTAGTTGCTCACGCGTGAACATCTCCTTGTCAAATTTTGAGACTTTTAACCAGATGAACCCAGTCACCACTTTATTTACCCACGGGTACATAGCGAAAGCCAGCGCCGCGAATAGTTTAAGCTGATCGTTGTCAGGGCGGTGTTTACCCGTCTTCCAATCAAGCAAGTACGCAGTATCGGAGCCGACAACCCCGATGTCTATAATCCCACGTACCCACACATCCTTCGCCATCCACGTAGTTTGACGAAAGTCTTTAGTAAGTGCGACACGTTCTTCAACCACGCGCTTACCTTCGTAGGACAGTATCTTTTTAACGTACCGTCCATACTGCTCCATCTCGGGGGGCAATGGCTTCTTACCATTGGCGAAGTCTTCAAGTGCTTTATGCACTTTGTTGCCCCAAATTGTAGCCTCAGTCTGTTTCTCAACAACTTGTTTCGTGACACGCGTCAGCTGAAATCGCTTCGGGCATGTTTCAAATGCAGTGAGTGCTGAGTAGGACCAAGGCTTAGTTAGTTCCACGGCGGTATTCCTCCTTCAAATATTTCAGTGTCAATAATCTCCCAAAACTCTAACAGTAGTTCTGCTCTAGTTTCGACGTCTATTCTATCACCCTTGCGGTCGTCTCGGTGCTTATCCAAGAACAACAAGCGTCGCTTTGCCCATTCGTGTTCTAAGTCAGAGACCCACTTTAGACGTGAGTGATAATCTGTCTTACCGAATAGTGCTTCCGCTTTGGCTACGGCTCGTGTTGCGCGTTCGCGTCGTTGCTGCTGCACGTACCTGCCGTTGATACGGCGATGTATGCTCTGCACTTGTTCCCACGCTAAGTCTTCTTTGCTGAAACTGTCGCGTATACCCACAAGGTATTGAACGAAGCCATCGGCGTTGAACGCATAGGCTTCAATTAACGGCTTCAAGAACTCGTGCGTCTTCGGCAAAAGAAATATACTTGGGTCTTTAGCAAAGGTCTGCATGTACTTATCCGTTAGTGTTAGCCATTTTTTTATACTGCTGGGGTTTCTCAGCAGGTATTCAGTTGTTTGTCCTAAGTCGGGTTCCATCCCTCATCTCCCATAATTCTGTACTTCTGTGGTGTTCCGTATTTTAAGGGATCATCGGGTGGGGCAACCGCCGGGTTCTCCCAGTAATCGTAGAAAGTAGCAGTCGGCGGGGTTTGCTTGTGAGCATTCATAGAAGTGCAAATTCTAACACTCCTTGCTCCATTTGAACGGTGGAGGTAACTCCACGTATAGTGAGATGTCTGTTGCATCTTCTCTCTCCTTTGTACTTGTTTACATGTATATAACATGAACCGAACATAAATGCACACATTTTAACACATTTCAAGTGACTATTTTGCGTCACCGTATGTGTCGGCTATATCGCCTTCGCTCCATGTTACTAACTCAGGCCACCACTCAGGCGGTGTCCTCATTACCTGCTGTACTAAATCTAGCAACTGCTCTGCCTCGTCTTCGGGTGCGATGTACACTAACTCGTCATGTACCATTAGCGCAGGGTTCATCTTCGTGAGCCTCTGCACTGTCAACGCGTTGTCGGCGATGACGCACCGTGCCAAGTGTTGCACGATGTTCTCGTCGATCTTTCCTGCGTATATTCTGGCCTTGCTACGACCATGTCCGTAGACAAACTCTTTGCGGTTTGTCTCCTCGTTCGTCTCGGTTCTTAAATCTGGATACCGAATCATTCCCTTCGGGGTGCGCAGCCCTTCGGCGACTGGCGTCACCATGCCCCACGGGTCAACCGCGCTGCCCTCTGAGCCTCGCATAATTGTCGGAAGCGCGTCGTGGCATGTGCGCCAACCACGAGGAATGTCGTTGTATTCGCTGCGCCACTTCTCTACGACGTCGCGGCTCTCTTCTTCAGTGAGATCGACGCCGCCCATAGTCTTAGCAACCTTTTGAAACGCAGCCCACGCCGCACCAAATCCAAGGCCCAAGTGCGCCACTTTACCCACCTGACGTTGGACTTTGGTCACGTCGTCGTAGGGTACGCTGTACAGTTTACTGGCGAAATCTTTGTAGAGATCGGCCTTCTCTGGCTCCGCTTGGTACATCGCCATGCTGGCCGGTACTCGCCAAAGAAAATGGTTCACACGCAACTCGATGCCTGACAAGTCGGCGACGACAACCTTGTGTCCCGGCGGAGCGATCAACGACCGACGCAGCGCATCTGATGGGCGGGGATTGTACGGGTTCACGCGTGGTAAATTCTGTGGGTTGTAGCCCCAGCCAGACCAGCGGCCCGTCGTGTCTGCGCCGTAATACTTGAGCGGGATCGGCACCTTCTTTTGGGGGTGCGCGTTGGCGGCGTCCATGAACGCTTGAATGCGTGTTTGTAAAATTGTGGACTTCGCGTCGAGCCGTGCTGCGGCAGCTGTGGCGACGAGCGGGTCGTCGTGTTCCTGCAAAGAAAGAAAGCCTTCGTCTGTCTTAGCCAGAGCCGGTATCTCTTTGCCCGTTGTAGGAGAAACTTTAGTTGGAACGTCGACTTCGATGGTTCGCAGGAACGCTGCGAACTTAGCAGC
>Ga0115561_1003245_pt1 | contig 10472 bp, 11 predicted proteins | sample COGITO_mtgs_1105_4_FD_87201 | JGI IMG/M metagenome (GOLD analysis project Ga0115561, IMG submission 87201) | Pelagic marine microbial communities from North Sea - COGITO_mtgs_110512 | ecosystem: Environmental > Aquatic > Marine > Epipelagic | place: Germany:Helgoland, sampling site Kabeltonne...
TCCGTGCCGTAATATCCAAACCATCTAAATTTATTCCAATGCTGTCTAAAGTGATCATAGATGATGCGTGCAGGTGCTTGTGGTTCATGGGAACATTGCCATTGCTTAGCTAATTGAAGAATATCACCTGTAGCTAATTGTTCAGACTCAGGAGAAAGTGCCTGATAGTTATTTTGAAAAGCAGAAGAAACACGACCATACCTTAAGGCGTTAATATAAAAAGAACGCACAGAAGAAAGGAGATCTTCAGGTACTACGGAATTACCTTGTTCGACGTGAACGATATTAGTATAAACTTGATCAAGTGAATACAAAGAATACCCCGCGGTAAGGGGTGTAGACGTATCTTCTTGAGATAAGACCGGAGACTGAAACAAAAAAGCCGCCCCGAGGGCGGCGAGGGCAAAACGAGATGCGCGCATAAATCAGCTCCGAATGTGAAAAAATAGGATTAAAGAAACAACACCACCTGTGATGAAGCCCCCGCAAGAATAAATCGCCAGAACAAGCTCATTTATCATGCGAGGGCTCCCAATTAGCTTAAACGCGGTCGGTCAGACGTTTGATAAGCTTGACGCCAGCCCAGGTAGCCGCAATCAGGATGATGGAGCCACCAACGGTAGCGACAACAGCCACCAGGTCAGCCAGAAGTTCAGTAGGTACGAGATCAGCGATTGCTGTGCTTTCGGTTTCCATTATTATTTTTCCTTTGGATAATGGATTAAGTTATATCTCCCCGGCTTCAGTGAACATTTGGTACGCAATGCGGAAAACAAATGCCAATGTTGCCAGAGAGATAACGATACCCGCCGAAACTGTAAAAGCTTCAGCGAGATCCGCGGTATTGATTGGAACAACACCGGGGATTGGTTCGCCTACTAATTCACCTGTAGAAACGTCAAAGCCTTGCCACTCAGGACAATTACCAGCAAAAGGTTCAATACAGGAGAAAAGAACAGGCATTATTAGTCCGCTTCAAGCGGAACGAGGCGACCAAGAGTAGGGCGGCCTTTTGCTCCAGCGAAAACAGTGGTAGCAGAAACTGTAAAGGTTTCGTCTACTGCAAATCCGTTTTCATCTTCTACGGCAAACTCGAAAATCATCTTTTTACGAGTAAGAGTGCGATCGGAAGGGCATTCTTCAGTATCATGAAGAGCGATCATTTGTTTGTAGAAAACACGCTTCGTACCAGAAGATGGATCTGTGTATGAAACTTTTTCAGGAGTTTCGAGGGGTGTAGCTTTCATTTGTGGGCTTCCTATTTGTTTTTCAGCAGGCTTAACTGCCTACAGAAAGTAAATAGGTTCGAAAAAATGAGCGCGGAAACGATTTGAGGAAGAAAGTTGAAAAAAAAATCACATGAAGAAAGTAAGGTAAGCCGTTGGAAAGACAGAGAGAAATAGTTTAAGGGGATAAGAGGCGTAATAAATGGGATTTATTACACCTCTCAACCTATTGTTATAAATCAAGATTTTCCGAAGATAGCTTTCCTGTTTTTTGCGAGACGCTCAGATTCCTTTTGTTCAGCTTCATCTCTAAGACGTGCTTGAAGTAGAATATTTTGAGATAAATTAGGCTTGCGGCCAAGAATAGACTCGACCCGCGACCAAAGACCCTTTGGGCCGTCCGGACCATATTTCTCAAAAATTTCAAGTAGAACAGTACGAGACCTTACTTTATTGCAAAACTCGTTCCAGTCCTGCCAGTCCAGGGAGACAGCAATTTCTGCAACAGTCCCGTCAAATTCATCATCTTTTTCAGCAAGTTGTTCATCGGATTTATCATTAACTCCGACGCGAGATTTTAGCCCCTGAGACCATGTAAGTTGGTTTTTGCGGAACATACCGCGCTGGAAATCAAGCCAGAGGGCAATACACGTTTTATGGTCGGGCGCATCGGGAATAGAAACCTCTTCGCCTACTTCATATGAAGTGAGGATAGATAAAATTTGCCACGGCGTGAAACCCGGGGAGCGTTTTTTCTGAGCACGCTTAGAACGGCCAGGGCCCGTTTTTCTCATAGAACCGGTAAGTTCGTCTGCCATATCCCAGCGAGATTGAGCAGAAACGACATTGTCTTTGTGAACTGTAGCAAAGTGCCGCTTTTCAGCGATAGCCTCAAGTGAAAGTCCACAGTCGTCGCCGAACTTAGAAAGATAATCCTGAAGCCAAGAATCAGCGGTTTTTTCGTCGAATTCCTGGGGGTCAAGACGAAAGCCTGAGCGTCCGCAGTCTCTGCCCAGTTTCTTCAAAGCAATGCTCCATTCAGCTCTCAAACAAGACAGAAGCCTTTTTGCGGCTTTCCCGGTGCCAGTACGCATGAAGAGGCATATGTGTAGGTGAGGGTGCCATCCGTTAGCCGCAGACCAGGTACTTTCAAAAGCTGTAATTGAACCTTCTAAACGTCCATCTTTTATGAGGTCTTTGAAGGCGTGAGACTGACGAACGACACGAAAAGCCTCTTTAAGTGCGTTTGTAAGAGTACGAAGGTCATCTTTACGAACGTGGCGCAAGGTAAGCGTCATCATGACTGGAATGTGTGATCTTTTTTTCGTAACGGGATCGACCAAAGATTGATAGTACTCAACAGCCTTACGAACCTCGCGCTGACGTTGACGTGCAATGTTCGAAGAGCAAACAGGACACTGCCACACGCGACCACAGATAGTTAGTTTCTTGTATCTTGCCCGGTTAGCATGCCGATGAATTTCCACACCATTACCGCCAAAGACGACGTGCTTACGACAGATACAAACACCTTTTTGCTTCCGCGCTATCCTGCGCTCGTTGCGAGTGAGTACTTCACCCGTTTCATCGTCGATAAATTCAACGTCTCTGTCTTCAAAGGTGGTCAAGAACTTAGCTGAAACCGCTTGCTGAAGATAAAGACGACGACGACCCTCGATCCGCTTGATCTCATCTTCAACACCCAAATTCGCGCGGTCTATGTCTTCGGTAATTTCCTTAGCATTTACAGTGGGTTGTTGGTTTCTCAAAGACGATTGTTTGCCAACAATTCGCTTAGAGCTACCGAGAAGCCCCGCGGACTTCGTCCGCATGGCTTTTGCGCCTTCGGCGCATGCCATCGCTTTGTTAGAAAGCGCGGACTTTGGGCCAGTATAAGAGGGGGCAGGGACAAACTTTTCAAGCTTGCCTTCCTGGGCACGACTAACATCATCACGAGACAGAGACTTATGCTTGTCTGAGGACGTTGGGCGCGCTATATCTGTAAGAGTGCTGGGGGAGTTCATTAGCCTGATCATTCCTTTAGTTGACTCGGGTGTTGACGCACCGCGGAGACATTTATACGGGCCGGTGCTTTAGAGAGCGCCGGCCCTTTTTTTTGTGGTTCGATCTTTGCGCACCCTCAGAGCAGTAGCAAGCCCGCATTAGGAGCCTTTGAGAATATATGGGCGCGACCAGTCCGAACCGGCGTCTAAAAGAATGTAGTACCGATCATATCAGGAAAAAAACGCGCTGAAGCACGTTGTTCATTTTCTTACCTTGATTCATGAAGATCCGTCCAGAAAATGAACGGGCTCCGCGACATGCACGAACGCGGAGCCCAAAGCTCACCGGCGGAACACCCACGTAGAGCCGGGAGCTATTCTGGTGGGCTGAGAAGAAGATTGTTCCCTTTCAGTTTAGCGGCAAGCTGGCGGAGTAAATTAAATTGAAATAATCCAAATAAAAGTGCAAAAACATTTGGACATTATCGTTTGGGCTCTTATATATAGTATATAGAAACAAACAAGAGAGCGAAGACAATGACTTACACAGCAGACTACACAATCAAAGAACTGAAAAAAATGACAAGAGATGAGCTGAGTGACTTCATGAGTGATGCATTGAAAGTAAAGAGAGACATGAAGAAAACCGCTGAGCAAAGGAAGCAAGCTGAGTGGGCGTGGAACGATGCGTTTTCAGTCAAGAACCCAAACTTCAAAGGATAATCAAATGACAAACAAAGACAGAGTGAACAAACTTGTTGATGAGCTCCACCTGCCGGTTGCGCTCGAAATACAATCTGAAAAGGTCTCATATGCATTTTTGCGTAAAGCTGGCAACACAAAGGCAAAAGACTTAGCAAAACATATTAGAGCCGGAGGAAACGGCGTATTTGTTCAATGTGTCGCTCGCTTCACATACACCAAAGGGGGAGCGTTTTATTCTGTCAGAGTCGATCTGGGGGAAGAACAGCCCGGCGACATTACAGAAGGCGAAGAAATGAACGCTTTGCTTTGGTCGATACGTCTCGATAATCTACACCCTGACGAACAAGCGCATTTCCTTGAAGCCCAAGAATTAACGCGGCAAATCAGATCGGCGTGGATTAAGCGCCAAGCGAAAAGAAAAATGCCCAATTTGCTCGAAGCGTTGGATGAACTCGAAGACGAAGAGCTCGAAGCACTGAAGAAGGCAACTTGCCCGGCCGAGGCGTTCCGTAAAGGAACAGACTATACGCACGGCACGCAAGTGGAGTCTCACGCCGTGAGGATTGCACTGGAAGTACGTGCAAAGGAGTCAAACCACCAGAAGCTAAAGCGATTGAAGAGAAAGACGGAGGCGGGAGTATGATATTTTTAGGGTGCTTAATTGGACACGTAGTATTAGTGTATATCGTTCTTCAGTTGGACGAATGGCAGGACAGGAAGTACTAATGTTAATCCTGTTTGAATTTATCGCGTATATGACGATTGCAGGTGTGATCACATGCGGAACGTCATATGCAGTGGGTAAACACGCTAAACTTAAAGGTAGCGACCGGCGATATGTCGGTCGGTGATCAAGTCCCGGTTCCGGGTGTTGAGACAATGAACGACGACGGCACGGCGTGGCGCACGCTGCAAGCGGCCTCCGGCAGGACGAGCGAGAAAAAGGGGGTGGCGTAGCCGGGGTCCTGTTTTTCTCTTGTGAGCAAGGGAAAATTAGCGGCTACGCTTCGCGGACACTATTTCCTGGGCAAGACAAAGCCCACGGAGATAAAAAATGACATACAAAACAGTATGGGACGTAAAGAGAAGAACACCCGGCGATACAAAACGTCTCGAAGACCATCACCAAAGAAAGGGATCGCCAAAGAACTGCGACCCGAAAAGGAAGCACTTGAATAAAGTGCTACTTGGACAAGACAAGCCCCTCGATCAGATAATGGAAGAGAGGGACAAGCTTGGCATTAAATATCACAAAAAGCACGACGGCAAAAAATATACTACGCACGTATTTGCCGCATCGCCCGAATACTTCGCCCCTGCGGGCGAGAAAGAAGGGACGTGGAATCAAGCAAGGCTTGATGCGTGGTTAGAAGCTATGGTTCCGTTTCTGGAAGAAGAATTCGGAGATGACCTACTAAAGGCTACACTACACCTGGATGAAGCCCGGCCACATATTCATCTCGAAGAAGAACCAACGTACCTTAAGACTACGAAGAGGGGTACTACAAGGTGGGGATCTCATGACAAGTCAAAAGCACACGGCGGAGGATTCAAAGGGTATCACGGTTTTTTAGATAGATACGCTGAAGCAGTTAAACACCTCGGCATAGAAAGAGGAAGGCAAACAGATGGACAATTCCAATCACCTTCTTCAAAAGCGGACTACGCGCGCAAAGTCATGGATGAAGCTAAAGAAGAAAAAAACAAAATTCTTATAGACAGAATTTTAGCAGATCAAGAAGCAAATAGTAATGCGGCAAAGATCAAGAACGAAGCTGAAATATCAGCAACTCTAATAATAAAAGAAGCAGAAGCTAAGGCAAGGAATGCACAAGCATACGCGAAGGCATGTCATGTGGGAGCTGAGGCAGTAATAGACGAAGTAGTCGAGTATAGACCAAGAACGGCGAAAAAAAAGGAAGGCCTTAAAGCGGGAAAGAACTATCCCAAAAAAGAAGAAGATCGAAAAAAACTTAACGAACTGATGAAGCCAGCATGGGCGTGGATAGTTAAGCTTGCAAAGAAACTAAAAAGCTCTAAGCAAAAAATAGAGGAAAGAGAAGAAGCGTTGGAAGCAAGAGAATTAAAGATCAAACAAAATGAAATAATGACAAGAGACAAGGCCAGAAATTTGGGAGAAAGGGAAAGGAAAATATCTGAAAGTGAAGGAATAATTGACGCTCAAATAGCTGTAAGAAAGAGAATTAACGGAAGAGGGATTCAAAGGTAAGTAGTAAGAGATAATAGCCTCTCACAGTTCCTCTTCGTGGCTTTAGGGGGGCGGCGCAATCAAAGATTGCATCCACCCCCCTAAACCCCCTCATCGTCTCTGTGAGAGCCTTTTTATCACATTGGTAGGCGATTACCGCAAATTACTTCCTCATCATCGACAATAGCGGCACAGCGACCGGGTACTGATTTGAAATGGGTATCACGATCGACATAAACTTGTCCATAATGCAAAATAACTAAACCGGATGAAGAAACGCCAGAAAGTATCTTGGAAGACTTAGGCTTTACTGAAGCAGATGGGATTTGAGCTCCTCCACCTACCGGTACATTTGGTTTAACGTCTTTAACACTCCAGCCGCTACCGTCTCTATGAAAACCCCAATAATAAATATTGGAGCCTACGAAAGCCGGACCAAGGATCATTAAAGCAAGGAAAACAGGCTTCCTAAACATAGAGAAAGATCCAACTCTTGGAGCATCAACACCCGTGCCACCTCCGGCAGTTCGAGACTTATACAAGTCAAAAGTCTCTTGTTTGGTCTTAATCTTCCTAATCGTATCTTCTTTAGACTTCTGAGGCTTACCATCATCAGCTTGCATAAATCTGACGGTAAAAGAACTCAAAGACTTAGACTTTTTTGCATTGTTTGCAGTTTTAACAAACTGATCGACAGTACGTCTTACATCAAGATCAACATATGATGGAGACTGTGCGGCCATTACAATAGTAAATCCGCCATGGCGGTGATATCTAAAAAATTTCAGGACATCGTCATTATTGACCATTTTGGGGCCAAGAAAATCACCGGCTTCATCTAAAAAAAGGAAAGGGCGATCCCCAGGCTTAATTAAAATGCCAAAAGCCTCAACCTCTTTCCCATCTTCCAAGGGTTTAATGACTCTATCGTAGCTAAAATCATCAATAGTGAATTTACGGGGATAAATTCTTTCCACGGCATCATCGCCGAACCTCTCGGCAATTACGGGGAAAATGTGAGGTAGATTAGAAACGATAGGAACATCGGTACCACCATCGGTACCAATTTCAATAGCGTTAATCAAAAAGTCATGAACTATAAGATGAGACTTACCTTCGCCGGGGGCGCCATAGATATATGTATTTGGCATTATTTGTGCTCCTCAAGTTTAAGAATGTCAGAAATGCCAGAAAGTTGATCTTGTACGGCAGATCGGCGTGAATATGAATCTTTGACCGAAGCAGACAATAAAATCACAAGCTTACGAGAAGAAGAACTACCGCCAGGAGCAAAACTGAAAGGCTCATTTTTATACTCATCGGAAGTTTGGTAATCGAGACCTCCAGCCGCTACAAGCTCGCCAGGCTCAATTACTAATTCAGTAGAAAGAGCACGTCGACCAAAAGTCGGAGCGTCAATACCAGAAAGCGTGTTTGTTCCAGCTGTAGATATCTCTTGCTCTAAAACTACAGAAATACGACCGTCAGAGAGAATACGGGGGGAAACCTTGAGCTGTACTCCCGTATCTCTGTATTCTGTACTTCTCGATCGCGTGCCGTCGTCGTTCATTGTCTCAACACCCGGAACCGGGACTTGATCACCGACCGACATATCGCCTTTTTTGCCGGAGCGAATAGAAAGAGAACTGGTAGACAAGAGTTGCGTCTTAGTGTCCCTGTCAAGCCACTCAACCGCGGCATCAAAGCCACCTGAGCTAAAGCCTACTGACTGGCCGCCACCTTGGCCAGAAGACAAAGAAATACCAGTTCCAGAGATAGTAATAGCTTTGTCTACGGCAGATCCTCGAGTTGTTTCAGCTACAACAGCTCGAATATCTACAAAGCCGAGATCAGAAGAAAATTCCTTGGCAAGATCAAAAGCTTGGCCTACGGCGTTGGGAGATCCGCGAAGAACAAGTTCGTTTGAGGAAGAAGAAATAATAAGCTCCTCTCTGCCGATCTCAGGAGCAAAAGAAGCCTGTAGGGCCGAAAGAACGCTATCAGGCTCACCAACGGGAAGAACACGAGAAACGAGTGGCTGTAGGCCGCCAGAGAGAGACTTAAGAACGTCTTCCGCCTCCGAAACTGTGGCGCGATTGTAGCCCACGAGCATTATTAAGCCTTTGTCTTCAACAGAAAACGCGCGAACGGCCAGGGGGTCGGATGGATCTGCAAGAGAAGAAACAATCTCTACGGCCTGATCGGCAATTTCTGGAGAAACCTTAACGACAGACCAGGGCAATGATGAGACGCTATCGCGGTCGAGAGAGCGAATAAGATTCAAAGAATGAGTGATGTCCGCAGAAGAACCAGAAACGCTAACAGTACGTCCTACTGAAGCAGTTTTAACTCGAGAAAACAGCTGAGAAAGAGCCTCTGTAATAGCTTGCGCAGAAGACCTGTAAACACGAGTATAGCCAACGGATACAGCTTTAGACCCTTCACCGGAAGAGATCGATACAACTTCTCCGATTTTTCTATAAGATAATGAATTAGCTACAGAAATCTCTTCAAGTGCAGCAAGTGCATCATCTACAGAAAAAGGCCCACCTGACCAATCAACGCGAGCAGAAAGATCACCAGAAACCGCCAAAGCTAATCCCGAATGATCTACAACAAGAAGCTTGGCTAAGTCTTTGATAGAAACGTCAAATAACTCAAGGCTTGGAATTGGCTTAGAACCAATCGAGACAGACTGCATAGACTGAAAAGAAGGATCTTCAGGGCCTCCTTGTCGAGCGTACTCCTCTTTGCTTTCAAGAGGAAGTACCTCGATGGGGGAGGGCGCAATACGAGAGTAAGCCGGCTGAATACCTGAGAAGTCAATATTCGGCATGGTAGCTGACCCACAAGCTGAAAGAACAAGGGGAAGAGCCGAAGCAAGCAGTATAGATTTTTTCATGTTATTTTTCCATGGGTGTTTGAAGTACCCAAAGGAAATAGGTTCGTTATGTAGGTCTCAGAAACGTAGGATCATCTTTCTTACAATCCGAATGGCCATACCCGAGAGAACGATAGTTAATGCCTCAGGTACACGCATATGAGAGAGGTATATTAAAGAACCTTGTGGAAGATCGTTAAGATCAAGAACTTGTATCATACCCGTCTCATCCCTCACGAAGCTAAGAAAATTTTCAGCCATCACGACGAATTGAGCAAGAGCCCACCAGAAAAACTCTTGCATTTTTCCAGTACGTACGCCGATCGCAACGGCAGTGCCGCCAAGAACCCAGGGTAGCAAGTATCTGATTAAAGCCCAGAGAGCTTGTACACCGAGAGCAATAAGTGCAGGCATTTATAAGTACTCCAGATCAGATAAAGGAAAGGCGAATAGCCGCCCACAGAGCAGAAAGAACGAGAAGGGTACCGATGTAGTTTTTCAAAGCATTGCAATCTATGTCAATTTCGACATTCGGCAAAGACAGAGAGTTAGTACCCGTTTCAAGAACAAGCGGCGGGCAACTTCCTCCCGAAGCAAGGGCAGACGTATCTATGAAAGATTGTAGAAGAAGCTGAACACGTTGAGTAGTGCCGCCGTAATCAATATCCCCTTCAGATCCTATAACAATACAAGATCCGGTCGCAGGGTCTTTTTCACAAAGATCTTCTCTTGTGATAGGGTTAGGCTGTTGAATTCCGAGATTATCGAATTCAGCACCATCACCGTATGGGGTAGCATCCTCACTGTCTGGAATTCCATCGCCATCATCATCTAAGTCATATTCATCCGGGATATTGTCGCCGTCAGTATCGTAGCCAGCTATTCTATCGCCTTTATCAAAGTTTTCGTCGTATTTGTTTGGAATACCATCGTTATCATCATCGCCATTGGCATCAAAAGTAGGGTCATCAATGTTGGGAATACCATCGCCATTAGCGTCTCTGTATTTCCAATCTTCTTCATATTGTACAGAAGGCGAACCAATCTCATCTTCGTCTGGATGATAATCCGGGTCTGTAGGATTATCTGTGAAATCAGTATCATTTTCAGGAACGTTTAAGCCGTCTTCAAAAACAACAACCCATTGAGCATTTTGCTCATCATATACACAACGAGTAGCATCAGCTACGGACGTAACGGTAATTTCAGCTTCAGCACGCCACAAAGCACGACCAGCGTTTTCTGGACCACCATCGAAATGACTTGCGTTCCCAGGATCTACTAAAATAGTTTCCTTGTCGATAGCCATGAAATCATCTACGTCTTGTCTAAATTGAACAGGGTCAGACGTAGAAAGAGCGCGCCAGCTAAGTCTATCTGGATGATAATACGTAGCCCATCGAACAGAAATTACTGATTCTTGTGGATTGTCTGGATTAGCAGAAAAA
>Ga0115561_1003258_pt1 | contig 10446 bp, 8 predicted proteins | sample COGITO_mtgs_1105_4_FD_87201 | JGI IMG/M metagenome (GOLD analysis project Ga0115561, IMG submission 87201) | Pelagic marine microbial communities from North Sea - COGITO_mtgs_110512 | ecosystem: Environmental > Aquatic > Marine > Epipelagic | place: Germany:Helgoland, sampling site Kabeltonne...
GTTTTGCATCCAAATAAAAATTTTCCTGCCAAATATATTTCGGCTCTTTTAAATCGATAAATATTTCTAGCGGCTTGAATGCATATTTTTTAATCAAAAAAGAATTAATCCAGTTTTGGTTATCTAGAAATTTTGATAGCTTTTTAATAGAGGTATTGCTTGATAAATTAAAGACTAATTCCTGGGCTTTTTTTAAAGTTGGGGGCTTCTCAAAAACTACTATAATCTTTTGGTTGTTGTTGCCTGAACAGCCAAATAAGATAGGCATTAAAAGTATAAATGCTAAACCTGTTCTAATTAGCATTGATAATTTCTTGCACAAGTTGATTGTATGAAAGCCCAATTGACTCTGCAGATTTAGGAAATAGACTATGAGAAGTCATTCCAGGAGCAGTATTAACTTCGAGCACATAAAATTTATTATTTCTGTCCTGCATAAGATCAACCCTTAACCAACCAGAACAACCTGAAACATCGAGTGTCTTAAGGCAGATTTTCTCAAGCTTATTTTTATCATCTGTTGAAAGTACAAGCTCGGTAAGTTGAGTATCTTCATTCACGTATTTCGCATTGAAGTTATAAAAGGATTCAGAGGTTTTGATCTCTACAGCAGGTAAACATCTGCCATTTAAAATTGGAACAGTAAGCTCCTTAAAGTCTATGCTCTCTTCCAAAATAAATGTTCTCCTAGGATCTGCACAATTACAAATAGCATTCTCTAAATCCTTGTTACAGGAAATTTTGAATACATCTATGCTTGATCCATCCTCTGCTGGCTTTAAAAATAGCTCCTTGAATGGTTTAAGTTGATTAAAAAAAGGGTTGTCTAAATCTTTTTCCATTTCAAGCAATGAAGGAATGGTAATCCAGTTTGGAGTAGGAATTTTATTATCTTTAAGAAGCTCTTTACAGGTATTTTTGTTCCAAGTATTTACACAAGCTTGATGATGGCTCCCCGAAAAGGGAATGCATTTTTGCTGTAAAAGTTTTTGTAATTCTCCTGATTCGCCATCCTCACCATGAAGGGCAATAAAAATAAAATCTTCTTTTGTAAGCTGTTGAGGTGAAAAGTTTTTTGGATAGTCGATAAGTTGGGCTTCGTATCCTAACTCTTTGACTGCTTGAAATATGTATTTTCCACTCTCAAGGGAAACTTCACGCTCAGAAGACTTTCCTCCATATAAAACTATAATTTTTTTTATTGCCACTTTTTTTTTATCTTCTTATTCAGTTTTGAAATTGTTCCTGCCCCTTGAGTGATTAAAATAGAAAAATCTTGATGATTTTCTTGAAGCCAGTTCATGGGATCTTTCTTTCCAATGTAATGGACGTTTTTGTGATTTTTTAATATCTGAGAAGCGAGTTTTTTAGAAGAAATTCCTTTAATAGGTTTTTCACTAGCTGGATAAATATCTAACAAAAGAAGAAAATCTACCTTTGATAGCACTTTTTTAAAATCATCAAAAAGCTGTTGCGTTCTTGTAAATCTATGAGGTTCAAAAATCATGCATATTTTTTGACGAGGAAATTTTTCCTTAGCAGCAAGAACGGTTGATAGAATTTCAGCAGGATGATGACCATAATCATCTATCAACACATGAGGACGCTTGGAAAAATAAATTTTTGAAAGCTCAAATCTCCTTCCAACGCCTCTAAAATCAGCTAACCCTTTGACAATGTCCTTAACTGATATTTTTTCTTCAATGGCTACACAAATAGCAGCAGTAACATTGTATAAATTATGTCTACCACTTAAATTCGTAGAAAATTTATAATATTTTTTATTGGAATGATCTGTTAATTGAAATTTTTGAAGGCCATTTTCTAACTTTGCATCAGTTATTTGAAATCTATTTTTTGAATTAAAACCAAAAGTTATCTGCCTTCTATGTATATCTTTTGAAATTTTACGAATGTTTGAATCATCTAAATTAAGCAAAATATGGCCATAGAAAGGTAAATTTTCGGCAAAACTAACAAAAGATTGATTTAATTTTTCTTGATTTGAGTCATAAAAACTTAAATGGTCATTATCAATGTTGGTAATTACAGCAATATCAGGTTGTAGATGCAAAAATGATCCATCGCTTTCATCGGCCTCTACAATTATATAGTTTCCATCCCCAAGGTTAGAGCTTCTACCAACGCTAAGAACTTGGCCTCCCACCACATATGTAGGACTCAAATTAGCTGCATTAAAAATACTGGCAATGATGCTCGTTGTAGATGTCTTGCCATGACTCCCAGCAATCGCAATGCTCCGATATGGCTTCATCAGAGTCCCAAGCATCTCTGCCCTTGGAATAATAGTTAATCCAGATTTCTTGGCATATGAAAGCTCGGGGTTTCTCTTGGATATTGCTGACGAAGCAACAACTAAATCTGCTTTTAAAACAAGCCTTGGTTCATGGCCTATTTGAACTTTAGCGCCAAGTTTTTTTAATTCTTTCAACTCATCTGTAATAACAAGGTCTGAACCTGAAACTTTAAAACCTCGTTTTTGCAAAATAGTGGCAACTCCAATCATTCCAGATCCACCAATGCCGATCATATGAATTTTTTTGAACTTTTGAAATCCTAGAGAGGTCATCTATTTTTTAAAATTTTAAAATTGAACTTAACATTCTTCTAGCGGCTTGAAAATGATCTAAATTGTTTTCTTTGTTTGACCATTCTTCATAAAGTTTATTCTCAATAATTTTTTGAAGCTTTTTAGAAAGAGATTCATGAGATTCAGACTCTTCATGAATCAACCCCATATCTAAATTAACAATATTAATTGCATTTAAGAGCTGGTGATTATCAATGGCTGATGGCAAAGGAATAATCACTGATCCTCTGTTTAATGTTATAGCCTCTGAGAGAGACAGCGCACCTCCCCTAGAAATAATAAAATCTGACCATAGAATTTGATCATGAGGTGAATCATAGAACTCCCCTACCTCGACAGAAATATTACTTGAATACAATTCTTTCACTCCTTCAGATTTTCCATTTCCAGATTGATGCCTTACCTCTAATGGTGTGTTTAATGAATTTAAGGCTATAGGTACATTTTTATTGATAAATTCAGAGCCTTGACTGCCACCAGTCACATAAACCCTTGGTAGTTGATGCTTTTGAGTTGCTGATGAGCTTTCTTTTGATTGCTTTATTGGATTCCCTACGAGCATCATGTTTTTGGTAACTGGCTCATTTATTGGGAATCCTAAAAAAATTATTTTTGAAAATTGTTTTAATACTTTATTAGAAGTTCCCAGAATTGCATTTTGCTCGTGCAAGAAAAGAGGTTTTCTGCAAACCCATGCTGACAAACCGACAGGTAAAGAGACATAACCCCCGAAGCAAACAACGTAATCAATCTTATTTTTTTGCAAGTAAAAAATACTTATAAAAATTGATGTTATTAAACCTATTAATGAAGTAATTTTAAAAATTAAATTCTTTCCTCTGAAGCCTCTCATGGGAATAGTTAAAAGTTTTATATTGCTAGGAACAACTCTTTTTTCTATGCCAGTTTTTGTTCCAATCCAAATAACCTCATGATTATTTTTAACACATTCTTTACCAAACTCTAATGCTGGAAAAACATGGCCTCCGGTTCCTGCTGCAGAAATTAAAAATTTCATTACTTTATCGTTTTATTTTCAAAATTAATTCTTAAAACCATGCCTATTAAAAACATAAATAAAATTAAGCTTGTTCCCCCGTAGCTCACAAAAGGTAAAGTTAAGCCTTTTGTCGGTAAGATTCCAAGATTTACCCCTATGTTAAATACTACTTGAATTGCGATTAAAATACCTGCACCAAAAGCAAGTAATCCTTGAAATAATTTTCCAAGCTCTAGCGCTTTAATGGATGTTGTAATAATTCCAAAAATCAATAAAGCAAACAGAAAAATCACTATCAACCCTCCAAGCAATCCAAATTCTTCAACAATTACTGCAAAAATAAAATCAGTATGTGGCTCTGGTAGGTATAAATTCTTTTGAAGACCATTTCCTAAGCCTACGCCTAGCAACTCTCCTCTGCCAATACCAAGCAAAGCGTTTGATAGCTGCCATCCGGGCCCATAAAAATGGTCAAACGGTTCAGTAAATGAAATAAATCTTATATATCTATATGGCTCTAGATAGACTGCAATGGATGCCAAACTCCCCATTAATAAAATTAATAATGAAAATTGAAAGAATGAAATCCCTGCAAAAAATAGCACGGCAATTACTAAAGCCCCAATTACCAATGTTGATCCAAGATCAGGTTGAGACATGATCAATAACCCGAAAAGAGCTAATACAATCAAGGGTCTAAAAAACCCCAGTGAAGTATTAATTTCACTTAGTCTTCTAACGCAATATCCTGAAATATATATAACTAAAGCTAGCTTACTTACTTCAGAGGGTTGGATATTGATTGGTCCGATTCTGATCCACCTTAAACTTCCGTTGACCTCTGTACCCACCCCCGGAAAAAAAAGAGCAATAAGCAAAAGCAAAGAACCAATTAAAATTAACCAATCTAATGTGAGAAATAAGTTTGATGGAATACTTAAGGCAATTATTGTTGCAAGAATACCGATAATTAAAAAAATTACTTGCCTCGAAGCAAAATGAAAGGGGGTTCCATAAAGATCCTCCGAAACATATACACTTGATGAAGCAACCATCACCAAACCAATGAATAACAAACAGAAATATGGAAGAGCAATTAATATATTGTCTCGATCAATCATTTGAGCCCAATGCTAATTTGATAAAATGATCTCCACGTTCTTCAAAATTTTTATAATCTTGTCCGCTAGGATGGCCTGGTGAAAAAAGTATATTGGTTTGGCAGTGATATACATCTTTAAAAATCAAATTCATTACTGATGAAAGACCTTGATTGCAAAGTAATATTTTATCTGGATGAAATATTTTTTTTGATATCTCTTCTGCGTGTTTGCCAAAAATATATACCTTTGTTGGGCCGATAATCTTATAACTATCATATTGCTCTTTACTTGGATCCCCACAAAGGATCAACACATAAGGACTAGACATTTTATTTAGCGCAAATTTCAATGCAGTTAAATTAGTAGCCTTTGAATCATTTATAAACACTAGTTGATTATGTATTCCAACATGCTGCCGTCTATGCGGCAGTTCGTGCAATGCAATATCTTGAACCTCTCTGAGTTTTCTTCCAGTGATCATTGACCATAGTTTTTTAGGGTTTGATTCTTGTGTTGATATTTTTGATTCTTTGATTCTTTTTTTTACATTTGTGTACTCTGCAAAAGTTCCATGATGATCAATGTGATCAGGTGCAATGTTTAATAGCACTCCAAAGTCTAGCTTAATATCCTTGACCTTTTCTAGCTGAAAGCTGGAAAGCTCAATGATAGAATATGAACAAGAATTAATACCATCTAAAACAGGTGTGCCAATATTTCCAATCAATTGAGAATCTTTTAACAGCTGATGTAATTGATAACAGCAAGTGCTTTTTCCATTTGTGCCAGTAACTCCAATCTTATAAGAGCTATCTTCTTGAAAAAAAATATCTAAATCTGTCAGGTAGGCTAATTTATTAAATTCTCCTTTTGTATAAAGCTTCTTTAGATTAATTCCTGGACTCAAATAGATCATTTCATAAGAACTTAATAAGGTTTGATCAGGTAAGTGATTGGATATATTTGGTCCTTTTAGATTTTTATCGTAAATATCAAAAGCTATGTCTTTTTTTGTTAAATATCTTTCAAAAGATTGGCCTGTGATCCCATAACCAAAAATAAGAGATTTCATAGAAATTTATCTTAACTTCAAGGTTGCCAAAGCAAATAAAACAAGCACAAAAGTTATAATCCAAAATCTAACGATAACCTTTGGTTCCGCCCAGCCCTTTAATTCAAAATGATGATGAATTGGTGCCATTAAAAAAACTCTTTTACCCCTTAATTTATAAGAGCTGACTTGAATAATAACGCTTAAAGTTTCCATCACAAAAACCCCTGCCATAATTGCAAAAACTATCTCATGCCTCACTAACACTGCCAGAGTGCCTAGAATTCCTCCAAGCGTTAAAGATCCCAGGTCACCCATAAATATCTGTGCAGGATATGTGTTGTACCAAAGAAACCCTATGCCAGCTCCAATCAATGCTCCACAAAAAACAATCAACTCTCCGCTAAGAGGATTAAATGGAATAAATAAGTAATCAGAAATAATCAAATTTCCTGATGCGTAAGCAATTAGACCGAGGCCTCCAGCTATTAACACAGATGGCAAAATTGCTAACCCATCTAGGCCATCGGTAAGATTAACAGCATTAGATGAGCCCATAATTACAAAAATGCTAATAGTCAGGAAAATAAGTGGTGAAATTGTAAATATATATTCTTTGTTAAAAGGCAAAATAAAAATTTGTTCATTTCCACTGGGAGAAACTTGCAACATAAACAACATTGCAACTAAAGAAAAAATAAACTGCAATATGAGCTTATATTTTCCCTTCAAACCTTTTGAATTTTTCTCCTTAATTTTTAGCCAATCATCAAGAAAGCCTATTGTGCTAAAAGAAATAGTGATAAAAATTAAGATCCAAATATATGGATTATGAAAATCGGACCAAAGCAATGTTGAAATAATTAATGAGGAGATAATAATCAACCCTCCCATCGTAGGTGTTCCAGATTTTGAAAGATGTGATTGAGGCCCATCTCCCCTGATTGATTGAGAGAACTGAATATGTGTTAAGAATCGAATCAAGGCTGGGCCAAGAAAAATGGAAAGCATGAGTGCCGTAAGGGTTCCTCCAATAGTTCTAACAGTCAAATAACGAAAGACATCGAAACCAGTATCGTATGTCATTAACCAAGTTCCCAATAATTCGATCATATTATTTCCATAAATCTAGAATTTCTTCCATTCGCATTGATCTTGAACCTTTTAATAAAATATTCTCTTTTCCTACTAGATTTTTTTTTAAAAAATCAACTAACTCAATTTTATTTTTAAAGAAAAACCCATTATCACCAAATGCAAATACTGTATGTTGGATCAAATCTCCACATCCAAGTAAAAAATCTACTCCGTGTATTTTGGCATAGTCCCCCAAGTCAATGTGTAGTTTTTTTCTATATCTGCCAAGCTCAGCCATATCTCCAAGAACTGCGATCTTTTTTCCTTTAAATTGACATAAAACATCTATAGCTGCTCTCATGGAATCTGGATTAGCATTGTAAGTGTCATCGATGACCTGTGACTGCCTTACCCATGTTTTAAGGTCTAAACGTTGTGGGGGGTTTACAAGGCCTCTCAAACCATCTACAAATTCATTAATGTTTAACTGCGCAGCATGGATCGCTGCAAATGAAGCAAGAATATTTAACACATTATGCATTCCTACAAGCTTTGTTTTTATTGGAATTCTTTTTTGCAAATGAATAGATTCAATAAAAAAAGACAAGCCTTGCTTTGTCATCCTGATTTGACTTGGAAAATAAGATGCTGAGGGTTTCTTACCAAAAGTATAAAAAGTAATATCATCCCTCATTTTTTTCCAATAATTAAGATATTTACTATCCGGAACAATTGCTGCTCCACCTTTTTTAATATTGTTGATAAGCTCTGATTTTACCTCTAACACTCCTCTAACTGAGCTAAGCCCATCTAAATGTGAGTGTCCTATGTGAGTAATAATACCAATATTTGGTTTAATTATTTTAGATAGAAAATCTATATCACCTAATTTCGCTGCTCCCATTTCAAAAATTGCTGTGCTATTTTTTGAATCCAATTCCAAAGCACAAAGTGGTAAACCGATTTCATTGTTATAGTTCTGAAAAGTGGCATAACTATTTTTTATGCCATTCTTAAGAATATTTTTTGTGGTCGTTTTGCCATTACTGCCAGTGACCCCAATAATGCCTCCCTTGTATCTTCCTATTGCAATCTTTGCAGACTCAATAAGATGCTTTTCAGGACTTTTGACTTGAATAATTTTTGATGACTGGGTTGAGGAATTTAAAATTTTACTCTCTTTTATTATTGCAAGACATGCGCCTTTTTTTATTGCATCCTCGGCATAAAGACTGCCTTCCACATTAGAGCCAGTCAGACCAAAAAAGACTGAGTTCTTAGTTACCTTTCTAGAATCTATTTGAAAATTTCTAATTGGTAAGCCTGATTTAGCATCAAGCTTTAGAGAGGTTAATAAATCTTGTGTATTTTTAATTAATTTCATTGCCTAAAATTTTTAAGACGCAATCTCTGTCATTGAATGGAACTTTGATTCCTGATATCTCCATGGAAGTTTCATGACCCTTGCCTAATATTACCAATATATTTTTTATATTTAAGTGTTTAAGCGCTGCAGTTATCGCTCTTTGTCTATCCTCTATAATTTCCACGCCTGCTTGATCGCTTTCATTTATCGCATCTGCAGCAATTACTGAAAAGGATTCATAGCGATTATTGTCTGAGGTAAAAAATATTTTGCTAGAAAAATCTTGAGCTACTTTCATCATTTTTGGTCTTTTTGATCTATCTCTATCTCCGCCACAACCAAAAACTAAAATGATGTCATCATAATAATTCTTTAATTCAGATAAAATATTTTTCATAGATTGTTGATCGTGGGCATAGTCAATTAATATCTTTCCTTCTTTTAACTTTAATATCTCTCCTCTTCCCTCAGGCATTTTAATCAAGGCTCTTTGGGTGTTGTTTAAATCATTTGAGTCAATATGCTCTGAAATTAATGCAATAGCTGAAATGTAATTCTCGATATTAAATTTAAGAAATAATGAAACACTTGCATCCAGTGTAAGGCTAGGGAAATTTAAATTAATCGTCGAAGGCCTGTCAGGATTATAAACATAAGAATACTTTAATGGAGCTGAAGGATTTTTAGCACTTAAAAATTGTGAGTTTGAAAGCTGCTCTTTCTGGGCTTCAGATAGACTTGGCAGCAAATCTTGAATTTGATCTATTGAAATTATTGTAGGGTTTTTATTATTGAGATTTGTAATAGATAGTTTTGCATTAATATAGTCTGTTTCTGTTTTATGGTAATCGAGATGGTCAGATTGAATATTAAGTATGATAGTCTGTAAAAAAGGTAAATTAGATAGCCTTTTTTGAACTAAAGCATGAGAAGATATTTCAAGAAAAACATATGTTTTTTGTTGAAGTTTGCATGCTTGTAAAATCTCAAACAACTCAAATATACCAGGAGTTGTGTTGCCTTTCGTTTTTAAAAGATCGTCATTAATAATTGCCCCTAGAGTGCCAATATATACTGAAGGTTTTTGCAGCTCCCTCATAATATTGTGTGCCATAAATGCTGTTGTTGTTTTTCCATTGGTGCCGGTCACACCATGAAAAATGAAATCATCCTCAGACAACTCATAAAATCGAAATAGGAGTTCAGTGATTATATTCTCTAAATTTTTGATGCAATAAATTGGTATATCTATTTCTTCTTCAATTTCTTGATCGCTAATGATGCAGGATGCTCCTTTTTTTTCTGCTTCTTTTATAAATACTTTTCCATGCAAACCTTCTCCCTGTCTAGCTACAAATAAAGAATTTTTAAGCACATCTTTTGAGTTATCTGTTATTGATTCAATAAAACATTCGTCAAAGATATTTGTTTTAATGAAAGGTTTAATAAGAGGCAATTTATTCATCTAAATAATTTAAGACATCATTAGAGATTGCAGCAAATAGTGGAGCTGCAACGCTACCACCGGAATAATTATTTAAACCTGGCTCATCGATAGTTACAAAAATTGTAAGTCTTTTAGATTTTAATGGCGCTATTCCAGCAAATGATGCTATGTATTTGCTTTGATCATAGCCACCCATAGAGCTGGCTTTGTGAGATGTGCCTGTTTTTCCGGCAACTTCGTAATTTGCTAACCTTGCTAAGCTTCCTGTTCCATCTGAAACAACCAATTTTAAAGACTCCAATACTTCGTTCGCAGCATCTTCGCCTATTACTCGCTGCTTGTATCCTTCAATACCATCTTTAAAAATTTTAAAATCTTTGAGATAGCCTTTATTAGCAAAAACTGAATATGCTTGAGCTAGTTGCAAAGCAGAAGCGGTCATACTGTACCCAAATCCAATGCTTGCAATTTCATGATCAGAGATATTATTTCTTGAATTAATAATCCCATAAGCAATTCCAGGAAAAAATATATTTGGTGGTTTTGATAGGCCAAACCCCTTGTACCCTGAAATCAGTCCATCTATCCCAACTTGCAAAGCTAGCTTAGAAGCTCCAACCTGGCTTGATTTTGCAATAATCTCGCTAACAGTTAGCAATTTATAATTTTTTGGGTCTGACACAGTTCTACCGCTTAAATTTATAAATCCTGGGCTGGTATCAATTACCTGATTGGCAGAGAGTATACCCATATCAATACCCTTGGCTAAAGCTAGAGGTTTTATTATTGAA
>Ga0115561_1003270_pt1 | contig 10427 bp, 7 predicted proteins | sample COGITO_mtgs_1105_4_FD_87201 | JGI IMG/M metagenome (GOLD analysis project Ga0115561, IMG submission 87201) | Pelagic marine microbial communities from North Sea - COGITO_mtgs_110512 | ecosystem: Environmental > Aquatic > Marine > Epipelagic | place: Germany:Helgoland, sampling site Kabeltonne...
AGTGGACGCATAAATAGCCCTCACAGCCCCCACAAGGGGCTTTCTTTTTGTCTGAATACCAAGGGTAGGGTTGGAAACGTAAGCCCTTCTAGGGGCATTTACGGCTCATTATTGACCTACTGCCGTCCTTTAATCTGCATGGCCTGCAACACACCTTTGGTAGCAATACCCTTTCGAGCCATCTCTCTAAGTAAAGCATTGTTCCTATCTGCCCCAATAGAAATCAAATACTCTGCACGATCATTCGGACTCAGCCCAATTAAAAGCTTATCAAATTCACTAATGTTTCTTTGCTCAACCTTCAGCATTTGCTTATGATGGAGGAGAAGCTTCCTGCCCATTAAGGGATCAGACTTAGCAACCTCCTTAATTCCGTTCATTTTTTCTTTGTTTGTTCCACCAAGATTGCTATAAACATCATCGGTGCTCAATGTTTTGGTCTTGGGAATGTCTGTATAACGATTGAAGATAATGTCTAGAATGTCGGAAGATGCCACCCCCGCTTCCTTCATCAACTTAATACGCTCATCTTGGTTGTATTTCCATGTTCCACCGCCCATATTTGCATAGTGCTTACGCATAATATCAAGCTGAAGCCTACGGGCTTCATTGTTTTTTTGATACTCAGACTCTAACTCTTCGGCGGAAATCTTGTTGTCCTCAAACTTACGCATAGCAGAAGAGTAGTTTGATTTAGCCTGACGCATAGGTTCATTGACATTGGCAAAGTGTATCTTAAAAGACACGTCAGCATCCCAGTTATAGTCCCGAATGCCCAACAAACGCATAGCATTTTGAAGCATTGTTCTATCTCCAATTCCCTTGGAGGAATCTATAAACCGCTGTAGAGTTCGCTCTGCCCCAGTCTCAAGAGTTTCCTCATATATAACATCAAAAGCATCCTTAGCTTTTTCAAGACCTCTTGGATCCACACTAATCAGTTTACCATTTAAGTCTCGTCCAAAAGCAATTTTCGCCAAAGCTCTTGCAGGGAAAGTTCCAGGTTCTCCCAAGTAATACCCCTTAATGAACTCCGCCATATTTTTAATTGGAGCTTCACTTGTGCCAGCGGCAAAAGCTTGAGCTGCCATATTCTGTGGAATTAAATAATCGGGGTTAATATACCGACCCTTACGCCCACTCGCGTCTGGCAGAATCATTAAGTTTTTAGAACTGTCCCAATCTGGTGCAATGGAATAACCAAACTGTTCCGACGCTTTCTCATCAATTCCTTTGCCTTGATTAAACTCTGAAACCAAAACACTTGAGCCACTAACCGCAGCAGCCAAAGCTGCCCCACGCTTGGCAGCAATCTGGCGCATAGCTTTTACGTTGGCACGCGCAGGATCAAGGCCAATGTCTTTACCAAAACGACCCGCTGCCATTTGGGATACATACTTACCTTGGTTATACATGTTCCGAGTTAGTTCAGCAGTAAAGGCAACATATTGCTGCGCTGCCCCCAGCCGTGTTAATTGCCTAATAATGACACTAAGTTTATCGTAGTTCTGAAAGGTTTGATTAGTTAGCTTGGCCGCAGCAGCCTCAATTTCCTGCACGGAATAATCTGGAAAAATTTCAGCCAACTGTTTTTGGTTTCCCTTCCAGGTAACATATCTCAAAGCCGTGTCACCAATCGAGTATGCCTTCCCGAAGAAATCCATAAAACCAGATATGCCCTTAGAAACGCTTCCATTCAAACCTTTCAAACCTCGTATAACATTTTGCTCAATGTCAGCAGCATTAACGCTTTTCGGCTTTAACCCATACTGGTTCATCTTACCGACATCTTGAAGGAAAGCGAGCCGTGCGTCTTTATTTTTACCAGAAAGAATGTTATCTAATCCACCAAAGTCTGACAGAGCGACACGTAAACCTTTTGCGCTTGGCATGATTCCTGAAGACATTGTTGCAAACATTGCACCAAAAGCATTAATAGCATAAGACTCTGGGTTAAACAAAACATTGCTTGTCTTGGAAAACCCAACCCATTGGTTCCAAAATCTATCAATGTATTTTGCTATACCAGCCTTCGGTTCTGTGATTGCATTATTAAAACGTAACACATCCAGCGAGTGGGCAACTTCTGGGTCAATCCATATAGATGAATCCCCATCAATTGTCCTAAACGTCATTTGAACTTGATCTGGATTAGCAGCTTGTCGTGTGGCTATTTTTTTGTCTAACAATAACCTAGCAATAGCAATATCTTCTGCTTGAGCAGAGGCCAATCGGGAGATACGGCTTGCAGTGCTGAACGCACGTTCACCTGGGTTTGTGACTTCACCGAGCCAAGCTCGCTCTGCTGGGCCAGGATTGGTGCGCTGTCTAGTAATGCCCTTGGATTCTTTTACAATCCCCTGTGGGCGACCATCAATTTTTCTTTGCCTAGCTGACTGTTTTTTCAAATGGTTAATTTGCTTAATAGCCATTTCTTCCGCCTGTTCTACAGTCATTGTGCCAGCATCACTCGACATTAAAATCTTAGTTTGTATCTCCTTGATGGCACCTTGCTCCTGAGCCTTGGTTGGTATGTAGTCTGGGTCTTGGAAAATCTTATAGGTTTGCGTTACATAGCTATTCTCCTTCATGGAGGATTTTACAATATCACGCAGGTCTTTTTGTTGACTTTTTGTTAGGCCATCAAAGTAGGCTTCATCAATATTTTTCAATAAGGAATCCTGCATCTCATTGACCAAACCTCTCCATGTAATTAGTTCGGCTTCAATGGGACGTAGGGAGGAATCCATTTCACCCCCTTTAATAAACGTATCAATCTTTTCTCTGATTGCTGGGTCTGCTTTTTCCAGACGTTTAGCTGCTCTATGAACACGTGCGCCAACATCTTCTGCCCTAGCTAATGTCCCCTTAGCCTTGTCAATCTCATCCATAATTTCCCTGCCCACCACTTTAGATGGAGCAAAGACGGAGAGAAGCTTATTTACTTTTTTCTTTAGGTTGAAGGGAGAGTCTGGGTTGTAGCTTTCCAATTTGACGGTATCTAAAGCTAATTCCGACTTTTGTTTATTAGCAACATTAGTTAGAATTTCCTGACGAGCTTGTTCAAACTCAACTGGTTTGAAACCATACTTTCCTTCCACTTCTGGTTTTTGAATAAAAGTTAAGTCTTTGTATTCAATAGTTCCATTGGATACCATCTCCATGACCTCAGTCGCAGTCTTACCCTGCACCTTTTTAGTTAGTCCTGCACCACCAAAACCACCAGCTATACCAGCTAGTATTTCAACAGCCATGCTTTGACCTGGACTAAGATCAGCTTCATTAGCAGCATACCTAGCCAGTCCCGCTGCGGTAGCTGCCCCAGACTCAATAGCTAATACACGACCAACATTTTCCCTTGTTTCATCTATGAATTGATTAGAGATGCGCTGAAGAACTTTACCTCCCGTTGACGCTGGTTGTGCTTTCGACAGCATTTGTGCAGCCTTAATGGAAGGAAGGAAAAATGTAACAGCTTCAGCAGCAGTTTGACCAACATAACCTGCGGCTGTCTGTGGTTCTTCGTCGACAACTTCTACACCAGGCAGAGCAGACAAACCTTCTTGAATACTTTTACTTCCACCAAATGAATCATCTGGAACAATGTCTTTACCTATAATTTTATTGGAAGCCTTATTTAATCCCGCAGCAATTAAATCAACGGGCGCACCAATCATGTTAGCAACACCTAGATTAAACTGATTAGCTAAGTCACCTGCAATAAAGTTTGCCTTTTCAAGTAAAGACCGTGGGTCTTCTTCGGCTGGAGGCAAATCCTGCGTGTCTTCGGTAGGTTGCTGGGACAATCCCCCCTCGTCCATTGATACGCGATCAGCATACTCTGGATATTTTTCAATTACACGTTGCGCTAAAGTTACATCATCAATGTCCTTATACTCAGGATACTTAGATTTAACCTTAGTTGCAAATTCTTGAGGTGAAAGTTTTTCATCCATTATAAATCAAGACCAAGACTATTATCTTTTTTCTTATTACTATTATCCTCTAGAGTAAACAAATCTGTCGATTTTACTGGAAGTCCGAGTGAATCCTTTACCCCTAAACCAAAGATAATAGCATCGGCCTCTTCTATGTTACCAGATTCAAATGCTTTCTTAGCTTGTATGTATTGTTCTTGTTTGTATTTGGATTCTATAACATTAGCAGGAGGTTTATCTGGTTTTTCGCCACCTTCGGTTCCAATAACCTGAGCACCACCCTTGCTGGTTTGAGCAAATGTAACACCGTCTACCGTGTAAACATCTCCCTTGAAATCACTTTTGCCTTCAGCTTCTTTAACTAATCCAGCAACCATGTTAGGGTCTTGGCCACCAAGTTCAATATATGACATGACTACATTTGCGTAATCTACTTTACCCTCTGTGTCTGTATTGACCGCAATGGCTTGTTTAAGAGATTCTGTATCTTTTTCTAATCCAGCAAATTGTAGGATTTGTGCGCCGATCTTGGGGTCTTTAGAAAACGCTTTAGCAAGTGAATCAGCTTCTTCCGCACTAGACGAGTATTGTGTGGCATACGGAAGGATGGCTTGATATAAACCTTCCTGCTCCTCCTTCTTTTGCTTATTGACTTGATACTTAGTAATTGCTCCACCAATCTGTTCGCCAAGATTCATCATGGCTTGTGCTCGAATGTTGGCAGCATTAACAAAGCCGCTGTAGTCAGCGTCTGCTAGTTCTGGTCTAATTTGTGTTCCTGCTTGAAATGCCATAATTATTTAATCCTTGTATCCATCCACTTGCGGATGATTGATTTAATACGTGGTTTGTTTGAAATGAAGGCCGCAAACCTTTCACCGAACTTAATGTATAGCTTGCGGAACCAACTTGGGGAATCGTTCAGCATCCACTCACGGAACTGCAACCACTTGGGATTGTCGGTGCCATAGACTTCACGAGCTACCCAGCATAAAAATGCCCCCATGCCACCAGCCGCTCCAACTCCTTGAGCTATGCCGCCAACTGCTCCCATAATTCCAGCCTGCCCAGCAGCCTTAGCCTGAGCCTGCATCCCTTGGAACGTAACGTCCTGTCCTCGCTGTTGCAAAGCCATGTTAATCCCTACGTTCGGGTCAAACAACTGTGGCCCCATAGGCCCTGCTGCACCAGCTTGTGCTTGTCCTAGAACCTGTCCACCTAAACCGATTGCAGCAGACGGACGACCAAGCAGAACAGAACCAATGTCCCCTGCCATTTGACGCTGCATACCAAAGGCTTGTCCACCAGCTTGTCGTGCCTCTGCACGTAGGCCACTACGAACCTGCTCACGGCCAAGTAATTCAGCCGCTATGGAGCTTTCGTCACCAATACGACCACGAGCTAGGGAACCCATACGGGCGGCCTGCTCGGCCATTCTACGCCGTTCTGGGGATAGTTCCCCTTCTCCTTCAGCATACAATGTTTCGGCTTGGCGTTGAGCTAAGTCAGCAAGTCCTGCACTATATGGGTCAGCAGCACGGTAAGCCTCCACAACCTGTGGGGCGAACTCCTGTAAAGCTCCTACGTCGGACTCACGCTGTAACTGTAACTCCTCACGCTGCAAAACTCCAGCACGGCGTGACTGCTCTTCAAGGAGGTCAAACAATCCAGGAGTTCCCTCCATTGTCTCTGGCACTTGGGCAATACGAGATTCTAGTTCAGCAATCTTTGCCTGCCTTTCTTCGGCTCCACCAACACCAGACGCTAAAGCGGATTCAATGAATAATTCCCGTTGACGATTATATTCTTTCTGAGCACTGGATTGACCACCTCTCTGGAGCCTACTACGTTTAGGTGGCCCTCCAGCAGTTTTTTCATAAATTTTAGCGAGTTCATTCCGCCGTTCAGTGTCATCCTTAGCCCCATAAACTTCTGCTCCAGCCCTAAGACCTGCAAGTTCAGCTTCTAACCTGCGACGTTCTGGATTGGGCGCACCAGCCTCAATGCCACGAGCCATGACACCAATGTCGGCTAGCTCTAGGGCTGTGTATTGTGGGCGGTATGTAGATTCCGCACCAATTAGTCGCTCCTGTAGACGTGGGTCGGTAATACCCTGATATTGTGTAGCAAACCCCTGACCAAACAGGTATTCACCCATGGACTTGCCTGGGTCAATTGGTGGTGGTGCTGCTGATGATCCTTTTCCTCCGCCCATAATATTATATTCCTAGTATTTTGTTAAAAAGTTTGGGTGTGTATGTAATTCGTGTTGGTGCGCCTTGACGATGGCGAATGCCAATAAGTTTCTTAGTTGTAACCTCTGGGCATTTTAAGATAAAGTTAGCTGTAAGACGCTTAAATGCTTCATTATCAGAAGCATAAAGAAAAGCCATAAAGATTGCGTCACCATCTTCTTGGTCGGGGAGCCAGCTTTGAACAAAAGACCAGTCGTCCTCCTCATTACAATTATACCACATATAGACACCCTGTATCTCTTCGTCCTTACCTGCATCTATTAGTATCGTATTCTTGGCCATGTGGTAGGCTACAAGGAGTTGGATTAAATCACGAGGCCACCCATCTAGAACCTTGCCGTTTTCCTTTTTAATACAGAAGTCCACTACCTTGTCGATGTAGACAAGGGCTTCTTTCTGTTCAGCGTTTTGCAACGCTAGTTGTACTGATTGAAGGAGTGAATTCATTAGTATCCGATTGCTTGCCAGTATGCACTACCATTACAACTGACATTAACACCGCTAGTTGACAATGAATCAACGGAAGCTTTTCCACTGTAGCCTGTTCCCTGTGTCAAGTCTTCTGAGCTGTTTGGACAAGCAGATGCCCAAATAGCAGCCGTTGGAAATGCGGTTGCAAAAGATACGGGGGTTCCAGCAATCCCTGCCGTGACTGTTCCAAACTTCATAATCAAACCATTAGGGAGCGTTACACTTTCTTCTCCCGCATAAGTGCTTGGTGTAAAGCCTCCAACTGTAGCATCCACATAAGCCTTAATGCTTTCGGACGTAGCCAAGGTGGTATCAGTCGCCGTCGACATTGTGTCATCATCAATGACATCTGTCAGCTTGGCAAATGTTACGTTAGCGTTAGCAATCTTAACTGTGGTTACATTGGAGTCTGCAATCTTGGCTGTTGTTACAGCACCATCATTTAGCTTGGCTGTTGTAACCCCACCGTCCTTGACTACAATAGAACCACCAGAAAGCTGTGTGCTTACATTGTCCACGGCACTTGTCGTAAACGTAGCATTATCAATGACTTGATTTAACTTGTCGGCTGTTAATTGTTCGCCGTTAGCGAAGGACTTTCCTTTATTTATAATTGCCATTGTATTAAATTGTTAAGCTAATTGAACTTATTGTAAAAGAGGGTTATACAAACTGTTGGACTCCAACCAAAGTAATTGCTCGGCCATAAGAAGTAGAAGATGACAAGGTTAGCACTATTTCCGTTTGATCTGTTCCCACTGGAATAAAAGTTAATACTGTGTTACCAGTAGTGTGATCTTCTGGAGTGCCTGATGCGTCAGTTCTAAAAATAGGCTCTATGGTTCCATCTGGAAACGTATAATTAACTTGTGTAAAATTTCCATTAAATCGGCTGCTACCAAAACATCGTACCCACAATCCAGTTATTGAACTAGTGTCTATGTTTGTTCCAGTAAAATCAGATTTATTCCAAGTGTAAGTTCCGTCTGATGTATGAGATAGTGCAATAGTCCCGCCAGTCAATTTAACATATGATGGCCTACTCGTTGAATTATCCACATAAGCCTTAATACTCTCAGACGTAGCTAACTTGGTGGCACTAGCCGTAGCCATCGTGTCATCGTCAATAACATCCGTGAGCTTCGCAAAAGTCACATTAGCGTCCGCAATCTTGGCTGTAGTTACATTAGCATCCGCAATTTTAGCCGTAGTTACATTAGCATCAGCAATATCGGCAGTCAAAATAGAGCCAGCAGTCAATGCCGCTGTAGGTGAACCAAGGTCATTGAGGTTTGTGGACGTAACTGTATCCGTAGTTCCGTATGTATGTCCTGGTGTTACTGTAATTGTAGCCATATCTTATATTGCTTTATTTGTTGATCTAAAGGTTGCCGAACCGTCCACTTCGATTGCTCGTATGCGTGGTCGTCCAGTTGTATTATTAAATGTAAATTGTATGCCGTAGCCTCTCTTATTACCTATTCTACCACGGATGGAAACATCCTCTCCTGCTGGTAGGACAGAGCCATTAAATGAGGACAGGGTTCCTATCACTGTAGTTGCGTCAGGATTCTCGGTTTCAACCTGAATGCTAAGGTCGGAATCATTAGTGTCGCTGGATTGAACGTGCATGTCGAACTCCTTCCACTTCTTACGCTCCATGGTGCCAAGGGTATATTGACGAGTGGTAATAGCAGCCTCAATGTCAACACCATTGGCCTCTTCGCCGATTGCGGTAACAATACGATCCACACCATCCACACGGTAATCAAGCCTGTGTATGCCACCAAGCTGGTTAATTGCGTAAACCCCTCTATCAGAACCATCTCCAGCAACAATCAAACCTTCAATGTCCCAGTTTACGTTGTTCGTAGTATCCACACTTTCCCACTGCTGGTTCAAGAAATTGAAGACGAGGATAGCATTGTTTTCTGTGGCATCATCCAATGGGACTGCAATGTAGTAGCGATTGTCAAAGTAGACGGCCACGGATTGCTCCCATGCTTCTTTATTGATGCGCTTAATCGTCTCATTGATTGGCTCGGACAGTGGTGTCTCTGTGCCACGTAAGTTGTATTCGTCCAGGAACTGTGTTCCATATACACCATTGTCGGACAGGAAGATCACTTGGTTACCAACCTGTGTAATGGACTTACGAGCCACGCAACCAACTTCATTCGTAAGCAGGCGTGTAGAAGCGGCCTCTAGGTTGATTGTGTTCTGGACTAGGTGGATTGAGTTACGATTAAATACCAGCAGGCTGTCCTCGGCGAATGAGTGCAAGCCCACAACGTAGTCAGCCGTTCCAGCATTGAACCTATACTGTGCGTATATGCGGTCGTATGTGTCCGTGTCCAGAATGTCAGAGGCTATCACTTCATCCAAAATACCACGTGAGGTAAAGCTGTCAACGGTATCATTAACCTCGAACCTGTATGGCATTACCAGTCTACGCTGGTGGTATGTAGCAAAAGGTGGGGATGGCATATGCGTAAAGCCCAAGCCAACTGATACGTGCTGTTGAATTATAACCCCGGACACATTAGATTCATCATCAAGCTGAACAAAGAAATCAATCTTAAATGTTACATCATCCCGTGCCGCTACAATAAACTCATCACCTATGGTGAATGTAGAGGGGCTGCCTACGCTTTCAATAATAAAGGTTTCCCCGACACTAAGACCATTCATCGCAGCCAGATCTGCAAATGTAGCGGTTGCTTTACCATCTACAATATCAACACGAGTGGGCGTAAGTCTTTTAGGCTGGCTGTATTCTCCACTAGCCACCTTAGTAAATGCAGGAGTTCCAGTAAAGTCACCGTCCCACTCCAGGGCTGCTTGTCCATTGCGAAAGATAAAAACCTTGTTAAAGGCTTGAATCATATCTGCTTCTGGTGGAACAGTTTCTCCAGCAGGGTAAATAATATCAGTAGTTACTCCAGTGGTGAGATTCTTTGCAACAACCTTTAAGTTGGAAGCAATAAGGATGTATTGGCTTGCGTTGTCGGCTGGGTCACTGAACCCTGTGCTTGCATAAACCTCCGTAACTTGCCCTTGGTCCAACACCATGCCATAACCAACAACAGCCTGTATTGTAACTCCAGTGAGGTCAAAGGGGAGAGTCTCTGGCAGAACTACGGCTGTTACGTAGGTTTCATTGGCTCCAGTTAGGGCGTAGGTTAATGTAACTGTATCCCCATTATCTGTAACACCAGTAAGTGTATGCACGCCATTTGGGTCAGTTGTAGTGAACTGAACCCCCTCTACTGTAACCTCGTCGCCAATCTGGAAGCTATGTCCTGGCTCTATGGCTGGGTCATTCAGGATTAGGGAAACAACATTGCTGGTTAAACTTGCAGACTCAATAGTTGTTGGTAGCAAAGAAGTTACGCCATCATCAATCTCTGCTGTTACTGGTAGCCGTAGGACATCTCCACCTACAGCAAATGGGGCTTCGATAAGCTCTACACCTTTACGCACCTGAGCCTCACCATTACGATCAAGACGCATGTTTTGTGAGTCAGCCAGCATACCACGGCTTAACTGGTCGGGGCGTAGGCGGTTGTTAAACCCTATGAAGCCATAATCCCCATCGGTTCCAATAGCATCATCAAGTGCTCCAAATTTATCGTATCGTGCCATTAGCAGTCCCAGGCTCTCCGACTCCAGTAGTTAGCGGAAAGCTTATTAGACTTCCCTTTAATACCACCACTACGTGCGCAGTAGCTTTTCTTACGGCTAGGCTGATCCTTCTTAATGC
>Ga0115561_1003283_pt1 | contig 10405 bp, 9 predicted proteins | sample COGITO_mtgs_1105_4_FD_87201 | JGI IMG/M metagenome (GOLD analysis project Ga0115561, IMG submission 87201) | Pelagic marine microbial communities from North Sea - COGITO_mtgs_110512 | ecosystem: Environmental > Aquatic > Marine > Epipelagic | place: Germany:Helgoland, sampling site Kabeltonne...
TGGCTGTCTATGGCCGCGTGGCCGGGGTCGCCACCAGCAAGGACGAGCTGGTCGGAGTCTCCGATGGCGAGACAGCTCAGAGCGAAGCGATTGCAGTGGAAGACAAGACGACCAATCCGCCCGCGCGCTACACCGAGTCAACTCTGCTTGCCGCGATGGAAGGTGCCGGCAAACTGATCGACGACGACGAACTACGTGAAGCCATGTCCGAGCGCGGCCTCGGCACCCCCGCCACCCGCGCCGCCACGATCGAGGGCCTACTCCGACAAAAATACATCGCCCGCGAAGGCCGCGAGCTCAATGTCACCGGCAAAGGCCTACGCCTGATCGAGCTTTGCGAGGAGATGGATATCCAGGCTCTCAGTAGCCCTTCCATGACAGGCGACTGGGAAGCCAAGCTGAACAAGATGGAAAAAGGCGAGATCAAGCGCGATGCCTTCATGCAAGAGATCAACCACTTCACCGAAGAGGTCGTCGAAAAAGCCCGCTCCCACATGCAAACACTAGTCAACCGCGTCTTCCCCGACTTGGAGTGCCCCTGCCCGGCCTGCGGCGCGCCCCGCCTTAAGCAGACTGACGCCACCTACGAGTGCCGCGAGCAAGCGTGCGATTTCCGTATCTCCAAACACATCGCCGGCCGTAAACTAAGCGAGAACGAAGCGAAGGAACTTATCTCGACTAAGCAGTTACCCGAAATCGATGGTTTCGTCTCCCGTTTCAATAAGCCCTTCAGCGCGGCACTTAAACTTGCTCCGTCTGTTTCCAAGACCGGCAAGATTGGCAAATGGAAGACCGAGTTTGTCTTCGACGGCGATGAGCCCGTCTCGGTTGAAGAGCTCAAGCACGAGCAGGTCATCAAAACTTTCACCCTGCCCGACGGCACCGAGGCCAAGCTTTACGAAACCGAGAAGGCCTACCACGTGCCCCAGCTCAAGACCAACGATGCACCCGAAGGTTTCCGCCTCGGCAAGACCATACTTCAAAAAGAGCTCCAAGCGACCGAGGTCGAAAAGCTCTTTACCGAGGGCAAGACCCCACTCCTTGACGGCTTTGTCTCCAAGCGCACCAAGCGTCCCTTTAAAGCTCACCTGACCTTGGACTTCGGAACAGGCAAGATTGGCTTCGAGTTCGCACCTCGCCCGGCGAAGAAAGCGGCCAGAAAGGCGACAAAAGAGACCTAAGATCTTACGGGCTTCACATGTGAAGCGCCTACTTAAACTGAAATAACTTCTTGATCGTGGTGAGCGTGCCGGAAGTAATCGTCGGCTTGCTACCGCCAACGTCCAAGACACGGCGGCACATTTGCGCCTCGAGTAGCGTCGGATTATAAGCGATCACCGTCACATCGCCGGGATGGCCAGGGAGGCCTTCTGAGGCGAAGCGCGGCGTCCACTCCCTGGGCACGCCGTATTCGGTGAAGGCGATGTCCCAGGCCACGACTGCGCGCCCTTCAAAGGGCCTCGTGGCGAGAGCGGGATAGTTCTTCAGGAAGTCCGGCACCTGATCACTGTAAACTCGGATGCGAGCCACGGCAGGCAGGCGTTTTAGATGCTCGTAGAGGTTTTTGACCTCACCCTTGCGAAGGGCTTTGTAGAATGCGAGGGGGTCGACACTGACCAAATTCATCCCGTTCCAGACGCCATGGCGATTTTTACTGTCGAACGTCTGCTGGTGATACCAGGACTGAAAATGATCGGTCAGGCGAAAGCCGATCTCGAAGTGGACGTGCGCTCGCTGACGAGGGATACTATAGGTGGCCGAACGGCCCATAATACCAAGCACGGTGCCGGCTTCGACCCGAACCCCTGGCATGATACCGTCCCCTACTGTGGCGAGATGCGCATAAAGCGTGTGGTAAGCTGGAACTTCCCCATCGTGCTCGATCACCACATAGCGGCCATAACTGCTGTATCCGGCGACGCGACTGACATGGACAACCCGTCCCGGTAGGACGGCATACACTGGATCCAATGCTTCGCCACGGCTGTCACGTTTGATCGGATAAAGATCGATTCCCTCATGAAAGCGGCTCCCACTGTTGCGCACGCAGCCGAAAAGTCCGGACTCGGGCACGCCAGACGCGGTAGGCTGGATGTACGCCTCGATTGGCTGGCCGTTTTGAAAGGCTGGGTTGGGCGTCGGCCATATAATGCCGGCCTTAGCGGCAAACACTAAGAAAAGGCAGGGAAGGAGTCGGGAAATCGTTGCGGTCTTCATTGTCCAGGCAAGTCGCTTGCGGGACTAATTGTTTTTTTCGTTCTGGATATGAACGAGAGTCTCTTTCATATCGAGCACAAGCTGAGCCAGCTCGGCGTCGTCCACTTCGACAAAGGTGTAGAAATTGCCATCTTGGATGGCGCCGTCGATCCGGCGTGCGCCGATAGCGTTACCGTTGACTGTGAACACGATGCGGCCGCCCATGTTGGAGACCGATCCCCGATAGAGCTCACGCGCACCTTTAGGGCTAATTTGCACGAGCAAGGCCATCCCCATGTCAACTTTGACCTGCTCTACATTAAGAATTTCGAACTCGCTGACCAGAGGCTGTGCCTGCACAGCGATCGAAGTCCCACTTACTGGCAGCGTCACAACATCACCGCCAAGAGCACCATAGTTGACTCCCCGCGTCTCGATCAAAAGCCGTGGCACCATCGCATTTTCGAGCACGGCGGCTTTCCGACAGCCGCCAAGGGTAGCGAAGACAAAGAGGGCGAGGAAGAGTACAGGCAAAGTTGAACGGCGCATATATTAGGTCTGTGGTTAGAGGATAATATCCCCAATGGTGTCTTCGATTTTGAGCATGAGCTCAGTGGAAATATCGACAATCGGCACGGTTAACTCACGCTTGGTTTTAACGTGGAGGTAGCGCTGCTCGCCCTTGTTCTGCCGCTCGCCCACAGCACGGAGGACACGTTTACGCTCCAGCATGAGTGAGAGGAGGTGCTTAAGCATATCAGATTCCTCCTGAGCCTCAGCTTGCTCGTTCTCGTAGAGGGAAAAGAAAAAATCTTCCGCGGATGCCATCGTCTCCCGGGCGTGGGCACCCTCGTCGTCCGGATCTTTGACTACGCGTGACCAGCGGCCGAGCACTTCGCCAGGCAGCTCGAATGACTCGATTTCATCAGGGCGCAGATCGGCACGGCCGAGTTCTCCAGCCTGGTCGTCTTTGAAAATCAAGCAGACGACGCGGTCGCCCGGGATGAAGGCCTCGCCACTGAGTGACGATTTACGGGCGATTGTTTTAATTTGCCATTCCATGCGTGCAGAAAATTTAAGTCCCCGAGCCTGCCAAGCGCGTTCCATCTTGCAACCAAAACCCAGCACTCAGCGTAGATTGTCGATAGGCGTGGAAATGTTCTTGCAGGCATCCGCCGTGGCTGAAACCTGAGCATTGACGAAACCTTATCGACACATCGACCCAACACATGCCAAGAACTATTGCCATCGGAGACGTCCACGGCTGCGCCGACGAATTCGAAGAACTACTCAACGCCCTCGAACTGGAGCCCGAAGACCGGGTGATTCAAGTAGGCGACCTCGTCAATCGGGGGCCCGACAGCCACCGCGTGATCGAACTGGCACGTGCGTTTAAAGTCGAAGCGATTATCGGCAACCACGAGCTGCGGCTACTCACCGCTCGTAGTAAAAAGAAGCCCAGTCTCCTTAAAGACTATGATCGCCAAACAATCGCACAGTTGACCTCCAAGGACTGGCACTTCCTCGAAGCTATGCCCAAATACCTCTATGATGTCACAATCGAGACCGTCCTCGTGCATGGCGGCTTCTTGCCTGGTATGCCCTGGCAGACCCAATCCGTCGAAACGATTACGAAAATTCAAGTGATCGACAAAAAAGGCAAACCTGCCAAACGCTCCGATGAGCCCAACGCACCGCCGTGGGCGGACACCTGGGGAGGCCGCCCTTTCGTCATCTACGGCCACACGCCCCGCCCCAACGTGCTCGAACGCCCCGGCTCGATCGGTATCGACACCGGCTGCGTTTACGGCGGACATCTCACCGCATACATAGTCGAAGACAAATCACTCGTCCAAGTCCGCGCCCGCAAAGCCTATGCCCACAGCAAGCGACTCCCCGATCCGGTTTAGGTATCCCACTCCCCCACTTTCCACTCCCCACTCCCCACTCCCCACTTTCTTATGTCCGACCCAACCCAACACCTCGGCCTCCTGCTCATCGATTTCCAAGACGTCTTCCTCAAAGCCATGCCCGACCGTGAGCGCCTGCTCCGGCGCACGCGCTTCGCACTACAGGCGGCCGAACTGCTCGGTGTCGCCGTCGCCGCGACGGAACAACTCCCGGAAAAGCTCGGCACGACAACTGAGGCGCTGACTTCCATCTGGGATCCCAACACGCCGGTCTTCGAGAAGAGCGCCTTCTCCGCTTTCGAAGCCGAAGGCCTCCACCGCTGGATCGAAGCCAACCAGATCGACCACCTTCTCATTGCGGGGATCGAGAGTTCGATCTGCGTCTACCAGACCGCCGTCCAAGCCCTCGGCGAAGACATCGGCGTCACCCTGCTCGCCGACTGTATCAGCGAACGCCGCGCCGAAGACCGCGCCCCCGTGCTAGAGCAACTCCTCGCCATGGACGCCCATGTTCTCCCCAGCGAAACCATTTTTTACAGCCTCCTCGGCAGCGCCGAACACCCAAATTTCCGCGATTTCACCCAGTTGGTGAAGAGTGCGTCCGGCTCGTAGCGTGCAGCTTTAGCAAGCACTTCAAACGTGCCGATGAGGCGAACCGCAACAACCCTTGCTGAAGCATCGGGCTACCCTTTCCGCCGCTGCGAATTGTCCGCCCGCAATGAAGTCAGAGCAATTGCCCCAGCGGCTAAAGCGGAAAAGGCAAAGCCAGTCCGATAGCCGTCGAGATAGACTTCCGCAAGACTGAAGAGAAACGGTCCCACCGCGCTCGCAAGGACCACGGTCGTCATAAAGAGCCCGGAAATCGCCCCGAGGTGTTGCCGCCCGAAGTACCGGTGATAGACGAGTAGGGATAGAGCGTCCGCCCGACTCTGTCGATCTGTTCCCTTAGATAAAGATTGTGGCCCTTGCGGGAATACTCAATTTCCTGCGCATCAATCAACACCTCGATCCGCCACCACATCCGGCACCGGTGGCGCCAAAACGAATTTCACCGACATAAAGGTCACATAGATGCCGAGCAGCACCATGCCCAACGCGATGCCGCCGAGCAAGCTGAAAGGGCCGCATTGGATCACCATCATGACCAGCGCGAGCACGGGCATGACGACCATCACCGCGGCCGGGATCAGCGCGAAGCCGAAAGCGATACGGCGGTGCTTGAGGAAGACCACGAAGGTGATCAGCGCGAGCGCCGCTAGCAATTGGTTCGTCGCACCGAAGAGCGGCCAGACTGCCTTCCATGCTGGCAGCACGCTGCCGTCGGGTGCGGTAAAGGTAGCGAAGCCCGCCAGCGCCGGCAGAAGTAGCACAAGCAAAGAGCCGAGGTAGCGGCTTCCTGCCCCGCGCCAGTCGAAAAGTTCTTCGAGGAGGAACCGCGTCAAACGCGTGCAGGTGTCCAGCGTTGTCAATAGGAAGGTGCTCACCGCCAAGGTCGCAAAGGTCATGCCGAGCTCTTGCGGCACACCGATCGTGTTGAAGAAGAGCGCCGAACCGCGGGCGAAGGCTTGCACGGGACCGCCCTCGCCGATGCCGCCCGAGACGCCCACGCAAGCTAGCGCGAAGACGGCCAACAAGCCCTCTACCAACATGGCGCCGTAGGAGACTTTTTTCACATCGCGCTCCGTCTGGATCTGCTTCGAAGTCGTGCCGCTACTCACGATGCTGTGGAAACCGCTGCACGCACCGCAGGCGACAGTGATGAAAAGAAAAGGCACCAGATAGCTCCAGTCCTTCGGCTCGAAGCTCGTATAGGCCGGCAGGTCGAAGCCGCCGTCAAAAGCGAACACCCCGACCACTCCCAGCGCCATGATCGCATAGAGGAAAGTCGCGCTCAGAAAATCGCGGGGCTGCATGAGCACCCCGACCGGCAGGATCGCCGCCAAATAGCAATAGGCGAGCACGGCCGCCATCCATACGTTTTTATCCAGAGCCGGCGCGGGAAATTTAACGCCCACCCAGAGGCCCAAATAGGTCAGCGCGACGAAGGCAGGGATCATAATTTTGTAGGAAATACCCGACCGCTTCGCGCAGAGCCCGAAGGCTAAAGCCACTAGAATGAACCACCCCGAAGACGTCGCCACCGCCGGATCGTTGACGAAACCGGCCACCGTCAGATCTAGGAAAACCACAATCACATAGACCAGGGCCATGATAACGAAGATGAGAAACAGTTTACCCGTCGTCTCCCCGATCAAGTTACGGCAGGTCGCGGTAATGGAGCGCCCCCGGTCACGGAGCGACATCAAGGTGCTGCCAAAATCATGCACTCCACCCACAAAGATCGAGCCCACGATAATCCAAAGCCAAGTCGGCAACCAGCCGAAGACCGAGGCCGCAATGATCGGCCCCACAATCGGCCCCGCGCCGGCGATGGAGGAGAAATGGTGCCCGAAAAGCACCGAAGCCCGCGTCGGCACATAGTCCACCCCGTCGTTGATCTCGCAGGCCGGCGTCTCACGATCTGGCTCGATCCCGCAACGGCTCTCCAGGAACCGGCCGTAAAAACGATAGGCCAACGCCAACAACACGGCAGAGGAAACAAGTAGGGCAAATAACATAGATGCACGATGCATAAAAGCACCGATGCTCCGGGCAAGCCTCAAAAAGGCTATCGGTGCCAGTAAAGCCAAATACTACATGAGCTTGCTAATCGACTGGGCGTCCTATCGTCTGGACAAAATATGCTTCACTTCTACGCCTACCAAAAGTAGCCACCAGTCAGACACCAGTTGCGGCGACGCCGCCCTTCCCCTTTTCGTAGAGCCACTTGTCCATCTTGTTGGCGGTGATCACACCGTAGTTCATGGTGCCGAGCCAGCCGGACATGATGATGCCGACGGAGCCAGCGTGGTAGAGGCCCTCGATATGGTCGGAGAGCTCCATAGAGACTTTGAGACCTTCGAACTTGGTGCCGAAGGAGGTGCCTTGCATCGACTTGGTGTAGCGGTTCACGGTGCGCGGGGTGGCGGCTTCGATGTGGTCGATCTTATCGCGCACGCCGGGGATAAAAGTCTCAAGGCTGCTGACACATTCTTCGCACATGCGGGCCTTTTCCGCTTCGTATTCTTCGTCGCTGAGGTCGTTCCACTCGTCCCAGCGGGCATTGAGCGAGGCGACCACGGTATAGCGTTCCTGGGGGAGATGCGGACGCGTCTCGGGATAATAGACCGAGAAGGTGTGGCTGCTGGTATGGATCGAGGTGAGCTCACCAATTGAATACTCAGGCGCCTTGGAGGTGAAGACAAGGTCACCGATATTGGGTATGGTCTCACCCTTTTTGATGCCCATGTAAACCTGACAGGAGCTGGTGTTGTTACGCACGGCTTTAACTTCTTTGACGAACTCTTCGGGAAATTCGTCCGCGCCGACTAAATACTCGATCGTGTTCCGCACGTTGGCGTTGGAGAGCACGGCCTTGCACTTCACCCGGCGGACGGGAAATGCTTCGTCGCCGGTGTTTTGGCTGCGGGCGCGGACGCCGATGACTTTGCCGTCTTCCACATCGATGCCATCGACAAGGGCGCATTTACGGACTTCGCAGCCGTTGTTTTTGAGCTCAGCAACCATCTTCTGGATCAGGGTGTCAGTGCCGCCCTGAAAAGTGAAGACACCCTTGCTCATAAAGTTGGAAAAGACGATCCCGTAAGTGATGGCAGGGTCATCGACGTGGGAACCGTTGGCATAAGAGATCGGTTCCATGAGGAGGCGGTGCACATCGCTGCGGCCGGGAAAAAACTCCTCGAACATTTCACCTGTGGTCTGGGTGTTGTCGTCATAGAAGTTCATCTTACGCAGATGGTCGTAAAAGCCTTCGACATGCGAGCGGTCCACCTTGAAGTCATTGACTAGGATATTCGTGAAGTCCTCGCGATCGAAGGACGTCCAGACATCCATCTGCGGGTTAATAAAGCGAACGTCCTTGAGTTGGTGGATCGAATCAGCGATCTCCTTGGTCCAGTATTTGCGACAACTCTTGACCATGCCATAGGGGAAGCCATGCAGGGAGATATCGAAAATGTGCCCTCCGGGGCGCTTAAACCACGTAGCCAGGCCGCCAAACTGATAGTGGTGTTCAAGAAGGAGCACCTTGTGTCCGTTCTTCGCAAGGTAGTTCGCCCCTGTCAGTCCGCCCAAGCCAGAGCCGACGACGACCACATCGTATTCTTCTTCAATGCCTTCTAACCAATCTTTTGCCATAATCTTCGAAATAGAGGAAACCGAGAAACAAGCCGAAAATTACACTGCCGCAAGGGAAAAACCCAGGGAGCAATCAAACGTAAGGTTACTTCACTGGCAACATGCTCTCATTCACCGAGCCGAAATCGAGTTCGCTGATATCGAGGTAATCTCCTGAATACTGACGAGAAACCACCACCCGTATGCGCACATCGTTGGCTTCGGCGGGTGCTGTTAGCGGTAGGCGAATATCGACGGGCCGGCCGCGCACGCCGTAGGGAAGACGCAGCGGAACCTCCGCACTCAAGCTGCGACCCTCCATATCCAGCCAATTGACGTGCACATGCACACGATTATCAAGACTGATCTTCCATGCCGCCCGAATCCTTAATTCGTAAGTCTGCTCCGAGCGGATGGGAAAGGTTCTGAAAACGGAGAGAATGTCAGCCTGCTCAATACGCAAGCCGGCCGCGCCTCCACCCCATTCACTTGCGATGACTCTGAAGTCTTCACTTGGCCGATAGTCCAGATACCAACCATTTACATTCGGCATCCGAGGACTCAGAAAGTCACGCTGGGCATATGTTAGATGCGTCAAGCCAGGATCTTCGCAAAGCGATTCGAATGCATCGGCAGAGGTCTCTTGCAGGACAGCCAAAGCCAAGGCTTCGGGATTCGACTGCCTCCGATCAACATGTCGTCGGTCTGGCGCGTAGTCGGAATTGGTCAAATAGGTCTCCATATAATCTCGATAGGCTTCACGAGCTTTCCGGAAAGCTTGTAGTTGGGACTCAATAACCTCACGCGGCGTTTTGAGAGCACTCAAACAAAGATCAACTAGTTCACGACGAGAACGATCGTATTCTGCATAGAGCTCTGTCAGATAAAAAGCCTCGGAAACAACTTCGACCCGAGCCTGTCGCTGAGTATCGTCAGCAAGCAGAGCTAAGCTTTGGTCCAGACGCGTCCGCATCTGCTCCAGCACCTCAGGCGTAAACAAGGCGACCCCAGACTCATCCTTGTAGAGCTTGATCCATTCCGCGGTGCCCTCGTGCACGTTACGGTGCGCTTCGGCGATCTCATAGAAATGTCGCATCGGCAACGATGCAGCGCCGAAAAAAGTATCGTAATATTCTGTCAGCAATTGCTCGGCATCCTGTTCCGCATCCCACAAGAGCTCAGCCGCAAGCCATGCTTTAGCACCATCCAAGCCCCAGAAGGAAGGTAACTGAGAGAAAAAGACGTCCACTCCGGAAGCGGCCAAATACTGCAAGCTCTCTGCGATCCACTGATTAAACTGCCTAGGATAGATGTAGGGTGCGCCGAAGTAGTAATCCCAAGTCGCCAATCGTTCGGCACCCGAAGCGGCCCATGCGCGGATGAGCGCTTTATCTTCTGCGCGGTAGCTGGGATCGTGCCACTGCGCACGATCGGAAGTAAGCACCGGCATCACCCGCGGGTGCAATGGAACGCTCGGCGAAGGCTCTGTCCAATAGTAGGCCAGCGCCGTCAAATAGCGATCTTCGCCCGCTGGAGTCTGCCAAGCACCCGCCTGATCGAAAACGCGTTCAGCCACCTGGTTCATAAACGTAAACACCAGATCCGTATAGTTAGGACGGCCGCGAAAATAGCGTATCGGACTGACGGCCGCTTTGGTGCGTTCGCTCGTATCAAAAAGTATGTTGTCATTGATCGACAATGAGTAGCTGGTGCTCTCCGGGTGGGCGTTGAAGTGGTCCAGTGCCGCCCTTGAGGCGACCTCGACAGCTTTCGGCTCGGTAAAATCGGGTTGCGGATCGGTCGCACCGCTGCCGCGTGGAGGCCTGCGGCGCCCCCGCAGTTCTGAAAAAACCTCGGGCTGTGTGCTGAAAAGATCGAGCGTAAAGACCTTGGCCAAATTATGATTAAAGGAATAGGCGGTGTTTAGACGGTTCCGTCGAGCGAAGTCTGAATCTGTGGGATGCAAGCGCCGCTGAACGAAGGTCGGTTCCTCTCTCCACGGACGATTCGGCAGGTATCGCCGCGAGGGCTCAACCCAATCAAAACCAAGCGCACCTGCCCAA
>Ga0115561_1003285_pt1 | contig 10400 bp, 10 predicted proteins | sample COGITO_mtgs_1105_4_FD_87201 | JGI IMG/M metagenome (GOLD analysis project Ga0115561, IMG submission 87201) | Pelagic marine microbial communities from North Sea - COGITO_mtgs_110512 | ecosystem: Environmental > Aquatic > Marine > Epipelagic | place: Germany:Helgoland, sampling site Kabeltonne...
AGTAATTGAAAAGCTTATTGAAGTAAATGCACTAATTAATTCTGATGATTTTTATCATTCCTATCCTCATTGTTGGAGACACAAATCACCACTGATTTTCACTTCAACTGCCCAATGGTTTATTTCTATGAATAAATCAGGGCTTCTAGATGAAGCACTTAAAAGTATTGCTGGTGTCAAATGGGAGCCATCTTGGGGTGAACAAAGAATAGAAGGCATGTTGACCGATCGACCAGATTGGTGCATATCAAGACAAAGAAATTGGGGTGTTCCTATAACATTGGTTGTTCATAAGGAATCTGGAGAAATACATCCACAGCAAAATGAACTTTTTAGAAAATTTGCAGATCTTATTGAGATAAATGGAATATCTTCATGGGATTCATTAAGCTTAAATGATTATATTGATGATAGTGATTCATATATCAAGATTACTGATTCTTTAGATGTATGGTTTGATTCCGGGGTAACCCATTTTGCTGTTTCAGAGCAAAGATTTGAAGATGGCGTTGTGGCTGATTTATATCTTGAAGGATCAGATCAACATAGAGGATGGTTTCAATCATCTCTTTTAACAAGCATTGCAATGAATGGAAGGGCTCCATATAAATCAGTTCTCACTCATGGCTTTGTTGTTGATGAAAATGGAAGGAAGCAATCTAAATCTCTTGGTAATGTAGTTTCACCTCAGAAGGTTTGGGATTCCTTGGGCGCAGACATTTTAAGATTATGGGTTGCATCTGCTGACTTTAGAAGTGAAATGGTTGCATCAGATGAGATTTTAAAAAGAGTATCAGATCAATACAGAAGAATCAGAAATACCTTTAGATTCATTCTGGGCAACTTGAATGATTTTGATGAAAGTAAAATGGTATCTTTTGAGGATCAAATAGAATTAGATAAATGGATCATTCTTGAAACATCTAAATTACAAGATGATGTTTTAAAATTATATGATTCATATTCATACCATAATGTTGTTCAAAGAATTCATAATTTCTGTGTAAATGAATTAGGTGGTATATATCTAGACATTGTCAAAGATAGGTTATACACCTGCAAAAACTCTTCTAAAGCAAGACTATCCTGTCAAACAAGTCTTAATTATGTTCTAAATACAATGGTTAGACTTGTCGCACCTATTTTATCTTTTACCTCAGAAGAGATTTGGCAAACCCATCCTTCCCTAAAAGAACAAAGTGAATCTATCTTTCTTTCAAAATATACTGACAATAATGTTAAGGGTAATTGCTCCATCAGTTCATCTGATTGGGTACGAATATTTGAAATCAAAGATCTTGTGAACCAGTCTATTGAGAAATTAAGAAATGAAAATATGCTTAAAGGTTCACTCGATTCTAATGTAATTATTTCTGCTAATATTGAAGATAAATTGATTCTTGATAAGCTTGGTTCAGAATTACATTTTGTATTTATATCATCTAAGGCATCAGTGGTTGAAGGTGATAGTTTGTCTATCCAAATTGATCAATTACATGATGAAAAATGTACAAGATGCTGGCATAGAGATGCTTCAGTGGGACAAAGCAAAGATCATCCAGAAATTTGCTCAAGGTGCGAAGTAAATATTGGCGAAACGGGTGAGAGCAGGTCTTTTGTTTAAGAAAAGATTTTTCGTAACTATAGCTTCTATATTTGTTTTAGATATTGTAACTAAGCAGTATGCACTGCGGGCGTTAATAGAGGGAGCATCATATGAGTTTCTACCTTTCATTGATTTATACTTAACTTTTAATTCTGGTGTAGCATTTGGCTTTTTAGATATTGGTAATAGGGTTATTTCAAATATCCTTACATTGATTGGCATCCTTATAGTTATTTATGTATTCAAATTGATTAAAAATGAAACAGATAATCTAAAACAGTATTCCTTGTCATTAATATTAGGTGGAGCGTTAGGAAATATTATAGACAGGTTTACAGATGGACTAGTAACAGATTTCTTACATCTTAAAATCGCTGATTTTTCATTTTTTATATTTAATATTGCTGATGCCTCAATATCCTTAGGTGCAATCTTCTTAATATATCTTGAGCTATTCAAAAAGAACCATTTGAGCAATGAACAAACAAATTAAATTAGCTAATCCAAGAGGCTTCTGTGCAGGCGTAGATAGAGCTATAGATATAGTGAATAAAGCTCTAGATAAATTTGGAAGTCCTGTTTATGTAAAACATGAGGTTGTACATAATAAATTTGTTGTTGAAGATCTTAAAAGTAGAGGGGCAATTTTTGTTGAAGAAATAGACGAAGTACCAGATAACTCATTGGTAATTTTCAGTGCACATGGAGTTTCACAAGAAGTTGAAGAAACTACAAAATTAAGAAAACTTGAATACTTTGATGCTACTTGCCCCTTAGTTACAAAAGTTCACATGGAAGTGATAAGGAATGCTAGGGCTAATAATGACATTATATTAATTGGGCACGAAGGTCATCCTGAGGTTGAAGGCACTATGGGTAGGCATATAAAAAATGAATCCAGTAATATCTTTTTAGTTCAGGATGAGCAAGAAGCCTCTAGTATAGTCATTGATAAGCCAGATCAATTAGCAATAGTAACTCAGACAACTTTAAGTGTTGATGATACAAAATCTATTATCGATATTTTAAAAACAAGATTCCCAAGCATAAATATTCCAAAAAAAGATGATATTTGCTATGCAACCCAAAACAGACAAGATGCAGTAAAGCAACTAGCCCTGGAATCTGATTTTATGATTGTAGTTGGTTCGAGTAACAGCTCGAATTCTAATAGACTACAAGAATTAAGTGAAAAGTGTGGTTGTAAATCTGTTCTTATTGATAGCTTTGATGACCTGGATCTTTCAGAAATTGAAGGAAAAGAAACAATAGCTATTACAGCAGGAGCATCAGCGCCTGAATCAAGGGTTCAAGAAATAGCTTTGGCGGTTAGAGACTATACTGGTGCAGTAATAATGGAGCATGGGGTTGATGAAGAAAATATATATTTTAAACTTCCTCCCGCACTGAGATAAATGATAATTAAGAATCATCTAATTTCTGACATAAAATATATAAAGTCTCCAAACTTTAATAACAGACCCCAAAATACATCCATAGATCTCTTAGTAATTCATTCAATAAGCCTACCACCTAAGGTTTATGGAAATGATCATATAGAACAATTTTTTTTAAACTGCCTTGATAGTTCCTTAGATCCTTTTTATGAAGAAATCAAAAACCTAAAGGTATCAGCACACTTATTAATAAAAAGAACTGGTGAGGTTATTCAGTTTGTGCCATTTAATATGAGGGCATGGCATGCAGGAGAATCAACATTTAAAGGGAGAGATGATTGTAATAGTTTTTCTATAGGTGTTGAGCTTGAGGGTTCAGAAGATGATCCTTTCGAAGATATTCAATATGATAAGCTTAGTGAAGTTACAGTTTCTCTAATAAATGAATATAAAAATATTACCAAAGACAATATTAGGGGTCACTCGGATATTGCACCAGGAAGAAAAACAGACCCTGGTAAATTTTTTGATTGGAAGAAGTACTTAAATAATGTCTAAATTCAATAAGCTTTTTGTAATGTTTTGTTTGGGCTTTGCATCAGGCCTTCCTTACATGATCATCATAAGTACATCTACTGCATGGCTTAGAGACGCAGGTGTAGATCTTGCATACATAGGTTTTTTTTCTTGGGTTACTTTTATGTATGCCTTTAAGTTTTTATGGGCACCTTTAATTGATAGGTTTTCTATTCCAGTATTAAAAAAATATGGACATAGGAAGAGCTGGATTGTTTTGATGCAGAGTATTATTTTTGTTAATTTAATAATACTTTCAAACATCGATCCAAAGAATAATTTTATGCTATTTAGCTTAATAGCTTTTCTTATTGGGCTCTCTGGATCTATTCAGGATATAGCCATAGATGCATTTAGGATTGAATATGCTGATATCAATGATCAAGGAAGCCTTGCGGCTACTTATCAATTTGGTTGGAGATTAGCAATTATTATAGCAACCTCATTTGCTTTAATATTTGCTGATACTAATGGGTGGTCTTTAACCTTCAAAATAATGGCAGCTTCTATGTTTATTGGCCTTCTTGGTTTAGTCTTTTCAAAGGAAGAAAAAAATCTACAACTTAGCAGGTTAAGTTTTAGTCAATCAATTAAAGATCCTTTTGTTGATTTTTTATCCAGGTTTGGGTTTTTTGCAGCAGCGATCTTGCTGATGATAATAGCTACTTATAGGCTTACAGATATTGTAATGGGACCAATGGCAACACCTTTCTATATTGATATGGGCTTTTCCTTAACAGAAATAGGAGCGGTTGTTAAAATTGTTGCTCTTATAGCTTCAATACTTGGAATTTCTTTAGGGGCAATTTTGTTAAAGAAATTTAATATATATAAATCTCTTTTAATTGGAGCTTTTTTGGTAATGATAACTAATATTTGCTTTTCTTATGTTGCAGTCTCAGAAAAGAGTATTACATCATTATCTTTTATCGTTGCAATGGATAGTCTTGCTGCAGGTATTGTAGGAACAGTCAATATTGCATTTCTAACAAGCCTTGTCTCAAAAAAATATACGGGCTTCCAATATGCTCTTCTAACTGGATTTATGGCAGGCCCTGGCTTTGTATTAAAAGGTCTATCAGGGCTTTGGGTTTCATATCTTCAAGGATTATATGGAGATAATTATGGCTGGATGGGTTTTTATGTAACAACATCACTTCTAACATTACCTGTAATATTCTTCTTATATTTTAATAGGAGTTTTTTAATAAAATATGAACAAAGCTTATAAAATAATTTTCTTTTTATCATTGGTTATAATCATGTGGCTAAGTCTAGTTCCTTCATCATCCATACCTAACATAGCTGCCTTAAGTTTCTTGACAGATAAAGGTATTCATTTCCTTATATTTTTATATTTATCCTTATTAGGTTTATTTTGTAGATTTAAGATTTCAAATTTTTTCTTATTAACTACTATTTTTAGCTTTGGTCTTCTTATTGAGGTAATTCATTTTTATCATCCATATAGATATTTTGAAATAGCAGATATTGTTGCAAACTCATTAGGAATTTTATTAGCATCGTATTTTTTTCAAAAAAAAGATTAAGTTATCTATTGATTTCTAATATTTCGACCTTAACTATTGTTTAAGTTAAGAAACTAACTAAAATTCATAAAATTAATTTTTATTGGGAGATAGAAAATGAAATTAAGACCTTTACATGACAAAGTTCTCGTAAAAAGAACTGAAGAAGAGGAAACTTCAGCCGGAGGTATTATTCTTTCTGGTTCGGCAAAAGAAAAGCCATCACAAGGTGAGGTAATAGCGGTTGGTCCAGGAAAGAAAGATGATTCAGGTGAGGTAATGCCGGTAGGTGTTAGTGTTGGTGATATTGTTATTTTTGGTCAGTATGGCGGAAATGAAATTAAACTCGACGGCGAAGATTTTCTCATATTAGGTGAGAGCGACATCTTCGGTGTTATTCAATAAGTAATTAAAATTAAGGGAGAAATATAAATGTCAGCTAAAGATGTAAAGTTCGGAGATATCGCAAGAAGTGAAATGCTTAATGGTGTAAATATCCTTGCAGATGCAGTAAAAGTAACGCTTGGACCAAAAGGTAGAAATGTAGTGCTTGATAAATCATTTGGGGCACCAACAGTAACAAAAGATGGTGTTTCAGTTGCAAAAGAAATTGAGCTTGAGAATAAGTTTGAAAATATGGGTGCGCAAATGATTAAGCAGGTTGCTTCTCAAACTAATGATGAGGCAGGAGATGGTACTACTACAGCTACTGTTCTGGCTCAATCAATAGTGAATGAAGGGAACAAAGCTGTTGCTGCTGGAATGAACCCAATGGATCTAAAAAGGGGTATAGATAAGGCTGTTTTAGCTGCTGTTGAGCATGTTAAAGGTCTAAGTGTTCCTTGCACGGATAACAAAGCAATTGCTCAAGTTGGAACAATTTCTGCTAATGGCGATGAGGCTGTTGGTGAGATTATTGCTGAAGCAATGGAAAAAGTTGGAAAGGAAGGTGTTATAACTGTTGAAGAGGGAAGTGGTATTGAAAATGAATTAGATGTTGTTGAGGGTATGCAATTCGATAGAGGCTACTTATCACCATATTTTATAACTAATCAAGACAATATGACTGTTGAGCTTGAAACTCCGTTAATACTATTATTTGATAAAAAAATATCAAATATAAGAGATTTATTGCCACTACTAGAGTCTGTTGCAAAGGCAGGTAGACCATTATTAATTATTGCTGAAGATATTGAAGGCGAGGCATTGGCTACTTTGGTTGTTAATAACCTAAGAGGTATTGTTAAAGCTGCAGCCTGTAAAGCTCCAGGATTTGGAGACAGAAGAAAAGCAATGTTAGAAGATATTGCAATTCTAACAGGTGGTACAGTTATTTCCGATGAGGTAGGACTATCATTGGAAGGTGCTAGTGTAGAAGATCTTGGAACAGCTAAAAGAGTTGTCCTAAACAAAGATAATGCCACTGTAATCGATGGAGCTGGTGACGAATCAGCAATTGCTGCTAGGGTTAATCAAATAAGAGCTCAAATAGAAGAAACTTCTTCTGACTATGATAAAGAAAAACTTCAAGAAAGAGTTGCAAAACTCGCTGGTGGAGTTGCTGTAATTAAGGTTGGAGCTGGGTCTGAAGTAGAAATGAAAGAGAAGAAAGCTAGAGTTGAAGATGCACTTCATTCAACAAGAGCTGCAGTCGAAGAGGGTGTTGTTCCTGGTGGTGGATCAGCATTGGTCAGATGTTTAGAATCAGTTGAGAAGGTGACTGGCGATAATGAAGATCAAAATGTCGGCATCAATATCGCAAAAAAAGCTTTTGAAGCACCATTAAGACAAATAGTTTCTAATGCAGGTGAAGAGTCTTCTGTGATAGTTGCAAACGTTAAAGAAGGTAAGGACTCATATGGCTTTAATGCAGCTACTGGTGAATTTGGAGATATGATTGAAATGGGTATTCTTGATCCAGCAAAGGTAACTAGAACTGCAATTCAAGCCGCGGGATCAGTTGCTGGAATGATGATTACAACCGAAGCAATGGTTACTGACGTACCTAAAGATGATGCACCAATCCCAGCAATGCCTGATATGGGCGGAATGGGCGGAATGGGCGGAATGATGTAATTCTAAATCTTTATATAAAATGGGGCTTTTGCCCCATTTTTATTAGATTTAAGACACATTTTAATTTAATATAAGGTATACATTTAAGGGAGCATTATGGACATTCTAACTGACCAATCTTTTTTCAGAGCCTTTCACATTCTATTTGGAATTACATGGATAGGATTACTTTATTACTTTAACTTTATTCAAGGTGAGTACGTAAAAGTTGCTAACCCAGATGCCAAGGCAGATGTCTTCAAAAAACTTGCTCCAAATGCTTTGTGGTGGTTCAGATGGGCTGCACTATTTACTTTCTTAACAGGAGTTATTTTACTTCATCAAATAACAGCTAAGTTAAGTACAGAGATTATTCTTGGTGCAACTATGGGTACATTCATGATGTTAAATGTATGGGGTATTATTTGGAGAAACCAAAAGATTGTTCTGGGTATGAAAGAGGGCGATGCTGCTGTTGCAGGAGCAAAGGCAGGATTAGCATCAAGAACAAATACTCTATTTTCAGTACCAATGCTGATGTATATGGTTTATTCAGCTCATAGCGGAAGTGCATATATTTCTATTGATGGCTGGTCAAGTACGAGTCTTCTTTTGGGATTAGCAATAATTTTTATTATTGAAGCAAATGCAATATGGGGAAAAATGTTACCGGCTATTACATCAGTAAGAGCAGTTATAACTTCTTCATTTATACTTGCAGTTGTATTGAAGCTCATTACAGACATTTTATAAACAATATAATTTAAAAAACTTTAAAAATTCTTAAGGAGAATTTATATGTCTAACAAACCATCGAGAGAAGAAGCATTGAAAGCTGTAAGAACCCTAATATCTTGGGCAGGAGATGATCCAGATAGAGAAGGTTTAATAGAAACTCCTGACAGAGTTGTCAGATCTTATAACGAATTCTTTTGTGGTTATGAGGAAGATGCAGAGGCTGTTCTTGGAAAAACGTTTGAAGAAGTAGAAGGTTATGACGAGGTAGTTATTGTAAGAAACATCAGAGTTGAGTCTCATTGCGAACATCATATGGTGCCGATTGTAGGTGTAGCTCATGTTGGTTACATACCAAATAAAAAAGTGGTTGGTATAAGTAAACTTGCACGAGTTGTAGATATTTATGGAAAAAGACTTCAAACTCAAGAAACCATGACAGCCCTAATAGCTGATACCATCGATAGAGTTCTTCAGCCTAAGGGAGTTGCAGTAGTTATTGATGCAAACCATGAATGCATGTCTACAAGAGGAATTCATAAAACAGAATCTAGTACTATTACTAGCAGAATGCTTGGTAGTTTCAGGGATAATATTGAAACTAGGGCAGAGTTCATGAACTTAATTAATTCTCCAAAAGCATTTTAAATGATCGATGATTCGATACTTTCTAGTATCAATCCTGTCACACCAATAATCCTAGCATCTGGCTCAGAGAGTCGAAAAGTCATGCTGGAAGACGCTGGTATAAATTTTTCAACCATTACATCTGAAGTTGATGAGGATGCTTTAAAAATTAAAATTGCTTCTATGCCTTTTAATAATCAGGTTATTGAACTTGCAAAGGCTAAGGCTGCAGTGGTGAGCTCAAAAAATCCTGGAAATATAGTTATTGGTGGTGATCAAATGTGTATTTTTGAAAATAGAGTATTTGATAAACCAGGCTCAGTTGAAAAAGCAATAAGCAATCTAAAATTATTATCTGGAACAACACACTTTCAATATAGTGGCGTATGTATCTATAAAGATGGTGTGTCTTTGTGGGAATATTCGGAAGTTGTTGAAATGAATATGCATGATCTATCAGAAGAAGAAATTATTAATTATGTAAAACTTGAAAATCCAATTCATGCAGCAGGTGCATATAAGTTTGAATCTCTTGGATGTAACTTATTTTCTAGTGTAGATGGCTCATCATATACAATTAGAGGAATGCCATTATTACCACTACTAAATGAGCTCAGAAATTTAAAAATTATAGATCTAAATAGAATCTCAAAAAATTAGAACAATGCAGCCTATCAAAATATTTAATACTCTTTCAGGTAAAAAACAGGATTTTCATCCTTTGGATTCTGGTCATATTAAAATATACGCTTGTGGGCCAACAGTTTATAACTATGCTCATATTGGTAACGCTAGAATGGCTGTTGTTTTCGATACCCTTGTAAGAGTTTTAAGGTTCCAATATCCAAAAGTAACCTACGTTTCTAATATCACAGACATCGATGACAAAATTATAGATGCAGCTAATGAGCAAAAAGTACCCATAAAGGAAATCACTGAAAAGTATACTAATATTTACAATACTGATATGGCTGCGCTATGTGTAAATATTCCTGATATACAACCCAAGGCAACACAATATATTCCAGAAATGATTAGTCTTATTAAAGATCTAATCGCTAAGGATCATGCTTATGAAAAAGAGGGGCATGTTTTATTTCATGTACCTTCTTATGAGAACTATGGAAAATTATCAAATAGAAATAGAGATGAGCAAATAGCAGGTAGCAGGATTGAGGTAGCGCCATTTAAAAAAGATCCAGCTGACTTTGTTCTATGGAAACCAAGCTCTGATGCGCAACCTGGGTGGGATTCTCCATGGGGTTTTGGTAGGCCTGGATGGCATACAGAATGTTCGGCTATGTCTGAAAAAACATTAGGCTTACCATTTGATATTCATGGGGGTGGAAGAGACTTAACATTTCCTCATCATGAAAATGAAATAGCGCAAAGCTGTTGCTCTAGCGCTGACATTAATAGCCCAAACTCATATGCAAATTATTGGATGCACAACGGATTCGTGACTGTTAACGGTGAAAAAATGTCTAAATCCCTAGGCAATATTATTTTAGTGAGAGATTTATCGAATAATTACCATGGTGAGGTTATTAGGCTTGCATTAATGTCTTCACATTACAGACAAGGCCTTGATTGGAATGAAAAAGTTATACATCAGGCAAAGAAACTTTTAGATAAGTTATATACCATTCTATTCGATCTTAAATCTGAAGATTTGGTGGAAATAAAGGATAGAGAGTGGGTTAAACCTTTAATGGACGATCTTAATACTCCAGGATTTATTGCTAATGTAAATAGCCTTATTAAAACTTATGCATCTTCACCTGATGAGAATAAAGCAATCTTAAAAAGTAAGCTGATTCTTTTAGGCAATCTCATGGGAATATTACAAGTAGATCCAGAATCATGGTTTGAAAA
>Ga0115561_1003299_pt1 | contig 10366 bp, 10 predicted proteins | sample COGITO_mtgs_1105_4_FD_87201 | JGI IMG/M metagenome (GOLD analysis project Ga0115561, IMG submission 87201) | Pelagic marine microbial communities from North Sea - COGITO_mtgs_110512 | ecosystem: Environmental > Aquatic > Marine > Epipelagic | place: Germany:Helgoland, sampling site Kabeltonne...
GACTTGACGACCGAGATGGCCGACATGATTATTGCTCAGCGCGGCTATCAGGCAAACCTAGCGGTAGTTCAACGCGCGACCGAGGCTTACCAAGCCGCACTTCAGTTAGGCAGATAACCCATGGCCTTCAGCATTCCCGGAGTTTCCCTCGCCGCACCGTTACCACCACTGCCACCGGCACCCCCGAGCCCAAGTATCAGCCCGAGTGCCATCCCGTCTCAGACGACCGGGGTTGGTGGTGCGGTCACCAGCGCAGGCACCGGATTGGACTTTGGATCTAGCTTGGCAAGCGCAATGGATCAATTGGGCGCACTCCAACAGAACTCTGACGCACTTGCCACCAAGGTTGCCACCGGTGAACTCAAGAACCCACATGAATACCTCATGGCGGCACAGGAAGCATCAATTGCTACCCAGACCGCGGTCGCCGTGCGGAATAAAGCACTGGAAGCCTTCAATGAAATCATGAGGATGCCACTGTGATTGAGACCCTGAAAATCTACGGCACCCGTGTGGTAACCACCCTCCGCCAATTCACCCCGGGACAGATCACCGCGATCGTCATCGGGGTGCTCGCTTTGCTCGTGGGCGCAGTTCTACTGCTGCGCGTGACCGCATCCCCCCTGACCCCGTTGTACTCGAATTTGTCCAGTGAGGACGCGGTCGCGATCTCTGAAGAACTTGATGCACTTGGCACTACCTACGAACTCAACTCAGGCGGTACTCAGATCCTTGTTGCCCCAGAAGACGTATCTACCGCCCGACTGGCCATGAGTGCGGCCGGACTACCGGCTGACGCCGGTAGCGGCTACTCCCTGCTTGATGAACAAGGCATGACCACCTCTCAATTCATGCAAAATGTCACTTTCCAACGCGCCCTCGAGGGTGAACTGTCCTCAACCATTGAAGGCATTGATGGTGTGCGGTCCGCAACCGTGCACCTTGCTATTCCCGCTGAAACGGTGTTTACCCAGGCATCAGATAAACCAACGGCATCTGTCCTCATTGTGATGGGTGGAGGTCAAATCCTCGATGGCGAGCAGGTCCAAGCAATTACCAATTTGGTTGCTTCTGCGGTACCTGGACTAACCCCAGACAAAGTGAGTGTCACAGACTCTTCCGGCATGTTGCTCTCCGGTGGCGGAGTGGCTGGCGCAGCATCGGTGTCCCAGGCTGCCCGCATCGAGAAGGGCTTGATTGCATCCGCACAAGCGATGCTGGACAAGGTTCTCGGCCCTGGTGTTTCCAGTGTGATCGTGAATGCTGATCTGGAATTTGACCAACGGTCTACCACTACGCAGGAATACGCCTACCCCGAAGAGTTGCCTCCACTCACCGGACAGACAACAACCGAGACTTACACGGCAACGGATAACAGCGCGAGCGACGGTCCCGTCGTGGGCGAGCCTCCGATTGTCGTCGGTGAAGGAACCACCACCGATTCCCAGAATGATTATGAAAAAGGTTCTGAGACACAGACGAATCCGATCAATAGCACCATCACGGAAAGAATTGGCGCACCCGGAGACATTCGTCGGCTCACGGTTGCAGTTCTGGTGGATGCCGCAGTTCCAGCAGCTACCTTCGGAGAGGTTGAGGCGATTGTGGCCAACGCCGTCGGTCTTAATGTGGAACGCGGCGACGCAATCCAGGTTTCGCAGGTCGCTTTTGACACCACCGCGGCTGAAGCTGCCGAGGCGGCAGCTGCTGAGGCTCTGGCCGCTGAAGAATCTGCCGCGCTGTTTGATCTTGGACGCCAAATTGGTATTGCCGTCCTGGTCTTGGCGGTCATAATTTTGGGTGTGCTCTCACTTCGTCGCCAGCGCCGGACCATGATCGACATGGAGATGCTGGAAGCCCAAGGATTTGGTGGCCCGGTAACCCTAGAGCGCCTCGATGAAGACGGTAATCCGATCTATGCACCTGCCGTTCCCGTTGCAGTCGGTGCGGGCGGAATGGCCACGCCGGAAGAAGAAATCGTTCCGACCTATATCAAGAGCCCGGGATCAGCGACCTATGACTCACTGCGAGACTTTGCCACCGAAGAACCCGAGCAGGTCGCTCAAGTACTGCGCACCTGGATTGCGAAGTAGGTCGGGTCCATGGCTCCTATCCGCCCCGAAGAGATCACGCCTTCTTATAAAGCTGCCGTGATCGTGGCTCAACTCGGTCCCGCCGCAGCCCGACCGGTGTTTGCGCAATTGCCCAATGACGATATTCAAACTATCGCGGGTGAAGTTGCCCGACTCAAAGAAGTAGACCCAAACCTTGCATTAGAAATTATCCGCGAGTTCATCACTTACGCCGCGAGCACCCGGATGGCGGGCAGTGGCGGCCTCGATGTCGCTCGAGATTTGCTCGACATGGTCTTTGAACCGACCGAAGCAGATGAAATGTTCGAGCAATTGGTGAGTTCGATTGCTGAGCAACCATTTCACTTCATGCGCAAAATGGACTCCTCGCAGATCTTGTCTTTCATCAAAGAAGAGCACCCGCAGATAATTGCTGTTGTTCTCGCCTACTTGCCGTCAGATCTAGCCTCTTCAGTTCTTTGTTCCCTGCAAGATGAAACCCAAGGATCGGTCGCCGGTAGAATTGGCGTCATGGGTCGGGTCAATCCGGACTCTGTCCGCTTGGTCGAATCCGTGCTGCAACGCAAAATGTCCAATGTGCTGGTCACAACGGAATCATCTTATATCGGCGGTATTGATCCCTTGATCAGTATTATTCAGCGCACCGATCGACAGACCGAGAAAGTTCTCCTCGAGAGTATTGAAGAGCGCGACCCGAAGTTGGCGGAATATATTCGCTCGCACCTGTTCCTCTTTGAAGATATTGCGAAAGTTGATGACCGGTCACTGCAGCTGATTCTCCGTGAGGTCAGTCCCCAAGATCTCGCCATGTCCTTGAAGGGCGTGAGCACCGAAGTCCACGAAAAGGTCCTTCGAAATCTTTCCACTCGTGCGGCAAACATGCTGGAAGAGGAATTGGAAATCATGGGCCGGGTTCGCCGCAGCAGTGTGGAGGAAGCCCAAGGAAAAATTGTGGCTGTTATCCGCCGACTTGACGAAAAGGGCGATATTGAGATCAGCGTCGGCGGTGGTGACGATGACTTCGTCGCTTAGCGCCACCCGCGTCACTCCGGCGGAGGCTCGTGCCCTCACGGCGACTCGGTTTGACAGCGAATTACGCCTGATCCCGGTTGATCTTGTCCCCGATTCTGACACCGAAGACGGGCACCTCTCCTCCGAGGAACTCACGTCAGATTTCACCGCCGAATCTGCTTCCCGTGCAACCGCTCGCGGATTTGATGCTGGATTTGATGCTGGGTTTGCCACTGGTACCAAAAACGGTCACGAGGCCGGTTTCGCCGCGGGTTACAGCGAGGGTCGCGAGGAGATGATTGCTGAAGTCCGCGCAGAACTCCTGGTTGAACACACTGCGATTATGTTGGAACACGCTGAGCTGAAAAACAAGTTGGACATGGCCCTGCGCACCATGGCAAGTGGACTGTCATCCATCGAGTCGGCCACGATCCCGGTCTACACCGAGGTGGGCAAGAATTTGGGCAATGTAGTTGTTGAGCTGGTCGAAGAACTTATTGGAGCGGAACTTTCCGCGGACAAAGCACACGTGATCAACTCAATTAGTATCGCCGTTGCCGAAATACCGGGTCACTCCGAAGTGCGCGTGTCCCTGCACCCAACCGATCTCGAACTAGTTCAGAGCTTGGACATTAACTTTGACGAAACACTCCAGCGTCCGGTTCGCCTGTTGGCTGATGACTCGGTCGAAATTCACGGTGCTGTGGTGACCAGTGGCTGCACTCGGGTTGATTCGCAAATCTCCCAACGGATTGATCAACTCAAGGAGGCGCTTTCCACGTGAACCTCCAACAGACCCTCGAACGTGGCCGGGACTCAATTCGACTTTCCGTGAGCGGTGAAGTCGTTGGCGTCAACGGCTTAACAATTTGGCTCGAAGGAGTCCGGTCCGCAATCGGTGACGTACTCGATTTGGACATTCAAGGGAAAAGTCTACTCGCTCAGGTGGTCGGAATTTCTGGTGATCGCTTAGCCTGCATGCCCCTTGGTGAAATGTCCGGAGTGGCACCCGGGGTTACCGCTCGGGCCACAAATGCACCGGTACGAGTTCCTATTGGCGATCAACTACTTGGGCGGGTAATTGATGCCCTCGGCAGTCCAATTGACGACAAAGGTCCCCTGCCGGTCATGCCGTTATTGACCACCACCAACCAAGCTCCATCGCCACTTTCCCGCCAGCGCATTACTCAGCAATTGCATGTGGGAGTTCGAGCAATTGATACCTTGATTCCCATTGGTCGCGGCCAACGAATCGGGATCTTTGCCGGATCGGGTGTGGGCAAGTCCACCCTGATGTCCATGATGGCCCGAAATACATCAGCCGATGTGGTTGTCGTGGGCCTGGTTGGCGAGCGCGGGCGTGAGGTGCTGGAATTTATTGAGAACGACCTAGGCCCCGAAGGTCTGGCTAAGTCAGTGGTTGTGGTGGCCACCTCCGACATGCCACCCATGGTGCGACTTCAGGCGGCTTCCACGGCGACTCGCGTGGCGGAGCATTTTCGTGACCAAGGGAAAAACGTTCTATTGTTCATTGACAGCATTACCCGCACCATGACCGCACAGCGCGAGGTGGGACTTTCTGCCGGTGAGCCACCCGCTGCCCGCGCATATCCGCCATCCGCCTTTGCCATGCTGCCTCGGTTACTCGAGCGGGCCGGTGCGTCAAGTGTGGGCACCATCACCGGGATTTACACCGTTCTCATTGAGGGCGATGACCTCCAAGATCCAGTTGCTGACAGCGCTCGATCAATCCTGGACGGACACATTGTTTTGGACCGGGAATTAGCCACGGCAAATCACTACCCGGCAATTGATGTACTCGGGTCAGTTTCCCGAGTCGCACCACATGTGACCACCGGCGACGTTCAGGCGAGCGGTGCCGAGTTGAAAAAACTTCTAGCGGCGTATCGGGAAGCTCGGGTATTGGTGGAGGTCGGTGCCTACGTGAACGGGTCCAACCCAGACGTGGACCGAGCCATTGCACTCATGCCACGCATCAATGCATTTCTTCGGCAGCCCACCCACGAAGTCCCCAGCCTTGACCTATCCCATCAGCAACTCCTCGGATTGGTAGGTGCGCAATGAAAAACCGCAATCTCGATGTCTTGCTCAAGGTCCGTAAAGCCAAGCAAAGCCAAGCGCTTGCCGCCTTAGGAGTCGAACGAGTGGCCGTTGCCGGGTTAAATTTTCAACTGGAGGAAGCATCTTCCAATCTGGCTGAACTAATGCTCGAGGGCCGGCGCCGGGTCGAGGACATGAAATTCATTGCAGCCCAGCGATCCAGTTCAGTGGCCTACATCCGACAAATCAACGACTCATTAATGCTGGCGCTAATGCGCGCTGAGAACGCGCGTCGAGCATGGCTGGCCACCGACCAAGATCGGGAGATCAGTCAGCGAATGGTGGATCGCGAGCAAGATGCTGCCGACCTTGCCAGCGACCGGGCAGAGCGACTCGATTCAGATGAGCGGGCCCGAAACATAATTTTTTATCGCAAACAAGGACCTACTAAAAAGGGGAAAGACTCATGACAACGGTGGCCACCATTTCGGCTAGCACCGCCGCAGACGCAGCAGTGTTCGCTGGTCCTGCCCGATCAACTGACTCATCTGGCCAGTTTGCAACAGAATTGAACAAGAACACCCAACAGGTGCGCGAGCGCCAAGATGGGCACCAACCGGCGCACTCGGATCAATCAGTGATCGATCAATCAGTGATCGATCAAGCTGTGACCGACAACCAGGTTGCCGGCTCAGACGACACCGAAGATCTTGGCGCTAACTCAATCGGACTCGCCGTCGCGGTTCCGATCGTTGCCGAACCCGTGATAACTGACCCCGTTAATTCTGATGGCATCGATCTTGGAGAAATCAGCCCGACAGACATCGACCTATCGGTTGCAGCTTCAGCTGCATCCGGAGAAGGATTGGAAGCGGCCGCACTCGGTGCAGTTGTGCCGACCCCCGCTGGAATAACTCCCGCATCCGCTTCAACCGATGCGAGCCCAACAGCGTCAATTGAAGTACCCACAAACGTCACCGGTCAAATCAATTCCGGTCAATTAAGTCCTGACCAAGCACCTCTGAATACTTCTCTTTCGGCCACTGAAAATATGGCGCAAACTGACGGTGTTGGAACTGACGGTATTGAGACTGTCGGCCCAGAAACCGGGACCACAGCGACTGATACCGACGAAGCTGTGAACAATCCGCGCGGCATTAGTTCGGCGAATTCACTTGCAGCTGATTCAACCGATGCCGAATCCGGTGTCAACAACAACATGGGCACCATGCCCGTGTCCAACACCAAGAACATTAATTCGCCAACCGCTGACGGTGCGGTAACTGAATCTCAAGACATTGCCTCGCAACCAACAGGTTTGCAACTACCGGATTCCCAATCAGAAGTGACAACTAACGCGCCTGCAGTTGTCGACGGTGAAGGTGCTGAGGTGCCAAATGGCTCCAATCCGGCACTGTCGTCACTGACCAACTCTGCATCAACCGATACCGAATCCGAATCTGGTTCGACACCGCAAAGTAATTCAGGTTCATCTGCGGGCAGCTCAAATGAGCAGGCCATGGGAATGGATCGCTCGGCACGAGTTGAGGACGCACCAACAGATCGCGTCTCGGGTGATCGAGTTCAAGGCCTGGAAACCAGGGCGAGTCTTGATGCATCCGGTTCGCCGATTGTGACCAACCAGGCTTCAACTTCCGCAGCATCTTCGGTCACCCTGGGTACCGGCTCGGCTTTACCAACGGCCGAACCAAAAGCACCGGCACCCGCACCCGTCTCCACTCAGATGTCTGCACACTTGAGTACCTTCAAGGGTCTGGCCGATGGCACCTACGAGACCACCCTGCGTCTTTACCCAGAGGAATTGGGTCAAGTGTCGGTCCGCATCCAGGTGAACGGCGGCACCGTATCTATCCACGCGTTTGGGGCCAGCGACATGGCGGTTCAAGCACTGCGCGAAGCCATGCCTGATTTACGCCAAGACCTACTTCGATCTGGACTTGATCTTGTCGATAGTCAGGTTGACCAAGGGTCCGCCTTCCTGGGCAATGAACAGGAATCGTCCAGCGGGCGAATGGTGGACTCGGATAACCCCGATCGTCCGGTGAGCCAGCGAAATGGTGATGTCAGTGGGGCCAATATTGAAACACTCACAAGTATCGATCCAAGCCGGGGAGGTCGCGTAGATGTTCGCGTTTAGCTCCAACCATCTCGCACCTCACCAGAAAAGAAAGGACGCCCAATGACCACCACCCCGATCAACTCGACCACTTCCCCCATGTCCGAATTAATGGCACCGAAGCCGGCGAAAACTGCCGATCCAGCCGGGTCGCTGGGAAGCGATGCTTTTCTGAAACTGCTGGTTGCCCAATTGAAATACCAAGATCCTCTCAACCCCGCCGACGGTGCCGAATTTTTGGCCCAAACCGCCCAGTTCACCATGGTGGAAAAACTCACGACCATGGTGAAGCAGGGCGAGGAGGTGGCTCTCAGCCAACAAGAAACTCAGGCCGCCCAACTGGTGGGTAAGCAGGTCACCTACGTGAGTGCAACCGGTGCAAAATTAGAAGGAACGGTTGAATCCACTTCCTTCGCCAGCGATGGTCAAACTCTGGTAATCGATGGGAAGTCGGTCAAACTCTCCGCGGTCACCGGAGTTAATGGTGGACCAAGTGACTCGGATGTTGCCCAAGCCCTGAGCAACCTCGGACCATCACTATCTGCCAATCTGGCACCCGAATTAGTTCGGGCACTCCAGGAACTAGGGCTCACACAATTCGGCCCATCAAGTTCGAGCCCATCAAGTTCGAGCCCATCAAGTTCGAGCCCGACTACAACTTCTCCTTCGGAAGACAGTGACTCAACTGTTCCCGCTGCGGAAGAGGGGTGAGGACACATTTTTTTAGTAACCGCACTAGGCCTGGGCCAACTGCGGTTGAGTAAGAGGTAAATAGATTTTCATAATTGAGCAAAAAAATTTAGTAACGACGTAATAAACGTAGTAAAAAGGGTAGAGCCAAGGATTGCGAAACCTTTGAATGCGAGGCCACGGATGGCGTTGATCAAGAAGTAGTTGAGCCGAATGGTTCAACTCAACAACAACCGGAGGTAAAAAATGCTTCGCTCCCTATTTTCAGGAATCACCGGTCTGCGCGCCCATCAACAAATGATGGACGTCACCGGTAACAACATTGCCAACGTCAACTCGTCTGGTTACAAGTCTCAAACAGCCGTCTTTGAGTCAGTGATCTCACAGGCGGTTAAGGCCCCCGGTGCACCCGTTGCTGCGGGCGCCAATGCTGCTGCGCGAGGTGGTGTGAACGGAGTCCAGATCGGACTCGGTGTTCAGCTTGCCGGCGTGTCAACGAACTTCAGTCAAGGCTCCTCCCAGTTAACGGGAGTCTCCACCGATTTCGCCATCCAAGGTACTGGCTTCTTCACCACCAACAATGGCACCGAAAACCTGTTCACCCGGGCGGGTTCCTTCACCCTTGATGCCAATGGCCGAATGGTTTCACCCGACGGCAGCATTGTTCAGGGTTACATGGCCGATGCCGCTGGTGTTGTTAATCCCAATGCCGCCCCCCAAGATGTCACCTTGCCGGTGGCGACCTTACTGCCGGCGGTATCCAGCACCACCATGAAAATGGCCGGTAACCTTTCGGCCACTGCGGCTGCTGGTACAACGGTCATAAGTTCCATCACCACCTACGACGTTCTCGGAGCAGAGAGTCAAACCACCGCCACCTTCACCAAGACGGCAGGCTCGGCCGTTGGGGACGGTGCCTGGAACGTTACCTTGACAGCACCCGGTGGAGATGCCGGAGCTGCAATCCCGATCGCCTTTGATGCCAACGGTGTCCTGACCACGGCTTCCCCAATTGCCGTACTCAACCGGCCTGCCGTTGCTGCCGCAGCGGGTCCCCCCGCAGTTGTGGCGGTCCCGGTCGCCAACTTCGAAGTAGATATCACCGGTCTCACCCAGTACTCGGCACCGAGTTCATTTGGCGTCACCGAACAAAATGGTGCCGGCGTCGGTGCGCTCACCACCTTCACCACAACCAGCGATGGCCAACTAATCGGTATCTACAGCAATGGTCAGAAGCAGGCGTTGGCGCAGCTGGCAATTGCCACCTTCAATAACCCCGATGGCCTGGAGAAGGTCGGAGACACCAGTTACCGGACCTCCGTTAACTCGGGTGTGGCCCTGATTGGCGCCGCAACCGTTGGTGGGCGTGGATCGATCCAGGGTGGAACCCTGGAAATGTCCAACGTCGACCTGGCTTCGGAGTTCACCAACTTGATCGTGGCCCAGCGCGGGTTCGCGGCGAACTCCAGGACAATGACGGCGGCGGACGAAATGCTGCAGGAGCTCATGAGCATCAAGCGTTAACGCACCGATGTTTCACTAGCTTGATAAGTTCCACAAGAACGAGTTGACTCGCGATTCTGGGTGGGTGGGTGCCAGTGGTGCCCGCCCACCCAGAATCCTTGTCCACCGGCAGCTTCACGGCTGCCGCGCCGGGTTTTGGGCCTTTTGGGTCTCTTCTAGACCATCACACCTTAAGTGGATGCTATTTCTGCCAATTACACTGTTGGGAGCCACTAGACTCATGGAAGGAGCAGGCACCGTGATTATGTTAACTAGGCTCAATGGCGAGCAGTTCGCGTTAAATTGTGATTTGATCGAACGAATCGAGGAATCACCGGATACCGTGTTGACCCTCGTAGACGGTAAGCACGTCATGGTCACCGAACGCCTGTCCGAAATTATCGACTCAATTCGATTGGATCGCGCCACCGTTCTTGCCATTGCCCAGGACGTGGCTAATGTCGTTGACAGTCCTGCCGGTGCGTCCGGCCCGAATGTTATTTCAATGAATCCGCGTCGATAACCGTGGATCCAATAACGCTTATTGGCGTAATTCTGGCCTTCATCATTGTCATGGTCGTCCTCATTCTTGAGGGCGGATCCCCCACGTCCATTTTGCTTTTGGCCCCTCTAATTCTGGTCTTCGGTGGCACTTTTGCCGTGGGAGCCGCTGGAATGTCGGGCAAATTATTCGTTGCATCATTAAAAGGCGCCGGCAAAGCACTCGTTGCGGCGACACCAAAGTATGAAAGTCTGTTGGAAACCCTCGTGGAATGCGCCAATATCGCCCGCCGCGACGGATTACTCTCACTGGAGGCCACGGTCAGTGAGATTGAGGATCCTCTGCTGCGTCGAGGGCTCGAACTCGCAA
>Ga0115561_1003304_pt1 | contig 10351 bp, 13 predicted proteins | sample COGITO_mtgs_1105_4_FD_87201 | JGI IMG/M metagenome (GOLD analysis project Ga0115561, IMG submission 87201) | Pelagic marine microbial communities from North Sea - COGITO_mtgs_110512 | ecosystem: Environmental > Aquatic > Marine > Epipelagic | place: Germany:Helgoland, sampling site Kabeltonne...
ACCAATGCTTTACCAACTAATCCCGTCGCTCCTGTGATCAATAGTGTTTGTCCCATCCCTGCTAAATTAATGATAACAACTTCGTAAATAAATGAATTATCAAAGGTTTAACATTACTTTAAGCTTCCACATCAATTTCATTAAGATAATACTAACAACCTTTAGACGGCTTGGTCGCTCTTAACATTTCTCGTTTTCCTGGAGGCCCTTCCAATCGTTCGACAATAAATCCAACGGCTTGCATGGCGCGACGCACGCTGCCTTTGGCCGCATAAGTGACCAAAACGCCGTTTTCCTTCAGTGCATCATACATGCGTTTAAAAATAGATTCCGTCCATAGATCTGGTTGAACTCTAGCGCCGAAGGCATCAAAATAAATAAGTTCAAAGGAGTTTTGATCTTCTAATTCGTTGAAAAATTGTAATCGTTTTTTTAAAGAAAAATGAGGCGTAATAACATGCAAATCTTCCCAAGAAACTTGATGTAATGTATCAAAAACAGGGGATTGATCCTGTGCCAGTAAAGAAGCATAATTTAAGTGTGATAATTCTTCTGACTGAACAGGATAAGCCTCCACGCCTTCATAGTGAATTTGAATATTCTGAGTGTACGCTTCTAGAGCTGTGACAAAGGCATTTAAGCCCGTCCCAAATCCAATTTCAAGAATATGGAGGACTGTCGGTTTGTGTGAATTCAGAAAATGATGTAATCCCATTTTTATAAAAACATGCTGCGCTTCTTGAATGGCACCATGAATTGAGTGGTATTGCTCATCCCAATCTTCAATTTGAATGGTTTTTGAACCGTCGCCCGTAGTTACTATAGATCGCTTCATTATTAGTTGCTATTAACGCTTTTAAATTGATCCATTTCAAAATTTTAGAGCCAAAAGAGATGAAACGGAATTTGGTGCTTTGATCATCTGCTCAGCTTATTTTCATTCAATACAGATATCCATCGAAAATTAGTGAATATTTTAATTAAAAATCGAAGATAAAATATAAATTTCAAACTTTTGGAAGTTTGATTTTTTTTAAATATTAATTTCTGTAAGTTTGTATAAGGCTAAATAGTAATACCCTTATTATGGATTCAATAAAAATAACACGAACGCAGCAATCAAAAATCAACTCAATAGATTTTAAAAACCTTGGATTTGGAACCGAATTTTCTGATCATATGCTGGTCTGTGATTATAAAAATGGTGCTTGGGGTGTTCCTGAAATTGTGCCTTATCAGGCCATTTCATTAATGCCATCTTCAAAGATTTTTCATTACGGACAATCTATTTTCGAAGGCATGAAAGCCTACAAAGATTCTGATAAAAAAACCTGGTTATTTCGACCCGATGAAAACTTTAAACGTTTTAATATTTCTGCCAAACGATTGGCAATTCCCGAATTACCAGAAACGGTATTCATGGACGGCTTAAAAGCATTGCTTAAAGTCGACGACCAATGGATCCCTACTCAAGATGGGAGCTCATTGTATGTTAGACCCATCATATTTGCAACAGGCGAAGGATTTCATGCCTCTCCTGCGGATGCTTATAAATTTATTATCTGTACAGCACCTTCAGGTGCCTATTTTGCAGGAAAAGTAAAAGTTTTGATTGAACAAAACTACTCACGCTCGGCGAATGGTGGCGTTGGATTTGCAAAGGCAGGTGGTAACTATGCTGGTCAATTTTATCCAACACAATTAGCGATTGACAAAGGCTACGATCAAGTCATCTGGACCGATGATAACACCCACGAATATATTGAAGAAGCCGGTGCTATGAATATTTTTGTTCGTATCAACGACACTCTTATCACCGGACCAACGAGTGACCGAATTTTAGATGGTATTACACGAAAAAGTATTCTTGACATCGCCAAAGACGAAGGTATCAAAGTGGACGTTCGAAAATTCACAGTAACTGAAGTCATCGAGGCCTCTGAAAACGGAAGTTTAAAAGAAATGTTTGGAGCAGGAACTGCAGCCGTCATTTCTCCGATTGCCGGATTTGGGTTCAAAGACACCGATTATAACTTACCGGAACTTGAAAACCCAATCGCTCAACGATTAAAAAACCGCATCACCGATATTCAGACCAATAAAGCCGAGGATTTATTTGGTTGGACTGTTAACGTATAGAGGTTAGGATTCCAAAATTTGTTGAATATGAGGCTTAAAATAATTGGGGCCTTTTAATACCTTTCCATCTTCTCGATAGATAGGCTGGCCATCTTCACCCAATTTACTCATATTACTACGCTGAATTTCTTCAAAAACCGCTTCTATTTTGTGCTGCATTCCATGTTCGATAATGGTTCCACAAAGGATATAAAGCATATCTCCTAACGCATCTGCCACTTCTACCATGTCGTTATTATTGGCCGCTTCTAAATATTCTTCATTTTCTTCTTTCATCAAATCAAAGCGAAGGGTGTTTTTAGAAAAACCTAAATCGGCTTTTAGAGAAGTTCTATACCCAATTTTAAAGGCTTCGTGAAATTGTTGAACTGCTTTTATTTTATCTTTCATAATTAGTTAGTTTTTATACATTTCAACACCCCAAAGATGGGAGGGCAAACATGCTGAGATTCTTATAATTTTTTATAAATTTGACACACTTTATAAGCCTAAAAATACATAATTATGTTCAGTCAAGGACAACTAATTTTCGGAATCCTATTTGCCATTGTTTTTACAGGCGTTATTATCTACGCCTATCGCAAGGATTTTGCCCTACATCAAAAATATTACAAAGGAAGTTTATGGGTATTGTTAGCTTTTATTGGCTTTATAGCCGGCATTGCTGCTATAAAATTTGTGTTAGGCTACTAAAAAAAGCCACTTCCCTTTTTGGATAAGTGACTTTTTATAAGAGTTGAATTAAAACAGATTAGTTGATCTCTGGTAAAAAACTATAGTTCGCAGAATAGTTCAACATCTGACCTACAAAACTCTCTACATACTTTACCTCTATTGAAGTAATCGCACCCTCAGAATTTGTTTGAGGCACCAATACGGGATTCACAAACCCACTGTAAGGCGCTGATGTAAATTGCTTATTACGCTCCAAAACATCGGCATGAATCGCTTGATCAACTTTAACGCCATAGCCTTCTACGAGGGCTTGAACCGCAGCAAAATCTCCTTCAGATTTGATCCGTTGTGTTTCGCGAAGCAACTGACCAAATAGATCGTGTAATTTTTCATAATCATTGATATTGAAATATGTTTTTCCATCGCGAATCACTTTTTCAATCACATTGTCCTTAAGTCCTTTTTCATAAACCCATGCACTCACCCACTGACGGTTTCGCATGTGCGCTTCTTCGACCTCATCCCCTAGGTTTAATCGAATGAGCTGGGTCATTAATCCATTTCGGATGTATCCATCAAATGCAGCTGTCCCAATTGATTTCCAATCGGCGACCAAGCCTAACTCTTGTATTTTTGGATTGTATAAATAATAAAGCCCTACCAAATCTGCACGCCCTTCCTCTAAAGTAGAGGCGTAATTTTTCAAGGTTTCTTTAGTTTCTCCAACCCCGGGATTTAATTGTCCAGACGCATGCCCAACCACTTCATGAAGTGCGGTGTGCAGCTTATCGGCTGGTTGACCATATAATTTTTCTAATTCGTATTCTTGATCGTCATGAACAAATTCTTTAAGTCTTCCAGAACTCCCAGAATTATCATGCGCATTTGTAATATTTCCTAAGGAAACTGACTTGCTCCCAACCGCCGCACGAATCCAGTTTGCATTTGGTAAATTTACACCAATTGGAGTGGTTGGTGACGCATCTCCAGCTTCACCAGCAACATTGACTGTCTTATAGCTTACACCCACAACATTTTTCTTTTTGTGCTCTGGAAATAATGGAGAGTTATCCTCAAACCATTGGGCGTTTTCAGATAAAACCGCCATTTTGGCCGACATGTCAAAATCTTTAATTTGTACAATCGTTTCATACGAACCTCTATACCCTAAGGGATCATTATAGACTTCGATAAAGCTGTTGATATAATCGATATTTCCTTCGGTTGCAGACGTCCATGCAACATTATAGTCGTCCCAAGTTTGTAAATCTCCTGTATTATAATATTGAATCAATAATCCTAACGCATCGCCTTGCGCCTGATTTTCAGCAACCCCTTTAGCTAATTCTAACCACTTCACTATTTCATCGATCGCTTCGCCGTATAATCCGCCAGATTTATAAACACGTTCCTGAAGTTCTCCATTGATTTTTACCAGTTGAGAATTCAACCCATGAGACAAGGGTTTGTCGGGGTTTGGTGAAGCGATTTTCGAATAAAACGATTCAACATCGGCGTTTGTTACGCCTTGACCGTAGAAGTTAACGGCCGATTCCGCAACGTTATCTATGTTTTTAGCTTGATTGACTTTCTTTGCATCCTTGTCGTTAAAAATAACTTCAAAAGCTTCACCCTCTAAAGTCGTGTTTGTGGTTGCTAAAATCGATGTCAAATACGCTGCTGAAAATTCAGGAGTCAATTTCGCATTGCTATAATGGTGATGAATTCCGTTACTAAACCAAACACGTTTTAAATACACCTCAAAAGCAACCCAATCATCCGATGTTTTATCCCCTTCAAAAGTGGTGTAAACCCGTTCTAATGCGGTACGAATGGTTAAATTATAACGGTAATTTTGATCCCACATGATATCACGTCCCGATAGGCCGGCCTGGGTTAAATAGTAAACAAGTTTTTGTTCTTTCAGTGTTAAGTTTTCCCAACCCGGAATTTGATAACGCAACACTTTCAAGTCAGCAAATTGAGTTACTTTGATTGGAAAATCAGCCTCAGAAGTGAGGGTTATAAAGTTAGAATCCATGGCTATATCAGAACTACTATCCGATTTGCAAGAATAAAATAATTGGGCTAAAACAATAGAACCCAACACGATTTTAGAAATTAATTTCATGAGTTTGAATTTTTAGTTTGTTAAGTAAAATTTGAAACGTCTACGAATATAATCTATTTTGATTAACTAATTAAAATCATTTTATTACGTTTCTAAGGAATCTATTTTTAATTTAGCGAAAACTACAGAAAATGAAACAGGTTTTATTGGTCTTTATTGGAGGCGGCACAGGAAGTGCACTTAGATACCTAGTTGGAAAAATTTTCAACAACACTACTCAGGGGTTTCCTTGGGGCACCTTTTCTGTCAATATTATTGGCAGTCTATTGATCGGAATATTAATGGGAATGGCTTTAAAAAATAGCAGTTTATCAGAGAATCAAACCTTACTGTTAGTGACTGGATTTTGTGGAGGATTCACAACGTTCTCTGCTTTTGCTTATGAAAATCAAGTGTTTTTAAAAGAGGGCGACTTTACCAATTTTTTCATCTATACCTTAGGGTCCATTGGACTTGGATTATTGGCGGTATTTTTAGGGTTCTTTCTTTCAAAAAATTTTTAATGATCTTTAAACCGTTTCACGCCTGCTCTAATTTCTAAAGCCAAATAGTTTTCTCTTGGCACGATTGGGCAGGAGTATTTTTCATTGTAAGCACAATACGGATTGTAGGCTTTATTAAAATCGATCATCAACACATCCGTTGCGGGGATACTTAAATCGATATAACGCCCACCGCCATACGTTGTCTCTCCATTGGTTGCATCCAAAAAAGGAAGGAACAAATAGTCTGAATCAGTGTCCGAATCTACATTAGGTTCACTTTGATACACCTTAAGTTTTAAGAGCTGGCCATTTATAGTGAAAGATAAAACGCCAAAAACGCGCTCTCTGGTCACACGATTTGTGGTGGTTTTCATTTCAAAATAAGGAGCATTGGGTGTGCGTTTCAATTGCGCTTTTACGACAAACATCGAATCAATTGGAAAAAAATCAAGACCCTCAAACGCTTTCAAATCCTTGGATTTTAATGGGGATTTAGAAGCATCTTTAAAAAAACTATTTTGTTCTTCTTGAAATTCAGATTGAGATTTAATTGAATTTTTCTGAGAGTGGCAGCCCATAAAAATAATTCCCGATAAAGCCAGACCAATAGTAAGTAGTGTTTTCATACCTCTAAAAATACAATTACTTTTTTAAAATGGGATGATTCGAAACTACATTTGATAGAATAATTTGCGTTTTGGTTTCCCCATAAGTAATCAGTTGGTCAATCAATTTTTCCAAATGACGCTGATTTTGAAGGACCACTTCCATGACAATATTTTCGTTTCCTGTAATGCGATAACAATTAATGACTTCGTCCAAGGTTTTTACTTTATGTAAAAAGGGTTGGAGTCGCCCCACAAACGCACGGACGGTTATCAAAGCTCTAAAATCATAGCCCATTTCATAATGGGATACTTTGGCATAGTAGCCTTCGATAATTCCTGAATCCTCAAGTTTTTTTATACGTTCTGTAACCGCTGGTGATGATATGCCAACTTGCTTGGCGATGGCCGTATTTGAAATTCTGGCATTTCGTTGTAGTTGTTCTAGTATTTTTGAATGGAGGTCATCAAGTTTCATATTTAATGTATTTTAAATAAAAATATTAAAAATTAAACGAATAAACGTCTTTATCTTTAAATTTTAAATGCATCATAGGATATATTGCTCTAATTTTGAAGTAAATATTAAATCAATGTTGCCGTTTCAAAATTCATCAGAATTGCATGTAGCTTTTTATAAAAAAGCTATTGAGATAGGATCACTTTCCAAAATGATCTCAGGATATTTGAATGCCGATCTTTCTGTTTTAAAACCTAATGGACGTGAAGATAATTCTATTTATTTCTCAGGAGACATCATTCGACAGTCAGATTCTTTGGCGCCCCACATCATGAGAGTCCAACAAGAGCGTTTTTCAGAACAAAAGCATCAGCATGCTGAATCGATACGAGGCCTTACCAATCGATTGTTCAAAAATTGCCATCGTTTGGAAAAATGTAATAGTGATGGCCGTGAATTTTTGTCCATTCTAAAAAAGGAATTACAGAAATTTAAAAAATTACAAAAAAACTGGATACTGACTATTTAGAGGGAGGTAATTAATCCTCAGGGATTAAATCTGCCATTTCTAATTGTAGAACCTGGGCTTTTTGAGCCGCTTGTACTGCAAAGTCTTGACCTGAAGACGCATAAATAATACCTCTCGAAGAATTGATCAAAAGACCTATTTGAGCATTCATTCCATATTTACAAACCTCAGCCAAACTCCCGCCTTGAGCTCCAACGCCAGGCACTAATAAAAAACTATCAGGAACGATTGTTCTAATTTCAGCGAAATAGGAGGCTTTGGTCGCACCCACAACATACATTAAGTTTTGGGCGTTTTTCCACCCTTTTGATGTTTCTAAAACGGCTTGATAAAGTGGCTGACCGTTTGTAGAAAGCGTTTGAAAATCAAAAGCCCCGGTATTTGACGTTAAGGCCAACATGATGGTATGCTTATTTTGAAACTCTAAAAATGGCTCTATTGAATCTTTCCCCATATATGGTGCGACAGTCACACTGTCAAAAGCCAGATCTTTAAAAAAGGCCTTGGCATACATACTACTCGTATTTCCAATATCGCCGCGTTTGGCATCTGCAATGGTGAAAATTTCAGGGTAATTTATGTTTAGGTAATTAATAGTTTTGTCAAGAGCGGTCCACCCTTTAACCCGTAGGCTTCATAAAACGCAATATTTGGTTTGTAAGCCACACACAAGTGATGTGTTGCATCGATGATTGCCTTATTAAACTCAAAAATAGGATCCTCTAACTCTAATAAATGAGAGGGGATTTTTGTCATATCTACATCAAGTCCTATACAAAGAAAGGATTTCTTTTTTTTGATTTCAGAAACAAGTGCTTGAGTTGTCATATACAATTAGATTACGCCAGTATCTGCTTTGAGTTTCTCTGTGTTCTCGGCCATCATGAGTTCGCTAATTATTTTCTGAATATCTCCGTTAATAATATTTGATAAATCATAGAGAGTGAGCCCAATTCGGTGTTCTGTAACACGCCCTTGTGGATAGTTATAAGTTCTAATCTTGGCACTTCGATCTCCTGAAGATACCATGCTCATTCGCTTCTCAGAATCGGCCGCTTGTTTTTTAGCCAATTCCATTTCATATAAACGGGATCTTAATACTTTGAGTGCTTTTTCTAAATTTTTATGAGACGATTTTTGATCTTGACAGCTCACAATCATTCCAGTCGGTTCGTGGTGTAATTTGATCGCAGAGTAGGTCGTATTAACCGATTGTCCTCCGGGTCCTGTAGAAGTTGTACGTTCAATTCTTACTTCGGTCATATCGAGTTGAACATCAAATTCTTCGGCTTCAGGTAATACAATTACAGAGGCTGCACTGGTGTGTACACGTCCTTGTGTTTCTGTTTGAGGGACCCGCTGAACCCGATGAACGCCGGCTTCAAATTTCATGGTGCCATAGACATCTTCTCCACTTACTTCAAAGATCACTTCTTTAAACCCTCCGGAAGTCCCGTGATTAAAATCTACCACTTCCACTTTCCAGCCTTTAGATTCACAATATTTAGTATACATTCGATGAAGATCGCCAGCAAAAATACTCGCTTCATCTCCACCAGCTCCAGCACGGATTTCCATCACTATGTTTTTGGCGTCGTCAGGGTCTTTCGGAATTAAAAGAACCTTCATCTCTTCTTCAATTGCAGGGATTTGGTCTTTAGCTTCTTCCATTTGCATTTTGGCCATTTCAACCATTTCTGCATCACTGCCATCAGAAATAATTTCTTGAGCTTCTTCAATATTTGACCTTAAAGATTCGTAGATGAGACCTAGATCGACCATCTTTTTTAAATCTTTATATTCTTTATTGAGTTGTACATAGCGCTTCTGATCCGAAATAATATCGGGTTGGATGATCAGGTCATTTACTTCATCAAAACGCTGCTTAACTATTTGTATTTTTTCTAACATCTACTTTGGAGAATTATGTTGCAAAAGTACTATTTTTTATGGATTTACTGTGGTACAATAACGCCCCTAATACTCAAAGGTTCCAAATTCGCTTGTAATGGTCAACTTTTTGGAAGTGGAAGCTTCAACCCGTCCTACAATTTGAGCGTCAACATTGAATGATTTAGAAAGGGTTATAATTTCCTCCGCAATCTCGGGCTGTACATAGAGTTCCATTCGGTGACCACAATTAAATACTTGATACATTTCTTTCCAATCGGTGTTGGATTGTTCTTGTATCAGTTTAAAGAGTGGTGGCACTGGAAACATCGCATCTTTAATAATATGTAAATCGTTCACAAAGTGAAGTATTTTGGTTTGTGCGCCGCCACTACAATGTACCATTCCATGAATTGATTGGGCGTCATATTTCTCTAAAATTGCTTTGATAATTGGCGCGTAGGTTCGAGTGGGAGACAATACTAATTTCCCTGCATCTATTGGCGAATCTTTAACCGAGTCTGTTAGTTTCATGTTTCCTGAATACACTAAATTTTCTGGAACTGCTGCATCGAAACTTTCAGGATATTTATCAGCTAGATAGTGATCAAAAACATCATGTCTAGCGGAAGTAAGTCCATTACTTCCCATACCGCCGTTGTAAGCATTCTCGTAGGTAGCTTGTCCAAAAGAGGCCAAGCCTACAATCACATCGCCAGGTTGAATATTGGCATTGTTAATGACTTTATTTCGAGGCATTCTGGCGGTCACAGTTGAATCGACGATAATGGTTCTTACCAAATCGCCAACATCGGCTGTTTCGCCCCCTGTAGAATGAATGGTCACCCCAAATCCTTTGAGGTCTTCTATGAGTTCTTCGGTTCCATTAATAATTGCTGATAGCACCTCGCCTGGTATGACATTTTTATTGCGTCCAATTGTAGAAGAAAGCATGATATGATCGGTTGCACCCACACATAATAAATCGTCGATATTCATGATGAGGGCATCTTGAGCAATGCCTTTCCAAACCGAAATATCGCCCGTTTCTTTCCAATACATATAGGCTAAGGAACTTTTGGTCCCAGCCCCATCGGCATGCATAATGAGACAGTAGTCTTCGTCGTTTGTTAAATAGTCGGGTACAATTTTGCAAAAAGCTTGTGGAAATAACCCTTTGTCAATATTTTTTATCGCTTTATGTACATCTTCTTTGGATGCCGAAACACCTCGTTGTGAATAGCGTTTACTTATCTCGTTGCCCATGAAAAAAAATTATAATGCAAAAGTAAGAAAGTATTTAAGAAAAAGAAGAAAAGAGAGAAAGATAAAACAGGAAAGATCTAAATCGTAGCACTGAAAAATAAAAGACAAAAGACAAAAGAGGAAAGAGGAAAGAGGAAAGAGGAAAGAGGAAAGAGGAAAGATCTAAATCGT
>Ga0115561_1003314_pt1 | contig 10338 bp, 10 predicted proteins | sample COGITO_mtgs_1105_4_FD_87201 | JGI IMG/M metagenome (GOLD analysis project Ga0115561, IMG submission 87201) | Pelagic marine microbial communities from North Sea - COGITO_mtgs_110512 | ecosystem: Environmental > Aquatic > Marine > Epipelagic | place: Germany:Helgoland, sampling site Kabeltonne...
CGCGTCGCAGGCAGTACGCGTAGTACGACAAGACGCGGCAACGACGCCAGAAGAGTTTTGTTAGCCGCTCTAAAGCTCAGCAGTCGGCATGGCCAAAAAAGTTGTCCCGTCCCTTTACCCGCGCGAGGATGCGCACATCAGGGCCTATCTTTTCCACGCTTTTGAAGTCCAGCGAGAGGCCTTGATTCAGCTGGGTCAGAGGGCCAAAGTGGGCCATTGCAAGCCCTTCTCCCAGCATGCAAGGGGCCAGATACACAAGCATTTCATCCACCAGCCCTTCACGAATAAAGGAGCCATTGAGTTTGGTGCCGGCTTCTACATGCAGTTCGTTCACCCCTTTGGCGGCCAAATCTGCGAGCATTGCTGACAAGTCCACTTTATTATGAGCGTTCGGTAGCTCCACGACCACGGCACCCTGGCTTTCCAGCGCTTGCTTTCTCTCTTGAAATGCAGTGTCGTTAGGGGCTGCGCAGTAGATGTAGCAAGCGCGACCTGCTATGAAAAGGCGAGCGTCTGGCGGGGTCTGAAGCAGGCTGTCCACCACCACCACATGGGGCTGGCGCGGCGTGGCTACGTCGCGAACATCCAGCCTGGGGTTGTCTTCCAGCACGGTGCCAATGCCAGTCAACACCGCGCAAGCCCGCGCCCGCCAGGCATGCCCATCGGCCCGCGCGGCAGACGAGGTGATCCACTGGCTTTCACCGTTGGGCAGGGCGGTGGTTCCATCCAGCGAAGCCGCCATCTTCATCCGAACCCAAGGTGTTTTGCGCACCATACGGCTGAAGAAGCCGATGTTGAGCTCGAAGGATTCTTGCGCGCCTTCCCCAACTGATACCTCTATACCAGCGGCTCTCAGGCGTGCAAAGCCTTGTCCGGATACCAGCGGGTTGGGGTCGGCCAGCGATGCCACCACTCTGGTGATGCCAGCTGCAATCAGAGCATCACAGCATGGGCCCGTGCGCCCGTGGTGAGAGCATGGCTCCAGTGTCACATAGGCGGTTGCCCCCTGCAGGTCTTGCCCGCGCGCTTGCGCATCACGCAGGGCCATGATTTCTGCGTGGGGCCCTCCAGCACGCTGTGTAGATCCTTTGCCCACTATTTCGCCAGTCCGAGAGGTGATGACGCACCCTACGCGGGGATTGGGGTTGGAAAGAAAAAGCGCTTGGGTGGCGAGCCCAAGCGCTTGAGAGATGAAGTGCGCTGTTGTTGTCATAGCGCACCCAATGGTAGCTCAGCGAGTTACTTGTTCCAGCACTCCGCAACTGACGTACCGCTCGCGTAGCTCTCCGCACTGCGTACCCCGGTGTGGGTGAGAGTGAAGTTGCCACACTTGTCGTTGGCTTGGGCGCCAGTCTTGCGCGTCGCTACAAGGGTGTAGGTGGAATCTGTCGGTGCATCCTTGAAGCCGATGGTGTAGCGCTTGGTGGCGTCATCTTTCCACGTCAATGCTGCAGGGAGCGAGTAGTAAGGGGGGTTACCTGTTTTCGGATACGTGCCAGTGGCTGTAGCCGCCCGCTCCAGCCACTGCTGCGCTTGCAGCAGTCCCATGCGCGCATCAGCTCGGTGGCCGCGCGCGATGTACTCGGTGTAGCTGGGGTAAGCAATCGCTGACAGTATGCCGACGATGGCAACCACGATCATGACCTCAATGAGGGTGAAGCCTTTTTGTAGCATGGTGTTTTTGAGGGGCATTTTATTGCTTCATCTCGCTAGTCATTGCAATTGGCGCCAAGTGGGGCGCAAGGATTGCTCCGGAAGGCGGGCTAGTTTTTCTTTGTTGTTTTTGGCGCTGATGCCAACGTTTTCGTGCTTGTTGGAGGTGGTAATGATGACGTGTGGGCCTTTCTCTACCTTTTTACGCGAGATGCTGACGTACTTGCTGTTTACCAAGAATCCATCGCCTGTGCTCATGTTGAATTTGCCGTCGTTGTTTGCATCGACCACCGCCACCGAGGGAGCCTTACCATCCATGATATTGATAAAGCTACGGTATTGACGTTCTTCATCCACTGAAACGGATTCGCAACTCTCCACACTGGGATCTACATTGGAACCCTTGGCGGGCACTTGCGAATACACCGTCATCAAGTTGCTGGAATCGTAGAACTTCATGCTTTTCAGCAAGCGTTCGCCTACCGCAGGAAAATCAACGTACCAGCCATTGAAGTTGGCCCAAGTCTCCAATTTGAGCTCATTGGAGGTGTCTGCAGGTTTGATCCCACCCAGTTCGCCGCTGTTAAGTTCTTCTATCACCTGCTTTGCTAGTTTGGCTGTGGTTACCCCTGCCCCCAAAGCGGTTGGGGTGGGTACGCAATCTGCGCCGTTGGGGCAGCTACCACCACCAGGGTGTACCTCCAAGCGCTTGGCAGCACCGGTGCCCACCTCACGATAGCGGGTGTTGTCCAGCACCGAATACAGCGTTTGCACGTCCACGCTCTCTGGATCAGTTCTGCCGACGTTACGCCCTGTGCCAAATGCCACCATCATGCCTCCTACGCGTACATTTTTGGCATTGGCACCAGTGCCCACGGTCTTCATGCGGTCGTTGGCGCGCACAGTGGGTGGAGCAGAAATTGGTTGTACTTTCGGGCGCGTGGTGCCATTCAGCGCAGCCGGACCGCTGGCAGTGAAGAGCGGCGCTCCGCCGAAGGCCACTACCCAGTTGCTGGCCGTGGAACTGGTCAGGTCAAACTTCCATAGGTTTCCAAGGTTGTCGCCAGCATAGGCAATGTCTATGCGACCATCGCCATTGAGATCCACCAAGCGTGGAGCTCCCAGACCGTTATCGGCTGCTATTCCCGTACCTGGGGACGGCGGCTCAGCGACAGTGCCTGCCGCAGGAATACGTACCAGCTTTTTGTCGCCGTCCAAGTATTGAACCAGTAATACAGGGCGTTGATTGGCGCTGTTGTAGCCGTTGCCCATCACTACGGCCCAGCGGTTGTCGTTCATGCGTGTGATTTGTGTGGCACGCATATCGTCGTTGTCATCGGTCACGGGTTTGGCAGTGATGTGTCCAATGTCTTTGTCTTCGTCCACTGCCAGCAAGCAGGCAGTTTTTTCGGCACCAGAAGACAAGGCATCGCAGTTTGGTGCAGGCTCGGTCGTGCCACGGCTGCGATCCAATACAACCAAATTAGCAGCATTGGTCTCGGTAAAAGCCGGTGCTGATCCGCTCGGCGCGGCAGCAGCGGTTGGGTTGGTGACGTCCAGCACAAAGTAGCCCTTGCCACCGGCACCCAGGGTACCCACCAGCATGGTGCGCCAGTTGGGTGTGTAAGTGTCGTAGCCACTGGCTTGGGGGTCTTGCATGCCACCGTTCAAGTCCACGTCACCGGTCATGGGAGTGCCATCGACAAAATACCTGTGGTTATCGTTGTATGTCGTGGCAGTCAGGTTCTTCAGGGTGGGGATGACGCCTCTGGGCACATAGGCCAGTTTTTCCGTACCATCAGCGGCTGCAAAGCCATGCAGCATGCCATCGTTGCCGCCCACATAGAGCATGCCGGGGCGGTTTTTGTAGGATCGAACAAACGCTGCATAGCCCTTGAGCAGTGAATCGCCCGCTGGTGCACCGGTGTACCAGACGTCGGAGTTGATGATGTCTCCCTGGCGGCTTTTGCGTTGGCGGTAGGGCTTGGCGCTGGTGTAGCCCGTGGGGTCAACTCCTTCCAGGGTGCGGTCACCGCGAATGTAATTGAGCCGGTTCTGGCCATTGGTTGCGACTGTCACGCCAGGGGCGGTTGAGCCCAGGCCCAACATGGCTTTTTGTGCCGTGCTCAGATTGGTTTCGTCCGTGGCCCACTTGAAAGGTACGCCGCCCTTGGGCCTGGTGCTGACCCATTGGTCGCTCCAACTGAGGATCAGGCGGGTAGAGACATCGCTTAATGCATCAAGCCTGTCTGCAGTGCTCTTACCCTCCCAGCCGGGCGCAGGTGTGGTAGTGCCGTCGGATGTGACGGTATCGGCCTTGACAAAGCCTTTCCAAAAATTAGCAGGCTCGTAGCCAGCGGTGTATTTGCCGACACTGCTTCGCGAGAGGTTGGAGCCGCTGGTAGCGCTGGCACTCAGGTCAGGGTCGGTGGCGGTGTTGATTTGCTTGAAGATGTCACGGAACGCAGTCTCAAGGTCTTCCCCCTTCTCCACGGCATAAAAGCGTCCACGGCCATTGAGGGCTGCGTGCCATAAATCAAGAGAATTGTACGTGTCCGTATCCTTGGTCAAATTCGGCCACTCCACAGTATCTTTAGCTAGATCCGGGAAACTGCCGTTGTAACCGAATGGCAATACATCTGTGGGCCGCTGGATAGATGGAAAGTTCCACTCGAAAGCCATTTTGCTGAAGCCAATCGTGTAAGTGACCATATGTGGCCAAGTGGCAGGGTTGTAGTGCGGATTCCAATAGCGATCTAAAGTTACTGAGGAGCCGCTAGTGTTAGTGAACGTTTCTGTAGCTGGGGCTTTCCGGTAATCAGCAGTGGGCTGCATGGTGCCGGTTAGACCACTGGTTTGTAGCGGGTTCGCCCAACTGTAAAAAGCCCAATCGGCCAACGTGGTAGAGCTTTCGTCGCGGTAGAGTGCGGATTTGTTTCCGCTGTAAACCATACCATCGGGCAGCGTCAAGTTTGCGGCGTTGTCGCGTTGGCTGTTATTCAGGACCACGCTGGGCGTTGAGTTCCAGCGCCCGTCTGTCATCATGATGTGGTAGGTCCGCCGACAACCTAAAAATGGTGCTCCGGTCTCGCCTGGCTTTGATGCCCAGGCACTTTTGATGTCCAGGCTTTGTCGCATGTACGCATCGGCTTGGCTGAACATCTTATGGGAAGGAGTACCATTTTGAGGCAGTAGATAATTTACGAATTCGAGAAATTTGCCGCGGTGGTTTGCATCTAATATCTTAATTTGGTTATTGCTGCCGGTGACAGGAGTACTGACGTCTTGAGCGCCTGGTGTTTTTCCTTTGCCGGGATTTGATGTGTTTCCACCATACCAGTAATCAAGATCGCTGTATCTATTAACTGAATTGCCGTTATTCCACATGGCTTGCCATGCAAGGCGAATTTTTCCATCAGGCAATAGATTGCTGTCGTAATTTGGGTGCGTAGGGTCAAAAACAGACCTAAGAGAGTATTTCAGCACGTTCATGCGACGGCTGGTTACGGGCCAACTTTTAGTCGTGGCATCAGGTTCGGTGTTGTTGGTTGCATCGGTGAGACCATCACAATTACTGGTAGATTCCTTGTTGAGACAGAAACCCATACTCCCTGAATCATCGACCGAGATGATTACATTGGGCCGCACATACGGCTCCACCGTGCCCGGTGGTGCTGTGGCCAAGTCCAGCGCCCAGGCGCCGCAGGGGGCCAGCACGGCGCCAACGGCCAAGGCGAGCAGAGTTTTACGAAAACGAGATGGGGTGCTGCGGGGCATGATGATGCTCCTTGGTAGATTTATGAAACAAAACGACTAACAGCCTTAATCTGCAGGCGCTTATCGCTAATTCTTTAATAGTGAATCAGTCTTTAGTGGTTTGGCGCGCGTAGGTCTGTTGAAGTACGGCCATAGTGCTGCTCTTGCGGCCATATGCCACGGCAGTGATGCGGTAGACCACGTTGGGCTTTAGGTTCAGAGTCAGCAGGTTGTTAGCAACGGTGCCGTTGCTGCTCACGATCAGGCCCGAATTTTTGCTGCTCTCGTCATAGCGCATCACTTCTATCCAGTACCAGCCGCCGCGGTTGGTAGCACTGCGGTCTGCCAGGATGGGGTTGGCAGGGTTATCTGCGTCGCCTAAGGTGGCACCGCTGAACTGGCCGTAGCGCGCACCCACGTTGTCCTTGGCCATTTGGAGCAGCGAAAACTCCTCATCCTCATCCAATCCAGTGTTGTCTTTTTTGTTCCAGAAGTCTTGCCGCCCCAGGCGCTTGGTGCACAGGCCGTAGCTGCATTTGGCGGTAGCTGTTTTGGTATCCAACTCAGCCAGAAGTGGTGTGACTTCTTGGGCCTCTAGAGGAATTTTGGGGGCAGCGGCAATTTTTTCACGGCAATTAGCAGCGGTGCAAACACTTCCATCTGCGTTCTCACCTCGGATATCCAGTTCAGCATCTTGCAGGAGGGCTTGGGCGGCCTCAAAAGCGCGTTGGTAGTCCGCATCGTTGCCGACCAGCATTTCATTGAACAGCGATGTGCGCGACGCCCACAGTGCCAACAGCATGGAGAGCATTACGAACACAATGACGACGAATAGCGCCACACCGCGCTGGCGTTGTCGCCGCTGGTGGGGTAAGGGCATGCTTTGCATGATGGCTTTTTTCATCAAGGTTTAAAGCACCGAGCCAATCAGCCCTTGGCTGCGCAGCTGGTAGGTGTTGCGAAAGGCGATGTGCATACGTTTGTTTCGCACACCTGTTAGAGCATTCATACTGATGGCAGTGCCATCGCAGTCGACATAGGTGCCCTGTTTGGGGTTGTCTGAAGTAGGACCAGGTATGTCCATGGCCTCGTTGCCATAGAGCACCAGGCACACTTCCACAGCTTGTACTTGAGCCCAGTTAGAGACGCCACTGGCGTCCACAGACTTGATAGTGCTGATGCCGGGTGTGGTGGTGTTGTCTTGCAGCAAGTAGCGCACTTGAAAGTTGGCTACGTTGCTCACGATAGGCTGGACGTTGCCGTTGCCGTTGCAGCGCAGTTCTCTTCGGGTCGGATCGCTAGTAGGGGCGTACAAAACGAACTCACTGAGTATCAGTGCACTATTTCCCTGGTTACCCAGGCAGTTACGCTGCAGTGACTCGGCAGACGCGCTGGTAAAAACCGGCTCTGTGTAATTGCGGTAGCCCACCGAAAGAGCGTATTCCCCCTCGGCGGGCGCTTTCTTCCCCTTCAAGGTGTGTTCTTTGATGGAGAAAGACGCGGTGCTGTCCGCAGGGTCTGTGTAGTCAGTTTCAAATGCTGCAGGGATCAGGTAACCTGATTCCGTAGCGACAGTGCCTGGGTCTAGATTGAGCCGCAACGAGCCTGCTTGGCGCAGTTGTAGTCCGATCACACGCATGGCGTAAGCGGCCTGTTGTTGGATGATGCTGGCATCACTGACCGTGCCCGAGACGCCGCGCGAAACCATGAGTGCACCCATGGCTACGGCAACAGTCAGCAGCCCAATGGTGATGCCTACCATCAACTCAATCAGTGTCACACCGCGCTGATTACGCTGGTGAATTGATGATTTTTTCAGCCGTTTTTGGCCAGAAAGCCTTGTGAGAAAAGCGCTGGCAGTTATATTTTTTGAGAACATGTCAAGACCCTGGGCAGTAGTGCATGGTGACGCCTCCAGGGGAGTAGGGCGCGCAACGTGAAGCAACCGGGATGTATTGCAGGTGGCACGTGTGATCGTCGGGACACTTCAGTGCAGCGCCATCACTCAGGGTTCCGTCGGCAGCGCGTACCTTGGTGGCATCGATGTTGTCTTTGAAGTTCTTCTTGTCTGTGCTGTCGCTAATTTCACGTTCGTTTTCGCGCCAAGCCACCATCACGCCAAGCTGACGCCCCAGGCCTGCAGCCAAACTACTTTCGGCAGGGGGAAGAAAGATGCTGGCTTTGCCCAAGGGCAGGTTTTCCTGCACGGTCTTTTTCCAAGCAGCGACGTCATAAGCTGCCAGTTGTGCTGCGTTGCATCCGTTGGAGCAGTCAGGGACGCTAGGGGTTGCGCTGAACCCTGTCACGTAGCCATTGAGGTTGGCCAGAGCGTTGGGACTGACTTTCATGCGCTCTCCCAAGTCTTCAATCAGTCGGATTGCCTGTGCACGACGCACGGCAGTCTGGGTGTCGGTCAAAGTGCGCATTTGCACTCCCAAAATACCCAAAATGCCCAGAGCCATTACAGCGACGGCGACCAAGGATTCGATTAGGGTAATGCCGCGCTGTATACGACTGCGTAGATGGGTTACGTTTTCGGGCATGAAGCTTCCTCAAGAACTCGAATGCGGCCGCCCGATGCCATGCAAATAGTTCGAGTGGCAGATGATGAAACGCCCGTGGGCTCTGGTGAAAAAGTAAAGCCTTTCGCGTTCAAACCGCTCATCATTCCGTATCGATCGACCGTGATGTTGGTGCTACCGCTGGTGTGAATGACATTGACATTGCCCGGCGTGTTGATGGTTTGCAGGATCTCTTCGCCCTTCTTCCATTTGCCGTCACTGTTGCTGTCAACAAAAATAAACCAGCCACAGCCCCACTCTTGGTTGGTATTTGCCAAAGTGCAGCCAGGAGTGGTTTTCGGATTTTTCTGAATGCCCACACCTCCTCCGCGCTTGATCGCTTCTGAGCGTGCGTAATACAGCGTAGAGGTCATGCTTTCAACGGCTTTGCGTACCCGCCAGCGATCTATCGTTGTGCCGAAGCTAGGCGCAGCCAAGGCAATCAGCACAGCCGCAATGGCGGTAACTATCAAGGTTTCTATCAGTGTGAATCCGCTAACTTTGGTCGTGCCGTGTACCAAGTAGTTTGGCGCTAGTCGCATGCCTCGCTTCCTTTCTTTTGTTTGATCCGCCCACCTGCGGAGAGGCATAGCTTGAGTGCGTTGGGGCTGCTGGCATCACTACCTTTTGGGGTCACGGTTAATGCTAGCTGTGCGCCTCCGAGGGAGCCCCAGCGGTTTGCGGTCAGCGTGGCGCGAGCAGGATCGGGCGTGATAATGACTTGCGGCATTGCCGCTGTGACTTTGAAATCGCATTCGTTGGGCGTTTTGGTGGCGTCGCAGGTGTCTTGCGCAGCGTTGCCATTGGCGTCGTGAAAGACGCTCCAGCCGCTATTCCAGTTCGTACCATCAGTGGCTTTGATCACTACATTGCCTCCGCGCTTGATGGCCTCGGAACGGGTGTAATACAGGCTGGATTGGATTGATTCAGTGGCATCGCGCACACGCCAACGCTCAATCAATGGGTGTGAAGCTGGGGCCTGCCAGCGCCGCCAGTACTGCCACAATGCCCATGACCACCAGGGTTTCTATGAGGGTAAAGCCGTGTTGCACTTGTTGCGCAGGCGTAAAAGTCGATCCATACATCGAATGCATGTTAAGCAGCTACGACGTAACGCCTTGCCTCCCTGAGACAAGCGGCAGTGGTGTGTGGATTAGCGGTGCTGCTAGCGGGCGCTGCGGATCTAGCGGCGTGTGTACCCAAGGCAGGCGCCTGCGTCCGGGCGGCCTTTGCACTCGCGGTACAGACGTCGCTCGCGCTGGCTGGCGCTCTCTTCAGAGGGGCTGCTGAAGTACTTAATGCGTACGTTGCCTTTTTTCCCGCTGGTGGTCTGTCTGCTATTGATGCTGTCTTTTTTTTCTTGTGTGGCTTGGGCCTCTGCGGTTGCAATCAGAAGACCTACGGACAAGCAGGCGTAGAGCAGGGCGGCTGGCAATTTTTGGCGGCGTACTGTGGTCGATTGATGGGCTGCTGTGGGCATAGTGTGGCTTTCTGGCTGCATAGTAGTCGTGTTAGCGGCGGTGTTTGCATCGTCCCACCTCGCAACCTCTCTATGGCATTTTTCTGCAGTGGGTGTCTCTATTCAGCAAAGCGTGGCTGGAGGCTGGCAGGGGTGGTTGTTATAATAATGAGGCCTTGCATGGTGCAAGGCGCACGCCGCTACCCTTCCAGTTTGCGGCGCAAGTAAACAGGCTTCACTCTCGAAGCTCACAAAGGAAAATCATGATCGCATCCTCCATCAAGGCCGAAGTTGTCAAGGCCAACGCCCGCGCTGCCAACGACACTGGTAGCCCAGAAGTGCAAGTCGCTTTGCTGACTGCACGCATCAACGAATTGACTCCTCACTTCAAGACCCACGCCAAAGACCACCACGGTCGTCGTGGCTTGCTGCGTATGGTCAGCCGTCGTCGCAAGCTGCTGGACTACCTCAAGGCCAAGGACGCTGACCGTTACACCGCGCTGATCGCCAAGTTGGGTCTGCGCAAGTAATCGTTATTGCATGCAAAAACGCCTGGGTTAGTTCGCTAGCTCAGGCGTTTTTTACTTCGGAGTGGCAAAACAGAGCGAAGCTGTGTCATTCCAACGAGATTGCATTTGCTGCCAAATGGGGCAGTCTCGCTGGAATGGCATCGTGTTCTGAATTCCGCTCCAGACCAAGCTGGTAAAGCGCTACCAGCTATTAAATTAGGAGCTAATAATGAGCATTTTCAACAAAGTCACCAAGTCTTTCCAGTGGGGCGACAAGACCGTCATCATGGAAACGGGCGAGATCGCCCGCCAGGCCTCCGGCGCCGTGCTGGTGAACATTGACGACACCGTGGTGCTGGCCACCGTGGTGGCTTCCAAGTCCGTCAAGCCTGGTCAGGAC
>Ga0115561_1003322_pt1 | contig 10324 bp, 12 predicted proteins | sample COGITO_mtgs_1105_4_FD_87201 | JGI IMG/M metagenome (GOLD analysis project Ga0115561, IMG submission 87201) | Pelagic marine microbial communities from North Sea - COGITO_mtgs_110512 | ecosystem: Environmental > Aquatic > Marine > Epipelagic | place: Germany:Helgoland, sampling site Kabeltonne...
ATGGTTCAACGTTATGGCGAGGCACAAGTTGCGGAGCACTTGTGGTCTAAAGGCAAGGGCGACACCCTCTGTTATGCGACTCAGGTGAATCAGGATGCACTGCAAAAAGCCGTGGAACAACCGATCGACGTTGCACTGGTTGTGGGGGGCAAAAACAGCTCCAACACTTTTCAGCTTTATCGTGTCTGCGAACAACGTTTCGGAGAGAACGCGCATTATATTCAGTCAGAGGCCAATATACGCTCTGCTGAATCAATTGAGCATTATGTCTTTCCTTACCAATTGACTGAAACGCCACAAGTCAGTGATGTCGTGCGCCCTTTCCTCGACTCTACGACAGCTCCAAAGCGTATTTTACTGACAGGCGGTGCGTCGTGTCCTGATGGCGTGATCCAGCAAGTGATTCATAAAATTAATAGCTTTTTCCCCGAGGAATCGATCCGACCGATTGAATCCATTCTTGAAGCATTTGAGTCAGAGAGTTGATGAATCGGTATATTTGACTAGTTTACAAGTCATGTTAATTGGAATTACAGACTTTGAGACCGGTGGCGCAACTAGCGTTCATTTTCAGCTCGGTGAAGTCGTGAAACACAAACACTATCACTATCGAGGAGTGATTGTAGCATATGATATGCAATGCGTGGCGGGGGATAAGTGGTATCAGACAAACAAAACTCAGCCGTCACGTGATCAACCATGGTATCATGTATTGGTGCATGAGACCGGGGGTCTCAGCACGTATGTGGCGCAATCGAATTTAGAACCCGATTCAAGTGGTGAACCGATCAACCACCCCCGTCTCAGCAGCTATTTCTCTGAGTTTAAAGATGGCTCATATGTGACTCACAAAACCAAAAGTTGGAATTGTTCAGCTTAGGTCTCAGCGACGCTTGCATCAGCAAGTTCTTCTTCGACTCCTTCGAGCACGAGTTCACCGAACAAAGTGCTAGCCGTGGCGCGTTGGAAGTGCACAGGAGCAAACTGGCCAATCAGACGTGGGCTGGCTTTGACTAAGACAACGCGGTTACCACGGGTGCGACCGAGAAACATATCTTCGCCCTTCTTTGCTGGCCCTTCAAACAGGACTTCTTCGGTGGTGCCCACGAGTGCTTCATTACGTGCGAGGGAGCGCTCGGCGAGGATGTCTAAGAGGATTTGGTTACGCTCTTCTTTTTGTTCCTTGGTGATTGGATCACCGAGTGGCTCAGCGGTGGTATCAGGGCGCACGCTGTATTTGAAGAGATAGGCCATATCGAAGCCGATTTCTTCGAAGTTTTTACGTGTTAGCTCGAAATCTTCTTCGGTTTCACCCGGGAAGCCGACGATGACATCGGTCGAGATATACATGTCCGGACGCACGGCGCGCATCTTGTCGATGATGCTGCGGAATTTCTCGATGCTGTAGGGGCGGCGCATTGCTTTGAGGATACGGTCACTGCCACTCTGCATTGGGAAGTGGAGGTATTCACAAAGCTTGGGCAGGCGGCCATAACACTCGATCAGGTCATCTTTAAAACCAACTGGGTGCGGGCTGGTGAAGCGGATGCGCTCAATACCTTCAATTTCGTGCACCTTTTCGAGGAGTTGCACGAAGGGGCTTTTCTGATCGACGAAGGGAAACTCGCGGATGCCGTATTGATTTACAATCTGTCCGAGCAGTGTGACCTCGCGTGTGCCTTTGGCGGCTAGTTCTTTGATTTCCTCGACAATGGCCTCCATTGGGCGGGCACGCTCGACTCCACGCGTTTTGGGCACGATACAGTAGGAGCACTTCATGTTGCAGCCTTGCATGATGCTGACAAAGGCAGTGACTTGAATTTTGTCACCAATGTGAGACTTGATAGTATTCTGTGAATCGAGCTCTTCCGCTAAATCGATAATGGTGTCAGGGCGCGGGCCTTGCCCTTTGAGGCTGGCGATCATGTCGTCCAAATGCTCGGGCACGCGGTGGAATTTCTGCGTGCCGATGACAAGGTCGAGGTCTGGCAGGCGATCCACCAACTCATCGCCACGATTTTGTGCCATGCAGCCCATGATACCGATGATGAAGTTTGGGTCTTTGCGCTTACGTTTCGCGAGGTGTCCCGCTTTGCCGATTGCTTTTTGCTCGGCTTGGTCACGCACGCTACAGGTGTTGAGGAGAACGACATCGGCATCGAACTCGTTATCGACGAGCGCATAGCCTTTAGCCCGAAGCATGGCCGCAACCGCTTCGGAATCTCGTTCGTTCATTTGGCACCCGTAGGTTTTAATATAGACCCGATTCATGAGGAGTGCGGAGAATGTTGAGGATGAGTGGATTGTAAACCTAGAAGTATCCTCCAAAGCAAAGAGAGTTGTTAGAAAAGTTTAAAAGTCCCCACGATGGTGCTGTGTTCTTGACCCATGTTATGAGTCGCTTGTTTCTAGGTGGATGTCGAACTTACCGCCACGCGAACTCATTCTGGCAAAGGCTGGAGAACTTTTTCATCTTCGTGGATATGGAGCAGTCACTATCGACGAGATTATTGCGGCGACTGGCTTGTCGAAGGCCGCGTTTCACCAAAACTACAGTTCAAAGGAGAAATTAGGCTGCGCTTGGCTGGATCGTTTAACGAGAGGTATGTCGATGATGCAGCGGAGCTTTTTGGATAAGCCTGGAGATCGTGATCGTCGCTTGCGTAAGTATTTCTTTTCGATGCGTAGTTGGATTGAGGCGAATGGATTTCGTTCCTGCCAATTTGCCAACACAGCGGCCAGTATTAGTGCCGCTGATGAAGAGCTAATCCATGCGATCGACCAATTCAAGCGTGCTCAGCACAAGTTTTTCGTCGAAGTCGCTAAGACGCTGGTTGATGAGCGAGATGCGCAACGCATTGGCACTGCAATTTTCCTCCTTTACTCGGGAGCTATGACCGAAGCGCAAAATTTGAAAGCAACGTGGCCGCTCGAAGATGCTTTGGCTTGTGCCGAGGATTTATGTGGCATTAAGCGCTAGCTTTTTGATCCGATTGTTGGCTTCTTTTTAGGAATGCTTACGGATCAATCAGTCTTTGTGTATGGCACGCTTAAGCCAGGCGGCCACTACTGGCCTCAGTTTTGTGAAGGTAAGGTGTCGGCGGTGATGCCAGCTAAAATACGTGGCGAGCTGTATGATCTGCATGTGGGGTATCCCGGCGTATTTATGCGCGGAGAGGCTTGGGTGCAAGGCACTGTGCTGACGTTTCCACGAAAGCATGACTTTGAACAGTTGGATGTCTTGGAAGGTTTTGAGCCCGGAAGAGCTGTGGACGAGAACGAGTATCTGCGGCTGCGAGTGGATTGTTTCGATCCAGACGGCGAGCCGCTAGGAAAGGTGTGGGCATACGAAATGACGGAAGCGACTTTTCGGCGATTTGCAGGCACGCGGATCGCGGATGGCAATTGGACTATCGGCTGACACAGCGGTTGCGGTTATCAACTGAAGTCCCCTGCCCTATTCAGCCGCTTTGGGTTTCTTCACGGCCTTTTTAGCTGCTTTCTTGGTCACTTTTTTAGTCGCGGTTTTTTTCAGGGCTTTCTTAGTCGCGACTTTTTTTGCGGCTTTCTTGGCCGCTTTTTTAGTGGCAATTTTCTTGGTCGCCTTTTTAGCGGCCTTCTTGGCTGCCTTTTTCTTCACCTTAGGTGCTTCAGAAGTTAATTCGAATGGTTGTGGCTCGGTTGCGACCGTTGTCTTTGCTTCAGCGGGTGGTTGTGCTTTTTTAGGTTTTGGGGCCTCGATTGTGACTTCCCGCGGTTGGAATGCGGCCTGCTTCGGTAGCTCAGGAATTGGTTTGGAGGATTCACGTGATGGAATCATCGGTTGCTCGTAAGCAGCGAATTTTTCTTCAGGACGAACGACTGGCTTTCGGCTGCGATTACGGCCGAGACGTGGAGACTTCTCACGCTTGTTATCCTGCTTGGTATCTGGCTCTGGCTTATTGTCACCGATTGGTGTTTCTTTTGTGTCGGAGCGTGCTTCTTTGGGAGTCTCGCTCTGCTGTGAGGCCTTGTTTTCTTGCTGATCGCGATTACGGTTGCGATTACGTCCGCCGCGACGACGTCCACGACGTGATTTCGATTGTTCGGAGCGTGCGGTATCTTCTTGTTGAGTGCTTTGTTCAGATTCGGCTGTATTCGAATCGGTGGATTCTGGACTTGGCTCGTTACGGGCACGCTTAGGCTCACGAACTTTACGCTGATTCTTAACTTGTTTATTTTTCTTAGGTTCTGCGTAACGTTCAGGGTGTAATTCGTAATCTTCGATGGCAGAGGCGATCTTCTCTTCCATTTCCTCGTCGGTGTAGGGAATGGTGCGCTCAATATGGTCAGGCGCCTTGGTAACTATCGGTTCCTTTTTGGGTGGGCAATATTCCTTGGGCGGAAGCATGACCGTGTTATATGGGTCGATCGGAACGGCAGTTGCAGGTAGGATCTCTTCGGCTGCGCCGCTGAGGCGTGGATACAGTGTGATTTCGTTGGGAACGTTTGATTCGTTGGGATCGAGAAGGCGCTCGACAGTGCGAGCGACGTGGTCCGCGTCGATACGAGTTTGCAGATGCTTGTCAGCAAATGCTTCGTCATCCGTCACTGTATTTTGGCGAAGGATAAGATTGGTAACGCGTAAGCCAGCGTCGCGCGCTTGGTCAAACAGAGCGGTATTCATTTCACGCAGACCACCTTCGATCAAGGCGTTGACTGCACTGGCGACGTGCCCGCTCTTGTTGGCTGGAATGATGTTGATCAGTTGTCCACGGAAGCGCAGCAGGTTGGGGAGCGCAATACGCGTGAGCATGACAGGCCCGAGTAATCCAACTTTGAGGATGGCTTCGAGGTTGCCGATCGGCAGTTCCTCAAAGGCAGCACCAGGAGTGACATCGATCGCATGAATCAGGATGTGGATGGCCTTTTCCTTTTCGAGAATGGCGTCTGCGGTGCGTGCGACCGCCCCGAGATCACTCAAATCGATGGCATGTGCGATAAAATGCTTATCTGCAAAGGTGACTTTTGAGAAGTTGTTGCCGATGCCGTGTACGCGACAGCCTTGGCGGATAAGGTCTTCGATGAGACGAAGGCCGAGAGGAGTTTCTGCCCCAGTGACAATTGCAATGTCCATAAAATGTAGAAAGTGGCTCTGATCGCGGAGAACGCCCTGAGTGGGGTTCGTCTTACACGCGACGGAGTGTGTGTTCGGTAGTTAGAACTGGTGGAATAGAGTTACGTCTAAACATTAGAGGCAATTGTATTTTTTATGTGTAATGCACAATTTTGCGTTCTCGATTCATTTACTTTCAAGGCATGCAAGGCTGGCTTATATGAGCGGAGTCTCTGAAACTTATGCTGTGCTGCTTACGGTTTCTTTTTAAAATGAGTATTATTATGAAGCCTGGCCTTAAGAATCCGCTCATGCGGGCAACTAATTTCCTTCTGTATCTTTCATTCTGCGGCTTAGCCGGAACGGGGGCACTGCTCACATGGAGATTGGTGCCTGGTTCACGTGGAGGACGTGGTTTAAGTGTTTTAGGTATGGGCAGACATGACTGGGGAGATATTCATTTCTGGCTTGGAGCTGTGTTCATTGCCACGACGGTGGCTCACTTGCTGCTAAATTGGCAGTGGCTAAAGAAAATTGCTTCGAAGTCGCATGCGTGGCGCCTTTGGCTTGGTCTAGGTATAGGCGTTGCGATCATTGTGGGGGTTTATATGCTGCCAATGAAGGGCGTCGTCGGTGATGGTAATTCGCATGGTGATGCAGTGGAAGAAGCCCACCATCACTAGGCAATATAAGTTACCTTTAGGTGGCTTTTATAAGCTGAACCAACTCTCGAAGGGATTGGACGACAGGCGCACCGGTTTTGCTCAGTCGCTCTGTCGTGTGGTGCCCGTGCCCCAGCAGGATGCAACGTGAGCCAATGGCTTCAGCGACTTCGAAATCGTGCAAGGTATCACCAATCAGCACGACTTCTTCTGGTTGCCAGTGTAATTGCTCAATCCAGCGTCGACCTTGTGCGACCTTGCCTTCGGCATAGATGTTATCCGTGCCGACGAGTCCCATGAAATGCTGATGAATGCCGAAGTGTTGAATGCCGGCGTTCAGTGCCTCCTGTTTCGCAGCCGATAGCACCGAGTGGGTCATACCAAGCGCACTGAGGTCAGTCAGCACATTTGACGTCTCAGGGTGCAGTTGGCATTCCTCAAACCAGCGTGCCTCGTAGTCGCCGATAAATTCACGGCTGACCTGATCAAAGCTATCTGAGTCGGTCTCAAAGCCGAGATAGTCGTAAAAGTGCACGACTGGGAAACCGAAGTTCTCGCGATAGTCCTCTGTAGTGATCGGAGCCCTACCCCGTCGTGCGAGTAGACCATTAAGCACTTCGACACAGAGCCATGTGTCATTGAGCAAGGTACCATTCCAATCCCAAATGGCGTGTTTGTAGCGTGTCCCCATCTAGTCCAGTAGGTTAGGTTTACGCTGAAAGAGCACCGCTGGCACTTGCAATAGAGCGATAAAGATCAAAGTGCCTTCGAGTCCCGGTACGCCAAGGCGTTCACCACGCTCTGCGGCTTCCATATAATTAAACATCACGGATACCACCATGACGAAGACAAAGGCTGCGCTGCAGGCGATGAGCACAGCGTAAGCCCATTTCCAGCTCTTATCAGAGATCGAACGATATGGGATGTTTAGCACGATACCGAAAAAGATGAAGTAGCAGGATTTGAAGATGTTAAAGCCGTCGCTGACTCCCTCTATTAGGGCGACTAGACCAATAAGGATTAAGACAGAGCCGAGTGCATTGCCAGCCCAGCGGGCGTAACGCACACCTTCGGGCACTTGTGAGTTTGATTCGTCTGTAGGCATATTTTATTGAAAGAGTTGATACACGCTCGCGCCTGTGAGCTGTTCGGTTTCTAGAAGGGCTAATTTGCGGGCTGGTCCCCAACGATAGTTGCCTGACCCACCAGATTGAGGGACGACACGGTGGCATGGGATGAGTAGAGCGATGGGATTGGCTGCGACCGCGCTGCCGACGGCTCGACTAGCGGTAGGCTGGTCGAGTTGTGTTGCGATTTGCTTGTAGGTCATTTGCTCCCCAATTGGTATGTCGAGCAGGGCACGCCATACTGCGTGTTGAAAGTCAGTGCCTTGTGGGCATAGGGCACCCCACTGCGCATTAGTGGATGAGCCTAGGTAGGCAGAAAGCCAATCCTTAAAAGCTGTTCGAAAAACACCGTCGTCCGTGGTTTCAGGGCCAACGCGATCTATGAACGCAAGTGATTCTACGCCTTTTGGCGTGATGTTGACTTTGAGTGTTCCCCATCGTGTTTGAAGATAACAACCAAATTTGAGAGTGGTAGTGTTGTTCACTAATATAGTGAACAAATTATCATTTAAACTTGCCATGGGTCTTCGAGCCTCCAATGTGATATGCAATCAACACGTAACCTTTAACTCACTACAGATATGGCCGCTAAAGCACAAATTAAAAAAGTCGAACGTAACCCCGAAGCAGATCGCAAGAACCTGGATTTAGCGATATCTGGTATTAACAAGCAATTTGGTAATGGCGCGATCATGCGTCTCGGTGAAGCGACCAAGATGGAAATCGATGTCATTTCGACGGGTTCGATCGCGATTGACCTAGCGCTCGGCATAGGTGGTCTTCCACGCGGACGTATCTGCGAAATTTATGGCCCAGAGAGTTCGGGTAAGACGACTTTCTGTTTGAGCGTGATTGCTCAAGCACAAAAACAAGGCGGCAACGCGGTCTTTATCGATGTGGAACACGCCCTCGATCCTCGCTATGCCAAAGTTGTTGGTGTCGACCTCGAAAACCTGATGGTTTCTCAACCCGAAAGTGGAGAAGATGCACTGAACATCACTGAAACGCTCATTCGTTCCGGTGCTGTGGATATTATCGTGATCGACTCTGTTGCAGCATTGGTTTCGAAGAATGAACTGGATGGCCAGATGGGTGACACGACTGTTGGCTTGCAGGCACGGATGATGAGCCAGGCAATGCGCCGTTTGACTGCATGCATCAGTAAATCACAGTGTGTGGTGCTCTTTACCAATCAAATTCGTGAGAAGATTGGAGTGATGTTTGGCAGTCCAGAAACACAACCAGGTGGCCGCGCGCTTAAGTTCTTCTCCTCTGTGCGTATGGACATTCGCCGTATCGGACAGATTAAGGAGTCTGCTGGTAAAGTCGTCGGCAATCGCACTCGTATCAAGATGGTGAAGAATAAGGTCGCTCCTCCATTCACGGAGACTGAGTTTGATATCATGTATAGCGAAGGTATTTCACACTCAGGCTCATTAGTTGATCTGGGGGTTGAGCATAAATTACTGGATAAGAAGGGTTCCTGGATTTCCTATAAGGGTGAAATGATTGGCCAAGGGCGTGAAGCTGCAAAACAGCACATCAAGGATAATCCAGAGTTAGCTGATGAGATCACTCAGTTGATTATGGAGAAAGTGCATGTTCGTGGTGGAGAGTCACTTACGGGGCCTAGCGAAGCAGAAGAAAGCTAATTTTTTTAACAAAGCCGCCACACCCTATTTGCGGTGTGGCGGCTTTTTTGGGTATATACACGCGGTTGGCGTAGTGAATGATTTAGCGTCTTACAAATAAGTTAAGTTTAACTAATATTAAAACGAATTAGTATAAGTTTTGTTGTATGGTGGGGCTGTGTGTCGTTTCACTGCTGCCATGTTCGGTTATAGAAATTTTGTCTACACACTCATAGTATTGGCATTGCTTGCGTTCGCAGCGCTACGTCCAACGCACTTACATGCAGAGTTCGATAATGACAATCGCACCTGGCAGACTCTGGGGATTAACTTTTACGAAAATGATAATTGGCGCTTCAAAGGTGCTGCTCAAACACGGCTATTTGATGATAGTAAGTTCTTAGGTGTTTGGTTGGTGGCTCCCACCATCGAATACAAACTGAACAAGAACTTTGATTTTGGTGGCACGTATTTGTTGGAGGACGTTCGTGCTGAAGCTGGTGATGATTATACTCGACTCCATATTTTTTGGTTACACATGAGTCCTCACTGGAATTTGAATGAAAAGACCCGCTTCTCGATGCGCCATCTTGCAGGTTATCGTGCCATTGAATCACATGACAATTATTGGGTCAGTCGCCATTTGTTTGGATTGGACCGTAAGCTGACTGACTGCGGGCGTCTTGTCGGAGTTGGGATCGATACTGAGGTGTTTTATAATTATGATACAGATCGGATTTGTGAGAATCGCTTCAGACCGATTAAGCTAACTTTCTCTCTGACTGAACGTGCGAAGTTGCAGTTGTATTTTATGTTTCAGTCAAAGCGTTTTGGTGACAACAAGAGTTGGGACACTGCATACATTTTTGGTCAGTCGATCGGATTTAAATTTTAGGCTGATGTCCGCCCTTCGAATCATAGATTCGAGAAGCGGTAATTTTGGCACAAAAGTGTAAGTTTGTTTTTTCAGCACCTTAAAAGTGCCTATTTTGATCGTAAGCCTCTAATTATTAGAGGCTTACTTGTATCTGGTTGTGTCTGTTCCTATTATGTTAGGGGTGTCGAAATCTGTCTTTTAGTTCAGGTGGATGAATCTCAGTGTTTATCAGGGTTGACGGGCGATTTTGGCTGTTTTTAAGTGTCCGTAGAGCGCCTGATTTTTGAATATATGCACACTACTCCGCTTTCTCTGGCAAATATTCTCGTTTCAAGCGCTTAAGATGTGCACTTGACCCCACGCCGTATGTGACGAATTTAGCGTCACTATGCCTGCTACTGATACAATAGTTGCTCTCTCGACTCCAGCTGGCGAATCTGCCATCGCTGTGATTCGTTTGAGTGGTCCTGCCTGCCCTGAACTTTCGGGTGAAATTCTTGGTCGCAGTAAAGCACTCCGTCCGCGTTATGCACATTTCGGGAATTATATCGATAAGAGCGGCGGGATTATCGACGACTGTGTCTTTACATATTTCGAGCAAGGCAAATCATTTACCGGGGAAGCCATGCTTGAAATTGCCCCTCATGGTAACCCTCTCATTGTCCAGAAAATCATGGAGGATCTTTTTGTCCGTGGTTGCCGCCCTGCGGAACCGGGTGAATTTACTCGCACCGCTTTCTTAAATGGGAAGATGGATTTGAGTCAGGCTGAGGCTGTTTCGGATCTGATTCGTGCGCGTTCAGACCGTAGTATTGAAGTGGCTCAGCGGCAATTGCATGGCTCGGTTGGGCGGAAGATGAGTGAGTTGACCGAACGTCTGCTCAGCGTGATGGCGCACCTCGAAGCTTACATCGATTTTCCAGAAGAAGACC
>Ga0115561_1003324_pt1 | contig 10323 bp, 8 predicted proteins | sample COGITO_mtgs_1105_4_FD_87201 | JGI IMG/M metagenome (GOLD analysis project Ga0115561, IMG submission 87201) | Pelagic marine microbial communities from North Sea - COGITO_mtgs_110512 | ecosystem: Environmental > Aquatic > Marine > Epipelagic | place: Germany:Helgoland, sampling site Kabeltonne...
GAAGCGGTTACGATCTGTGCGGTGCATTGTGCTGAGGTTGTGTGGTCGAAATGGCATTCGCCAGTCCGCTACGCCCTGAATTTGTAGCGGAATCCGCGAAGCGGTTACGATCTGTGCGGTGCATTGTGCTGAGGTTGTGTGGTCGAAATGGCATTCTAGGTTCGTCCCAGAGTCGGTCGCAGCACGCGCCAGACTGTTTCGCTAACAATCTCGTGCCCCTGTGCATTTGGATGAATGCGGTCGGCGAGGTTGAACTCGATGTGTCCGCCGACGCCTTCGAGTAGAAAGGGGATGAGCACTGCGTTGTTTGCTGCTGCGAGGGCTGGGTAGATGGCTGCAAAGGCGTCGGTGTAGTCTTTGCCGAGACTGGGGGGTAGGCGCATGCCGGCGATGACGATCGTTGCCTCGGGGTTGCGTGCTTTGACTTTATCGATGATGGCTTGGAGGTTCTTGGCGGTGGTTTCGGTGCCGGTGCCGCGTAGGCCGTCGTTGGCACCGAGTGCGAGCACGAAGATATCAACGGGTTTGCGTAGCATCCAGTCGATCCGTCGCAGGCCACCTGCACTGGTGTCGCCGCTGACCGCACCGATGGTGACTTCGGCGTCGATGCCTGCCGCGTCGATTTTTTTGCGGATTAGGGCTGGGTAAGCGAGATCGGGGTCGATGCCGTAGCCAGCGGTGAGGCTATCCCCGAAAAACAGGATTTGGGTGGGTGACTCCTCGGCATGAGCCGTTGGCAGATTGAGAAACACAACCAGTAGACCGCACAATCGCGCGAGGCATTTGAAAAAAGGACGAAAGCGGTGACTATTGGCAGGCATAGACACGAACAAGAAGCCAGGCGTGAAATAAATGCAAACACCAGCCAGTAATCACCCAGCCATCGAAATTAATGGCCTATCCAAAACCTATCCTTCGGGAGAGAGTGAGCTGACCGTGCTCACCGACATCGACTTCAGCCTTTCTGAGGGAGAGAGCCTCGCAATTGTTGGACCATCGGGTAGTGGCAAGACCACGCTGCTGGGGCTGTGTGCGGGACTCGACTTGCCGACGACGGGCAGCATACGTCTGCTCGGCGTAGCGCTGGAAGGCTTGGATGAAGACGCCCGCGCGCGACTGCGCGGTGAGCAAATCGGCTTCGTGTTTCAAAACTTTCAGTTGATCCCCACGCTCACGGCATTGGAAAATGTGTCCGTTCCGATCGATCTACTCGGTGGCCGCGAAGGCGAAACCAAGGCCAAGCGGCTTCTAGAAAAAGTCGGTCTCGGCGCGCGTATGGATCACTACCCGATTCAACTTTCGGGAGGTGAGCAGCAGCGGGTGGCATTGGCTCGGGCGTTTATCAATGAGCCAAAAATCCTGTTTGCCGACGAGCCGACCGGTAACCTTGACGGCGCGAATGGCAGCACGATTGAGGAATTGTTGTTTGATCTTAATCATGAACTCGGCACCACGCTGGTATTGGTCACGCACGATCCGCGCTTGGCTGCGAAATGTGACCGTGTTCTCAGTCTGCGCGCTGGTCGCATCGTTGAATTCGAGCAGTCGGCTACCGCATGAGTTTTATCCTGAAAACTGCTTGGCGTGATGCACGGCATCAGCCAAATCGCTTGTTGCTCTGTGCGCTCTCGATTGTCTTCGGCGTTGCCGCGATGGTGGCGGTCGATTCCTTTGCGGCCAATCTCACGAAGGCGATGGATGCGCAGGCCAAGACGCTTCTCGGTGCTGATTTGGAGATTACCTCACGAGCGGGCTTTGATGAGCGTGCGGAGCTGATCATCGATGGAATTGGAGGCACACAGGCGCGTGAGACGCGTTTTGCGTCGATGCCGTATTTTCCAAAGGCCGATCAGGCGCGACTCGTGCAAGTCCGTGCCTTGGGCGGTGGGTTTCCTTTCTATGGCGAGTTCGAAACGGAGCCTGCAGGCATGAATCCAGCGCTCGCCGATGCGCCGGTCATTGTGTTGGACCCGTTGTTGCTCGCGCAATACGGCTTGTCAGCGGGGGACACCGTTACACTCGGAGCGGTCGATTTTACGATCACCGCGAGTCTGCAACGCGTGCCAGGCGAGGCCGCGTTCGCTGGGCTCTTTGCGCCGCGTGCTTATATCCCGCTTTCGCAGCTAGAAGCGACTGGTTTGATCGGCACGGGAAGCATTGCCTTTCATCGCGTTTACTTTAGTGATCTGCCTCGCCCTGCCGAGCAAATCGCGGAAGAGTATGCCGACCGATTTGCGCGTGCGCGCCTTTCCGTCGATACCGTGCAGGCGCAGCGAGATAAAGTGGGGCAACCCTTGGAAAATCTGACGCGGTTTCTCAGTCTGGTTGGATTTGTTGCGCTGCTGCTTGGAGGCGTCGGTATCGCGGGCGCTGTGCGCGCCTATTTAGAAAAGAAGCGCGATACGGTGGCGATCTTACGCTGTCTGGGTAGCGATGCTCGCGTGGCATTCAGTGTGTTTTTGGTGCAGGTCGCCGGTATCGCGTTGGTCGGCGCAGTGGCAGGGGCGGCTTTCGGTGTGCTTTGCCAATCTGTATTGCCAAAGCTGTTGGCGCCGCTTTTGCCCTTTGAGCTGAATTTCTTTGCGCACCCGCCGAGCATTATGACAGGGGCGGGCTACGGGTTTGTCACGGCCTTTATCTTTGGGCTTTTCCCGCTCTTGCCGTTGCGTCGCGTGAGTCCGTTGCAAGCGATACGTGCCGGCTTTGAAAGCGGTCGCAAGCGCCGCGATCCGCTGGCGGTTGCGCTCGCAGGCTTGGCTGCGGTCGCGCTGGCTGCGTTCTGCATGAGTCGCACGGCGGTGTGGTGGCATGGTTTAGTCTTTGCGGCAGGTCTGGGCTTTGTGACTTCGGTGCTTTGGTTGATCGCGGTGCTGATGAAGTGGGTGTTGCGGCGCTTTTTCAAACCGTCGAACTTTCTTTTACGCCAAGCGTCAGGCAATTTACACCGTCCGAATAATCGCACGGTCTTTCTTGGCGTGAGTCTTGGCGTCGGGACGTTCTTGATTTTTACGCTGATTTTGATCCAGGCCGGCCTGCTTCAGCAGACCGATATCGCCGCGCGGAGCAACGATCCGAACATCCTCTTCTTTGATGTGCAGCAAGATCAGTATGAAGGGTTGGAGACGATTTTGAATGGCAAGGGCATCGCAATCATGGAAGCTGCGCCGATTGTAACCATGCGGCTCAGTGCAGTGAAGGGGCGCACGCTTTCGGACATTAAGAGCGACCCCAAGAATACGATTGATGAATGGATTCTCAACCGTGAATGGCGCAGTAGCTATCGTGGTGCGCTGGGTCCAGCCGAGCGCTTGGTGGCGGGCGACTATGTGGCTCGGTGGGATAGCTTCGAGGAGCCGGTGCCGATTTCGATGGAAGCGGACATGGCAAAGGACTTGGGTGTCGAACTTGGGGATACACTTGTATTTGATATACAAGGCATCCCGATGGAGGTTGCGGTGAGCAGTCTGCGCAAGGTGGATTGGGCGGAGCTGCGACCTAACTTTTTTGCAACCTTCCCGCTCGGCGTCTTGGAGGCTGCGCCGCAGTGGTGGATTGCTGTGGGGCGCTCGCCTGATGTGGCAACGACAGCGGCCTTGCAAACTGAGCTCTTTCAAGCGTATCCCAATATTTCCGCGGTCGACCTCAATGTAGTGATCAACGCACTGCAAGGTATCTTTGGGCGGATCAATTTCGCGATTCGATTTATGGGGCTGTTTACGGCGATTACCGGAGTCATCATCCTCGCCAATGCGGTGACCACCAGCCGCAATCAACGCGTGCGTGAGAGCGTGCTGCTGCGCACGATCGGCGCGAGTGGGGGGCAGATCCGGATGATCCTCGCGCTGGAGTATGCCTTGATTGGATTTGTTTCGGCAGTGATCGGCGTTGGGCTGGCACTCGCTGCCAGCACCGCGCTCGGCGTCTGGGTGTTTAAGGTCGATTTTTATATCCCAGTGGTAGCGGTCGGCGCGGCGGTCGTGTTTGTCTCGGGACTTGCTGTCGTGACAGGGATGTTAAGTAGCCGAGGGATCGCGAATCATCCGCCGTTGGCAATCTTGCGGCGAGAGGGGTAGGTGGCTGGAAAGTTGATCGTTGACCGCCCCATTTCGCAGCCGCTGCGCGTGTCATGCCCTCGAGGTGCTTTAGATGCAGTTACACGGCTGTTTGCTTAGATTGGGCGCGCTCCAAGTTGAGGTGTGAGAGGCGATCGTGCTGCGGCAGTTACGTTGCAGCTTGGCTTGCCATGTGGTGATGGAAGGTTTCCTAGGCAGGGAGTATCCATTTCAATTGGGTTTCTTGAGTTTTAAAAACTGAAATTGAGATTGGCGAGTGTGCGAGAACTGTGCACATCTATGGGGTATGGAAAAAGTAGATGCACGTATTTCAAAGGAGTGGCGCCGTCGGATGCTGTTCATGCTGTTTATGGTTTCATGTATCGCTGGTTGGTTCTTGTATGATGGTTATTCTGTGTGGCCTAGTGAGGCGGAGCGCTATGCGGAATTTGCCGAGATCGAGGCCGCACTGATTGAGTCAGGTAAGATTGAAGAGCAACCGAAGAAGGCGCATGGTGCTGAGGTAAATGAGTATCTGCGTATCGAATGGGAGCGTCATGCGCGGGGGGCTGGCTATAAGCGCGACATTCCGAAAGAGCGGACGGATGCCTCGATTCGTGAACAGCGGGTGATTGGCTGGGTGATGATGACTGGCTCTGCGATCTTTGGGTTGTGGGTGTTGTGGAACCACAAGTTGCGTGTGCAGACTGAGGGGGATGTGGTGATCGGCACAGCTGGTCAGCGTGTGGAACTCGACTCCATCATCGCGACTGACCGCAAAAAGTGGAAAAATAAGGGCATTGCCTACGCGATTTATGAAGAGGGCGGTAAAGAACGGCGCCTCTGTTTGGACGACCACAAGTTTAAGGGGTGTGAGGCGATTCTGCTTGAAGCGGAGAAGCGAATTAAAGCGCGCAAAGGCGATGGGGAAGAGGTTTGAGAGCTGAGACATTCTATGGGCGGCAGCCTGTCCAGGGCACTGGGATTCGCGGATCCCGTAGAAGCGTGCTTCCAGCCGCTTTCATACCGAGGTAAGCGACTGGAAGCACCGCACTACTTTGGGGGACGGCTTCTAATCGCGCCTTCGTGTGCACGTTCTGGACAATCTCGAGGAAGTTGGCAGGTTCAAGGTCGTGGGTATTTCAAAACGAAATTCGATACTGGTCGCCGCGATTATTGTGTGCCTTGGCATGAGTTGCTGGTTGCAAGGCTGTGATGCGATGTGGCGTAGCTTGTGGCCGAGTGCGGTGGCGCTCGCAGTGGTGCTACTTTCGCGTAGCGCGTTGGTAGGGTTGCTGGTGGGGGCGGTCTGTGGCGCGATTTTGCTCTCTGGGGGCTCGGTGGTGGGCATGCTGGAGCAATTGTGGTCGCAGCAATTCTGGCCGATTTTTGGCTCCTCATGGAAGCTGAGCGCTATTTTGTTTACGCTGCTACTTGGTGGATTCGTCGCCTTGGTCGAGGCGGGCGGTGGATTACAGGCCTTGGTGCGACGCTTGCTCGGCTCAGGGCGGGCGCCGGATAAGCGGATGCAGTTTACGGTGTTTGGCTTCGGACTGCTGGTCTTTTTTGACGGGTTGGCGAACACGATGTTGATTGGGCGCTTGTTGCGTTCGGCTGCAGATCGCTGTGGGGTGTCGCGGGAGAAGTTGGCCTATCTTGCCGATACGACTGGATCGGCGGTTGCATGTTTGGCGTTTATTTCCACTTGGATTGCGTTTCAGCTGTCGATGATCCGCGAGGGATTCGCTTTGGCGGGCGTGGAGGTCAGCGCGTATGGCTATTTCTTTAAATCGCTGGCGGCGAATTACTATTGTTGGTTCTCGTTGGCGCTGGCGTTGGTCTGTGTGTGGCGCGAGTTTAATCCTGGATCCATGGGAGCGGTGGAGGCGAAGGCGCGTCGTTCGCAAGTGGCTACGGACGTGTCGGCTGATCGAGCGCATGTGAGTCACTGGGGCTTGGCGATTGTGCCGATTGCGGTGCTGACCTTGTCGATTCCCGTGCTGACTTACTGGATCGGTTCGGAGTCGTTGTTGCCATTTAGTTTGAGCAAGTTTGCTGAATCGTATGGCAAGGCCGAGGCCTATGTGCCGCAGATATTGGTGGCTTCCAGCGTCCTGGCTTCATTGGTGGCGGCGGGGGCCTATCGAGTTTCTGGGCGTGGGGCTCGTGAATTGGGGCAAAATAAGGCGATTACCGCTACCTTCCTTGGAGGCGTGCGTGAGATCGCCGGACCGGTGTTGGTCTTAATTGCTGCGTGGATGCTCGGTGCGGCGATTAGTCAGTTGGGCACAGCGACGTGGCTGAGTGAGTTTTTACAAGGTCGATTACCAGTGGCATTACTGCCTGCGGGGATTTTTGTGTTGGGCGCCGTGATCTCGTTTTCGACCGGCACGTCATGGGGCACGATGGGGGTGTTGATGCCATTGGCGATTCCGGTGATCGTTGCTCTATCTGAGGGCAGCGTCGATCTGGAGCGTGACCGATTGGTGATCGCTGCAATTGGTGCGGTGTTTAGCGGCGCGGTCTTCGGAGATCATTGCAGTCCGTTTAGCGACACGACGATTGTGGCATCGATTGCTGCAGGTGTGACGCCATTGGCTCATGTGCGCACACAGTTACCGTTTGCGGCGATCGCGGGCGTGGTTGCTTTGTTGCTGGGTTTTGTGCCGCTCGGTTTCGGTTTGCCCGCATGGGGCTGTTTGGTTGCGGGGGGTGTGTGTCTGTTGGTGTTACCGAGTGTGTGGCCGCATCGGAAGTTGGGCTAGCGTGCTTAGCAAATCGTAGGGGCGCTGCTTGCCGTCTAAGCCCCCTGCTTTATTTGAATAAAGTTTATTGGAGTAAAGGTTTGTGAGGCGGGGACTGTTTGGTTCACTCTAGTGTTCCTGTCATCATGAGTGTAGAACAATTAAAAGAACAGTTTCCTAATATATCTGAAGATAAGTGGCCCGTGCTCGAAAAGTGGGCGGTGCTGCTGCGTGACTGGAATTCGAAGATCAACCTGATCTCGCGTAAGGATATTGAGCATTTGGAGGAGCGGCACTTGTCGCATTGTCTTGCGATTACCAATCACTTGAAGCTGATGAATGGCACGCGCATCATGGATGTCGGCACGGGCGGTGGATTTCCTGGGATCATTATGGCGATCTGCTATCCACAGGCGCAGTTCTTGTTGATCGATGCGATTGGTAAGAAGATCAAGGTGGTGCAGGATTTGATTGATCAACTCGGCCTGAAGAATGTCGAGGCCAAGCACACGCGAGCAGAAGCGATCACCAAGCAATTTGATTTCGTGACAGGTCGTGCGGTGAAAAATCTACCGGAGTATTTCAGCTGGATAAAAAAGAACGTTCGCCGTGGCGAAAAGAACACGATTACCAATGGTGTGCTCTATTGGAAGGGCGGCGATATGGATGACGAATTGGACACATTGGGCATTCGTCCACGAAAAGTGATCAATTTAGAGGACACTTTTAGTGATCCATACTTTGAGCAAAAATTTATTTTGCATTTTGATGCACGTGATGTGCCGCGTGCGCGTAAGCCAAAGCCAGCCGAGAAGTAATCGCTGCGATAGAGCGGGCTACTGTCGCCCATTGTTGATTTTAAACCATTTGTAATTAAGGGTTTAGGTCGAACTGTGTTAGTGCCTGTCGCTTGCGTCTTGCGATGCTTGGCGATGGATTTGGCATGCATTCAAACGGAGTGGATCGTATCATTTATTCGCGGCGCTCATGCTTCTTGGTATTAACTTTAATCAATTTCGTATGATTTCAAGAATTGGCATGCGCTAAGCTAATGTGGCAAATGCGTTACATTTCAGCGCATCAATCAACAAACAATACATACTTATGAAATTGAAAAAAATAATTACAACTGGTGCGATCTTTTCAGCAGCAGCTCTGAGTGTCCAGGCAGCGGGCGAAACCGTTCCTTCCGAGGAAGTTGAAATGGCAAAGGAAGATAGTCCTTTCTCATTTAACATTTCTTTAGACTATAACTCACACTTCATGTCCTATGGTGCCAATGTCTGGGGCGATGAGACTGACGATATCGGCGATGAATGGCTTTTCCAGCCATCTGCAAGCATTAACTATGCGATTAACGATACCAGTGGCGTCTATGTAGGTGCTTGGTTTGATATCAACGGCGTCGATGGTGCGGGACCAGGTGAAGTCGGCCCTGACCTTGGTGGTGATACTAAGGAAATGGACTTGTGGGTCGGTTACTGGAAAACGTTTGATAAACTGACTGTGGATTTCACGTTCCAGCAATGGTATTATGCGGATGAAACCGAGGGTATCTTTGATATCACAGTTTCATACGACATGATGTTTGCGCCATACATCAAGATGCACAATCGTATCGAAGCGGTTGGTGATCAAGAGAAAGGTCAGATGTATGAGGTCGGTGGCACGCTCTATGAAGGTGAATACAAAGGACTATCATACGGCTTCAGTGCGGGAGTTGGTTTCAGTTTTGATGATTTCCACGTAGAAGGTGAAGATGGCTATGCCTACTCCTTCTTAGGTGCGAGTGCAAGCTATGTAGTATACAGTAATGATAGCCTTGAGATCGACCTGCATGGGGGCCTGACTTACTTCGATACAGATGAAGATGCTACAGGTAACTCCGATGATAGCTACCTGACTGCCAACTTCGGCGTCGGATTCAGCTTCTAATTTTAAATTTCAATCCCGGCTTCACCTTGTGGAGCCGGGATTTTTTTAAACCACACTTTCACAAACTACCTAGATTATTAACGCATGATTCACAAATTTCTTAATACAGCTTCCAAGGCTTTGACTTTGGGTGCATTGGCTGCCGCTTCGGTTGGCATTTCTCAAGCAGAAGACGAGACCGTTAAGGTTGGTATTCTTCACTCTCTTAGTGGCACCATGGCGATCTCTGAAACATCGCTGCGTGACGTGCTTCTTTTCACTTTTGACGAAATCAATGCCAACGGCGGGGTGCTCGGTAAGCAGATTGAAGCAGTGGTCGCTGACGGCGCTTCGGACTGGCCGGTGTTTGCGGAGAAATCTGAGCAGCTTCTGGCACAGGATAAGTGTGCGGCAGTCTTTGGTTGCTGGACATCTGTGAGCCGTAAGTTTGCGCTTCCTGTCTTTGAGAAATATAAAGGTCTTCTGTTTTACCCTGTGCAATACGAGGGTGAAGAAGAGTCGCCGAATATCATTTACACTGCGGAAGCAGTTGGCCAGCAGGCGATCCCTGCAGTCGACTACTTGCTCGCTGAAGGCTACAAGAAGTTCTATCTGATCGGCACGGATTATGTGTATCCGCAGACGACTAACATCGTTCTTTTCGAATACTTGCTCTCTAAGGGTATCCCGGTTGAAAACATCGGTGGTGGTATTCGCTACGAAGGTGATGTTGCCGTTTCTGCTGGTAACTACACACCATTCGGTCACACAGACTTCCAGCAAATCGTTGCTGACATCAAGGGCTTCGCCGCTTCCGGTGACGCGTGCGTGATCAACACCATTAACGGTGATGCAAACGTTCCTTTCTTCAAGGAAATCGCAGCTTCGGGTCTCACTTCGGATGAATGTCCAATCGTATCGTTCTCACTTTCTGAAGATGAGTTCCGTAGCTTGCCTACTAAAGACTTGGTTGGTCATCTAGGATGCTGGACATACTTCATGTCCATCGATTCACCTGCGAATGATAAGTTCAAGGCTGACTTCCAAACATGGTTGGAAACAAAGGCGCCAGACGCTGTGCAAAAAGAAGGCCGTGTGACGTGTTCACCGATGGTGCTTTCGTATAACGGTGTGTATCTCTGGAAGGCTGCGGTTGAGAAGGCTGGCACATTTGATCCTGAAGCGGTGATCAAAGCGCTTGAAAGTGGCATCTCTTTTGATGGCCCTGGCGGCACAGTTACGAGTCAAGAAAACCACCACGTCACGAAGAGTGTCTACATCGGTGAGACACTTGAAGACGGTCAGTTCGAAATTCTCGAAGTGATTCCTGATGTGTATGGTGAGCCTTGGTTGAAAGGCACTTTCAAATAAGGGTGAACGCCTTTTAACGGTTCAAAAAATGTTGTAGTTTTATTTGTTTGGCGGGGCTTGTGGGGGATTCCCCACAAGCCCTTGCTTTTTTTAGGAGGGGAGTGGTTGAGTGCGGATCGACGGTCTTGAGCCGACGGTTGCTTAATTTTCGGCCGTTTTTTCGAGGCACGGTTTCACGTTTCTACTAATCATTATGTCTGCGGCAGCAATTGGCCTGAAAAACGCATGGCCGAATTTTTTTA
>Ga0115561_1003326_pt1 | contig 10322 bp, 10 predicted proteins | sample COGITO_mtgs_1105_4_FD_87201 | JGI IMG/M metagenome (GOLD analysis project Ga0115561, IMG submission 87201) | Pelagic marine microbial communities from North Sea - COGITO_mtgs_110512 | ecosystem: Environmental > Aquatic > Marine > Epipelagic | place: Germany:Helgoland, sampling site Kabeltonne...
TACGCCATCGTGAACTTACTGGCGGTCCCCAGCCTAGACTCTGCGGGCACCTTGCCCAAGCAGTTGGCAGCCCTGTTGGCGCAATCGCGACACTTCGTGCTGCCGCCACGCCGCACTGGGCGCCGCTTCCCAAGGGTCGTCAAAAAACGCGCTTCCAAATTCCCAACGAAAAAAATGCCAGTCAGCTCTTAACTGACTGGCATTGGGCGCCAGCGGGCTTTTTTCATCCCGGGCGGCAATGCATGGCTACAATGATTGCAAGATTCGTGCCCTCCATGAAACATCGCATTACCTCCCTCCTTGTGCTTGCAGCCTTGACCTGCGCCTTTGGCGCGGCGCGGGCTGAAAAGGCCGACCGCAGCAAGCCCATGAACATCGAGGCCGATGCGCTGCGGCACGATGAAGTCAAACAGACCAGCGTCTTCTCGGGCCGGGTGGTGATGACCAAGGGCTCCATCGTGCTGCGCGGTGCGCGCCTGGATGTGCGCCAGGATGCCGATGGCTACCAGTCGGGCATCGTCACCGCTGAAGCCGGCAAGCGCGCGTTCTTCCGCCAAAAGCGCGACACGTTGCCAGGCGCACCCGAGGAATTCATTGAAGGCGAGGGCGAGGTCATCGAATACGACGGCCGCACCGACAACGTGCGCTTCATCACCCGCGCCGAGCTGCGCCGCTACCGGGGCGGTGCCTTGAGCGACCAAATCACGGGCGCCGTCATCGTCTACAACAACCTGACCGATGTGTTCACGGTGGACGGGCAGAAGAAGGCCACGCCTTCGGCTGACGGCCAAACTGGTGGTGGCCGCGTGCGCGCGGTGTTGGCGCCGAAGGAGCCCGCCGCGGGTGCGGCGGCGCCTGCAGCCCCGGCCTCTGGCCCAGCGCTGCGCCCCAGCAATTCTTTGGGCGGTGGCAGCCAGTGAGTGATCGTTCCGCGCAAGCCGCTGCCCCTGGCGCATCCTCCAGCCGCCTGGAAGTCGCTCACCTGGCCAAGTCCTACGGCAGCCGCAAGGTGGTGAAGGACGTTTCGCTGGTCGTGCAAAAAGGCGAAGTGGTGGGTTTGCTCGGCCCCAATGGCGCTGGCAAGACCACTTCGTTCTACATGATAGTGGGCCTGGTGCGCAGCGATGGCGGGGACATCCGTATCGATGGCCAGTCGGTGGCGCACATGCCCATCCATCGCCGCTCGCGGCTGGGGCTGTCTTACCTGCCGCAAGAAGCGTCGATCTTCCGCAAGCTCTCCGTCGAGGAAAACGTCCGCGCCGTGCTGGAACTTCAGCGCGACGAGAACAACGCCCCGCTGTCGCGTGCGGCCATCGAAGAGCAGCTCACCTCGTTGCTGCAGGAGCTGCGCGTGGATCATTTGCGCGCCTCGCCCGCGCTGGCCCTGTCGGGCGGCGAACGCCGCCGCGTGGAAATTGCCCGCGCCCTGGCCACGCAGCCGCGTTTCATCCTGCTGGACGAGCCCTTTGCCGGCATCGACCCCATCGCCGTGATCGAGATCCAGCGCATCATCGGCTTCCTCAAGGCGCGCGGCATTGGCGTGCTGATCACCGACCACAACGTGCGCGAAACCCTGGGCATTTGCGACCACGCTTTCATCATCAGCGATGGGCGTGTGCTGGCGCAGGGGACGCCATCGGAGATCGTGGACAACGCCGAGGTACGCCGCGTGTACCTGGGCGAACACTTCCGCATGTGATGGCCAGTGTGAGTGTGGCCTTTGTGAATGGTGTGCCCGCGCTGGTGCGTGGGCAGGGGGCTCTGGCATGAAGCCCGGCCTGTCCCTGCGGGTTTCGCAGCACCTGGCCCTGACCCCGCAGCTGCAGCAATCCATTCGGTTGCTGCAGTTGTCCACGCTGGAGCTGGGCCAGGAAGTCGAGCAGATGCTCGACGAAAACCCTTTTCTCGAACGCGCCACCGACGAAGCGCCGCGCGAAGAGTTTGGCCTGGAGCATGCCAACGCCCCCGCCCAGGCCGACGACCATGGCGCCGATGATGCTATCTATTCAGGAGCTAGCAGCGCTTCATCCACGGGGGCTGAAGGCGATTTTGATGCTTCATCAGATGCCGACCACAGCAGCAGCGCCGCTGACGAGCCCGACTGGAGCGGCGACGGCACGGTGGAGATGGCGCCCAACGACAGCGAGTGGGGCGGCGATGCCCCGCCCCGCACCCGCAACGACACCGAAGGCGATGAGGCCGACGCGACCGAGCTGGCGCGTTCGCAAGATTCCCTCACTGCCTTCCTGCACCGCCAGGCCCTGGCGCTACGCCTGTCAGAAGTGGACAGCGCTGCTCTGCGCTTCCTGATCGAATCACTCAACGACGACGGCTATCTGGAAGAGTCGCTGCAGGAGCTGGCCATTGCGTTGGCGGGCCCTGACGACCTGGAGCAGATCGACGAGCTGGTGCACCGCTTCACTGTGGCCCAGCGCCTGCTGCAAACCCTGGAACCCGTGGGCGTGGGTGCCCGCAACCTGGCCGAGTGCCTCACGCTGCAGCTCAGCGCCCTGGCGGCCGACGCAGACAGCACCGTGCCACCTGACGTGGTGCAGACCGCACTGCAAATCTGCAGGCAGCCGCTGGAAATGCTGGCCCGCCGCGACGTGCGCCGCCTCACCCAGGCGTGTACCGAAGGCGGTGCTGCGGGCGAAGAGCGCACCCGCGCCGCCATGGCCCTGATTGCCCGGCTGGAGCCACGCCCCGGGCGGCGCTTTGTGGATGTGGAGCGCAACATCATCATCCCCGATGTGATCGTGCGCAAAGCCGGGCGCAGCAACGGCACCAGCGGGCAGCAGAATTTCATCGTCTCGCTCAACCCTGATGTGATGCCGCGCCTGCGCGTGCATGACATCTACGCTGGCGCCCTGCGCGGCGGCAAAGGGAGCAAGGGCGGCGAAGGCCACGCGGGACTGCAGCAGCGCCTGCAGGAAGCGCGCTGGTTCATCAAGAACATCCAGCAGCGGTTCGACACCATCCTGCGCGTCTCGCGCGCCATCGTCGAGCGGCAAAAGAGCTTCTTCACCCACGGCGAGCTGGCCATGCGCCCGCTGGTGCTGCGCGACATTGCCGACGAGCTGGGCCTGCACGAATCCACCATCAGCCGCGTGACCACCGCCAAGTACATGGCCACGCCGATTGGCACGTACGAGCTCAAGTATTTCTTCGGCTCGGGCCTTGGCACCGAAACCGGGGGCAACGCCTCCAGCACGGCAGTGCGCGCGCTCATCAAACAGTTCGTGGCTGCTGAAAGCCCCACCAAGCCCTTGTCCGACAGCCAGCTGGCCGAGATGCTCAAGGAGCAAGGCATTGAATGCGCCCGCCGCACCGTGGCCAAATACCGCGAAGCGCTCAAGATTGCGCCGGCCAATTTGCGCAAGGCGTTGTAGCTGGCCACCGCCGCTGCAGCGCCCGTGCCAGGGCCTGTGGGCCTTGGCAGCGCGCCTGCCTTGCGTACCATGCACCGGCACCACCAGAGGTACCCCCTATGAACCAACTCCAACTTTTTCTCCCCTGCGCCGCTGGTGTCGAGGGCTTTCTGGCCGACGAGGTGCACGGCATCACCGGCCTCACGGGCAACGATCTGCTGGTGGGGCGCGGTGGCGTGCTGCTGCGCAGCTCCTGGCGCCAGGCGCTGCAACTGAATCTGCACAGCCGCCTGGCCCAGCGCGTGCTGGTGCAACTGGCGCACCGCATGTACCGCTCTGAAAACGATTTGTACGCCCTGGCCAGCGATGTGGCCTGGGAGATCTGGTTCACCACGCGCCAGAGCTTCAAGATCGAGGTCACAGCCCAGCACAGCCCGCTGCAAAGCCTGAACTTCGCGGCCCTCAAGGTCAAAGACGCAGTGGCCGACCGCTTCCGCGCCAAGACCGGCGTGCGCCCGGATGTGAACACGCAGTGGCCCGACGTGCGCATTCACATGCACCTGACCACGGACGAAGCCACGCTGTACATCGACACCAGTGGCGAGCCGCTGTTCAAGCGCGGCTGGCGCGAAGACAAGGGCGATGCCCCCCTGAAAGAAACCCTGGCCGCCGCCATGATTGCCGCCAGCGGCTGGGACCCGCACGGCGAGCACCCCCAGCCCCTGTACGACCCCTGCTGCGGCAGCGGCACCATCGTGGTCGAGGCCGCGCAGATCGCCTGCCGCATTCCCGCCGGCATGTTGCGCCGCTTTGCGTTTGAAAAGCTGCTGCCGTTCCAGGCACATGTCTGGACTGCTATCAAAAACGAAGCTGATAGCGCAATCTGTGAAAGCCCTGTACCCATTTTTGGCAGTGATGTGGCCCACCGCATGGTGGACTTTGCCCAGCGCAACGCCGAGCGCGCGGGCGTGGCCGGTGCCGTGCAGCTGCGCGGTGGCGATGCCCTGCAGCGCATGCCGCCGTGCGAGCAGCCCGGCGTGATGCTGCTGAACCCGCCCTACGGCGAGCGCATTGCCGCCGCCGGTACCGCCGGGCGCAACGCCAACGAACGCGCCGCCGAGCGCGCCCTGGGCGCCAGCGTGGGCCGCGAGGCTGCGCACACCGACGATGGTGGCGAGTTCTTCGCCCAATTGGCCACGCACTGGAAAAAGAACTACAGCGGCTGGACGGCCTGGATGCTCACGCCCGACCTCAAGCTGCCCAGCAAGATGCGCCTGAAAGAATCGCGCCGCGTGCCGATGTGGAACGGCCCCATCGAATGCCGCATGTTCCGCTTCGACATGGTCAAGGGCACCCTGCGTGAGCGCCCGAACAAGGTCGAGGGCGGCGGGGCACAGCATGCAGGTTGAGCTGCGCCTGCCCGCCGAAGGCGTGCCCGGCGAACCTGCGCGCCCGGTGGTGGTGGACACCAACGTGGCGCTGGATCTGCTGATCTTCAGCGACCCGCGCACCGCCCCGCTGCGCACCCTGCTGGCCCAGGGGCGCCTGTACTGGATTGCCACGCAGGTCATGCGCGACGAATTGGAGCGGGTGCTGGCCTACCCGCACATCGTTTCGCGCATGGACTTCTACCGCGTGGATGCGGCGCAGGTGCTGGCCGCCTTTGACGCACAGGCCCGGCTGGTGGACATTGCCCCCCGCGTGGCCTACGTGTGCAAGGATGCGGACGACCAGACATTCATCGACCTGGCCGCCGCACACCGCGCCATCTTGCTGAGCAAAGACAAGGCCGTGATCTGCATGCGCAAGCGCCTCCTGACGCTGGATGCCCACGTGGCCACCGCGCTGGTGCTGGACGAAAGCGTGGCCGCAGCCGCTGCTTGAAAGCCGCAGCCGCAGTGGGGGCCAGGCGGCTTTGCTCCGAACCGTTCCCTTTATTCGTCGAAGCTGAAGTCGGCTGCCGCCACCAGTTGCCAGGCCCCGTCGCCCTTGAGCTGCAGCACCTGCGTGTGGTGCCGCAGCACGGCAGGGCGGTGTGCAATGCTCACCAGCGCCATGCCCGTGGCGCGCAGGCGTTCATACAGCGCCGCCTCGTTGGCGCTGTCCAGCGCGCTCGTGGCCTCGTCCAGGATGACGATGCGGGGCGTGCGGGCCAGTACCCGTGCAAAAGCCAGGCGCTGCTGCTCGCCGGTGGACAGCAGCTTTTCCCAGTCGTGCGATGCATTGAGCCCACCCACGCGTTCAGCCAGCGAGCCCAGCTGCACCTCATCCAGCAGTTCTAGCAACTGGTCGTCAGTCAGCTCTGTGGCCTGGCTGGGATAGATGATCTGGCTGCGCAGGGTGTCGGGCTGCAGGTAGGGGCGCTGCGGCAGGAAGAACATATCTGCCAGGGGCGGGTGCTGCACGGTGCCCTGGCCGGTGCGCCACAGCCCTGCCATCGCGCGCAGCAGCGAGCTTTTGCCGCAGCCGCTGGGGCCGGTGATGAGCAGGGCGTCTCCGGCGGCCAGGGTGAGGGACAGATCCTGCACCAGCAGACGACCAAACTGCGGCGTGTGCAGCGTCAGCCCCTCCAGGGCCAGGGTGTCGCCCTCGCGGGTGATGATCTGGGCGCCATCGTGGGGTGCCGGGGCTGCGTCCTCGCTGGTGGGCGGCTCCGCCCAGGGCGTCGGTGCCGCAGGTGTTTTGAGCACGACCTGCGACAGGGCGTGCAGGCGGTCAATCCCGGCAACGAAGCGGCTGAGGCTTTCGAAGTTGTCCACGATCAGTGACACAGCGGCCAGCACCGCCGCAAAAGCGCCCGCCGCCTGGATGGCGCGCCCCACCTCCAGCTCGCCACTGAGCACGTCGTTGGCCAGGATGATGGCAGGCAGCACCAGCGTGAGCTGGCTGAACCCGCGCTGGTACAGGTTGAGTGAGCGCTGCTTCTTGATCAGCTTGGCAAAGTTGCTGAACACGGCTTCAAACCGTTGGTTGAGCTGGGCGCGCTCCTGGGGCTCGCCCCGGTAGAAGGCGATGGACTCGGCGTTTTCTCGCAGGCGCATCAAGCCGAAGCGGAAGTCGGCCTCGCGCCGGATCTGCCAGAAATTGAGCCGGATGAGTGGCGCACCGAACAGGTACAGCGCGCCAAAGGTGCCCAGCAGTGCGTACACCGCCAAAAACGCCACCAGCGTGTGCGAGATGGACCACAGCACCGCGCTGAACGCGACCAGCTGCATCAGCGACCCCAGGAAGATGAGCAGGAAGTGCGTGGAGCGGCCAGTGAAGGTGTTGATGTCTTCGCTGATGCGCTGGTCGGGGTTGTCGATGTCCCGGGCGTTGCCGATGTCGTAGTACTAGCGCTCGTTCAGGTAGCCATCCAGAAAACGGTGCGTGAGCCAGCGGCGCCAGTGGTTGGAGAACGCATCGCGCATGTAGTAGTAGAAGGCGTACACCGGCACCGCCACTGCCACCACCATCAGGCTGGCGCGCACCGCGCTCCAGAAGCGGTCCACCTGCTTGGCGGCCAGGGCCGATGTGAGTTCACCGGTCTTGTCGATCAGCATCACGGCGAGCTGGGTCTCCAGCACCATCAGGCCAACCAGCAGGGCCAGCAGCCCCCAGGCCATGCGTTTCTGGTCGCCCAGCCAGTAGGGGCGAGCAACGCTCATGAACTGCTTCCAGGCAGACCAGGAGAGCGTGGGCGGGCGTCGGCGACGGGCTTTTGGGGTGGGTTGCGGCGCAGCTACAGGGGCAGCCGCCGTGTCGGTCAGGGCTGTCGCAGGAGTGGTGTCTGGCATATAACGGTAGAAAAATAAGGGTGCGAAGCAGCTGGCTGAACCATAGGGGATGCGCCCACCCCGCACCTGTCAGCCAAAGCCGACACGGCAGCTCAGACCGGCGCGCGTACCGAGTCTGGCCTTTTGCCTTTTCGCTTTTGCTCCCGATGTTTCTTCCACGACTGCGGGCGCCCCAGAGGGTGCGCTGCCCGTGGGCGCATGTCAGGGGCGCAGCAAATCGTACGCCGCCCGCACCCGCTGCACATCACGCCCCAGCTTGCGGCTTTGGGGCAGGTGGCGTGCAAAACGCATGCGGTGCATGGTCTGCTCCATCACCTCTTGCAACGCTGGGCCACGGGCCTGCAGCCACTGCGCCCACAGCGGGCGGGCATCTTCCAGCGCGCCGCACTGGCGCAGGTAGATGGCGGTGGAATGGGCGTAGCACAGTGCATCGCGGCCATGGCACAGCGGCAGGGGCAGCACGGCGGTGGGGTCGTCTTCAAAGTCGATATAGCCCACCACGCCATCCGGGCAGCGCACCAGGTTGCGGGCAAAGGCCTGGCTCAGGCAGGTGCCCTGGTTGTGCACCAGCTCTATCGCGCGCAGCCCTTGCAGCCACAGGCGCAGCACGGCCTCGGGGCCTGCGGGCACGGCGGCCTCGATCTCGTTGCCCAGCGAAGGCGTCTGCTCTGCCGGCCGCCCCAGGTGGCGCATGATGAAACCGTCTTCCTGCGCTGCCAGCACGGTGGGCACGCGCAGCCCGCGTGCGGCCAGATCGCGCAGCCGCTGCACTTCGGTGGCAATGGCCGTGTGGCCGCCCAGGTTGGGCACCGGGATCAGCACCGGCAGACCAAACAGCGTGGCCAGCGCACCCAGCACCCGGTAGCGCGCCATGCCATGGGGCGTGTTGGCTTTTTTCACCCACACCTGCTCATCGCCCAGGCGGTAACTGGCCACGTTGAACTGCTGCACGGCCAGCTGGCGGGCCAGGTAGGCGGCATAGTCCACAGGCGGCTGGGGCGCGTCAGCGGGCGGGGTGATGGTGGGCAAATTCATGAAAGCGCAGGGCACGGCTGCACCACGGTGCGGGCCTGAAAACGGGGGCACAGGCTCTTTGAAAAGGTTCTCAGGGCACCGGTGGGCAAGGGCGCTATTGTGCCGCTGTCGCGGCCGTGGGCTGGCCGTGGGGTGGGCTGCCGGATAAACTCGCGGCCTCGGCGCTGCGCCACAACCGCTGGCGCGCCTGCAAGGCCCAGCGCACCCCGCCTGCCCCTTCGCCCTATCGGAGCCCACCCATGAATCCCACCGAATCCACTGCGCCCCAGGGCGATGCTGAACTGACTGCCACTTCCTCGGCTGCCGCCCCCGCCCTGGGCTTGACGGCTGCCGAGTTGGAAGAACTCGACAACCTGCTGGACGACCTGCGCACGCGCGGCGAGGAAATTCCGCAGTGGGAGTTCTGCGATGGCTTCATGACGGCCGTGATCTGCAGCCGCCGCCCCATCGCCCCCGCCGAATACCTGCCCATGCTGCTGGGCGATGGCGCCGAGCTGGAAGTGGCCGAAGGCGAGCCGCTGCCGCTGCTTCCCGCCTTTGCCGATGCTGCCCAGCAAGCGCGCTTTCTGGAGCTGTGGGACCGCCGCTGGAACGAGATCGTCACCCAGCTCGACACCGACGTGAAGACGCTGGACGACGAGCGCACCTTCCAGCCCGAAGCGATGGACATGCGCGGCGCCGTGGCCAGCCTGCCTGAGGCCGAGCGCGCTGAAATGGAAGGCCAGGAAATCCCCTCCTTCGGCCAGGTGTGGGCTCTTGGGTTCATGTTCGCGGTGGAAAACTGGCCCGAAGACTGGGCCGCCCCGCGCGACAAGGAAGCCGCCCAGTGGCTGGACGATGCGCTCGACAGCATCGTCGCGCTGACCGAAGACGACACCGGCAAGCCCGAAGTCTGCATGTACAACGAAGACGGCCCACCCAGCACCAGCCAGGCGCGTGTGGAAGCCTTCGGCGAAGCCATCTGGGCCGTGTACGACCTGCGCCAGCTGTGGAAGAGCATGGGCCCGCGTGTGGAAACCTTGCGCAAGGCCCCCGAGCCCGGCCGCAACGATCCTTGCCACTGCGGCAGCGGCAAGAAGTACAAGAAGTGCCACGGGGCATAACCTCTGGTACTACATTTTTGATAGCTGGTTGCGCTTGTAGCCAGTGCGCGGGAGGCTGATAGGCCCGCGCTTTTCTCTCAGCCTCCTGTTGCCAGGGGCGCTACGGCTGTCCGTCGAACGTGTCGATGTCTTCTGGCAAGGTGACCCACGCAAGGCGGCGCCGCGTCCAGATCTGGCGCTGCGGCGTGCCCAGCTCGTGCCTTTGCGTGATGGTTCCGAGCCGCAGGGAATAGGTCTGCGGATTGTCCGCCGCGCAGGCATACAGTGCGCTTCCGCAGACGTCGCAGAAGGCCAGCACACGCCGGTTGCCGCTGGCCGCCGTCTTGATGTACGTGCGGGGTGTGCCGCGGGTGAGCCGAAAGCCTGCCGCCGGGGCCGGGATGTTGGTACGAAAGGCGGAGCCGGAATGCGCTTAGCAATCCGTGCAATGGCACACCGTCGCAGTGCCAGGGTCCACCTGCGCTTCGTAGGCGATTGCGCCGCAATGGCATTGGCCTTGCACCTGCATGGCACCTCCTTGTGCGTGGGTCGTGTTCGCCAGCTGGTGCAGGTTCAGGCTTGCGCCAGAAACTTCTTCAAGTTCCCCGCTGCGGTGTTGCGCACCTTGCGCTTGAGTGAGGGCGACCAGCCCAGCAGCAGCCCCGGCGCACCCAGTGCCTGCCGCGCCCAGCGCCAGAAGTTGAAACGGTCGCGGTGGGTGGCGATCAGTCCTTCGGGTGTGAAGGTGAAGGTGCCGTCGATGATGTTGTGCACCTTGCGTCCGGTGGCGCTGAAGAGGTAGTGCGCCTCCCAGTGCGCCTTGCCGCTTTTGGCATCGGCTTCGATGCCGCTGAACTCCAGCTTCCAGTGCTCGGCGGCGCCGGGCTTCTTTGTGGCAGTGCACAGCATGCGCCACATGCCGCCCACCTGGTCGCGGCCTTTGAGCGAAAACGCTTCGTCCTCAAACGTAGCGTCGGGTGCATAGCAGGCCGCCATGGTGGCATGGTCGAGCTGGGCAAAGGCGGTGTAGAAGCGTTGCAGGGTCTGGGCGTTGGGGTGCA
>Ga0115561_1003335_pt1 | contig 10301 bp, 7 predicted proteins | sample COGITO_mtgs_1105_4_FD_87201 | JGI IMG/M metagenome (GOLD analysis project Ga0115561, IMG submission 87201) | Pelagic marine microbial communities from North Sea - COGITO_mtgs_110512 | ecosystem: Environmental > Aquatic > Marine > Epipelagic | place: Germany:Helgoland, sampling site Kabeltonne...
CATCGAGAGGGAGCTGGTGGGCGCAAATTTAACTCGTTTGGTAAGGTTTCTATCCTGTCCCAATGCATCGTTGACTTCGTCGTCAGTAGGCAGACGACCCAGATCGACTTGTAGTGATGAACGAATTTGACCTTCTTTTCTCTTTCCTTGGGAAACATCGTGAGGAACGGCAACGGCACCTGACATTTTACCAATGAGGCGCTGAATTCTTTGCCGAATCCACCATGCTGCATATGTGCTTAATTTTATCCCCCTGGTGTAGTCAAATTTATCCAATGCAACCACCAAGCCCTGTATGCCCTCGGCCATGATGTCTTCCATTTGAACATTTGTCTGGCGAAACTTGAGTGCAATGGAAGCGACTAATCGGATATGTCGTTCAATTAATTCTTTTCTGGCTTCGTCTGAGCCTTTTGACATTTCCAGAAAAAGTTTGTCGCACTCTTCCTTGGATGGAGGTGCCATGCGTGAACGATCGGAAATAAACCTGCCCACTGGGTCAGGAGTATCGCTTCCTTGAGATCTTGTAACATGTGGAGTAACCATTATGATAAATAAAACGATCCGGGTCGCGGGAAGGATCATTGAAAGTTCATTTTTATTTCAATTTTTGAATAATGAGTACTGTGAAGCAAAGAAATCGCTTGAAAGTGCCTTTTGCTCCGGCCACTTTTTTTAAAAGTTTGTCCTTTTTCCTATTTAGGAATCAATTGAATAATCATTGAGTAACAGTAGAGACAATCAAATTTTAATTCTAAAAAAAGAAGGACTCTATTGCCCGGCGGGAGACTTTTACGTTGATCCGCGTGGGCAAGTAAAGCGGGCACTCATTACTCATGCCCACAGCGACCACGCACGGTCGGGGCATGAAAATTATCTTTGTTCGGATTCGTGCCGGCCGTTGTTGCAAATTCGGGTCGGGCAAAAAAATAAAATTGAATCAATACCCTTTGGAACAAAGCAAACAATTCAAGACGCAATTGTTTCTTTTCATCCCGCGGGTCATATTTTAGGTTCTTCACAGATCAGAATTGAGGTTCGTGGTAGAGTGTGGGTGGTCAGTGGAGATTACAAACCACAGGCGGATCGAACTTGTGAGCCGTTCGAGCTCGTAAGCTGCCATGGCTTTATTTCGGAGTGTACTTTTGGGCTGCCGGTTTACCGTTGGCAACCGGAGGAGGAAATTTACGACCAAATTAATCGATGGTGGAAGCACAATAAGGATTCTGGACAGGGTTCGCTTGTATTTGCTTACTCTTTAGGAAAGGCACAACGGATAGTAGCAGGCCTTGATCCTTCGATTGGACTAATATATGCCCATTCCGCAGTTCATCCCTTCCTCGAACATTATCAAAATGCGGGGATTTCCTTACCCGAAATTAAAAAAATAGAGAAAGACACAGTGATTGCTAATGGGATGGTCATTGCACCCCCTGCAGTGGAGGATAGTAGTTGGATGAAGAAATTTCGTGGGGTAAAGCGTGGTTTTGCATCGGGATGGATGGCAATACGGGGACCCCGCAGAAGAAAAAATATTGATCGTGGATTTGTTCTTTCTGATCATGCAGATTGGCCTGGTCTGATTGATGTGATTACTGGGACCGGAGCGGAGGTGGTTAAATTGACACATGGGAATGGAGATGCACTGAGCCGATTTCTGGGAGAGAAGGGAATCAATGCCTCGGTTTTAAACGAATCCAGTTTTCGAGAGGAGGAATTGGATTGAAGGAGTTTTCCCAACTTTTTCACGACCTCGATGAGGCGACAAAAACGAATGATCGACTCGACCATTTAGTACAATACTTAACCGATGCGGATCCGAAAGATTCTATTTGGGTCTGCTGGTTCCTCGCGGGCAACCGAATTAAGGGAGCAATCAAAACTTCGGAGCTCCGTACATTTGCTTCCGAACGGAGTGGGCTTCCGCAATGGTTGCTGGAGGAATGCCATGACCGGGTGGGGGATCTGGCGGAGACAATTTCCCTGCTCATTGCCAGCCAGGGCGAGGGGAGGGGAAAGGTGGGCTTAGCTGAACTGATCGGGAAATTTATTGAACCGATGGTCGGCATGGAAATGGAGCAAAGAAGAGAAAATATTTTTGCAGCCTGGGACTTTTTGGGTGAAAAGGATTTTTTGCCCTTTCACAAATTGCTCACCGGGGGATTTCGGATGGGAGTATCTAAAGGAAATCTGTGCAAGGCACTTGCCCGGGTGGGCGGAGTGCAGCCTGCGATTATTGCCCAGCGACTGGCCGGAAATTGGTCACCCAAAACCTTACGCATGGAGGGTATTCTTAACCCCGGGGTCGATGAGGATCGAGTATGCCAACCTTTTCCGTTCTGTCTCGCAAATCCACTGCAGGAAGAAGTCGAGAACCTGGGCAGTGTGAAGGATTGGCAAATGGAATGGAAATGGGACGGGATTCGGGCTCAATTGATTAATCGTGGGGGTACTTGTATGATTTGGTCGAGGGGAGATGAATCCGTGGGTCATTCATTTCCTGAAGTAATGGATGCCGGCAAGTGGCTTCCCGGTGACCTCTGTCTGGATGGAGAAATCCTGGCCTGGGGCCAGGAGGGAATGCGATCCTTTTCACGTCTTCAAACCAGACTGGGAAGAAAGGATCCGGGCCCCACCATTCTCAGGCGGGAACCGGTCAGATTTCAGGCATATGATATTTTACGCATGGAAGGGTCCGACCTAAGATCACTTCCCATGGAAGAAAGAAGAAAGAAGTTGGAGATTACACTCTCGTCGCTTCCGGCTGATTTTCCCATTGGATTGTCTCCGCTGGTGGAGGGAGAATCTTGGACAAATTTGGCGAAGCTTCGTCAAGAATCCCGGGCTCGTGGAGTGGAGGGATTTATGCTGAAGAAAAAGAATTCTTCCTACGAATCCGGCCGGGTGAAAGGATCCTGGTATAAGTGGAAGATCGATCCATACCTCGCCGATATGGTGGTGGTCAGTGCTCAACTTGGACATGGGAAACGCTCGAATTTATATTCCGATTATTCCCTTGCAGTTTGGAATGAACAGGGGGAATTGGTCACGGTTGCAAAAGCGTACTCCGGATTAAGTGACAGCGAAATTGAAAAAGTCGACCGATTCGTCCGCAAAAATATTACCGGGAAATTTGGGCCGGTTCGTTCCGTTAAACCAAGCATGGTTTTTGAGATCGCTTTTGAAGGGGCCCGTTCTTCTGGTCGTCATAAGTCAGGAGTGGCTTTGCGTTTTCCCCGAATTAAGCGTTGGCGCACCGATAAGAAAATAGAGGAGGCGGATACATTGGAGACAATTCGCGGATTTACTGGAATGACCGGGGAAACAAAATTGGCGGATGGTACCAAAGTGGATCGGGAAGGTAACCTGCTACTTTTCTAAAAAGAAATCAGTAAAGGCAATTTTTGGGGTCTATTCTTAGGCCGATTTTAAGCGGGAGAGACTATTTTTAAATTTGGCAAGGTTTTCCTTGGCACTCTCTTTTCTATCCACGATCGGGCTTGGATAATCCTTGCCTATAATACAGTTGGAACCGGATTGGATTGATTCAGATGCTAAGTGTGGTTCATAGATATACCGGGGAGGGAAATCCTTCAGTTCCGGGACCCAGAATTTAATGAACTCAGCGGTCTGTGCTTCCACATTGAGGCTTGATTTCGCATCTGGGCAGGGATTATAGAGCCTGAAATAGGGCATAGAAAAAGGGGCAACCCCAGATAGCCATAACCAATTTCCATTGTTTAATGCCCAGTCGCTGTCCAGGAGTTTTCGGTCAAATACATCCCTTCCATATTTCCAGTTTTGCCAAAGTTGTCCACGGGTCAGAAAGCACGAAACTGCATGCCTGGCAAGGTGGTGCATCCAACCGGTTGCCTCGAGTTGTCTCATCATCGCATCGATTAAAGGAAAGCCGGTTTGTCCTTTTTCCCAGGCCTCCATTTTTTCCTGATCGTACTCCCCCCATTCTATCTCTTTACACATCTCATTGGATTGATCGTGGTCCCAATGATCCACTGTCCTGGAAAGAAGATAGAACATCTCCCTGAACATTAGTTGGCCGTGAAGGGATTCGGGAGGTTGTGAATGGGGTCCCTGAAGTTGGCATTTTTCACACTCCTTCCATAATTTACGAACTGATAAACAACCCACACTTAGATACGGAGACAGTCCAGTGGTACTGGGTTCCATCGGTTCACCAGTGGTATTGGTCGACATGGTTTTAGGTTTTTTAAATGTATTTACATATTCAACCTGTCCTGAAACTTTCTTTTTTAATCGGGAGAGTGCCTCAGTTTCTCCCCCCGGGAAATATGATTTTACAGACATGATATCTGTTTTTACCTCTCGGGAAATCTGAGTGGTTAGGTCTTCAATTGATAACGGTTGGATCCCGGAAATCTGAGGAAAGGGTTTACTATTTTCAGGTTCAGGAATGGGGTCGTCGATTTTGTAAAAGCCATGCTCGTTTTTATCAAAATGGGAAGCAAATACCCGATCGATGTCCTTCATTGATTTCGGGTTTCGGAAATGGGGTGAGGAAATTACTTTTTCCACATCCAAAATCGTGTGAAAAGAATCAATGGATTGAAGCTGAATGGCTTGATTTTTTTCCGAGAGTGTTTTTTGGATCACGGAGAATTTTTTTCGTTCCCATGGATCGGAGGAATATTCACAATAGAGGGAATTAAAAGATTCCCCCAACAGGCCTTCGAGGTTTTCAAATACATCCTCTGCTTTGCCTTCAATCAGTACTAACTGACTCCCGTATCGGGTGGAAAGTTGTTTGTCTAGATCAGACAGACTTTCGATTAAAAACCGCAATCGGTTGGGGCTCCAATTCTCAAATTTCCCACCGAATATATCGGGATCAATGATGTAGAGTGGTATAATAGAGTCGACCTGTTCATTTTCGCACGCGGCCATTAAGGCGGGGTTGTCATGCAGGCGTAGAGATTTTCGGAACCAAACAATAGAGGTTTTCATTTGTACTGAGTAGAGAGGGGAAATAAAGCCGATACCATGGTGCGGGAATTCGATGGTTGAAAAAGTTCCGTCCGAAACATTTTCAGGTTACGATTCTTTGATTGAAGCGAGTGCGGCAAGAGCCCGGGCCCGACCTTCTTTATGATCCACACAGGGGTGGGGGTAGTTAGTGCCCAAAAAGACATCGCTTACCAGCAAGAGATCGGGCGGGGCTTCCCAGGGCTTAAATACCCATTTTCCGGGTAGTTCCTTTAGGCTGGGGATCCATTTACGGGCATATTCACCTTTTCCGTCAAATTTTTCTCCCTGTGTAATCGGGTTGAAAATCCGGAAGTAGGGAGCTGCATCCGCTCCGCAACCCGCGGCCCATTGCCAGCCCTGCGTGTTACTTGCGAGATCGGCATCCACGAGTGTATCCCAAAACCAGCGTGCTCCCTCCTGCCATGAAATAAGGAGGTGTTTTACGAGGAATGAAGCGACCACCATGCGCACCCGATTGTGCATCCATCCGGTCTCATAAAGTTGTCTCATTCCCGCATCCACCATCGGGTATCCAGTATTTCCAAACTGCCAGGCCCGTAATGATTGGTTATCATCGAGCCAAGGAAAGGTGGAATATTTTTCCCGAAGTGGTTGGTCCGGGATGTGTGGGAAATGATAGAGTAATTGATAGGAAAACTCACGCCAGCCAATCTCGACGAGGTACTTGTTTTCACCGCGATGTCCACAATCATTATCTGCGGTTAACACGGCTTGGCAGATCTGTCTTGGACTGACTAATCCCCAGGCAAGGTAGGGAGACAATCGAGATGTTCCATCCACCGAGGGAATGTTTCGGGCAGTGGCATAGGAACGGGTAATTACATCTGCTGTTCGCGTGATAAGCTTGTGGGCAGCATCCTCGGAAACATCCCAGTGTTCGGATAGTTTTAAATGCCAGTTATGATCGGGCAGTAATTCTAACTTGTCGATACTCAGCCCGGGAGATTGCGGGGAAAGAAAAGATAGACTATCCAGGGAATAATTAAGCGGTTCCTTGTAAATACCGGCCCTGGATTTCCGCCAATAAGGGGTGAAAACTTGAAAGGGTCGCCCCGATCCATTTTTGATCTCCCAAGGTTCCTGCAGAAGGCTGCTGTTAAACGATTCAACGGTGGCATTCCGGTTCGAAAATGCAAGTTCCACTGCTTTCTCAGTAGCGAGGCCAGCGGGATCATAGGTCCTTCCAAAATAGAGGGTTTCCGCACCCAAGTCATCCGCTAAGCGGGGTAGGATTTCCTCCGCAGATCCTTTTTGCAGGAGGAGAGAACCGCCAAGGTGTTGAATATCTTTACCTAGGCTTGCCAGTGCGTGGTGAAGCCACCAGCGTGCAGCAGCACCCGGGCTCCATTGTCCGCCTTCTTCTTGATTCCAAATGTAAACTGGAATGATTTCCTTGCCCGATTGTAGTGCGGCTTCGAGGCAGGGATTATCTTGTAGGCGTAAATCTTTCCGAAACCAAACAATCGCCCGTCCACTAGTGGGCGGGGATGGGTCAGCGATCATTGAGACGAAGCTTGGACAGTCCGCTATCTACCTTGAGGACCTGTCCAGTAATTGACCTTGCTGCATCGGAATGCAGGAAAGAAATAGTACCGGCAATTTCCTCCACTGCGGGAATTATTTTTAAAGGATGTTTATTTTCTATTAAAGGAATCATTTTATCTCCGCCGACCATTCCTAAACCCATTTCGGTTGGAGTCAAGGTTGGTGCGACCACATTCACTCGGACCTTGGGTGCTAAATCGGCAGAAAGAGCTAAAGCAAATCCTTCCAGTCCCGATTTAGCTGCGGAAATAGCACAATGGCTCGGCAAGCCAGTAGTGGCTGCGACTGAGGAGATAAAGACAACCGACCCATCGAGACGGGGAAGTAATGCCTGCACCAATGTAAATGCATCCAATACACTGGTTTGGTAGGCTTCAAGCATTTGCTCCGCTTTCAATCGTCTGATCGGGCCTAAAATGACCTTGCCTGGACAAAAGGTAAGGGCATTTATTTTTTCAGGTAACTGATCTGTAAACTCCTCCGGTTTTGCAGCATCTCCTGTGATCCAAGTACAACCAGAAGATTGTTCCACTGGAGGGGTACGAGACAGAACTGAGAGCGATTGACCAGCTTGTATGGATTGGTCTACCAGGGATCGACCGATCCCGCGTGATCCACCTACAATGAGGTGAGTAAAAGAATTTGATTTGCTTAATGAATCCACACTTGTATATCGAATGGAAAAGAAATAAGGATCACATTTTTAAGATCCTCCCTTGCCTTTTTGAAAAATGTAACATATTTCAAAGGTATGACAAGAGGTGGAAAAAGAGAAGGAGCAGGTCGTCCCAAAGGGAGTAACCATTATGGTGAGAAAACTCGCCCGGTTCGTATACCAGTGAGCCAAGTAGATCGTATTTTACGATTTGTAAAAGAGAAGGAAAATCAGTTGCCTCTTTACGCCTGTGGAGTATCTGCGGGTTTTCCCTCGCCTGCAGATGATTATTTGGAGGGAGTACTTGATTTAAATACTCACCTCATTCGGGAGCCCAGTGCCACTTTTTTCGTGCGGGCAAATGGAGAATCGATGATCGGTGCGGGGATTCATGACGGAGATCTCCTGGTGGTGGACCGTAGTGCCCAGGCAAAAGATGGCAAGGTTGTGATTGTGGCATTGAATGGCGAGCTTACCGTGAAGCGTTTTCGGAAGGACAAGGGACAATCCTGGCTCATGCCTGAAAATTCAAAATTCCAACCGATTTTGTTGAAGGAAGAAGATGATACGCATTTATGGGGAGTGGTCACTAGTGTGATTCATTCCTTATGATTGCTCTGGCGGATTGTAATAATTTTTATGTTTCCTGCGAACGCGTCTTCCGTCCCGCATTACGAAATAGACCGGTAATTGTACTTTCCAATAATGACGGCTGTGCGGTCGCCCGTTCCAATGAGGCCAAAGCCCTTGGTATTCCTATGGGCGCTCCTTATCACCAAATTAAAAAACTCTGCGAGTGGAATGGAGTGACGGTATTTTCATCGAATTATGAATTGTATGGCGATATGTCCAGGCGGGTCACTTCGGTACTGGCCCGGTTTGCCCCGGATATGGAAATTTATTCGATTGATGAATCGTTTTTAAACCTGAGCGGAGTTAAATCCCCACTGCTTTTGAGTCAGCGTATTCGTAAAACGGTGGGCCGTTGGACGGGTATACCGATTTCAATTGGGCTTGGAAACACCAAGACATTGGCAAAATTAGCCAACCGTCTGGCTAAGAAAAAAAAGACCGGTTGTTTTGAGGTGTCGGCCGGGCAGGATGAGGTACTCAGCGGTATTCCGGTCGAGGATATCTGGGGGGTGGGACCTAGGTTGAGTATTCGTTTGCAACGGGTCGGCTTAACTAACGCCCTCCGCTTTGCCCGGGCTCCTTCTTCGATGATTCGATCCATTGGAGGAGTCACCCTGGAGCGTACTCAACGGGAACTCTCGGGAATTCCCTGCCTGGAAATGGAGCAGGTTCCCCAGCCCCGTAAAAACACCTGTTCTTCCCGCTCCTTTGGCCGGCCGGTTGAAAGCCTGTCCGAATTAGAGGAGGCGGTGGCGAACTACGCAGTTAAAGCGACCCGTAAGATCCGCTCGGAGGGATCCCTTGCCTCCGCCCTGCAGGTTTTTATAAAAACCAATCGTTTTCGCGAAGACCAGGAACAATATTCTAATGCCCGGACGCTCGCTTTTGATGAACCCACCGACGATTTGATCCGGGTAGTGAAAAATGCCAAGTCCCTGCTCCGTTCAATTTATCGTAAGGGATATGCCTATAAGAAAGCAGGTGTTTTACTGATCGACCTGATTCCGAAAGGGGCACAGCAAGGCCTTCTTTTTGAGGAGCATGGTAATCCAAGAAGAAAGGAATTCGTGGATGCATTGGAGGAGGTGGCCTCTCAATACGGACAAGCCTGTGCTTTCCTCGGTGCTCAAGGGGTGAAACAAAAATGGAGCATGCGTCGGGAAATGAGAACGCCCCGATATACCACCAGCTGGGACGAAATCCCAGTCCTGAAGAGGTGATTTTTTTACTACTTCTAGTAAATCTTTACAATTACCGCGAGCAAAACGAGCTGGCTATAGATGATAAGCAATAAAGTAATTGCTTGAAAGAGCTACAGGTGGAGACTTTCTGCTAAGTTGTAATTATTTCTCCCAGTCAAAGCAGGCCAGTTCTTCGCCGTTCATTGCCACAAGATAGCCACTGGCTAACGCAGGGCCGTTCCAGCAACGCACATCGCTCAGGAGTTGTTCGGAAAAAACTTCCTTAAAATGGTCTGGGGTTGCTTCCACAATAGAAAGAACACCCGTATTACCAAGAATCAGTAATTTGTCCTTGGATACGAGAATTCGGCCGTACCCGTATTTGTTACCGCGCCATTTTAATTCCCCTGTTTTGGCTTCCAGGCAAACCAAAAGATTTTCACTCAGCCCGTAAAGATAGCCGTTCTTCAGTACAGGATTTGAAAATTTAGCTTTCAGGTTTTTGGACTTCCAATTTGTTTCAATAAGATATTTTCCATTCGCTCGTTTTGAAATATTCCAACACTCAGCCCCTTTTCCATAACCTGCGGCAAGGAGGAATGAGTTTTTTGACAAGGCAATGGGTTGGGCAATTTGGGCATTGTTAAGAAAAATTTTCCAAGGTTTTTCCCACAAGGTTTTTCCAGTTCTGGGATTAAGTCCGGCAATTTTTCCTTCGACCGCGGCAAGTAAGTGATCTTCGCCTAGCAAGCTAAGAACACTGGATGAAATGTAGACTCCGTTTCCGAGTAAATCGGACTCCCAGGCAAGTTTTCCATCCTTGGTGGAATAGGCCCGGACCGCACTTTTTTCCCCGCCCAAATTAAGTATAATCAATTCGTTCCAAATCAGCGGAGAGCAGGAAATTCCCCATTCTGGAAATTCGTAGTCTGAATCAATGGTCTTGGTCTCCCAATCCAGTTTTCCGGTCTTGGCATTGACCCGGCAAAGAACTCCGTTTGAAAAAAGAGTGTAGAGTTTTCCGTCCAGTAGAGTGGGGGTAGACCGTGGACCGGTTCCACTCATCATATCATTCCACTTGGTTTGCTGGGCTATTTTCCATTTTTTCTTTCCGTTTGAAAGGTGGCGAGCGAATAAAGTCTCACTGTTTCCATCTTGTTCGAGCGTGAAAACCGTTTGTTCAGCGATTAAAATCGATGAGTGGCCTGCTCCTGCTGATACCTTCCATAACGCTTTTGGTTTTTCTTTCCAATTGATGTCAA
>Ga0115561_1003348_pt1 | contig 10280 bp, 6 predicted proteins | sample COGITO_mtgs_1105_4_FD_87201 | JGI IMG/M metagenome (GOLD analysis project Ga0115561, IMG submission 87201) | Pelagic marine microbial communities from North Sea - COGITO_mtgs_110512 | ecosystem: Environmental > Aquatic > Marine > Epipelagic | place: Germany:Helgoland, sampling site Kabeltonne...
CGTGCCCTAGAAAAATGGGCGGTCAAGATCGGCGGCGGGGTCAACCATCGCTTTGCTTTGTACGATGCGATCATGCTCAAAGACAACCACATCGATTTTGCTGGTGGCATCTCCCAAGCCATTCAGAAAACACAAGCCTATTTGGCTGCGACAGGCAAAGATCTTGCCCTTATTGTCGAAGCGCGCAACTTGGAGGAAGTGCGTGAGATTTTGCGTTCTGACGGGGTACACCGCATCTTGTTGGACAATTTTAATTACGAAGACACACGCAAAGCTGTTGCCATGATCAACGGCAAGTGTCAAACGGAGTCATCTGGAAACATCAACGAAGAAACCTTGCGCAACTACGCCGAATGTGGAGTGGATTTTATTTCTTCCGGCGCCTTGACCCATTCGATTTACAACATGGATTTGAGTTTGAAAGCATGTTAGTTTTACACAAGCACACACCTTATAATTAGGGATTTTATGCAATTGATGAATTGTTGGTATCTTTGCACCATTCACAGCCAGGACTTTTTTAGTCGGTGAAAACACGAACAGACAAAAACGACATGAACCACACCAAGGATTCCCTTTCAGACAAACTGACAGCGCTCGGCAAAAAGATTAAAATTCCAGGTTTGGAAGGCATGTCTTTGTACGATTTGTTGCGGATGTACAGCATTGGTATCGTACGAGGTGCTTTGACATCGCGTGCAGGTGGTATTTCTTACAGTTTTTTTATGGCAATGTTTCCTTTTATGCTCTTTATGTTGACCTTGATTCCCTACATTCCGATCGACGGTTTTCAAGAGAATTTTATGCTGCTGATTTCGGAAGTTTTGCCTCCCAAAACTTTTGACGCCGTAGTGCCCATTTTACAAGATATTGCCAATAACAAATACGGAGGTTTGCTCTCATTTGGTTTTTTGCTTTCCATATTTCTAATGACCAACGGGGTGAATGCTGTGTTTGGAGGCTTTGAATATTCCTACCATGTCACAGAAGTAAGAGGCGTAGTAAAAGCCTATGTCATCTCTTTGGGGACCTCTCTTTTGATGTCTTTCTTCCTGATCATTACAGTGGCCATGACGGTGTTGTTGCAATTTGGTCTGGATTTTCTAAAGTTAAAAGGCTGGTGGAGTGATGAGTTTTTGTGGTTGGAAAATGTCCGTTACGTATTTTTTGTTTTTATGATTCTGACCACCGTCTCCTTGTTGTACCACTTTGGAACCAAGGAAGGCAAGCAGATCTCTTTCTTTTCTGCAGGTGCTGTGTTGACAACCCTTTTGACAATTTCTACCTTCTATGGATTTGGTGTCTACGTGAACAGGTTTGCCAAGTACAATGAACTCTACGGTTCTATTGGAACGCTGTTGGTCTTGATGTTGTTTATTTGGTTGAATTCCATCATCCTTTTGTTGGGCTTTGAACTGAATGCCAGCATGAACAAATTGAAATTCGGAACCAAGCACTAAAGCCGCGAGCGGCCATCTCTCAAAGATTTTCAAATTGGTTTTCATTGAGTAAATCGCAACAATTTCTTGTTTTTACGAATCTTTTTCAATTTATTTTCGAGATTTTAGACATGCATTGCTAATTTTTTAACAAAATCAAAAGATTGCTGTGCTTTTTGTAAAAGTAGGTAGCTACAACTTAGATTGCGTGTTTTTGACTAACTTAGCCAACTTAAATTAGAAGAAAAAACCACGATGCAATTCCGATTTTCAAACCTGTATTTATTTCTTTAAAAGACATTTGAGGATTTGCATTTGTTAGTTTTGTAAATGGCTAGCCAATCGGCTGGTTTTTCTTTTTTTTTTTTAGACACCAACTGCAAATAATAATTATTTCATTTTAATAAAACCACCAAGAGATATGAAAATAGGCATATTGAAGGAAACTCAAAAAGGAGATCACCGTGTTGCCATTTCACCGCTGATCGCAAAGCAATTGATTTCAAAAGGATTTCAAATTCTTTTAGAAAAGCAAGCGGGCATCGCTTCCTCCTACAAAGATTCAGATTACAGCGAGGTCGCTGTCGAAGTATTGGAAAGAGACCGCGTTTTTAAAGACGCACAAATTCTAGTCAAAATCAATCCTTTCGACGAAGACGATTTGAAACACGTAGCCTCAGGTCAAGTGTTGATGAGTCAACTTTACCACCAAGCCAGTCCAAAACTTATCGAAGCAATCGCTGCCTCAGGGGCAACCGCTTTTTCGATGGACGCCATGCCGCGAATTTCACGTGCACAAGACATGGATGTTTTGAGTTCACAAAGCAATTTGGCAGGCTACAAAGCCGTGATCAAAGGAGCTTATGAGATGACCAAAATATTCCCGTTGATGATGACCGCTGCAGGAACCATCACACCCTCCAGAGTTTTGATTTACGGAGTAGGGGTTGCAGGTTTGCAAGCCATTGCTACTGCCAAACGACTCGGAGCTGTTGTAGAAGCAACGGACATTCGAACAGAAACCAAAGAGCAAGCAGAGTCTTTAGGGGCCAAATTTATTGCAGTTGACAACGAAGGAGAAGCTTCCGAAGGAGGCTATGCCAAAGAAGCTTCCGACGACTATGCCAAACGCCAAAAAGAAGCGGTGGACAAGTCTTTGTTTCAAGCAGATTTGGTCATTACGACGGCAAACATTCCAGGGCGAAAAGCACCTGTATTGATTACCAAAGAGCAGGTCGCCCAAATGAAAAATGGCGCTGTCATCATCGACTTGGCTGCAGCACAAGGCGGAAATTGTGAACTCAGCAAACTCAATGAGACCGTTTTGGTCAATGGCGTAAAAGTATTGGGAACGACAATCGCTCCTGAAAGTGTGGCCACCAATGCAAGTGAGCTCTACGCAAAAAACATGTACAACTTTATCACACACCTCACCGAAGACAACCAGTTCAAATGGGATTTGGAAGAAGAAATCACCAAAGGAACGTTGATTGTCAAAGACGGAAGTGTTTTAACCAATTAAAATAGAAATCTCATGAATGAATTGATCGAATTTATCAGCAACAACCTGCAAATCACCTATATCTTGATATTGGCAACTTTTGTAGGAATCGAAGTGATCAAAAGCATCCCAGCAGTCTTGCACACGCCGCTTATGTCGGGTGCCAATGCTTTGAGCGGTGTGGTCATCGTAGGTGCCATTTTGGTGATGTTGAACGCAGACCCAAAAGATTATATCTCCTTGGCATTGGGCTTTGTGGCAGTCGTCTTGGGGGTTGTCAATGTCGTAGGTGGTTTTGCCGTTACCGACCGCATGTTGCAAATGTTTAAAAAGAAAAAATAACGAACCGTCTTTTGGGAGTGCGCACCGCAAAACAAGTTGTTTTAATGCCCCCCGAATTTTTTAAAGAATGAAATTATGGACATATTATTGAATATTATTTATCTGATTGCTACCGTTACTTTTGTGGTAGGTTTGAAAATGTTAGGGCATCCAGAAACCGCCAAAAAGGGAAATGCGACAGCAGCCTTCGGAATGGGATTGGCCATTGTTGGAGCAATCTTCTTGTCCGAAGGAGATGTCTCGCTATTGATTTACGGCCTCATTGGTTTGGCCTTGTTGGTCGGGGGAGTGATCGGTTGGTTGATAGCCATCAAAGTAGAAATGACAAAAATGCCAGAATTGGTTTCTTTGTTCAATGGTTTTGGTGGTGCCAGTGCAGCACTCATCGCTTTGGTAGAATTTGGAAACATCACAAGTGCTACAGAAGCGACCGTTTTTGCGACCATCATCTCAGGAGTGGTCATCGGAGCCATCACCTTCTCAGGAAGTTTGATCGCTTGGGGAAAATTAAACGGTTCTGTTAAAAGTGTGGTCAAAATTCCACAATACAACTTGGTCAACAACTTGTTTTTTGTTGCCATCATCGCAGCAGCAGTTTACATGGTTGCCATGGGGATAGACGGACAACTCTTTGCCTATGCACTCATAGCAGCTGGTTTGGTCTACGGAATTTTGTTTGTACTTCCCATCGGAGGTGCGGACATGCCTGTAGTCATCTCTTTGTTGAACTCTTTGACGGGGATTGCTGCCGCCATCACAGGAATTTTATACGACAACATGGTCATGTTGGTCGGAGGGATCTTGGTAGGATCTGCAGGAATCATTTTGACAGTTGCCATGTGCAAAGCCATGAACAGAACTTTGGGATCTGTAATTTTTGGTTCTTTTGGTGATGCCCCTGCTGTGGCAGGTGCAAACAAAACCTTGGGAACAATCAAAAACACCAACCCCAGTGATTCTGCCATTTTGATGAACTACGCGAGCAATGTCATTATTGTACCGGGTTACGGTTTGGCGGTCGCTCAAGCGCAACACGTCATTCACGAATTGGAAGAGTTGTTGACAGCCAAAGGCGTCAATGTCAAATACGCCATTCACCCCGTAGCAGGAAGAATGCCAGGGCATATGAATGTTTTGTTGGCAGAGTCCAATGTCGATTACAGTTTGTTGGCTGAAATGGACGACATCAACCCACAATTCAACAATGCAGATGTGGTACTCGTTGTTGGAGCCAATGACGTGGTGAATCCCGCCGCACACAACGATCCCGCAAGTCCAATCTATGGAATGCCGATACTCGACGTGGAAAATGCCAAGCACATCATCGTCAACAAACGAAGTATGAATGCAGGATATGCAGGCATCGAAAACGAATTGTTTTACAATTCCAAAACGTCGATGCTCTTTGGTGATGCCAAAGCCGCCTTGACCGATTTGGTTGGTGAGTTGAAGAACATGTAGTTCTTCTGCAAATAGATACATAAAAAAAGCTTGCCGATCTCGGCAAGCTTTTCTTATTTGGGGCAGTTGGTCAGTTATGCAGGGAACCTATTTGTACGATCCTGCGATTTGGGACTGCTAAGAAATCTTTTTTAAAAAATAAAGGATTGATTTATTAAAATAATTATTTATCTTCATAATTAGATACTGACTACTAGTTATCTTTTTTAGATTTCCAAAAAACCTTACCCTTAGTTTTATTGCAATCATTACAGGCAATTTTCTGCTTGAAAGAACACATGCTATGTATTTTATAGTTTGTTTCTTAATGATTCTTTGTGTTTTTGGCACAGGACAAAAAAATCCCTCCTTAAAATCATTAATTACCCATTACAAAAATGGGCAACAAGCAACCCTAGAATAGTTGAAAGTTTTGCTTCGACGTTTAGGCGTCTTTGTTTGTTTTTGAGTTTTGTATACGCAAGGGCGATCAGTCTCTTTGCATTTTGATGCTTTGCGGATGCGAAGTGATTGTGCAGATTGTAATAAGGATAAAGAAATATCGAATAAAATAAATCAAATAAATCCATCACAATTATGAAAAGAAAAATTTTATTGCTCGGTTGTATGAGCATGATTGCAGCGATGAATGCTCAGGTATTTACCACAAATCGATCTGCTGTGGGCATGGAACACAATTTGCTCTTTCACGCGGATACACAATTCCATGTAGAACAAACACAAGGAAGTCCTATTAAATTAGCATCAATGTTCGATGGAAAAATGGTGCCCTCCTACACTCCAGAGGGTATTTCTGAGGGAGAACCCGTTGTGATTTTAATTGACAGTTTGCCGGCAAAACACATTCAAGCGGGTGCTTGGGTTGGATGGACTACGAGGTACTGGGAAGCCAAAAAATTTAAAATAGAAGGTTACAACAGTTTTGTAAGTGAAAAATGGGGGGGCACAGAAGGATGGAAGACTTTTGCAGATTATTCATCAGTGGAGTACACGGGGGGGGGCAGTTTTGTGAAAAACATCCAAGAGTTCCAAGGAGCTTATACAAAACTGAGGTTTACCTTTTATAGTTCCGATGATGTGGATGATGGACGTTTGGGTTTGTCCGAGCTTTTTTTCTTACATCCTGAGGCCGTAAGTCCTTATCAAGGACTTATCAATCAATCGGCCGTCCAAAACAAAAGCCATTGGGAGGAAAGGGGGAACGATCTCTTCTACCTTGATGGCGACATCGGAATCGGTACAGCAACTCCCGATGCGAAACTTTCAGTCAACGGAACCCTACACTGCAAAGAGGTAAAAGTAGATTTGGAAAATTGGGCTGATTTTGTCTTTGAAGCAGACTATGAATTGCCAACTCTTAGAGCAGTAGAAAATCACATAAAGAAAAAGGGACATTTGTCGGGAATTCCCAGCAGCAAAGAAATCAAGAAAAATGGGGTTTTGTTAGGGGGTATGAACGCTAAATTACTTCAAAAAATAGAGGAGTTGACCTTGTATGCGATTGCGCAGGGTAAGAAAATCCAAGAACAGGAGGAACAACATATTGATGCCGAAACAAAAAGAGAAGATTTGCACAAGCGTCTGTTGGTATTGGAAAAGTCGTCTGAGAAATAGGATGTGTAAAGGTTTCGATGCAGCAGTTAAGCATGGTTTCCAATTGATTTTCTAAAAAACAAAAAATAACGATGAGTTTTTTTACATCGCAATCAAAAGACTCTTAAAAAACAAACTCAATGGGAAAAATATTTTTTTTGTCAGTTGTACTGCTTTGCAGTACTGTGACTTCTCAGAATTTGATCAACGACATTAGTTGGGTGGTCGGCACAGGTTCTGTTACCGGGTTTTCACAGAATGGAAGTACTTCTGAAAATAGTAGAATTTGGGGAACGAATCATTTAGGAGAAAGTGTTGTTTTATGGGAAGCAACACCCGATGCAACAAGTGGCGCAGATGGAGGATGGAATAGCAGTTATTATTCCGTAGACTACACCAAAGCGTATCGTTATTCGGTATGGATCAAAAAAACGAATTCAACTTCTGGATCTACCTACTTTGGTTGTGATGAACCTAGTGATAAGATACTTCGGTTGGATGGGACAACCAATAGCAATCCTTATTTTTGGTCAGGGGATTTGCCTCGTTTGAACCGTTGGTATATGCTGGTTGGATTTGTTCATGAAAGCAGCTATGATAGCGCTACAAATAGTGGCGCAATTTACGATGGTGTCACAGGACAAAAAGTTTTCACAATTACGGATTATAAAATGAATACTGGGGCCGTTTCTTTAAGGCATCGAGCCTATTTGTTTTACGACACCAACACTTCCAATAGGCAATATTTCTACGCTCCTCGTATGGAGCCTGTCAATGGTTTGGAACCAACGATTGCTGAGTTGTTGGGCGTTGATCCCGATTCAAAAATCACCTTTACTTACGATGCGGCAGGGAATCAAACCAATGTCATTTATTGTTCTGACGAGTCTTGTATTGCTTCAAAATCAGAAGAGAAAAAGGACAGCTTTGAAGAAGCTATTGTTACAACTTTAGGCAATCTAGAAATATACCCAAATCCAACCAAAGGAGAAGTAATCATTCGGTGGGAGTGGGAAGCAGAAGATTTTGTAACAGCCATCACCTTGATTTATTTGTCAAATGGCGTACAGAAAAACCTACCCTTCACTGCAAATTTAAAAAGCATAGAAATTGACATGACGTCCTTTATAGAAGGGGTCTATGCCGTTCGGTTGTATTTGAAAGACGGTACAGAGATTACAAAAAAAATAGTAAAAATATGAGGATAGAAAAGAAACATTTATTCGGTTTGTTGTTCATGCTCGGAACAACGGTTGGTTTTGCACAAACTACAGATAATTTGTTGGAAAATCCTTCAAGGAAAAATGCGGTTAAAGTAAAATTTAAGAGAACAAAGATTAAAAAGGATGAGGCAAACAAGAGGAGTCAAACAAGTATCCAAACGGATTCTAATTATAAAAAGGCTACTGTTATGGCAAAAACAGGGACCCGAACCTCTTCAGCAACGGCGGGGAGTACGGCGGGAAGTTTTGCCGTTTCTTTGACAGGTGCTGCTACGTATAGCATCCCATTTTCTTTACCTCCTGGAATCAAAGGCCTGGTTCCGAATGTTGGGCTGTCTTTTAGCAGTCAAGCAGGCAATGGTTTGGCAGGTTGGGGCTGGAATGTTTCAGGGCTTTCCACCATTAGCAGGATTCCATCCACAAAATTTCATGATGACATCATTGACCCCGTTGATTTTGATGCTTTGGATCGTTTTTCTATAAACGGACAACGCTTGGTATTAAAAAGAGGTATTTATGGAGCTCCAGATTCCGAATATGAAACGGAAAACTATTCCAATGTAAAAATTGTTGGGCAAGGGACATCACCACATGGAAGTTCTTATGGACCATCCTATTTTATAGTGTATTATCCTGACGGGAGTAGGGCTTGGTATGGAAATTCTGCTGATTCCAACGGGCTTTTGGAATGGAGCCTGACAAGAAAAGAAGATGCTCAAGGAAATTATATCGCCTATGCTTATGAAAAGAATGATAATTTATTAAAAATCAAGAGTATCAGTTATGGAGCAAATGGAAGTAGTGAAGCTCCTAATAGGATTCAATTTGTCTATAAAAATAGAAATAGAGCTGAGGTGTCGTATATCAATGGACAAGTATTTAAAAGAAGTAAAATTCTAGATCATATAGAAATATATGGAGGAAGCCAAATGTATCGAAAATATAGAATATCACACGAAGCACTGGATCATAATTCCTTAGGATATCAAAAAATTAACGCTGTTACAGAATTCAATGGATCCAATGTGTCTTTTTCTCCTGTTCAATTTACCTATGAAACTACAGCAAGCAGTATTTTGAATAAGTTTACTACTCCACACACAATTTATCCAGCATTTAATTATAATTCAGATATCTTATTTGGAGGAGAATTTGATGGAGATGGGAAAACAGATCTAATAACTTATAGTAAATATTCAAGAAATAAATTGAATATTTTTACAAATCTGTTCGAAGGAGCTGTTTCTACGGCTCATTATGAGATTACTACCTCGGATAGGTTTGAAACTGTTTTTAGTAGCAATACTCTTTCTCAAGACAACAGAGGGTTAGGGAAACAAAGTATCACAACGGTAAGTCATTTGGAGGAGGAGAATCCAAACAATTATCCGAGTGAATTCCCATTCCCTACAGAGCATACCACTCGTTTTCGGACAATTATGATAGATGGCGATACTCTTGTTTTTGAATACGACAAAATATGGAATTCACCAGCCTATGGCACACAAGTATGTAATTATGAAGGATCGAATCCTATAGTTAAATATGAATTAAAAAAAATCCCCATGAAGTATGTTTCTGGAGATTTTAATGGAGATGGTTTGACGGATGTACTAGCTTTGGGAAAACCGTATACTTTTCAATCTAGCGATATAAGTTCTTACTATTGTAATTATAGTTCTTATACTAACAATTACAAAGGCACCTATTTTATTGATTTGAAAAGAGATGCTACCTCTGTGGGTAATTATGCAGGCCACTTACAACAAGAAATTAAAAGTACAGACAAGGTATTGACAGGTGATTTTAATGGTGATGGAAAAACAGATATTTTTCATTTTACGGAGGGCAAAGTTTTGGTATATACCCTAGATCAAAACAGCAATTTGCAATTATTGCATACTGAAGATGATTCCAATATCAAAATGAGTTACCCTATTTTATTAGGCGACTACAATGGTGATGGGAAAACTGATTTTTTGACTCCGACAGCAGATCAAACAAGAAATTGGAAAATGTTTACTGCTACAGGAACTGGTTTTGTTACTATTTCAAAACTAGCGGCTCTTTATAAAAAAACGAGTTACCATCCAACACCAGGTACTTATACCTATTATGGAAATGTACGTTTAACCAATCCACTTCTAGAATTTCAATATTCCGCTCAAGACTTTAATGGCGATGGAAAAACCGATATCTTAATGCATTTTATTGCTACTTCTGATTCGAGCACCAATAGTTCCGAACGTATTGAAGTTTACGAAAATATGGGTCACACCAATTCATTTACTTTAAAGGATACCAAATATTATCATGGTTCTGGAGTTAAAAAATATGGAAGTCAACTCTCATTAGAAGTAAAAAATAACAATAACAATCAAGAATACATCTATTTGAGTTCAGGAAATTTGTTTGCCTATGAATTTCAAAAAAGTCACCAACAAGAAATGACTTTAAAAAGCATCCAAAACAATGAGATTGTTACCGATATTCTATACAAAAAGATGGACAGTGAGATGGATTATGAAAGAACGTATATGCCAGATTATAGTGAAAACTACCCGTATACAAACATCAACACCATCCCTTCCTTGCAATTGGTAAAAGAAGTAACACAAAGAGGTTCAGGAGTTAGCCAAACCCAGAAATACCAATATGGAGGAGCCGTTTCCCATGCCCAAGGATTGGGTTTCTTAGGCTTTAAAACGGTTAAAAAAACCA
>Ga0115561_1003359_pt1 | contig 10262 bp, 7 predicted proteins | sample COGITO_mtgs_1105_4_FD_87201 | JGI IMG/M metagenome (GOLD analysis project Ga0115561, IMG submission 87201) | Pelagic marine microbial communities from North Sea - COGITO_mtgs_110512 | ecosystem: Environmental > Aquatic > Marine > Epipelagic | place: Germany:Helgoland, sampling site Kabeltonne...
CGAATGGAAGACCGGAGTTCGCACTGAGTCATCTTTGTATGGTTTTATGACTTTTGCACAAAAGGGTGCCATAGCATGTGCTGCACTTTTGCTAGGATTAGCGCTTACGCATATTGGATTCGAGCCGAATGAAGTTCAATCAGCAGAAACATTGGCAGGTTTAAAACAGATCATGACCTGGGTGCCATTGGTTGGAGTAATGATTAGTCTGGTATTGGTCTCCTTCTATCCAATTGATAAAACCTTCCATCAAAAATTACTTCAAGACATTCGGGATAGGAAATTGCTCCATGAAAAAAATTAAATGGGGAATCATAGGCCCTGGCTCGATTGCAACTGCATTTGCTCACTCTATCAAGCATTGCCAAAATTCAGAATTGATCGGTGTCTTTGGCAGAAATGAAGAAAAGACTTTAGTCTTTGCTAAATCATTCGACATTCAATCATTTCAGTCATTACAGCAATTTCTATCAGCAAGTGATATTGACGCTATTTATGTTGCAACTCCTCACAGCGATCACTTTACTTATGTATTGGAGGCCATAAAGAGCAAGAAACATGTTCTTTGCGAGAAGCCACTGACGATGAATGCTCACGAAAGCATGATTTTACTAGATCTTGCGCAATCATTAGAGGTATTTTTAATGGAAGCCTACATGTATAGAATCCATCCTCAAACCTTAAACATTTTAAATAATCTCCATTTATTGACTGAAGCTAATGAAACAATCTTGATTGAAGGGTCCTTTGGATTTAAAGCAGAGGTACCAGCCCATCACCGTCTTAGAAATCCATTTTTGGGAGGTGGAGCTATTCTGGATGTAGGGTGTTACCCCTTGTCGATGAGCAAGTTAATTGCAGGGCACCTTCAAGGCCTGCCATTTGCAGAGCCTCAAAGCATTTCTGCAACTGGAAGAATAGATAACACAGGGGTGGATCTTCAATCAGATGCTTGTCTTATATTTTCTGAGAATATAGAGGCTAAAATTAGCTGCGCCATTGATGAGGAGCTATCCAACCAATTAGTTATTTCTAGTGGAGGGGTTAGCATCACTGTGTCACAGCCATGGCATTGTGGACAGTTTCAAGGTGGGCAATCCTCTATAACTGTTGTTCATGAGTCGGGTTTAGCAGAGGAGATCTCGTGCGACGATCAGCTGGGGCTATTTACCAGAGAAATCGAGCATGCATCTAGCTGTATTCTTGACGGGAAACTGGAATCAAACCTCATCTCTCATGCCGACACTCAAAGTAATATGTTTTGGTTAGATCAATGGAGACAGCAACTAAATATTGCTTGCCCAAAAAATTTAATAGCAAACTCACCAATACTAAAATCGAAGGCATTCCTTAACCAAATTCCAAAGCTTCTAAATATGGAGATTTCAGGCATAGATAAGTTCGGCTCTAGACTAGCTTTTGGTTGTGATAATCAAACCTCTGAAGTTCATGCTTTTACAATGTTTGATAATTTTTATGGCTCTGGAGGACGCATATTTGATACCGCTTACATCTACAATAATGGCATGGGTGATCAATATCTTGGCCAGTGGATTAATTCTAGGTGTCTAGAAAAGGAAGTCATTGTTCTGGGCAAGGCTGCTCATACACCTCAATGTGAGCCTCAATTTATTAGGCCTCAAATTCTTGAATCCTTAGAGCGTCTGCAGATTGAAAAGCTTGATATTTTTTGTTTGCATAGAGACAACCCAGATGTGCCTGTCTCAGAATTTATTGATGCTTTAACTGAGATTAAAGATGAGGGGCTGATTGATCTAATTGGTGCGTCAAACTGGGATCTAAATAGATTTTCAGAGGCGCGAAATTACGCTGAAAAAGAAAGGAAAGAACCTTTTAAAGTATTAAGCAATAATTTTAGTTTAGCGGAGATGATTGAGCCGGTTTGGCCGGGTTGTGTCGGTGTCAACGATGTTTATATGGAGTATGTTCTTGCAGAGAAGATTTTATTGTTCCCTTGGTCCAGTCAAGCTAGAGGGTTTTTTATCAAGAAAAAAGAAGTGATGTCCAGTGAGCATTTTTCAAATCCAAATATAGATGAAGAAATGAGGGTCTGGCATTACGAAAAAAATTTAAAGCGTAGGGCAAAATGCTTTGAATTAGCTAAGAAAAAAAATGTTGAGCCTATTCAAATTGCCCTTGCTTATGTCTTACATCAATCACCCTTAATTTTTCCATTGGTTGGTCCTCGAACTATCTTTGAAACTAACAGCTCAATTCAAGCCTCTCAGATCACACTAACGGATCAAGAACTTCATGAGCTTGCTCAAGCATAATTGTCTTTCTTAAATGGATATTAGAAGCTGAAGATCCAATTAGAATCTCATAAGACCCTGGCCTAATTTTCCAGGTTTGAGTGCTGACATCCCAGTAACTAAAATTTCTTGCAGTGAGATTAATTTTGATCTCTCTGTGTTGATGGACATCAATCCTTTCTTTGGTAAAACCTTGCAAGGTCTTGATGGGCTCCATCTCATCTATATGCTCGAAAGCAACATAGCACTGAGATACTTCTGCACCAATTACAGCACCTATATTCTCAACAATAAATGTACAAGAGACCTCAACCCTTTCATTCACCTGAACTTCAAGATTGCTGTATTGAAAATGGGTGTAAGAGAGGCCATGGCCAAATGGAAATAATGCTGGAACAGAAGCTTTGTCATACCATCTATAACCCACCAAGAGTTTCTCTTCATAGTTCATTTGTTGATTGGTGCCTGGGTAACATTTATAAGCAGGGGTATCTTCAATGCTTCTAGGGAAAGAGGTAGATAGTTTCCCTGAGGGATTTATTTCTCCTGTAAGAATATCCACCAAGGCATTACCAAATTCTTGCCCAGCAAACCATGTCAGTAGCACAGCCTTTGCATCTTCAATCCAAGGCATTGCGACAGGAGAGCCTGAGTTCACCACTACCACTGTATTTTGATTGGCTTGTAAGACTGCTTCAATTAATTTATTTTGCTCTGCCGGCAAGTTGAACTCAGCCCTATCATTCCCTTCAGTTTCCCAGTCAGAATTAGTCCCAACAATTAAGATAACCTGATCGGCATTACTTGCAGTTGTAATGGCCTCTTGGAATAAGTCGATTCCATCGGGTGCCTGGCACCCCAAATATACAGCTGGAAAGCTTCCTTCGAAATGATATTGCATTTCTATGCTGTAGCTTTGTCCTTTTTTTAAGTCCACCATTCCTTTTTTTGAGGCTGAGCTAAATGTAAAGAAGGCTTGTCCTGGATCTTTATGAGTCCAATTATCAATAATCTCTTTGCCGTCAACCAACAATCTGCATTCCCCAATTCCAAAAATTTCAAATTCATGGTGTCCTGATATATCTGGTATGTAGGTGCATGAAAATCTTACAGAAATATTGGGTCTCTCCTGTTTGGAGATAATGTCTTTGGCAAACCCCTCAAAGACCCAAAACTTACTTCCAGTTAAATATTCAGATAACATGAGATTCTCTCCAAATCTTGTCCCATCAAAGTACTCGACTAAAAAACCTTTTTGATCCTCCATGAGACTTTCATTAAATTTTGGTAGGTATTTATAGGTATGGCAGCCTTTGGCATATGTGATATTTGTTTGAGGGTCTAGCTTTGTTTGAAGAGCTTCTGCGGGATGAACTTCATAATGAGGCTTGAGGCTGGCACTTCCACCACCTATGATTTGAGCCTGTTTAGCATTAGGCCCAATAATCGCAATATTTGTTATGCCTGGCTGCAATGGCAAGAGGTCATCATTTTTTAGCAGCACCATGCCGTCTGCGGCAGCTTTTTTTAGCAGTTCTCTATGTGCAGGCTGGTCAATAGCCTCTTCTGGATGAAAATTAGGATGATCAAATCGCTTGGAGAATTCTGCTACCTTTAAAATTCTTGTGACTTTATCATCAATAATTTTTTCATCTACATCTCCAGTATTTATGGCAGCGACCAAAGCATCACCCCAAACATTTCCGGGTCCTGGCATTTCTAGATCAAGGCCGCCATTGGCATTCGCCTCAGTTTCTAGAGCCGCACCCCAGTCACTAACAACATATCCATCAAACCCCCATTCTGCTTTTAAAATATCCATCAATAATTCTTGGTGTGAGCTACAAAAAATATTATTTAGTTTGTTGTATGCGCTCATTACAACTTTTGCATTACCCTGTTTTACACCCATCTCAAATGGAAGTAAGTAGATTTCTCTTAGGGTTCGCTCATCAATATTAGAGCTAATAGCATGTCGATCGAACTCTGTATCGTTACCAACAAAATGTTTTAAACATGCAGCTACATTTTTAGACTGCACGCCTTTGACATACTGGACTGCAATTTTTCCAGTTAATAGAGGATCTTCTGAGAAACTTTCGAAATGCCTGCCGCCAAGAGGATGTCTGTGGATATTGATAGTTGGTCCCAGCAGAACATCAACATCTTTTGCATTTGCCTCCTCGCCCAATGCAATTCCAAGCTGATGCACTAGATCAAGATCCCAGGTTGAGCCTATTGAGATAGCACATGGAAAGCATGCAGAGGTTTTACCAGAATTGGAGTCACCCCTGACTCCATTTGGACCATCTGACATCTTAATGCTTGGAACATTTGCATGGTCAATCTTATTTGTGTACCAAGAATTAAAGCCGCTAAGCAGGGAGACTTTTTCCTCGAGGCTTAATTGCCTGACTATTTGATCTATACCTGACATAGGTTAATTTTAATTACTTTCACTATAAAAGCACGCATTTATATCCCTAGAATTTATTATTTCTTACAATTGCACCTCCGTTATTACTCCTGCAGAAAAAATTTTGGATCTGCGTCAGCTGGCACATTGCAACAAAATATTTGTACAATGACTTCAGCGCAACAAAGGAAGAGCAATGAAATTAGTCTTAGGTTTATTCGGTCTAGAAAATTTTTACGGCGGTGACGTGAAATCTTATATTGAAATAGCTCAAATGGGAGAGGAGCTGGGTTTTGATGCTGTTAGCGTTACAGATCATGTTGTTATGGGAAAGAATCTTCATAAGTATCCTTTCGGGCAATTTCCAATGCCATCAGATGCACCATGGTATGAACCTTTAACTCTTTTAACTATGATTGCCGCGAATACAACCTCTATTAATTTAGCTACAGCTATTCTTATTGCTCCGCTAAGAAGCCCAGCTCTCTTAGCTAAAACAGCTGCCAGTCTTGATGCTATTTCCAATGGACGGTTGGAACTAGGTGTTGGGTTGGGTTGGCAGCAAGAAGAGTATGAGGCGTCTGGCATTGCTTTTGAGAATCGCACAAAAATTTTTTGGGAGACCTTAGCGATCTGCCAATCATTATGGGAGGGTGGTCCAATCTCACATCAGGGAGAGATGTTTACGTTTAATAATATATGGTGCCAACCAACACCAGCTCAAGGAAGAGATCTACCTTTGCTATTTGGTGTGAAGATGACAGAATCAAACGCTCAAAAAATTGCAAAAGTTGGTCATGGATGGATTCCCATTAAAACTAGTAGAGAGTTTATCTCAGAAGGAAAGATAATATTGGACCAAGCATTTAAAGACGAGGGTCGAACAGACTCACCAAGAATTAGGGGTCAGTTACCTACATGTCTTGATTCAAATGGAATCCCTAGTGTCGACCTAACTTTAAAAGAGTTAGAAAAATCAATGGATGCAGGATTAGAGGAGATAGAGGTTTTCCCAATTAATTTTGCTCAGTCGCCTGAGCATTTGCGTGAAGTATTGGAATCTATTGCGGAGATAAAAAAATAATGAATCACCAAGATCTGCCAACTCAAATCATCTATAAATATGCGTCCATACTGGATGCAAAAAACTTTTCTGATCTACCAAGCATCATGTGGGATGACTTCTCTTTAACAGGTCCATATGAATTAAACGGGTTAGATATTTTTATGGGCGCGGTTGAGCAAAACCTTGGTGCATATGAAAAAACTATGCACTTTATTGGTAATATTGAAGGTGGCTGGAGCGAGCAAATATATGTGGGCCAGACATACTGTATTGCGAGTCATATTTTTGAAGAAAATAACCAATCCAAAAAATTAGATATGGGCATTATCTACGATGACACAATTGAAGTCAGGGGGAGTGAAGCAAAATTTGCAAAGAGACGCTTTAATCTCCAGTGGCAGAAAACAGAACCATTAGACTAAAATAGCCTTAAAGGCGCGACTGAAAGTTTTGCTTTAAAGCTTTCTGGAATAAGTCCTTAAGCAGTTCAGCTCCCTTCATGCCAGAATATGTTGGCCTCATAATCAGCGCAATTTCTCTATGAGGACCAGGTTCATTTAAGTGCAATCTTAGCAAGTCTTTATTAGAGCTTAGTAGTTGCGCTAACGCCATATGAGGCACCAAGGTGGTGCCCATATTTCCTTGAACCAGTTGAACCAAAGTAGTCAAGCTCGATGCTTTGACAACATGCTTAGAAGGTGAAGAAATCTTGCATGCGTCTAAAATATGATCTTTTAGACAATGCCCATCTTCCAGTAGCATCAACTCGGAGTGTTCCAGTTGCGTTGCCTTTATTTCTTTTTTGCCAGCATGCTTATTTTCTTGATGTGCAATCCAATAGAAATCTTCTTCCCAGAATTTTAAAGAAATTAATCCTTCCAGATTATATGGCAGAGCGAGTATTGCCATATCTAACTCACCATTTTTTACCTTATCTACAAGCACATTAGATTGTCCCTCTTCTATTCTTACACTTAATCCAGGAAAATCATTTTTTATTTTAGGTAGAACAATAGGTAAAAAATAAGGACTGATCGTGGGGATAATACCAATTGAGAGCGCTTTGCCTAAAGGCTCAGATTGACTTGCTGTTAATTGCTGAATATCTAGTACCTGTAACTGAATAGATTGAGCTTTTTCTAAAAAATCTATTCCCAATGCGGTAACAAATACTTTTTTGTTATCTCTTTCAAATACCTGAAACCCTAAATGTTTCTCCATTTCAGTAATTGCATTACTTAGGGTTGATGGTGATACAAAACATGCTTCTGCAGCTTTTTTAAAATGCAGCATCTTTGCCACTGCCAAGGCGTAGTCAATTTGCTTTAGTGTTATCATTTATTAAATCGAATATAACATCCTTTTTATATGTATTTACCAATACATATAATAACTATAAACTGATTTTACGAAGCATTTTGTATGCATCGAATAATTTTTATATTGAATTTTATTTAGGAGGTAAATTACTGTGAATAATGAAACTGAAGGCAAATGTCCCGTAATGCATGGAAGTCTATCGAGCAATAGCTCTTCTGGAACATCGAACAAAGATTGGTGGCCCAATCAATTAAATCTAAATATCCTGCATCAGCACGATCAAAAAAGTGATCCAATGGGCAAGGGTTTTGATTACGCTGAGGAGTTTAAGAAGCTTGATTATCAAGCATTAAAGCAAGATCTTAATGACTTAATGACAGACTCACAAGAATGGTGGCCTGCAGACTATGGGCACTATGGACCATTTTTTATAAGGATGACTTGGCATGCTGCTGGCACATATAGAACTGGTGATGGAAGAGGGGGTGGAGGCACAGGTGCGCAACGATTTGCTCCTCTTAACAGCTGGCCAGATAATGGTAATCTAGACAAAGCTAGAAGATTGCTGTGGCCGATCAAACAGAAATATGGCAAGCAAATTAGCTGGGCTGATCTATTGATCCTCGCTGGAAATGTCGCAATTGAATCTATGGGCGGCAAAACATTTGGCTTTGGGGGCGGTAGAGCAGATATCTGGGCTCCTGAGGAAGACATTAATTGGGGCGCCGAAAAAGAGTGGTTAACAAATGAAAGATACTCTGGAGAAAGAGATCTAGCCAATCCTCTTGGTGCAGTGCAGATGGGTTTAATTTATGTCAACCCTCAAGGCCCTGATGGAGATCCAAATCCCCTCGCTAGCGCAATTGATATTAGAGAAACATTTGGCCGCATGGCAATGAACGACGAAGAAACAGTTGCTCTTGTTGCTGGCGGACATACTTTTGGTAAAGGCCATGGGGCTGGTCCTGACAGCAATGTAGGAACAGAGCCAGAAGGTGCAGAGCTACAAGAAATGGGCTTCGGGTGGACAAGCACTCATGCTTCAGGAAAAGGCAGTGACACTATTACCAGTGGTTTTGAGGGAGCTTGGACTGCCAATCCCACACAATGGGATAATGGATATTTCGATCTATTATTTGGTTATGAATGGAAGCAAGTAACAACGCCTGCTGGCGCTATTGTTTGGCATGCGATTGATCCCAAGGAAGAGGATCTTGCGCCTGATGCTGAAGACGCATCAGTGAAAGTTCCAACCATGATGACAACAGCTGATATGGCTCTTCGTGAAGATCCAATTTATAACAAAATCTCAAAACGTTTTCATGAAAATCCAGAAGAATTCGCAGATGCATTTGCGAGAGCTTGGTTTAAGTTATTGCATAGAGACATGGGGCCTATTGGCAAATATCTTGGACCAGAAGTTCCTTCAGAGGAGTTAATTTGGCAAGATCCTGTTCCTGCCGGCAATGCTGGCTATGATGTCAGAGCCGTGAAATCTAAGATCGCAGAAAGCGGCTTAACTATCCAAGAAATGGTTGAAACTGCTTGGGCTAGCGCGTCTACTTTTAGAGGCTCCGATATGAGGGGTGGTGCTAATGGTGCGAGGATTCGTTTAGCTCCACAAAAAGATTGGGAAGCCAATAAGCCAGAGCAATTAACCCGAGTTCTAGCTGTTTATGAAAGCATTGCCTCAGACTCAGGTGCCTCCATAGCTGATGTCATCGTACTGGCTGGAAATGTTGGTATTGAAAAAGCGTCCGGTATAACTGTGGACTTTACTCCAGGAAGAGGCGATGCATCTCAAGAGCAAACAGATGTGGAATCCTTTGCGGTATTGGAACCTATTGCTGATGGCTTTAGAAACTTCCAAAAGGCTTCATCCACTATGCCTGCTGAAGAAATGATGCTTGATAAGGCGCAACTCTTAGGCCTCACCGCTCCTGAAATGACTGTCCTTTTGGGCGGCATGAGATCTCTCGGAATTAGCAATGGTGACCATGGTATTTTTACTGATGATTCAGATAAATTAACCAATGGTTATTTTGTAACACTCCTTGATATGTCTGTGCAGTGGAAACCTACCAGTGATGGGAAATCATTTGAGGGCATAGATCGTGTCTCTGGTGAGAAAATGAGGACTGCCTCAAGAGTTGATCTTGCATTCGGTTCTAACTCTCAACTGAGAGCTCTAGCAGAGGTATACGCCAGCAACGATGCGCACGATAAATTCACCAACGACTTTGTTTCCGCATGGAATAAAGTGATGAATAACGATCTTGTCTGATGAACTAGCTTAGGCTTATTTTAAAAAAGGGCTCATTTGAGCCCTTTTTTTGGATCCACAAATAATAAGTAGTTTAGAAATGTGGAGGTTTTTCATAATCTATTGGTGGGAACTTAAATTTTTGATCTCTCAAGTCAATCTTTTCTCTTTTTTTAATGTATTTGGACATCACATCAGCTGCATCATCACTAGCGGATGGAAGCTCCTTTTTGTCATTATCCAGCTTATCTTTACTCATAATCTCTTTTTCTAAATATTGATACAGTTTACCTAATCTAAGGAATATTTTGATGAACCATAAATATTTAGTATGATTCATTGATGAAAATAGCAATCTACCCTGGCTCGTTTGATCCCATTACTTTTGGCCACATAGATATTACTGAGCGAGCGTGCGCTCTATTTGATAAAGTGATAGTCAGTGTTGCTGAGAGTAAGTCCAAAAACCCACTCTTTACTGTTGCTGAAAGAATTGACTTAGCTCAAGAAATTTTCAAAGATAATGCAAAGATTGAGGTCATAGGATATGCCAGTAAGCTAACAGTTGATCTCGCAAGAGAGAATAATGCTATCGCAATTATCAGAGGATTAAGAGCTGTTGCAGACTTTGAGTATGAATTTCAGCTTGCCACCATGAATCGCAGTCTTGCACCAGACATTGAGAGTATTTTCTTTACCCCCAAGGACACTCTGATATATGTTTCCTCTAGCTTAGTCAAAGAAATTGCTAAGCTTGGTGGAGACGTATCTCGCTTCGTTAGCCCGAATGTCAAAGATGAACTTGCAGAGAAGTATTTAACTTAACTCTGGCATTTACTGCAAAAGAAAGAAGCTCGCTGTGTTTGAACTATTCTTTGAATAATACCTGTTCCACATCTTGTGCATTCTTGACCCTCACGATCA
>Ga0115561_1003362_pt1 | contig 10257 bp, 8 predicted proteins | sample COGITO_mtgs_1105_4_FD_87201 | JGI IMG/M metagenome (GOLD analysis project Ga0115561, IMG submission 87201) | Pelagic marine microbial communities from North Sea - COGITO_mtgs_110512 | ecosystem: Environmental > Aquatic > Marine > Epipelagic | place: Germany:Helgoland, sampling site Kabeltonne...
AATCCCATCGGGGTGGTAGTCTGTCTGCACACATGTGTTATTCGGATGGTCTGCAATCTGCTGCTCTCCCCACTCTTCCATGGTGAGGTTGCCCCTGGGCAAGCCGGGGTCGGAGTGAGAATGTTCGATGGAAAAGAGAGGTGCTGTCCCGTCGGGTAAGTGGAGGAGATTAAGTGGCGTTCCCGTAAATTCATTGACGATGAGCTCGCCTCCGCACATACTTTGGTCTAGTGCGGCCCCGCCTTGCATGTAGGGTGCGAATGCGGCCAGCATACAGGCGGGTTTGTTGCGATACTGTTGGTAGAGTTTGGTGAGGCAGTTTTTACAGTTTTCATTGGTCCACATGAGGTCCGTATGTTTGCAGAACGAACACACTGATCCCGTGTACTGCAGCTCGCCTATCCAGTACAGTTCGGGAAACGCCGCGTTGGACCCAAGTGCCGTTGTTGTGAGACTACCCTGTTTTGCGACCCCAATTTCTTTGACGTCGGGCGCGTACTTTAGGGCGGCCTGCCATGCCTGTGTCATACCCAGTGGGTCTGTGCCATACTGTGAAATGTCTTCGCCGTCAAGTGCAATTGTGGTGATGAGCGTCGAGAGATTTTGGTCCTTTGCCATCTGATTGATGTCGCCAATGTATTGGAATGCCTGTTCATAATTGTTAGGACAACCGGCGTCAAATGCCTGGCAGCAGCCCGAGACCTGTATGCTATCCGTCGTCCAGACGGGATTGTTACCTGCCTTCCATGTTACATTGATACCACTCGGCCACGTGATGTTTGTGCCTTTGAGATACGTGACGCTCGTGTCCGCCGAGTAGTGTTCCACCGTGCCGTTGAGGTAGGTGGCCGATGCACTGCTCACATACGTCACGGTTGCATTTTCTGCCCAGGCGACGTTGATATCGGATATCGTTGTGGCATTGGCGTCGCACCAATATTGGATGGCACCACACGTTGCGTTCTGAAAGCACTGGTCGTCCCGGTGGCATTGGCGTATGGGTGTTTGGCACGTGACGTTTGCAGGTGCTGTGTGAGTGTAGTTCGGGTTGTTGTACTGCATCCCACTGGGTAGTGTCGTGTTGTAGGCCCACGGATAGCTGGGATTGACAACGACTAATAGCCCTGCTTCAATTCTGGCGTATTGGTTATCAATAGCTTTGTTCAAAGCGTCCATTCTGGCCAAGTATTGGTCGACTACAAAATCGGGTTGTGCGTAGGCAAACAGCGGTTTGCCGTATTTCGTGACGGTGGGGTCTTGCGCCTGGAGGTACACTCTGTCGAGTTGCTTTTGGTCCACAAAGGCAAGCATGTCTTCCACATATATTGCACTCTCCGACGTATTGGAGGCGACGGGGCCGACGATACCTTCGTGCCACAATGTCAACCAAAAGTCCCGCCCTGACCGAGCGGGTTTGCGCTGCACGACTTTATGTCGAGCATTAAAAATAGGACCACTGGTGGGCAAAGTGCCCTTTCCAGGGACCGGGTCCAATGCCGGAAGTGGCGTGTTTGACGAAACCGACGTATGAATGGGACAGGGTCCACATGTCTTGTCCTCAAAGGGGTAATTTCCAGCCACCATGGTGCATTTTCCGCTAACGCACGTAAACTTTCCGCACGTGACGATGTTGCTGCATCCGTGGCACGTGCCTTTCGGTTCGTCGCAATAGGCGCCCTGGGTCTCGTTGTAGTCCTGGCACCTGGTTTCGTTCTGGCAGTATGTCTCCCAATATGCTATGCCGGTGTCGGCGACAGACATGTTGGCGGCCGGTTGACTTCCGGGTGATTGCCCCCCTTCGGGTTCGGTACAATTGTAGTCCGTCAGCAAGTCTGGGCAGCTTGTACAGTCGCATGCGGCATCGGACCCGTGGCACGTGCCGTTATGTGGCCATGCCGCTGCGGGGTTGTTACAATATGTCGTACACGTGCAAGTGCCATCTACCGCGAGTGCGGGTACGGTCAGAAGTAGTGTAGCGAACGCAAACATTTATGTGTCATGTCGTCATTTATATAGTTCATACTGGTCAAAAAAAAAAAACGCGGTGAAAAAAAAGCGACTGTGGGGGTTGAACCCACGACCACGGTTTTTATTGTACCGCCGCTCTACCACTAAGCTAAGTCGCTCTACATAGCGAACGCTACATGTTGCATTTAAAACATTCAGTAGTAGCAAAAATAAGAATATGACGGGCATATGGTGATTAATCAATGTTCATGCATGTCATCGTACTAGAACGATGGCGTCTCCCGAAACAGCCGTGGCGTGGATGATGCATGATAGTATCATTCGGTGTAAAGATGCCAACAACCCCTTTGCCGAATTCAAGCGCGCGTGGTACGGGGCCGCGCGTTATCTGCTGCACAAGGCGGAAAGCATGACCACCCTCGAGCTGCTTGAGCAGCACGGCATCGACGGCCACGGCTGGTCCCTAACTGACCTCGGAATGTATGCCCTGGACGACAAAACGATGCTTTGCGTGATATTTCGCCTCATGCGAAAGCCGCACGAAGTCAATGCACAGCCCACGGTGATAGACGGCGACGACACATACAGAGGCGGAACGGCGCTTATGGAAGCCGTGCAGCGCGGAGACGTGAAGGCGGCGGAGTACATACTTTCCATCGAGCATCTGCAGGTCAATCAATGCTGCACCCGGACGCACGACGACGGGCCGGTGCGCCGCGGGCTCAACGCCCTGCATCTGGCGATTCTCGTCAACCGTGTCGACATTCTATCGATGCTTCTGCAACATCCCGACATCGACGTGAATCACGCGGCGACCTGGCACGGTCAGCAAGACGCGTCCGATACGCCGCTTCTTACGGCCGTGCGCACGCTCAACATGGAAGCCTTTCGCGTGCTTATGAAGCATCCCAACATCGACGTCAACATTCAGGCCATCACGGACGGCAACAGTGCCTTTATGCTACTGATGGCCAAGACCGCTTCGGCCGGTGCGGGCCCGGGCGACCTGTTTGTGAATGCCGACCTGTTTGAAATGTGTGAGGAGCTGTTTCCAAAAACCGACATGCGCTTGACGAATTTCGCAGGCGAGAGTGTGATGGCCCTCGCCTGCGAAAGTAGGCTCGCCACACAATATGCCGAGCCTATTACAAAGGTGCTGAGCCTCTTTGACGGTGTGGAGGGTCCTGCTATTTTTGAAAACAGGCCACAGTAATCCACCACCCTATACGTATTTTAGAGGTATTTATATTTACGTAAAACACAATATATATCATGTCAGTGATGTCCAATTCACGCGTCGCCCGCGACGCCGTGCAGCATCTCTTGTATCCCGACATCCTGCCTGACATTGTTTTTCACAGTGCGGTGGCTCTCTTGGCCCAGGAAACGGGCCAACCCACGTCCGTCTACGGCGACGCCGCGGGTCACTGGACGATGGACGTCGTGCGGCGCGTCCTGGGCGACCGAGGGTACCAGTGCAGTCTGGCGTGCTCCGACGGGCGATGGCGCCTCGACTCGCTCAAATATTTATGCCGCAATCCTGGACTCATAGGCTTCCTTGACGCGTCCAACATGCACGCCTGGACCGGGCCGCCCTGGAAAACGCAAAACGGCACACAGGCCGAGTCTCCGCCGACCGATGGCATGCTATGGGCCGTGCACAAGAAATGGATGCCGTTGGAACCGTTCTACGCGAGAGGCGTGCCTTTTCAGGTGAGCACGCGAGACGAACCGATGGTCAAACACGAAGCCGAGCCGACGTCGTGCTGGCATGCCGTGCGCATCGACTACAACGGGCGCGAAAAGGCCGTCTCTCGCCAGCTTTCCAAATGGAAGACACCGTCTCCGATTCTCATGTCCAACGACGACGAGATGGTGCTGTGCACGCCGTCGAAAAAGGGCTGGAAAACGCGGGCGCTTCTGAGTTTCGAGTGTTTGCCGCCGGATGCCGTGTCGCAGAAAATTACGGAGCGTTTGATTGATTCGTACGTGACGAGCATTGAATCGGGGCGTGTTCCGACCGTGCATGGCTGGTCCAGTATGGCGCATGCGATGTTCGGACTCATGCAGTACTTTCAGCTGCACGTGGACCCGGCGTCGTTTTCCGACCTAACGGCCGACGAACAAAAGGAATTGCGGCGCTACGAGAAAAACATGGCGCGCGCGCTCCAACACATAGGCGACGAATAATATTCCCACCAAGTGAACCGACCAAGGTAACATAAGACACTATGGAGTATCAAATTCGCTTCAGTTTGGCACAGCCGGTCCACGGCGCCATTCCCGAGGCATTTCTACAGAAATACGCGAGCCTCAAGCAGATGTGCGAAGGCGGCTCCTCGAAAAACGACTGGATAAGTCGCGCGTGGCTCCAAAAAATCGGCGTACCGTCACTCCCATTGCTGAACCGTTTGGAAGGCGGCATTGGCGGTGATAGCAACATCACGGACCGCCAAATTCGCTTCGAAGCTGCTGGCTCTAACTGGTATACACACGATGACATCGTGCTGAATGCCTGCCATGCGTCAGACCGTTCCTCGACGTGGTCTGTGGAAGACCTGCTGTCACTCGTGGTGCCCCTGCAAGACGTGTTGGAAGAGTATTTGGGAGACAACGCGCTCATGTCGCACGTGGCCGTATCGTATGTGAACCAGCAGGACCAGGCGCGCCTGGAAGCTTTTCGAGTCTCGATGTGGAAGCCGCTGCTCCTCGAGTTGGACTGGACCGAAGGTCCACCGACGGCAGAGCATCTGGACAATTTGACGTCGGCCGAGCTCAAAACAATGTACGAAGGCCACCCGTCTTACCACATATAATTATTTAATTTTTATTCCCTATAAATAGAATGTACTCGTTTTAAAACATGTCCTCTTCAACATGGCAATATAACGATGATGGTCACCAGTGGGTAGATGTGACCGCCAACGTAAGTGCTGCATTTGACGCGGAAGATGCGAGTCCGTCACCGTTGTCCAAAAACTATCCCGGTGGCTGGTCGGGCGTCTTGAACACGCGCATCATGGTGAAAGACGGGACCAACGTCCCGGTTCGACGTGCACCCACTGGCCCGCCGGTCTACTATATCGACGGCCGACGTTTGACACGCGCATCTTGTTTGGCTCTCGACGCACAGGGGACGGCTCGTGATGGCCCTTACATTTACGCGCGTGTCAATGCCTCCGCCACGGTCAATGGCAAAATTGCGACGCTCGCGGTAGAAGCCGAATCTTGGGCACAGATACGTCACGAGTGTCGCACGTCCTACGTCTGGACCATGACACCTTTCAAATATGACCTGGAAATGTCCGTGGCGCGAAAACTTGTGCCATTTTTCCCACGACGATTACAAAATCTCATGTCCCAGTTCGACCCCGGGGCGCACGCCGGGACCACATTCGCCGATTTTTTGTGGTACCGTGGCGCTTACGACATATTCGAAGCTTATCAGGCGAAATACTCAAGTGTGGCGGCGACCGCCGTCGATACGTCCACGAACGCGGCATTCGAAGCCGGACTCGCCAACGACGAAACGCCCGTGGACTTTTTAGTGTCGGGACAGAATTATTGCCTGCTGTTCAATCCAAACGCCCTGTGTTTCGTCGGTGCCACGCGTGCGCCACCGTGCGTCATCCGCGTCGAAAATTATGCACATATGATGCAATATTTGCTGGAGCGAGAAGAACAGCTGAAACGCCAGCGGCCGGGGCGCTTGCTGTCTGGACACCCACTGTTTGACCAGGCGCTCACCGCGGCAGAGCAGATGTTGATATCGTCCGGCCAACCCGAGCTGTACGTGCGCCAGAGACGTCGTAACAATTATTTTTGGCCTGAGGGTCTAACGTCAGACGAACAGTCGTCCCTTTTGGAGATGTGGTCGCTGTATTTGGCGCAAATCAGCGAGTGCCAAATACGGCGCGTACCTGTCGACAACACGTCACCGTTCGAGTATCGCCCCCGTGAAAGAAACCTGTGTGTTGAGTTGTCCAACGAACTCGAACTCGAGTCTGGCATGCTTGCGAACAGATTAAATTTTATACGCCATACGTGCACATGGTTGACGCCGGGGCGACCTACGGGCATGTGTATCGTGTGTTCCGAAGCGCGCGCGCAGGTTCAGGCCCAATGTGGTCATGCGCTATGCTTAAGATGTTGGTGCAACGTGAGTGCCTGTCCCATGTGCCGGGCGAAGCCAGCGACTTTGACATGGGCACCAGAGGACAACGGCTCTGCGAGTGGGGCATCAAAGAAAAAGCAAAAAACAAACGCGGGCGAACACCAACGTATTGAAGACGAGTTGCAAAAGGCCATGCGCGAAGGAAATGTAAAACGCATTCGGGAGCTTATGAAAGAGAGAAACGCGCTACAATACACACCAGAATTTAAACAATTTGTACTTTAAAAGAAGATGGGTATTTCTTTCTTCTGTTCTTCGATGGCGTCTTGCCAAGCCTCTTCGTCGCCGGTGGACCATTCCTCACCCTTTGAATGTTCTGCCTTTTCTACCGCGCTGTAGTCGTGTGTTCCAGACCGCGTTGTCTGGAAGACCAGCAGTGGTAATTCGATGAGCAGCGGAGCCCAGTCGAACTTGGCCGAAAAGACCAACACGCTACCCAACCAGAGACCACACGCGACCGTGCGCGTCCACGCGGCGAGAGGCACCTTTAAAATCAACGTGCCACAAGCGACGCCACACGCAACACCAAGCCCCATGCCCGACACGATTTGCACGATGGAATGGTACTGGAGGTTGTAGCGCACGAATGGTACATTGAAAAGCCACAATACCGAGAGCAGTGTTGTCCACAGTATGTTTTTCCACGGGCAGTTCGGCGGCAGGGCGAGCGTGTCGTAGACCCACGAATGAAAGGGGACTGCCACTGCCGTCTCGTCTTTGGGCTTGGTCGCCCGTGTGCTTAAAAACAAAACGACGCACGTGGTCCAGATACCGACGGCCCACATGGCGTGGCCGGACGGCTGACCGTAGGACAGCTTGTCGCGAATGCACAGGCGGTACGCTTCTGGGCGTGGCTGCTGCCATGCGTTTTTCGCGAGGACGTTGACGGCGGCTGTCAACCAAAAAAACACACCGTCGGCAGTGACGCCCTGAATGCGATGTTTCGTCCCATGACGCAATATTTCGTAGATTGGCGCCAGATATAGCACAATAAACGGCACCAATGATGTGAGGGCGCTCGACAGTGCCGAGGGCACGTTGTTGGAGCGAATGGCACCCGTGGAACTTTCAAACAAATTGAGTGGTAGGTCAATGGTGTCGGCACATTGTCCCTCGCGCTGGTTAGTGGCGAGTACGTACAGGTTGATGGCGCACTGGGCCAATATCCAGAGACCTACGAGGCCGTAACCTATCGATGCGTACAGCGACATAATGATGATTGGCACGTGCCTACTTATAGTCGACTTTCGTATTGACACTATAAAGAGATGCTTTGGTTGTCACATGCATGCCGGGTAGTCCGTCAAAGAAACGCTCAAAATTCGTGGTTCCCAAAGCGGTATGCCAGTTCAACATAGGCGAATACCGACAACTGTTGTTGCGCGTTTGTTTGGACCTGCAGCCTGTCGCCGGCGAATTGAATAAACTCGACCGTCTAAAGAATCGCAATCTTACGACGGCACTGAAGACGCCCATTCACGAGGGTAAGACGCCGTTGGCGTTGGCCGTGTCGAGAGGCCATGTCGAACTTGCCAAAAAGTTGCTTTTTTTGTCACGGGAGCCCTTGACGATTTCGCCGTATCCGCTGTTCGTCGCCATTCTCCGAGGCCGTGAAGATATGGTACATCTTTTGCTCGACCGTGGCGTCACGAGTTTGCGCAACATGCAGTGGATTTCAAGTCAATTGCGCCTCGTGGACACGCGCGGCTACAACGCACTGGCCCTTGCGGTGTCGAAACGAAACTATACCATGTGTGGTGTAATATTGCGTCAGTATCCCGCGTGCGCACTACACATTGAGACACAACCGGTGCAAAACGCATGCCTGACAGTGGCCATGCGCACGGCCGACTCAGAATGCATCGCGTACGTACTTGATAAAATGGGCATGCACATACCGGTCATAGAACGCGCAGACGAAACGTTTTTATCGTTTGCGGCGGCCATGTCGACCGCATCTACTATTCGAATGACACTCGGCCATTTCCAAAACTTTAGCGCGGTGCAGATTCAGCGCGCCTTGATACGCGCCATAAACAGCCAACGCGAAGATTCCTTTCTGGCACTGATGCGCGAAACTGCTGCAAACATCGACATGCGCCGTTTTTGGAGCCGGTGGGCGTTTTTTACACCGGACCAGTACCGTAGCTGGAGGTCCAGTCCGATGACACCGCACGTGACGTTTTTGATGCAAGTGTTTCGACGACCCATTATTTGCAAAGCCATAGAACGTGACATGGGCCACGTCGTCCGTCGTCTTCTACAACACGCCGACCAGAGACTGAGTCGCCCATGGGTCGATGTGGCTTATTCGCCCTACGTCAATACATTGCCTTATAATAGAGCACGCCAGCTCCTGGACCAGACGCTGCTCATGCGCGGCCTTTTCAGTGACATTACGCGACCCGTATACGCCGTGTTTGTCCGCATTCGACAGAGATGGAACGTCATTGAACAAAAAATGCAGCGTATTGAGACGGAACGGCGACAGGGAGCCACACCGCGGTATTGTGACATTTATTCGACGTGGTTTCGAGCACATGCCCGCCTCGGAGTAGGGAACTCACCGTTGTTCAAGCGTGCGTTTCTGTTGTGGCTTTGGAAGCAATATTGTCAGGGTCTCGGCATAAAAATAGTGGCCCCGGCCTGGGACGTCGATGTGGCCGCGACGTTTATGCACATTTGTATGAACAAGGGAGGGACGCGCGACGGTATTGATTCGCTTAGCCTAGGTGAAAAAACAACTCTTATTTTTTAGTTTTTTATTCTAACAATTTTTTCTTTGCACATGTAAATTCATCCGACGACAAGTCCCCATCGTCATGCATGATTTTCAGCTGGGCCAGCAGTCCCACAATGTCGGACGTTTTCGAAAGCTTGCGCTTGGGCCGCGGCGAATGCGCCATTTTCTTGCGAAAACGCTCTATGCAACGCCGCCGCGCCCCTGCGTTGGCCCACGCCAACTGTATCGTCGCAATCGAACCACTGCTATCGGGGGCGCCCGTGACACAAAAGATATGGTCGCGCGCATGGCACTCCACGCACGCAATGAACTCCGCCGCCACCTTGTACACCTTTTGAAACACGCCGCGCTGAACATACCCCTGGCGGCGCGCGTACGGCTCCATGTCCATGCGAAATTGTCCGGGCAATCTCCGATTCAGCTGCTCCACGCCCTCCGATTTCGACAAAATCAAACTATCGTCCACAACGCCGTCAATTTGGTAACGCTTCGGTGCCAAAAACGTCATTTCGTGTACCAATAGACGCCCAGCCGATGAAGAATAGCACGCGTGCAAAGCGGGGGCGCCGCCGTCCGCCATCGTGACATACAGCAGAGTTGGTTCGCGTCGGCCTAAATCTAAAAATGTCTTGATGACATCAAGCATTGCGTCTTTGTCGATTGTAAAGTCAATTTGCTCAATGTTGGCCGCCGCTGTGCTTCCACACTGCAGCCGGTGCTGCGCGGAAGCGAGCGCGGTGCACTGGCCCATGTCGAAAAAATCAGGATGTTTGGCAAGCCAACGTTGAAACGCTTGCCGGTGTGCCGCATTGGACGCTTTGGGACTCGGGCATGAGCGTACCATCGAGGCCATCGTTTGCGTCCACGCCAGCTCCTTTTATATACCACTGGAAAGGACCACCGCCATGTTCTCAAAGCTGGTGTGTGGATTACGCTGCGCGTTCGTCAGAGTCCAATGGTCCGTGCGGACATTCCAAGTGAGCCAGCGCTTTGACTGCATGCACTGAGCCACCAAATACCAATCTTCGTTCGGAAGGCGGAATATTTGTTCGGGCGCAAACCAGTGCCAATGTCCGTGAGCGCGGTCACACAATGGTTTCCAGTTGGCATACAGAAGCAAATCCAGCGGCAATGTTTCCTCGTCGCGCAGCAGAACCATATCCGGCGTGTACCACGACGAAGGGTTGAGGTCTTCTTTCTCCGCTGTAAAGTAGTCTTCAAAGGTGCGCACCATGTGTTGTGCCAAAGGGAGCGGTGGGACTGGCATTGTATGTCACTATTGCCCAGGGGTCGTTTCGCCCGAAACTTATGCGTCGCTTTTCACACGAAATCCGGCATCACCACTGTTTTGCGCTTTCGCCACCGGCAATAG
>Ga0115561_1003367_pt1 | contig 10252 bp, 10 predicted proteins | sample COGITO_mtgs_1105_4_FD_87201 | JGI IMG/M metagenome (GOLD analysis project Ga0115561, IMG submission 87201) | Pelagic marine microbial communities from North Sea - COGITO_mtgs_110512 | ecosystem: Environmental > Aquatic > Marine > Epipelagic | place: Germany:Helgoland, sampling site Kabeltonne...
CCTTTAGCATCCCGTTCGATAAAGGATTGGTTATATAGGTGGGAAAAAGTTTCGACCTCACTAAGATCTAAGGCCATACTGTTGGCTAACATGCTGTGCTTGGTCGTGTCATACAAACAAATGGGATGTTGATCACTGATAGAGTCTAACCATTCACGTGGCGTCTCGCCAAGCTCTTGGATGGCCGCTATGTGTCCCGTATTCCATGGCCCCCCACTAATCCAGATAGTTGCGCCAGTACTTTCTACTTTGGCTTTAACACCTGCTAAAAGCTGCTCTAAGGTGGCCTCGTAGCCTACGAAACACTCGTACGCTTCTTGCCGTGCGCCCCATAATCCATGTACATGGCAATCAATTAATCCTGGCATCAGGAACTTGCCCTGCAGGTCTATCACCTCCGTGGAGGAGCCTGTTAGCTGGCTAACTTCTTCCTTATTTAGCGACAGTATCTTACCGTTACGAACCGCCATAGATTCAGCCCACGGCGCGTCAGGGTTTTGGGTATTAATGCGGCCATTAAGGTAAATTTGTTCTGCAAATTTGGGCATCCCGTAGCTCCATGTAGATTGTCATTGAACATTCTTGTTCCAATTTCATATATTTAATAAGTAATTATTGACACAAGTCATGGTTTATTGCAATACTTATTTGCACCATTGGTGTTAATAATGAACCGATGGAGTAAAAATAAAATTATTGGAGAGTTATATGAATAAACTTTTATCAATTGCTTTGGCACTTAGTGTGTCTAGCGCAACACTACTAGCCTCATCTGTAGCCCTTGCAGAATATCCTGAAAAACCTGTTACTTTTGTAGTTCCTTTTCCACCAGGTGACTTGGAAGACATTCTAACAAGAATGATTGCTGATCAATTTCAAAAGGATAACGGCGTTGCAGCAGCAGTAGTAAATAAGCCTGGAGGCGGTGGAGGACCTTTCCCAGGCGCTATTGAAGTCGCTAAAGCGCCAGCAGATGGCTATACCGTAGGCTCATTTGTCATTGCCGTTCCAACAGTTGGGCCAACCATAGGTATTCCCGAATTATCACCTAACCCTTTTGAGCCTCTTGGTAACTTCCTCACTTACCCATTCGTTATCGTTGCTGGGGCAAATGCACCTTACAATGATATTGATGGTTTAGCAGAGTATGCTAAGAAAAACGATGTTGCGCTTGGTCACTTTGGTGGGCCATTAGTTCCAACTCAAGTAACATTTGCACTAGCTAAGAAAAAAGGCTTTGAGTTTGCATCTGAAGCACCTTTTGATGCGCTTGATTGTAATACGTTAGCATCTGGTGATGTGGATGTTATGAATACTACTTTGCAATTGATACTTCCTTGTCTTGATCAGGTAAAAGTCTTAGCTTCGATAGGTTCTGAGCGTATATCCTTAATACCCGATGTTCCGACTGTCTCTGAACTAGTTCCAGAGCTTAATTTAGTGCTGTGGAATGGTTTATTTGTTCACAAGGATACTCCGCAAGATGCGCGTAAGAAAATAATCGCTTCAGCTAAAAAAGTTATCGAATCTGATGCTGCTAAGAAGTTAGCAAAAGAAACTGGAGCATTGGTTTATTGGCAAGATGTGGAAGCTGCTGCTAAGCAAATCGACTCCGATATAGCAGCACTAGAAGTACTAGGTAAAATTTTAGAAAAGTAGTACTGAATCAAGGCCCTTGAATACATATGATATTGAGGGGTCTTATTTCTTTAAGTTCCGTTTATGTCAAACGCTGTGAGTAACTGGTATGTTTAAATTGAAGCCCATGAAGACACTGTTCAAACGTGATCGCCGAACTGGAGATTTTGTGTTTGCAGTAATTTTCCTTATTTTTTCAATTTTATTACTGTCCCAACTAGATGAACAAGTCCATTGGAGTAACCAGGGTAAGTTTATTGCTCAGCCAGGGTTTTGGCCTGCTGTCAGCTTGACTGGTATGACAATCTTTGCTTTTTTTCATCTTATTGGTTCGGCACTCTCACAGCGGATTTATGGTCGATTAAAAGAAATCGGTTTATGGGTGCGCTCTTTGGAATATGCTGCTTGGTTTCTTTTGTATGTTTGGCTGGTTCCACAAGTGGGCTACTTACCAATGACGCTTATATTCATGCCTTTATTGGTATTCCGATTAGGTTATCGAGAGTTAAAAATGTTTCTGCTTGCGTCATTCATCGGTTTTCTTATTGTATTGGTATTCAAAACCTTCCTGAAGGTGAAAATTCCAGGTGGTGAACTCTATGAGTACTTACCAGGCTCTATTCGTAGCTTCATGATACTAAACTTCTAGGGGTATAATATGGACGTATTATTAAGTGCTTTCGATATTTTATTTCGCTGGGACGTTTTATTTGCACTTTTGATTGGATCGGTAGGAGGCGTATTTATAGGAGCAATTCCTGGTGTTGGCGCTGCCGTTGCCATCGCTATTTTATTACCCGCCACCTTTTCGCTAGAGCCTATTGTCGGCCTGACTTTATTGCTCGGAATTTATGGTTCATCCATGTATGGAGGATCGATTCCAGCGATCTTGATTAACACCCCCGGTACCGCGGTTAATGCGCTGACCACATACGACGGCTACCCGATGACTCAACGGGGCGAAGGACGTCGGGCACTCAGTCTTGCTTACTCGGCTTCATTTTTTGGTGGTATATTATCGGTCATTTGCTTAATACTTTTTGCTCCCGTTTTGGCAAAAGTCGCTCCTTTATTTGGTAGTCGTGAAATCTTCATGGCCGCTTTGCTCGGTATTATTTTAGTTGTCTTTGCCCATCGTGGCCAGATCTTAGCCACTGGTATGCTCGCGTGTTTTGGTATATTCATTAATAGTATCGGCTTAGAACCCATTCGCTATACCAAACGTTACACCTTTGACCAATCTTGGTTAGCTTCAGGTGTTGATTTGATCGTTGTAGTTTTGGGTCTATTCGCTCTTTCACAAGCATTTTTGTTATTAGTTGAAAACAATTACTCCCCAAAAGCAACTCCCTTAAAAGGTGGTCTATTTCAAGGCTTAAAAGAGCTTTGGATTTACAAAAGAGTAGCCAGTGTTTCAGCAAGTTTTGGTATCCTAATGGGAATGATTCCTGGAGTGGGTGAGTTTACCGCTCAGTTTATGTCCTACACCTATGCACAAAAAAACTCAGAAAAACCGGAGTTATTTGGTAAGGGTTCTCCTGAAGGTTTAGTCGCCTCAGAAGCGGCTAATAATGCTGTCCCTGCAGCTGCAATGATTCCGTTACTAGCACTGGGTATTCCTGGTGAGGCACTCACTGCGATGATGCTTTCAGTGTTTTACGTCCACAATGTGATTCCGGGGCCCCAGCTGTTCCAAAACGAGATGGACTTTGTAATGGCCCTTTATATCTCCTTATTACTGTTGAATGGAATAGTTTTGATCTTCCTCATGTTCTCGACTAATTTTATTCTTAAAATTATTCAAATTCCAACGCGCTTTTTAGGGGTGGTAATACTGACGCTAAGCTTTGTCGGTGTGTACTCTTTGCGTAACTCAATCACTGATTGTGCAGTTGCAGCAGGATTCGGTGTCTTTGGTTTGATTCTGAAACGCCTTAATCTACCGATTGTTGCTATTATTTTAGGGATGGTTTTAGGTGGAATCATGGAGGTCAAATTGCGCTCCTCGATGGCTAGAGTTACAACACCATTAGACTTTATCGACCGGCCCATTTCTGCTGCTATTTTTGCAATTATTGTGTTGGTCATCGTATTGCATATTAGGACAGCGGTTAAAGAATATTGTGAACACAAGTAAACCCAAAAGAAGAAACCGTCATGACAATAGATAATTTGTTGGTGGAAACGCTGTTGAAATGACGTCACCTATGTCTAGGATCAACCGTTCTTACATTTTATTACGAACCAGTATATTGAGATAAAGGTGAATTTCATGTCAGATAAAACGATTTTAATTGTCGGTACCTACGACACAAAAAACGACGAATTAGAATATATGGCATCGCGCATTAAAGCCATGAGTGGCAAAGTGATTACCATGGATGTGAGTGTGTTAGGTGATCCTGATAAGCCAACCGACATATCCAAACATCAAGTTGCAGAAGCTGCCAATAGCTCTATTCAAAAAGCGATTGATTTCAACAGTGAAAACAAAGCGATGCAGATGATGGCAGTAGGTGCTTCGACATTAGTTATTGAGCTACAACGGCAAGGACGTTTTGACGGTGTCGTGATTTTGGGCGGTACCATGGCGACAGACTTGGCGCTCGATGTCTGCCAAGCCTTACCGTTAGGTGTGCCAAAATACGTGGTTTCCACCGTATCATTTTCTCCGCTAATAGAGCCTGGTCGCTTAGCCGCTGATATTCAAATGATCCTTTGGGCGGGTGGTTTGTATGGCTTAAATAGCATCTGTAAGTCCTCACTCAGTCAAGCTGCTGGGGCAGTGTTAGGTGCAACAAGAGCTGTAGAACCTTCCAAGAATGATCGTCCCGTAGTTGGTATGACATCACTTGGAAGCTCTTGCTTAAGTTATATGAAATTATTGAAGCCAGCCCTTGAAGAGCGGGGCTATGAAGTCGCTATTTTTCATTCAATGGGCATGGGTGGCATGGCTTATGAAAACATTGCTACGAAAGGCGAGTTTGTTTGTGTGATGGATTTCTCAATGCAGGAACTGAGTAATTTAGTTTTTGGTTCTGTAGTGCATTCTGGTCCTGATCGTTTGTTAAGTGCAGGACGAACTGGCATCCCTCAATTGGTTGCACCGGGTGCGATTGATTTGATTGATTTTGCAGGTTGGCAGGAAATTCCTGAACAATTCCAGGATCGGCCATTTCATACACACAATCGTTTGATAAAATCATCAGTGTTAAATACTGAAGAGCGTCGCCAGACTGCTCAAGAAATGGCGAAGCGTTTAACAGCTGCCACTGCGCCTGTTCATGTGTTATTGCCGACTCAAGGTATTGAAGAATGGGATAAAGAAGGGGGGGACGCTCACGACCCAGAGGGTTTAGTCGCATTTTGCGATGAAATGAGAAAAGTCATAGTTTCTCCAGTTGAAATGACAGAATTGGACGCACACATTAATGATCAGGCTTTCGCCGATACAGCCCTTAAAATTTTTGACCAATGGGTTGCTGATGGCACGATTAAAAAACAATAGCTGACGATAATACCAAAAAATGGGTGCCTATTGCTTGTGTCTGTTTATAGAAAATCTGAATTATCCAAAGATAAATGAAGTACAAGAGCTCAAGGAATAACTATGTTGGATCAACAAAAAATAAATGAATTACGGCAACAAAAAATAGCACCACAAAAACTATTTATAAACGGTGGATGGCAGGCAGCGATTAGTGGTCAAACAATCGATATTATTAGTCCCATCAATGGTCAAGTTATTACCACCACCGCCGACGCGGGAGCAGAAGATGTAGACCGTGCAGTGGTCGCTGCACGCGCTGCTTTTGAGAAAGGTAGTTGGGCCAATATGGCTCCTGCTGAACGTAAAAAAATAATGCTGAAAGCCGCTGATCTTATTGAAAAAAATGCACTTGAGCTTGCTGTTTTGGGGGTACGTGATAACGGTACAGAAATTGGCATGGCGTTTAAAGCTGAGCCAGGTTCAGCAGCTGCAACAATACGTTTTTATGCGGAGACTATTGATAAAGTCTATGGAGAAATTGCGCCAACAGCCGGGGATGTTTTAGGAATGATTCATCGCGAGCCTGTTGGTGTTGTAGGTGCTATTATTCCTTGGAATTTTCCGCTAATGATTGCTGCATGGAAACTTGCTCCCGCACTAGCGACAGGGAATTCGGTAGTAATGAAACCTTCTGAAACAGCCTCTTTAACATTGTTAAGACTTGCAAAGCTCTTTTCTGAAGCTGGCCTACCTGATGGTGTGTTGAATGTGGTTACAGGTCAGGGTGCTGTATCTGGTGAAGCTCTGGGTCTACACAATGACGTCGATGTATTGGTGTTTACAGGTTCTGGTTTTGTTGGTCGTAAGTTACTTGAATACTCTGCTCGTTCAAATCTTAAACGTGTCTATCTCGAATTAGGCGGTAAGTCACCTAACATTATATTTGCTGATGCGCCTGATCTAGCTCAGGCAGCTAAGGTTTCTGCGTTGGGAATTTTCCGCAACTCTGGACAGGTATGTGTGGCGGGCTCCCGCTTATTAGTGCAACGTGAAATTTATGATGAATTTGTGGAAAAACTAGCCAAGATTACCGAAACTTTACGAGTAGGTGATCCGCTTGATTTAAACAGCAATATCGGTGCAATAAATAGTGAAATACAACTAGAAAAGAATTTAGCTTTCGCTAAACAAGCCATTAATGATGGTGCAAATTTGGTTACTGGCGGTGAACGTATTCTCACTAAAAGTGGTGGTTATTATATGGCACCTACGTTGTTCAGCAATGTGACTCCTGATATGAAAATTCACAGTGAAGAGGTATTTGGTCCTATTTTGGGTGTAGTAAGTTTTGATACCGAAGAAGAAGCAATTAAATTGGCAAATTCTACCGACTATGGTTTAGCTTCTGGTGTTTGGACAGGAAATTTATCGCGTGCTCACAAAATGGTTCGAGCCATTAATGCAGGTGTGGTTCATGTGAATACCTATGGTGGCGCAGACAATACAGTACCTCTTGGCGGTGTTAAGCAATCCGGCAACGGTGTTGATAAGTCATTACATGCATTAGATAAATACATCAACCTTAAGACTGCTTGGGTTCAACTATAAATAATCAAAAACCCCTAAAAGTAAGGTAGTGTCATTTTAGTACGCACATGTTCATATGTTTTAAATAGTGTACTAATTGATGTAATGAATATCCGTTTATAGAATAGGATGGCTTGATATGACTAACTTTGTGTTTATTGTTGCTGATGACCTTGGATATGCAGATCTAGGATGTTACGGGGGAAGGGAACCTATTTCCCCTGTTTTAGATAAGCTCGCGGCCAATGGCATCAAATATATCAATGGCTATTCCAACGCTCCGGTATGTTCACCTACTCGATTTGCTCTAATGACAGGTCGCTATCAATATTGGGTAAGAGGGGCTAGTGAGGAGCCGATGGCAGATAACGCAATAGGCAATCCTGAGCTCGGCTTGTTTCCAGAGCTACCAACCTTACCCTCACTGCTTAAAGATAAAGGTTACCATACGGCATTAATTGGAAAATGGCATCTGGGCTATCGTCCACATTTTGGACCGGAAAAAAGTGGATACATGCATCACTTTGGCCCCATGTCTGGTGCAGTTGGGTACTATTCGCATACTGGAACCAATAAAGAACATGATCTTGAGTTAGATGGTCAACCACATGAAGAAGAGGGTTATCTTACTGATTTGTTTTCTAAACGTGCCGTTGACTATATAAATCAGCGAGCTAAAGTGGGCGGGCCCTTTATGCTCAGCCTGCATTACACGGCTCCACATTGGCCATGGGAGACACGTGCCCAAGGAAAAATTGACCCTGATATAAGTGACAGTATTTATCATCTAGACGGAGGTAATGTTGAAACTTACCAAACAATGGTTAAAGAGATGGATGAAGGTATTGGCTGGTTAGTTGATGCTCTAGAAAAAAATGATCAGCTCGAAGATACGTTAATAATTTTCACAAGTGATAACGGTGGTGAAAGATTCTCAGATAATTGGCCTTGTGTTGGCGGAAAGATGGACCTCACAGAAGGTGGTATCCGCGTACCTTATATTGTTCATTGGCCAAAAGGCATTACTCAAACAGGTGTGACGAGCGAACAGCATTCAATGACTATGGACTGGACTGCGACGATACTGGATATAGCAGACGCAACATTACCAGAGGATCATAAGCTAGATGGAGTGTCAATGAAGCCTACCTTCACTGATTCTTTAACAACTTTTGAACGGCCTATGTACTGGCGAATGAAACATCGAGATCAACGCGCTTTTCGTCTTGGAGATTGGAAATACCTAAAGGTAGATGAGAATGAGTATCTATTTAACGTAAAAAATGATGCACGGGAAAGGGCTAATCAAGCAAAGCTAGAGCCAGAACGTCTAATTGTTATGCGTGATTTGTATATAGAGTGGTCAAATCAGGTGCCCGCAGTTCCAGAAGACGCGCTGGTGAGCTTGGTTTATACATTAGAAGATATGCCGCAGCGCTAACGCTAACTTTTAATATTGCTTGAGACGCTTAGTTCCAAGATGGTTTCCTCAACTTTTGAGTGATTACAATTTCACCTCTCAATTATTTTGACTAATAAAAATAATGAAAATAGCCAAAAAGTAGGGGGATGTCTATAAAGCTTCTAATTTCATAATTAAGGTATATCTACATGATATGCCTTAATCCACTTTCTTAACTAACCATTAGATTCAAGGATTAAGTGTCTAGTGTTACCGCCCATGCACAAATATTTGATTTCTAGACAGTCTTCAATGCCGTATTTTGAACCTTCGCAGCCCATTCCAGATTCTTTAACTCCTCCAAAAGAAGCCATCTCGTTAGAAATAATACCTTCGTTAACTCCTACCATTTCGTACTCTAAAGCGTCAGAAACTCGCCATACTCTGCCAGTGTCACGAGTACAAATGTATGAAGCTAAGCCAACATCTATGTCATTAGCTATAGCATCTTTTTCTGTTTCAAACTTAAATTAGAGGAGTTACTGGGCCAAAGATCTCATCTTTTGCCACATTCATAACAGAAACAACATCTATAATATAGCGACTTATTTTTAACAAGTTATTATTAAGGTCTGAAGTCATGATTCTTGGTTGGTCTTTGTTTGGTTGGTTGTATCGTCTAAACAGTCCACTAAGTCATCCAGGAGCTCGTACAGCAGTTCTAACTTTCCGTAGCCGAATTGTTCAGTAATGTAGTCATACCTTTCCATGGATTTAGGTGCTACTTTTTCGCGTAAAATATAGCCTTCTTTGGTTAAGTGAATGACAGACTTTCTTTGATCATTAGTGTCTTTGCGTCTTTCAATAAGACCTCTTGACTCTAAATATCGAGCAATGCGACTCATGCTCGGCTTTAAAAGAAAACATTGTTTAGATAATTCAGAAATTTCTAGACCATCTTGTTGCTCAAGTGCACGGATAACCCGCCATTGCTGAGGTGTTAGATCGTATTCCTTCAGCGTTGGGATGAAAGTTTTCATTACAGATTCTCGAGCTCGAAGCAGTGACATTGGCAACGAACGATCAAAACCTCTTAATATCTTGTCATCTTTATTATTCTTAGATTGGCTCATCAATTACCCCATTGATTAGTTTACCAATACCGTCAACTTCAACCTCAATAATATCACCAGGTACAAGATATTTTGGAGGGTCAAATCTTGCTCCAGCTCCATTTGGAGTACCTGTTGCAATCACATCTCCAGGCTGAAGATAGAAAAATTGTGAACAATAACTAATGATGTGCTTGAGAGGAAACATCATATTGGCAGTAGTATCATCTTGACGTATTTCGTTATTCACTTTGGTAGTAATATGCATGTTTTCGTATTTTTCTGGGGTAAACTCATCACTACTGACCATCCATGGCCCAATTGATCCGGAGTTAACGAAGTTTTTACCTTGAGTAACGTTAAATTTAGCATGACGTACCCAGTCTCGCAAAGTGCCTTCGTTCATAATCGTTAGGCCTGCAATATGGTCGTACGCATTTTCTTCAGAAATACGTCTACCAGGTTTACCGATAATAATAACAATCTCACCTTCATAGTCTAGCTGGTGTGATTCAGGCGGGCGCCAAAGTGGTTCCTCATGAGTGGTAAATGAATCTGGTGTTCTCATAAATAGACTAGGGAATTTTGGTGCTTCAGAGCCATCTTTATATTCAGCATTTCTATTGGCGTAATTCACGCCAATACAAGCAATTTTTCCTGGGTTTGTAATCGGAGCAAGTAGCTTAATATCATTTAGCTGGTGGTCAGCTTCAGCATTGGCCGCAAGATCTTGTGCTTCTTTTAAACGATCTTCGCGGATAGCCAAATGTAAGTCACCTCCCATTTTTGATCCTAGATCAATGACGCCTTGCTCATTGATAGCACCCCAAGAAACAGTGTTTTGGTATTCGTAGGTTATAAATCGCATTTTTTATTCCTTGTCCAGTATGTGCAATTGACTAAAGTGTTTCGTTATTATACATATAATTCGATTAACGCGTTAATTTGTTTTGGGCTTTAAATGCCTTAATTATGATATAATGTTCCATTTAATACTTATTAATGTTAACTTGTTAACCTTTA
>Ga0115561_1003378_pt1 | contig 10229 bp, 8 predicted proteins | sample COGITO_mtgs_1105_4_FD_87201 | JGI IMG/M metagenome (GOLD analysis project Ga0115561, IMG submission 87201) | Pelagic marine microbial communities from North Sea - COGITO_mtgs_110512 | ecosystem: Environmental > Aquatic > Marine > Epipelagic | place: Germany:Helgoland, sampling site Kabeltonne...
AAGGTTAGGGTCGTCTTTAATCTTCTCATAATCTTTTTGATTAATGGTGAAAAGTAATTCATAATCTTCTCCTCCGTTAAGTGCTGAAACGGTAGGGTTTATATTGAAATCCATAGAAGTTTGATAAGTCTGTGGGTCTATGGGTATTTTTTCTTCGTAAAGCTGACATCCAACATTACTAGATTTGCAAATATGAAAAACTTCAGATGCTAATCCGTCGGATATATCTATCATACTGGTTGGAATTACATCACATTTTTTTAAAAATTCAATTACATCTCTCCTTGCCTCTGGCTTAAGTTGTCTTTCTAGAATATAATTAAAGTTATCTAGTTCAGGTTGCATATTTGGGTTGCTTTTCCAAACCTCTTTTTCTCTTTGCAGTACGTTAAGTCCCATATAGGCTCCTCCCAAATCTCCTGTGGTAATTAATAAATCATTTTCTTTAGCACCAGACCTTTTGACAATTTCATTTTTCATTGCTTCTCCAATTGCTGTTATTGAAATGGTTAAGCCGTTAATACATGATGTAATATCTCCACCAATTACATCAATTTTGTATTTTTCACAAGCCAGTAAAATTCCGTCGTAAAACTCTTCAATTGCTTCAAGAGTGTATTTGCTAGAAATAGCCAAACCAACTGTAATTTGTTTTGGAATACCATTCATGGCATAGATGTCACTTATGTTTACAATTACAGATTTGTATCCTAAATGTTTTAAAGGGGTGAAGGCCATATCAAAATGTATTCCTTCCACAAGCATATCGGAACTTACTAAAATTTCTTTACTAGAGTTTATTATTGCAGCATCATCTCCTGGACCAAGAAGAGTATTATCATTAAATAATTTAATTTTTTTTGTCAGTCTTTCTATAAGCCCAAATTCACCTAAATCTTTTAGATCAATATTTTTCTCTTCTTCATTCATGAATGCAAATTTAGTTCAATAGTTATAATTTCACCTTGTTATTTGCAATAACAATCAATTCTTGTATTAAATACTATTCAACAATTCTTTTATCATCTGTTATTTTGAGGTATATTTGCAATAATTACAACTATTTCAAATAGCTAGATGATCAAAGTAACAGAAAATGCGAAGTCCAAAGCTTTACAGCTTATGAAAGATGACGGTAATGAAGGTTATTTTATTCGAGTTGGTGTAAAGGGAGGAGGATGTTCAGGTTTGATGTATGAACTCAAATTCGATAATACTCTAACCGACAGCGATAAATCTTTTATGGACAACGGAATAAAAGTTGTTGTAGATAAAAAAAGTTTTCTTTATCTAATAGGAACAACGTTAGATTTTTCAGGTGGGTTAAATGGAAAAGGATTTGTTTTTAGCAATCCTAATGCGGATAGAACATGTGGGTGTGGAGAAAGTTTTTCATTATAAAAAGGATAAATGTCATATACTGAAAAAGAATTAAAAGAAGAGTTAGACAACAAATCCTACGAATTTGGTTTTGTTACTGATATCGAAAGTGAAAAAGCTCCAGTAGGCCTTAATGAAGATATAATTAAATTAATTTCTTCAAAAAAAAATGAACCCCAATGGATGCTTGCTTATAGACTAGAAGCTTTTCGTGTTTGGCAAAAAATGTCAGAACCAAATTGGGCCCATGTCAAATATAAAAAGCCAGATTTTCAAAATATTTCTTACTACGCAGCCCCAAAAAAGAAAAAAGAACTTAAAAGTCTAGATGAGGTTGATCCTGAACTTTTAAGGACCATGGAAAAACTAGGAATATCTATTGAAGAACAAAAAAAATTAAGTGGAGTTGCTGTAGATTTTGTCATGGATTCGGTTTCGGTAGCTACATCTTTTAAAGAAAAACTAAGTGAATTAGGAATAATTTTCTGCTCTTTCTCAGAAGCTGTAAATAACCATCCAGATTTAGTTAAAAAATATATGGGAACTGTTGTTCCTCACACCGATAATTACTATTCTGCCCTAAACAGCGCAGTTTTTTCAGATGGTTCTTTTTGTTATATTCCCAAAGGTGTCAGATGCCCTATGGAGCTATCTACATATTTCAGAATTAATGAATCTGGAACAGGACAGTTTGAAAGAACACTTTTAATCGCAGACGAATCTAGTTACGTAAGTTATTTAGAGGGCTGTACGGCTCCACAAAGAGACGAAAATCAATTACATGCTGCAGTTGTGGAACTAATTGCTCTTGACAAAGCAGAAATAAAATACTCTACAGTTCAAAATTGGTATCCTGGAGATGCTAAAGGCAAAGGTGGTGTTTACAATTTTGTTACCAAAAGAGGAATTTGCGGTTATAGATCTAAAATTTCTTGGACACAGGTAGAAACTGGATCAGCAGTAACTTGGAAATACCCTTCATGTATTCTTAAAGGAGATCATTCTATTGGCGAATTTTATTCTGTTGCAGTTACCAACAATTTTCAACAAGCCGATACAGGAACTAAAATGATTCATATTGGGGAAAATACCAAGTCCACCATTATCTCTAAAGGTATTTCTGCTGGGAAAAGTCAAAATAGTTACCGTGGTTTGGTAAAGATAGGTAAAGGTGCAAAAAATTCAAGAAACTTTTCTCAGTGTGATTCACTCCTAATGACTGACCAATGTGGAGCGCATACTTTTCCATACATTGAATGCGAGAATCCAACCGCTACCGTTGAGCATGAAGCAACCACTTCTAAAATCGGAGAAGATCAATTATTTTATTGTATGCAAAGAGGGATAAGTGAAGAAAAGGCAATTAGTTTGATAGTAAACGGATATGCAAAAGAAGTTTTAAATAAGTTGCCAATGGAGTTTGCAGTAGAAGCCCAGAAATTATTAGAAATTAGTTTAGAAGGTTCTGTAGGATAAAATTTAATCATGAGTGAATTACTAATAGAAATCAAAGATTTAGAGTGTAATATTGACAACCAAAAGATTCTTCAAGGATTAAATCTTAAAATTAACAAGGGAGAAGTTCATGCCATAATGGGCCCCAATGGTTCTGGAAAAAGCACACTTTCGTCTGTCTTAGCTGGAAATGACAACTATGAAGTTACCAATGGCTCAATTAATTTTTTGGGAGAAGAGATTTCTGAAATGAGTCCGGAGGAAAGATCTTGGAAAGGAATGTTTTTAGCATTTCAGTACCCAGTTGAAATTCCTGGTGTTAGCAATATTAATTTTTTAAGAACTGCACTTAACGAAAGAAATAAATACTTCGGAATAGATTCTATCCCAGCAAAAGATTTTTTAAAAATGGTTGCCGAAAAGTCAGAACTTGTAGGCTTAAATAACAAACTTAAAAATAGATCTGTAAACGAAGGTTTTTCAGGGGGAGAAAAGAAAAGAAATGAGATTTTTCAAATGGCAATGCTTGATCCTAAATTATCAATTTTAGACGAAACAGATTCTGGGTTGGATATTGACGCATTGAAAATTGTAGCTAATGGGGTTAATAAACTTAAATCTTCTGAAAATGCTACGGTTGTTATTACTCATTACCAAAGACTACTTGATTATATTGTTCCAGATTTTGTTCATGTTTTACATGAGGGAAAAATCATTAAATCGGGCGATAAATCTTTAGCATTAGAGTTAGAAAAAAAAGGATACGATTGGTTAAAAACTGATGAAAATATTTAAAACTCTTTTAAAGTTATCCAATTGATTATTAAAGATCTAAATCATAATTCATTACTTAAAGAAAATTCTAAATTAGATTTAGAAGCTCTAAACCTAGGCTCTTTTCCAAAAAGAAAAGAAGAAAGATGGAAATACACTCCTTTAAGATCTCTAAAGAAAATTAATTTTCACAACCAATTTAATTTTAAAATTGAGCATCTTAATTCCCTGGGAATCCCAAAAATTGAAGGACTGGTTATCGTCCTGGAAAACGGAAAATTTAATTCCAGCTTATCCAATATTATAGATTTAATGGATATCGAATTGTTATTTCTCAATGACGGTAATATTGTCAACAATTCTCAAGAACTAAGTCATAAAGATTATTTCACCAATCTTAACTTTAGTTTTTTAACTGAAAAAGTTGTTTTAAAAATAAAGCCTAATGTTAATATAAATGAGCCTATAAATTTTGTGAATATTATTTCAGATGATAATTGTATTTCTAATACTCAATTTAATATTGATATTTATGAAAATTCCAAGCTTCATATTAGACAGTATTTTTTAGGAAGTTCCAATAGTAAAGATGGTTTTATCAATCACAGAAATCAGGTTTCTTTGAAAAGCCAAAGCTCTTTAACCATTGATAAATTTCAAGACCTTAATCAGAATTTCAATTTTTGTAATGAATTTATAGACCAAGAGCAAGAAAGTAAATTCATTATGAATACCTTTTCTGCATCTGGTATTATTTTAAGAAATGATGTTTTCAATAATGTAAATGGAAAGAACTGCCATAGTGAACTTAATGGAGTTTTCGCACCTATAGAAAAACAACATTTTGACAACCACACAACCATAAACCATTTTGTTGCGGATTGTAAATCATTCGAAAATTACAAAGGGGTAATTAAAGAAAGTGGTGTAGGGGTATTTAATGGAAAAGTTATTGTTCATCAAGATGCTCAAAAAATTGAAGCATTCCAGAAAAATAATAATATTCTTTTAGATGATGAATCCAAGATTTACTCTAAGCCCGAACTAGAAATTTATGCAGATGACGTAAGGTGTAGTCATGGTTCTACTACTGGAAGATTTGATGAGGAAGCATTATTTTATTTAAGATCGAGAGGAATAAGTGTAAAAAAATCTTTAGAGTTAATGACATTAGGATTTATCAATGAGGTAATTGAAAAGTCTAATGATTCAGCGTATAAAGAGTTTGTCCTTAAAAGATTACTTAAAGATTAATTGTTATTTATTTACAGTTTGTTTTACTTTAGGATATAAATAAATTTTGATCTCTAGAATTAAAATAGCCTTCTTCTTATTATTAAGTTTAATTGTTTCATTTGGAATATCTCAAAAACTTAATCTAAGTTTTTCTCAACATGTTCCTTACTCTAAAGACTACAAACCACTTTCTTGTATTAGTTACAAGTCCAACAATGTTCTTTTTCAAAAAAAAATAAATTCTAAATTTTGTGATTTAAAAGTAAATATTTTTGACAGCCATCTAGACAATGTAAATCACTTCAATGTTTTATTAAAAGATGAAAATTTTATCGGTATTAGACACATATTTGGCGAAATTTATTTGTTTACCTCTTTCAATAACGGTGTTGAAACCATTTTAAAATATAGAGTATTAGATATTACTTCTAACTTCCTGAACCCTATAAATTTATTTACCGAAAAAAACAAGTCTGGATATCCATCCAATTATATTCTTGGAGAAAAGACCTTTGAAAATAAATTTCATTTTCTTGTAGAACTCCCATTTCAAAATGGAAAACAAGAAGATTTGAGAACAATTACTGTTGATAATAAACTGAATATTGTAAATGAGGTTTACAACAAATTAGATTTATTATTTGCTTCTAAAAGAGATAATAAGATTTTGTTATCCAATAATGGAGTTGTTTACTTGCTTAAGAAATTTTGGAAAAAAGGCAACCATTTTTATATCTATAAACTAGGTCAGGACATAATTTCTGAAGTTCAGATAAAATTAAATAATAGAAAAATAGCAGCACTAGATTATTTTTTTAATTCCAAGGATGAGCTTGTCATATCTGGTTTTTACTCTTCCCCTATTCGATTTAATTATGAAGGTTTTTTTCTGCTTAGATACGATGCGGATTTACACTTAGTTCATAAAAATCAATATTCATTAACTGAAAATATTGTAGAAGCTTTCAAATCTTCAAAAGAAATTAAAGAAAGTGGTTTTGGATTGGACAGGTTTATAATTACAGACTTTAGTCTAGACAGTATTGGCAATTATTATTTATTATCAGAAAACATATCAAAAGCTACTATTAAAGAGGAAACTTACTGGGTTTCTAGTGGTTTTTTTGTTATAAAATTTAATAAGAATGGCAATTTTATATGGGGAAGTCCAGTTCCTTTAAATCAAAAACACAAAGATTTAAGTTTCATTGGTACTTTCTTAGTTAATTCTTACAATTACAAAAAATACTTTTACAATGATTTACAAAATTCAAATTTGAGAAAAGGGGTTCCTGCTGAGTACGGAATTCTAAATTACTGTGGAACCAAATATGTAGAGTTTACACTGGCTGGGCTTGCTCAGGAAAATATTAATTCTGTCAATTTCCCAGGTAAAGATTCTGAGAAGTATGCATTTTTTCCAAATCAGCTCAACCCAAATTCTAAGGGACCCTCTTATTTTGTTGTTTTAAATGAGAAATCAACTAATATTATGCTTGCAATAGCTAAATAATATTAACTTCTCTTTCAAGTGTTATTCCAAATTTGTCTTTTATGTCCAAAATAATTTTTTCTGATAAATCAAATATTTCCATTCCATTTGCAAGACCATAATTGACCAATACTAGAGCTTGTTTTTCATGAACTCCATAGTTATTAAATTTCTTCCCTTTCCACCCGGCTCTTTCTATCAACCACCCGGCTGCAATTTTAAACTCGTTTTCATTGATTTCGTAGTTTACAACATTTGGATAATTTTTCTTTATCAGTTCAAGTTGATTTAAACTTACTAATGGGTTTTTAAAAAAACTTCCGCTGTTTCCAATTTTTTTTGGATCGGGGAGCTTACTTTGTCTTATACGAATTATAGCATTACTTACCTCTTTGATGGCTGGATTCTTTATATTTTGACTTTCTAATATTGCTTTAACGTCCCCATAATTAATATTTAATACTGGATTTTTCTTTAGCTCTAGAGTGATGTTTAGAATAATATATTGATTTTTCATTTTGTTTTTAAATACACTTTCCCTGTATCCAAATTCACAATCTGAATTATTAAATTTAACAATCTTTCCAGATGAAATTTCTAATGCCTCCAGTTCTATAAATGTTTCTTTAATTTCCACTCCATAGGCACCAATATTTTGCATTGGAGCAGTCCCAGTATTTCCTGGGATTAAACTTAGGTTTTCAATTCCTCCCCATCCGTTGTCTACACAGTACATAACCAATTCATGCCAATTCTCTCCCGCTCCAATCTTTAAAAAAATAGATTGTTGGTTTTGGTCAATAATTTCTTTTCCTTTTATATTATTTAATATTACTAGTCCATCAAAATCTTTTGTCAAAAGAATATTACTTCCTCCACCAAGAATAAGCAACTCTAAATCTTTAAATACATTAGTTTTTGTTACTTCTATTAATTCATTAATTGTATTTATAGATGTGAAATATTTAGCCTTAACATCTATTCCAAATGTATTTAGTTTTAATAATGGATAATTTTCAATAATATTCATCTAGACAAACCTAATTATATTTTCTTGGATTTTAATATGCTTGTCCTTAAAACAATATTACATACTTTAGTAACACTTTAATTTACTACGTTATTAAAAAAGTAATAATTTCTGTAACAAATGACTTGGCTAATGATCAGCGGGTTAAGAAAGTGTGTGATACGCTAACCAAAAATAATTTTAATATAACTTTGGTTGGTAGGCAATTGCAACACTCGCTAAATATTAATAGACCCTATAAAACAGTTCGCTTTAAACTAATTTTTAATAAAGGTGCATTGTTTTATATGGAATATAATATAAGATTGTTTTTTTTTCTTTTGTACAGAAGATTTGATATTTACCATTCTAACGACTTGGATACATTGCTTCCAATGTGGCTTTCTGCATTTATTTTCAACAAAAAGTTAGTTTACGATTCTCATGAGTATTTTTTGGGGGTGCCAGAAATTCAAAATAGATATTTTGTTAAAAAAGTTTGGTCTTCTATAGAGAGTTTTATCTTCCCAAAATTAAGGCATGTTTTTACTGTAAATAAATCAATTTCAGATTTGTACTTTAAAGATTATAAAGTAAGGCCATTAGTTGTTAGAAATCTTCCAAATAAAAGCATTCTAATAAAAGTTAAAACCAAGAAAGATCTTGGTTTGCCCAATGACAAGAAGCTTGTAATTCTTCAAGGCTCTGGAATTAACGTCGATAGAGGAGCTGAAGAGTTGTTAGAGGCTATTTCTATACAAGATGATTTTTTTCTTTCAATAGTTGGTAAAGGAGACGTTGTTGATAAACTAAAAATAAGATGTACTCAATCAGATTTGGTTAATAAAGTGCTATTTGTTCCAACTCTTGAATATAATCAAATGATGCAGTTTACCTTAAACTCTGATGTCGGAGTTAGTCTCGATAAGAATAATAATATTAATTATCAATTTAGTCTTCCCAATAAAATTTTCGATTATGCCAAAGCTGAAATACCATTCGTTTCAACAAATCTTGTGGAGATAAGAAAAATTACAGAAGAATTCCATACTGGTGTTTTAATTTCAAATCTGAATCCAGAAAGTATAATTGAGGCTTTGAATAAAGCTATAGCTTTAAAAAAATCAAAAAATTTCACCTCTAATATTGCCAAAATGAATACCACTTTACATTGGGAAAGCGAATCTATTTCATTAATTAAAACTTATAAAAAATTTAAGTAGAAGTAGCCTTTCTACATACGTAGATTACTTCATTTTCAGAAAAACCGTATATTTTTTTTTCTTCACTATTGTATTCTTTCACTATGTCAATAGGCTTTGCAGAAAACCCATTTTCATTTAAAATTAATGGCAGACTATCTTCACCGTAAATTCTTACGTGGTCTTCTTGTCCAAAAGCTTTCAGCCTTCCTTCTTTAGAAATTATCGAGTTGTCTTGGTAAGTTTTTCCTTTTTTTAAAGGAACTTGAATTAATAAATGACCATCATTTTTTAAAACTCTATTTAATTCTTTAATAGCTTTTTTATCTTCTAAAATATGTTCTAAGACATGAAAACAAATTATTAAATCAAATCTTTGATCAGCTTCGTTTATTTTAGTTATGTCATAACTTTTTTGAGCATAAAATTGGTTTTCAAAGTCGGATGATATATAGTTTTCAAATATTGATTTGAAAAAATTATTTAAACTTCTGTGGGGTGAAAAGTCTAAAATTTTTTGACTTTGATTCTTAAAATTCTTCCTTATATATTCTCCTAGCGCTCTAGATCTTGACAATGCACCACAATTAGGACAGATTTTGTCATCACTATTATAAAAAGAAATTGGAATAAACTTTTTTGACTTAGCAGAACAAATTAAACATGTTGTATTTCCCCCTTTGTAGATAAGGTAATAAACCATCTTTCTTATGAAAGGTTCTATTTTAAATTGCCAGCTTTTTGGTGTTAAAACTTTATAAATATTCTTAAAAAAACTATACATTTTGTTTTTCTCTAAGAAAGTAAATCAGTTTATATAAGTCAAATATTTTTAGAGAAGGTCTTGAAGAAAGCAGCTGTCTTTCTAGGATATTTGAAATAGGTTTTGACAATGGAAAAATTAACCATGTCAATTTTAGTTTATTAATTACATGATAGGTTTTTATAAGTTTTATAGAACTGGTGTTTAGGATGTTTTTTTCCAAAAATACTAGGTTTTTTATAGCACTCTTGGTTTTTTCTAAAAAAATACTGCTGTCTTCAATTCCCTCATGAAAAACAGGATTATTAATTTGAAAAATAGCTATTTTATTTTCTTTAAGTTCTAAAGATAGTAGGGTGTCTTCATGGCCGTAGGTTTCAATTTTTTCATTAAACCTTATTTGTGATAAGATTGCTCTTTTTATCAAAAAGTTGTTTGATCGAAAACAATGGTATGGGTTTTTAACTCTATAATTAAGGTTTTGATCTTCTCTCTTAATTCCATATAACCACCTTAGTTTTTTATTTTTATTTTTTGGCGGATTATAGTGGTGTTTTCTTCCACCATATACTACTGCATTGTCAAGTTGTTCAAAATATTTTTCTAGAAAATTTTCACTTTGGATGCTGCAGTCACAATCTATAAAAAGTAGATTTTCATAATTGGCATTTTCTAAAAAAAGATTTCTGATTTTAGACCTTCCAATGTTTTTTTTAAGAATTAGGTATTTAACCGCATTGTGGGAATTGATTTCAGCATTTAATTTTAAAGTTTCCTTATTAGAACCATCGTCAATACAAATTACTTCATATGGTTTTTTACTTTCCTCACCTTGGTTAATTATGGTGATAATTAAATCAACAACATTGAAGTTATAAATAGGGATGCAAATACTTATCAATTCATAAAAGATTATTC
>Ga0115561_1003393_pt1 | contig 10191 bp, 7 predicted proteins | sample COGITO_mtgs_1105_4_FD_87201 | JGI IMG/M metagenome (GOLD analysis project Ga0115561, IMG submission 87201) | Pelagic marine microbial communities from North Sea - COGITO_mtgs_110512 | ecosystem: Environmental > Aquatic > Marine > Epipelagic | place: Germany:Helgoland, sampling site Kabeltonne...
ACCATCGAAGGGATATCTCGCCAATACATTATTATCTTACGCATGATTGTGTGCTACTAAAGTGTGAAGTGTTAAACCGCTTTCGCCGTTTTATACCACAGTCTGAGTCAGTGCTTTTACCTAATTAGGATAAGCCGCATACGAAAAAGCCTAGCGCGATGGCTGGGCTTTCTCAAAGCGTTTTGCTAAAGCGCATATTACATAAATAGGCGTCTTAATAAGCGCTACTCTATTTCTGACAACAGAGATGGGTCTGTTACCAACTTACGAACACCGTGGCCTTTAGACTCGTTGAACACGTTGCTTTCACACCACTTGCTCAAAGAATTAATGTCTAGCTTGGCACACGCAGGTCTTACGCTCCACGTTACTTGCAATGGCGAACAAGTTTCTTGCGTATAGCTCGGACCGGTTGTTGAACCGCCGAAGACTACTGGCTCACCCGTGTCGCTAGGGATGCTCTTAGCTTGGTGGTAACCATCTACTTGGTTGCCGCCGTAACTTAGGTCTGAAAAGTTCAGGGCATTCGCGTCGTTTACCAGTGTAAATACTTGAGTTTCAACTCGAAGATCTGGGTTCGCGCAAGTTTCTGAAAGACATGAGCCCAAGCCTGCTCCTGGCGCAACGTCACAAGATGTGTGAACCCAATGCATTTCGATGGTGTCACCCGGATTTAAGTCTTGGCAAAAATTTTCCGCTGGCGGTGCTAACTCAGCCGCAGTTAAGTTCTCACCGATCGCACATTTCTAACCGCCACCGTAGCCATCTTTGCTGTCACCAGCATAAATAGCGAAGTCTTTGGCTTTGTGCTCTGCGTTCACATGGTAGTGAATGTTACATAGATTCATTTCAGAGGAGTCTGCGGCCATGGTGAACGCACGTTTGTTAGTACCTAGCTTGCTGTCGATATCACGAGGAGTTTGTGGTCCAAACCCTTCACATACTGCGCCTTCTGGAGCAGCAGATGCATGATGAGCGGCAAAACTAGTCGCGGAAAAAGCCGCAGCGGTCAGAATAACTAAAAACTTGAAAGTGAGGATTAGTTTCATTGTTCTCGAATAGTTGTGTGGTTAATTTGAGACCGAAATATAAATCACGGCACGCCCTTACAATGTGAAAGTTTGGTACGATTTTTTCTTAACAAATTAAAGGCAAACCCGCACAAAAAAGGGCAACTAAATAGTTGCCCTTTTTTTACTTTAGTCAAAAGCGGTCTAAGCTGTTTTAAGCAAGCGCTTTCTTAAGAGTCGAGCCCATCTCTGAAGGATTAAGCGTTACGTAAACGCCTGCTTCTTCCAATGCATCGATCTTAGACTGTGCAGTACCTTGTCCACCAGAAATAATAGCACCAGCATGGCCCATACGTTTTCCGGGAGGTGCAGTGATACCCGCAATAAAACCAACTACAGGTTTAGTCATGTTAGCTTTGATCCAAGCTGCACACTCTTCCTCGTCAGTACCGCCAATTTCACCACACATAACGACTGCATCGGTATCAGGGTCTTCATTAAACATTTTCATAACGTCTAAATGCTTAAGACCATTTACAGGGTCACCGCCAATACCAACGCACGTTGATTGGCCCATGCCTAATTGAGTCACTTGATGCACCGCTTCATACGTTAGTGTGCCTGAACGCGACACAACCCCGATGCGGCCCTTCTTGTGGATATAGCCAGGCATGATTCCGATCTTCACTTCTTCTGGTGTAATCACACCAGGACAGTTAGGACCTACCAAAACCGTTTTGCTGTTCATTTTACGCATTCTGTCGCGAGTGCGGATCATGTCAGCCACTGGAATACCTTCAGTTATGCAGATCACTAAATCTAACTCAGCGTCTACCGCTTCGTCGATTGCAGCGGCTGCAAAGCGCGGTGGTACATAGATTACCGATGCATTCACGCCATATTGCGCTTTTGCTTCAGCCACCGTATCTAATACCGGAACTCCTTGTACAACTTGCCCTGCCTTACCAGGTGTTACACCTGCCACAAAACAGTCTTTACCGTAAGCATAAGCTATACATTGCTCAGTATGAAATTCACCCGTTTTACCAGTGATACCTTGAGTAACGATACGCGTATCTTTATTAATTAAAATTGCCATGTCGTACTCCTAAGCTTTAACTGCCGCAGCGATTTTTTCTGCAGCGTCCGCCATAGTCGTGGCGGTTTGTAATTTCACATCAGATTCGTCAAGAATCTTACGTCCTTTCTCAACGTTAGTGCCTTCTAAGCGAACCACGAGTGGCACACTTAAACCGACTTCATGCGCCGCGGCAACAATGCCTTCGGCGATGACATCGCACTGCATGATGCCGCCAAAAATATTCACGAGAATACCTTTCACGTTAGGGTTCTTAAGCATGATCTTAAATGCTTCAGTCACTTGCTCTTTATTTGCACCACCACCGACGTCCAAAAAGTTAGCCGGCTCACCACCATATAACTTAATGATGTCCATTGTTGCCATAGCAAGGCCCGCGCCATTCACTAAGCAACCAATATTGCCGTCTAGAGAGATGTAGCTAAGTCCCCATTTAGATGCTTCAACCTCATCCGGATCCTCTTCGTCTAGATCGCGGTACTCAACGATTTCGGTTTGACGAAACAAAGCGTTTGAATCGATATTGAATTTTGCATCCAAAGCGATCACTTTGTCGTCTTGTGTCACGATCAAAGGATTGATCTCGGCTAAAGACGCATCTGAACCAACAAAAGCTTGATACAAGCCTTCGAGGAAATCTGCTCCTTGCGCCACGGTTACTTCAGGCATGCCCATTTTGCGGCAAACATCTTCTGCTTCTTCACGTTGTAAACCATCTGTAGGGTCAACGTAAATTTTAATAATCTTTTCTGGAGTCTCTTCAGCAACGGTCTCGATGTCCATGCCGCCTTCAGAAGAACACATCAACACAACTTTTTGCGTCTCGCGATCAACCAAAGCGCCTACATAAAGCTCGTCGGCAATCGCCGCACCTTCTTCAATGTAAAGGCGTTTAACTTCTTTGCCTTCAGGCCCTGTCTGATGCGTAATAAGCTGCATTCCCAATATTTGATCGGAAAACTCGCGCACCTCATCCATCGACTTAGCAACCTTAACGCCGCCGCCTTTACCTCGTCCACCAGCGTGAATCTGTGCTTTAACAACCCATACAGAGCCACCCAATTTCTCGGCAGCTGCAACCGCTTCTTCCACAGAGAAGCAAGGGATTCCGCGCGGTGTAACTACGCCGTATTTCCTCAGGATTTCTTTGCCCTGATACTCATGAACATTCATTCTTTAAATCACCTATTTGATCTGAAATAAGTCCCAAGCGCAGTTGTTAACCCTCGTTTTACAGGGCGTTAAAAACCGGTGGGCGAATTGAACAACGAACTACTCCAAGAGCGATCGCTGAGTGGGGGTAGATAATACTGGTTTTTGGCCTACTACGGTAGGTGTGAGCGGCTATCCGTAAAAAGAAGTGCCGGATTTACGCATTTTTTCTAGAAGTTGCGGGATTTCATACAGCGGGCCTAGGTGCGCATAGCCCTCAGCCATCGCACAGAACGCCGCTATGCCAACTGTATCGACGTGTTGCAGTGCTCCTCCGCGAAAACGAGGAAAGCCAAGACCCCATAATAATGCCATATCCGCTTCTGCCGCCGACGCCACCACGCCTTCTTCTAAGCATCGGATCGTCTCAAAACAAAAGGCGAGCGTAAGCCGTTCTTGTATTTCGCTAGAATTGATTTCAGAAGGTGCATTTAGATAAATCAAACCTAGTGCTAACTCGTCTTGCTGCTTGGTCATACCACCCGCCTCATTGCGCGCATAATGGTAAAAGCCTTGCCTGCTCTTTTGTCCCAAACGTGCATTGCTATGCAGTGTATGGATCGCTGACATGTAGTCCGGTGCCATCCTCTGCGGAATATCAGCAGCCATGACGTCGAGACAGTGAGTCATCGTATCTAAACCAATAACGTCACTGAGATAAGCGGGCCCCATCGGCCAGCCCCAACTTTGCATGGCTTCGTCGATCTGACGAAAATCCACTCCCTCGGCAATCAGCATTTGCGCCGCGATAATATAGGGAAACAAAACCCGATTAACTAAGAAGCCTGGGCTATCGTTCACAACAATAGGATTCTTACCCAGTTGCAGTGCGTACTGCACGGTCGTGGCAATGGTCGTATCGCTAGTCTTTTTTCCGCGAATAATTTCAACCAAAGGCATCGCTGGCACAGGGTTAAAGAAATGCAGACCGCAAAACTGCTCAGGTCTGCTCAAACCTTGAGCCAACCGGGTTATAGATATGGTTGACGTATTTGAGGTTAAAACACAGTTTGACGAAATGTGTGCTTCCAAGTCTTTCAATACAGATTGCTTAATCGCAGTATTTTCGACGACTGCCTCGACCACCAAATCGACATCACTCAAACTACCTGAGTCCAGCGTTGGACTGATTCTGGCTTGCGCGAGTTGCGCTTCTTTTTCACTAAGTCGACCCTTAGCAACTTGTGTACTGAAGTTTCGTATAGCCTCATTCATTCCAGCTTCAAGTGCTTCAGGCTGAATATCTTTAAGCACAGCGCCTATCCCTTTAAGCGACGATTGATAGGCGATACCGCCGCCCATAATGCCAGCCCCAATAACGGCGACATTATCGGTTGACCGTGCGCCGGCGGCAGTTCTTTTTGCGACCCTAGCCACCGCTTGCTCGTTCATAAACACACTAAGAAGGTTAATAGCGGTCGGAGAAGTGAGAATATCAGCAAACGCTCTGGCTTCGGCCAAGCCAGCTTGCTCTGCGGGATTGTCTAATTGGTTTACAACCAATGACATGGCTAAACTTGCCGCTGGATAATTGGGCCCTGGTCGAACGTCTAAGCCAACGGAAATTTGGTCAAGTTTTTTGCGTGTTGTATCGTCTGCAGTGACTTTCTGTTGCTTTCTCGCTCGGATCTCAGTCATGTGAGTGGCTACGCTATCCAGCTCGCTAATCGCCACATCAAGCAAAGACTCTGCGTCGCACACTCGCGCTACCAAGCCTGCATCTAAGGCGCTTTGGGCCGATTGTGGCTTACCTGTACTAATCCATTGCATGGCAGTGACAGGATCAATCATTCGAGGCAATCTAACAGTCCCTGCGTAACCGGGAAACAACCCGAGGTTAACCTCAGGCAACCCAACTTTGGCGCGTTCCGACATCACTCTGGCGTCGCTAGCTAATGCGAACTCTAAGCCGCCTCCTAGCGCCACACCATTTATCGCTGCCACTGTAGGAACAGGCAATGCCTCAATGCGTGAAAACGCGGATTGGCCGGACATTACATGCTTATGAATCCCTGTGACGTCGTCGGCTTTACCGAACGCCAGCAAAGCGGGTATTTCAGCGCCCGCGACGAATACAGATTTTCCACTGGTAAAAATAACGCCGGCCAATTCGGGAGCATCTTCTAATTGGTCGAGCACCAAATGAAGTTCGTCAAACACACTCTGATTGAAGACATTGACAGGTGCCCCTTTTAGATCAAAGCAAACTTGCGCGATAACTCGCGTATCAGTGCCGCCTGAATCTTTGACATCCAAGAAAGAGACCGAAAAGGCTTGCCCCGTATAGTGTGGCGAATTAAATGCTGGTTGTCTGATATTCATATCTGTGTTGAAGCCGCTATTTAGAATAGCTTGGCATTTTATCACTGCTATAACGCCACGGTGTCATAGAGTTTTAAACTAAAGCGCTTTTTGACCTTACTTACTTGCCTTCAATTTACCTTCTGTTACTAACTAATAAAGGCATCTGAATGAGTTTAGCTAAATGGCTCCGACACATAAGAAGGAACGACTGAGAACAAGACAGATCGAAACAGCGAAGGAATCTATTGCTTGGATTCACGACTGCACTTGCTAGCGCCTTGTTACCCGCTCATGCCCAGTTCAAAGTTTGCGCTGGAAGACCACCAGAAGTAACCTCAAAAAGCGTGACTTGTGCACCTGGTTCACCCAGAAGCCTGATGTTCGATCTATGCAACAACGAATTAGAGGCCGTAACCACCACATCAATCAACCCCACTGGGCAACTTTTCGCAACTCATCTGTCGCCGTCATTTCCCTTCACCAGACAACCTGGCGAATGTATCTCGTGCACAGCACAAGGCACCTCGAATACTGAATTTGATTGTTCAGATAATTTTGGATTTGGCTATGAGTTTACGAGTGAATCTGGTCTACTTGAGGGCGCCGCTTGGGCTGTTAACCTTGGCGGATAAATTCCGTAATTCACACAAGAAATGTTGTCTTCCTTTCGTTTGCAAAATGGCAAACCAAATGGCTAACTAGACAGTAAGCCTAACTAGAAAAAATACTCTTTTACCCTATGCAAGCCATTCGTGAAGCACTTGCTCGTCTCTCCTCTTCCTATATTGCAGTGGGTTTTGCGTTCGCGGTTGGAAGCGCTGCGCTGTTTGCAATTCGTCCCATATTTGTAAAGTTAGCATACGCCGAGGGCGTTGAACCTGTCACTCTTATTGGTTTGAGGATGTTGTTCTCTGCGCCAATCTACGCCGTATTGTTGTGGCTGTTTATTCGACGGGGCCGCAATAAAGTTCCCATCACTTTGCCGCTTGTCGCACAAATTAGCGGCATAGGCTTGTTCGGCTATTTCTTAGCGAGCTTTTTCGACCTAATTGGCCTGCAATATGTCAGTGCGCAGCTTGGCCGCATGATCCTGTATACCTACCCTACTTTTGTGGTGATTCTTAGCGCGCTTTTTATGGGCCAAGCCATAACCCTTCGAACCGCCGCGGCACTGTTAGTGACGTACATTGGGATCAGTGTCATATTTGGTCACGACCTTAGTGAGTTCGGACCTGAAGTCTCGGTGGGCGCTTTGTGGATCATTGCCAGTGGCTTGTCATTTTCGGTTTACTTAATCTTAAGCAAATCACTAATCACCAAAGTAGGAAGTCAGGTATTCACTTGTATCGCCCTGATATCGGCCAGTTTCGGTATATTTACGTATTGGGCAATCACCAGTCCAGCTATCGATATGGCACTCGCAGTAAACAATACTGCATTAATAATAATTCTGATCATTGCAATTTTCTGTACGGTCATCCCAACCTTCTTTACAACCGCGGCGGTTGAGCGCATTGGTGCTGGTCGCACTGGTATTGTCGCAATGATCGGCCCCGCTTTCACTAGTGTCTTTGCAGTATTGATTTTGCAAGAAGCGTTTACGGTGTATCACCTACTCGGAATTGTAATTACCGTCATTGGAGTAAGCTTGTTACCACGCAACTAGTTGCCAATCTTTCTTAGCGCCACTCTTTACATAGTCTTCGATATACATAGCAAAAAAAAGCCCCTGCTAAGCAAGGGCTCTCTAAAACGGACTAAGAATCAAAAATCAGAAACTAAGTCGTCTTTATTTGTTTGCTTCACGCTCTTTGGCATCAGCAATAACCTCTTCGGCCACGTTGCGTGGGCAAGGTTGGTAGTTTTCAAATTCCATTGAGAACTGACCACGACCAGAAGTCATCGTGCGTAAGTCACCAATATAACCAAACATCTCAGCTAGTGGCACATTTGCTTTGATACGAACACCAGTAGGGTTCAGATCTTGCGAACGGATCATGCCACGACGACGATTCAAATCGCCAATGACGTCACCAACGTTGTCTTCAGGCGAGAACACGTCAACTTTCATAATAGGCTCAATGATTTGTGCGCCTGCTTTTGGTAATGACTGACGATATGCGCCTCTCGCTGCAATTTCAAAAGCAACTGCTGACGAATCCACCGCGTGGAAACCACCGTCTAACAACGTCACTTTAACGTCTTCTGTTGGGAAGCCCGCCAAAACACCTTTGTCCATAGACGTGGCAAAACCTTTCTCAATCGCTGGCCAGAATTCGCGTGGTACGTTACCACCAGTAACTTTAGACTCGAACGTAAAACCTTCGCCCGGCTCATTCGGCTCAATCACGTAATCGATCTTACCAAACTGACCAGAACCACCAGATTGCTTCTTATGCGTGTAGCTGTCTTCGATGCGTTGTGTGATTGACTCACGGTATGCAACTTGCGGCGCACCCACTGAACATTCAACTCCATGCGTACGCTTCAAGATATCAACCTAAATATCAAGGTGAAGCTCGCCCATTCCTTTAAGAATAGTTTCGCCAGACTCTTGATCAGTTTCAACAATAAACGATGGATCTTCAGCAACCATCTTTCCTAGCGCAAGACCCATTTTTTCAGTTGCGGCTTTATCTTTCGGAAAGATAGCCATAGAGATAACTGGAGCTGGGAATACCATTGGCTCGAGTGTGATTATGTCTTTAGGATCGCAAAGTGTGTGACCTGTTTGAACATTTTTCATGCCGACGATCGCGATAATATCTCCCGCTTGGGCACTGTCGAGCTCGTTACGGTCATTTGCATGCATTTCTACCATGCGGCCTACACGCTCCGTTTTACCTGTGAACGAGTTTAGGATTGTGTCGCCTTTATTGATTTTGCCTGCGTAGATACGCACGAACGTCAATGCACCAAAGCGGTCATCCATAATTTTGAACGCCAACGCTTTAAAAGTTTCATCTGCGTCTACCGTTGCAACACGACCTGTCTCGTTACCTTCTTCGTCAACAATAGGTTGCGGAACAACTTCTGTTGGACTTGGCAAGTAATCTACAACCGCATTAAGGACCAATTGAACGCCTTTGTTCTTGAACGCAGAACCGCACAATGTAGGGAAAAATACGAGGTCACGGGTACCCTTACGGATACAGGCTTTAACCGTTTCGATTGAAGGCTCTTCGCCTTCAAGATACGCTTCAAATGCTTCATCGTCTTGTTCAACAGCTGTTTCGATCAACTGCTCGCGATACTCTTCAACTTTATCAACCATATCCGCAGGGACATCACCAACGGTATAAGCTGTAGGGTCACCAGACTCATCCCAAATGTAAGATTTACGCGTGAGTAGATCTACTACACCTACGAAGTCATCTTCAATACCGATCGGGAGTACCATAATCAAAGCATTTGCAGCCAATACGGTTCTAACTTGGTCTACAACGCGGTAGAAGTCAGCCCCCATGCGGTCTAACTTGTTTACGAAAATAACACGAGCTACTTCAGACTCGTTGGCATAACGCCAGTTAGTCTCTGATTGGGGCTCAACACCACCCGATCCACAGAAAACACCAACACCACCATCAAGCACTTTAAGTGAACGATACACTTCAACAGTAAAATCAACGTGTCCTGGTGTATCGATGATGTTCATTCGGTGACCGTCCCACTCACAGCTAGTCGCAGCAGACTGAATCGTAATACCACGTTCTTGCTCTTGCTCCATAAAGTCAGTTGTCGCTGCACCATCATGCACCTCACCCATCTTATGAATTTTGCCGGTAAGGCTCAAAATTCGCTCTGTAGTCGTGGTCTTACCCGCGTCTACGTGGGCGAAGATGCCAATGTTTCTGTATTTCGATAGGTCAGCCATGATGTTCTCTTGGTTGTCAATTAATGAGCCCCGTATGAGCCCAAGTTAAATTAGTTTTAAAATCAGTGCGTTACGCCATATTGCCAGTTTTATTCTGGTCGGTCTAACGCTGTTATTTCAGTTGCTGCTAATGCAGCTCTTGCGCCTTTCAAAACGCAAGATGCCGAGCGTCATGTTCCTATGCAAATCACGCCGCCATTTAAAATCGCGGACTGGAGTAGCACAGTGTTTGGCTCGGCACTCAAAATTTGGGCGGGATAATACATGATCTCGCGCCGTAGGTCTAAGCTATACGCGCAAAACTTAGCAAAAACCTAAGTCTTTGTTGAAGGGAAAGAGTGGGGTGAAAATAGCGTATTTCAAGGTTGCTCGGTCAGACTTTAGAATTACGCCGTTCGACAGATCGATTTTGTTGCGGTGTACGCGTTAATCGGGCGCTCGAACCAATCAAACCAGCCATTAATATGAGCGCTGATCCAAGCAAGAATGCATTCGAAATTTGATCACCCCAAAAAGCGACGCCAATCACGCCTGCGATCGGAAGAGCCATATACGTAAACAGGCCAACGACAGCCGCTCGATGCTTTGTATACGCTACGGTAGCCGTGTACTGGCCTAGCGTTGCCAGGGAAGCAACCAGCAATAACAACCACAGCGAGTTGACGGAGAGTCCCATCACTATCGTCAGTGAA
>Ga0115561_1003396_pt1 | contig 10189 bp, 2 predicted proteins | sample COGITO_mtgs_1105_4_FD_87201 | JGI IMG/M metagenome (GOLD analysis project Ga0115561, IMG submission 87201) | Pelagic marine microbial communities from North Sea - COGITO_mtgs_110512 | ecosystem: Environmental > Aquatic > Marine > Epipelagic | place: Germany:Helgoland, sampling site Kabeltonne...
CGGGCGCAGCGTTGATCCGTCGTCGCTCGTTGCCTTGACGGGCAACGCCGCCGTCACGCCAAATCTGTTGGCCGACAGCTGCTGGCCCTGAAGCAGCTGCGGCATGCGCCGTAGTACCGCGGGCCTCACGCGCAGCGCCGGAGGGCTGATCTCGTCAATGTTGCGGGGTATGTATAGCATGAGTCGTGGTGCCAAGCGCGCCACACCCTCGTCGCGGTAGGGAAGATAGAGCTCGCGCCAGTGCGTAAACCACTTGTCGTCGTCCGCAATTGGCACCGCCGCGGTGAGCGCGTACGTCTGTCGGTACAGGTTCTTGCACCGGTCCATGTAGGTTCGTGAATCCGGAAGAAGGGTGGGAACCGGCGGCGTGCTGTCGTCATAGTCGTTGAGCACCATGTCGACACGGTTCGTGCGCAACCGGTCCTCTGTGGCGTCGTCGTATCCGAACAATTCCGCGTTAAGACGGTCGATCGCGGCGTTGACATCAAACCCGATGAGCTGCGGAATCGTAAGGGCCAGTGCCTCGTATGGCGCACGCTCGGCCGGGTCGATTGCAGCTATCTCCGCAGGAGAGGCGCGGCCGGTTGCAACGCGAAACCGCCAGTCTGCAGTCGTGAGCCCAAAGGCACTGGGTAAGAGTCCCGCCAGGCGGCCGTATTCCCGGTTGACCGCAAGGAGAACCGCCCGCTCCGCCTCCTCGGCGATGCCCTGCTTGTATCCAAGCCCGCCCACCTCTGGTATCTTGGTATTACCGTCGATGAGGAGCAGCCGCCGCATCAGCCAGTTGTTGGCCTGGCTTGGGTCGTTCAGGTTGACAAACAAGGTGCGCATCTGCTGGATGGCTACCTTGAGGTCGTCAATCAGCATACCGTACCCGGCCGAGAGCCACGCGGCTTCCACGCCGTGCGTGCGCTGTGGCATGAACTCAAACTTGAGTCGCTCGTCGACCTTGACTGTCGCGGTGTACTCGACGCGTGACGCCATCCTAGTCACCGGGTCCATGGCACGTACGTCGAGGACGTTGCCAACCATCGCCGCGCCGTTTAGCCGTCGCTGGAGCTCCTCTTGGCTGAGCTCGGAGGTGATCGCGCGCTCGACCGCAGTCGCACTGGCGCTGCCGGAGCCATACAGAAGGTAGTAAAAGAACGCCTCCTCCTTAGCAGACTGTTCTCCCTGCTCCTCAATCTCGTTCTGGTCAATGTTTGGATCGGCAGCGGTGATACCCGCCGCCGTCGAACGATTGATCCGGGTAATCAGCGCCAGCGCCTCCTCCATCGTAAAATGGTACCGCTTGAGCTTCTCGAACGGCACGTCCTTCTCCTCGATTTTGTTGAGGAAGTAGTCTTTTGTCGTCAAGAAGGTCTTCAAGACAATCTGGAAGGGGGCGATCATGAACCCAGCAACCAACTTCCACGGCTCCAGCCCCGGGCCGCGCTCACCCCTGACCCAGCGTCTGAACTGCGTTCTTGCCCACGCGCTGAACGACCAGATCTGCTTTGTGCCTCGGCTGGCGTCAAAGAAGTTGGCGAGGTTTCGGATAGCCTGGAACCTGCGGTTGCCTTGATTCCGTATTTGCTTCATTTGCAGGATGCGTACGCCGTGATTGTCGATGAGAGTGATCGTTGGTGGACGCGGGGAGACAGCCGGGTACGGCACGAGCAGCGACGGCGACTGCATGTCGTTGGCCGAGTGTACTCTGAGCTCGCGCTGCAGTACGGCGAGTTCCTTGACGATCACGGCGCCCTCGTCGTAAGCCGACTGCAACACGCTGACCTGCATGCTGTCGCTGGACGGTGGCACACCGTCCTCCGCGCGGATGGTCATGAACATGGGCGCAACGCCGTCAAACTTTACGCCGTCGTGTGCGCGCCGACTGACTTGCTGAGTGCGAAAGCGCGGCAGGAAGAAGCGCCGAACCTGCTGTTGCGCGGGCCCGATGAGCGGTGGCGGCGGCAAGGGGTCGTAGTTGTAGGTCACACCGTCGATGACCACGCGTGGCAGCTCGCCCTCGCCCACCAGCACGATCTGCACGGTCGTGATCTGCTGCGGCATGTCCATGAGGCCGCCAACATAGCCTTGCACGCGAGTGTCGGGGCCAAGCGCGCCGGTGACAGTGTCTAACTTGCGAATCTGCGGCGAGTAGCCCTCGAGCCACGGCGGGTCGGCGACGGTCGCGAGCGGCTCGCTGTGTGGCTCAAAGTAGAGCGACGCCTCCTGCTCTGACGCACTGACTTGCGAGGCACCCCCGTTGCTCCATGCCGAGTGTGTGCGGCGGATCTCCGGCGGCACCGCCCAGTCGTTTTGAGCCATTGCGTCTCCATACCTACGCGCCAAGTCGCTGGCATTATAACCAGCAGCCTTTCGATGGCAGGCGCTCAGCTATGCTAATAAGCTCCGTAGACGCGCAGAGTATCAGAGAGCAGCGCCATGGACGTCGTAGGCGCCGTTCAAGTTGCAAACCAGGGCGAGTTGGTGGAAGGACTCATCAGCGAGGCTATTGCCTGTCTCGACAACAATGCCGAGGCCGGTTGGACCAAAGGACAGATGATCAAACAAAGGCTACAGGCGGTTAAGACGGAGAGCGCGCAGGTAGCTCCGGGGCGTACGGCGGTTGACCTGCGCTTTGCGTCGGCCCACGACGACGAGTCCTACATCTCTCGCTCTGTGCAGCCTCTGTGGAGCAGCGTTGGCGCCGACCGCAACCCGGTCGTGCCCAACGGTCTACAGCCGCCCGAAATCAAGGCCGCCGTGCGCGACGGGCTTGCGGGCGCCTTCAAGAAGCTCATCGTCACGTCACGGCGCGCGATAGACGATGCGCTCAAGCAGTCGTTTTCTGAGGCCGTATGGCTCATGAGCGACGAAACCATACGCGCGTCTGTGCTTGCGGAAATGACCGACGAGCTGCGCTGGCCAGACGACAGGCTGAACGCGATTACTCTGGCATTCTCCGCGGGAACCGCGAGCATGCCCGGCAGCGGCAACGGAGTTGCCCTCACCGATCCGGAGCTCAAGGTGCTCTTGGAGCAGCTGTACAATCTGTGCCGTAGCGACAGTGTGCCGGCAAGCATGGTCACCGGTATGCTGCTCACGCTGCAGCGCAACGTCGACGACGCGCTTTACGACGTTGAGCGTGTGCTCCAGGCCTGCCTTCTGCTTGGACCTAAGGCCGAGTCGCCAGACGGCTGGTTCGATACCGACTGGAAGAACAGCGCAGCCGTGGCGGAGATCGTGGCGGGTGAATTCTGTGGCGAGGAGACGGATGCCGGCGTCAACATGAACAACCTCGTGGCGAGCTGTCTTGTCGCGTGGCGACGCGCCTCGGTGTCTACTACGCCAGCAACCCCGTCGCAGTGGTCTATGTCGCTGATCTCACCCAACCTAAAGGCAATGTCTGACAGCGACTGGGCGCGAGAGCTCGCTTCTGGCGCGGTGCGCGCCGATGACAACCTGCGCGTCTCTGCGGTCAAGGGGCTCTTGAACCAGCGCGTTGGTATGTCCGAGGTGGTCGAGCGCTTTCTTGACGAAGACACTTGGGACGTCAACGGTGCCGGATACGTGCAGCATGCGCTCGCCATTGGCGTATACGGCGAGGTTGGGCCACACGAGCAGCCAGCCGGCACGGACGTGGCCAGGTACACCGTGCCCACGGCCGTTCGCCAGTCGGTAGTCAGCAAGGCTGTGGTCGTGAGACTTCGCAACGATCGGTTTGTGCTCTCAGAGCCGCGTAAGGCGCGGCTCGTTGGCAAGGATCACCGGCAGTTTGGTCGCTTCGATCGCGACAAGATCAACTACCTGCTCGAGAACGTGGGATCGCGCGATCTTGTGCAGCGCAGCCCGCCCAATCCTACCGCGGCTGCATACGCCGACGTCAAGGTGCAGCCTCCGGCTCGTGCCTGTCGCTGGGGGCCGTGGGGCAGCGACGGTCTAAAGGTCACTGATCTCAACACGGCGATGGCCAAGGCTGCCTTGCTTGAGCACCTTATCCAGATGCTTGCCTCCATTGGTAGTACCAACGACCAGCGTGGACGCCTGGCACTGGCCGCAGCCGCCGCCGCCAAGATCGAGCAGCTTGAGCTGCTGGCCAAGGTGGCAAGCATAGGCAAGGTGACTGGCATCGGTGACTTTGGCGTCAGGTCCACAAAGTCGGCAACGGAGCACACCATGCTCGCAGCGGGTAATGACACCGTGTACGTCACACGCCCTGTCGTCAATTGCGACAACAACAAGTACGAGGCTCGGCAGCTTCTGCCGATGGACGCGGGCGTGGTCCAATTCACCAACCTGAACCCGACCACCTTGCCCACTAAGCCGTTTGACGGCCTAAACGGCATCCTGTCGCCTCCGGGCAGTGCTGTGGCAACGTTTGACCAGCAGAACGAACAGTCTCCCGTGAGCGGCACGCCGCCAAGCATGGAAACCAACGGCGCGCTCACTGCACAGCTGCGCGACGCGGTTGGTGCCGACCCACGCGACGAAGACACTGGCGATGGCAGTCTTGTGGCGGAGCGCAACGTTGACGACCGCACGCAGCGCTTTGGCATCTACATTGGCACAGGTCCGTGGAACACTCCGTACCAAGACGCTGGTGAGCGCGCCTCGCGCGACTGGGGAGGCTTCGAGTTCGTCCCAGAGAGCAGCACCGAGCGCGCCGTAATCTGCGGCGCGCTCGAGGCGGGCATCGCTGCGCTCGACGCGATGGTTGATCTCACGGCACAGGAGAAGCAAGCAACACAACTGAGTGAGCAGAGCCAGCAGATGCGCGGGCTCATCGGCAGCATCGACATCGAAAGCCGCTCGCGAGACCGCCTCAAGGGTCTGCACGATGAGGCCATCAAGGAGTCAGGCACGGACGAAGATCGTCTGTTGTCATTTATCCACTCCATGTCCGGCAATCTTGGCGAAGCGGCGGACGCCATCACCGAGGACGGAGACGGCGACATGCAGGAGTCGCGCCAGCTGCTCCAGAAGCGACGCAACGAGGTGCTCAACCGCTCGATGGCCTTTCAGTCGCGTCTCATCGAGATGGTCATGACGTCTGCCTTCCGCGACTCCAACCTTGGAGCCAACATCACCAAGTCCTCCGCCGGTAAGATTGTGGTCAGCAACCAGCAAACCAAGAACGCCATCAAAGAGCTCACGTCGGGAAGCTCGGGACGCGCCTTCTTTGAGAATAGCGTGGCCACACAGCACGCCCTTGAGGAGCACCCAGACTCCGTTGGGCTGCAGGACATCCTCGCGCAGCTAACCACAATCGGCGACGCTTACCACAACCACTTGATGGACGAGATGCTGCAGTCCACGGAGGCAACGCGGGCGTCCATCTCCAAGCTCAGCCAGCCGCACAACATCTACTGTATCCGCCTGCGCAAGGAGACAGTGACGGCCATCCGCAACGCGTTCACCGACAGCAAGTCGGCGATAGAGGCGCACGCCAACCAGATGAGTTGCTACATGCGCCTGCCGTCGCTGTGGGAGCTCATCGAGGGCGACGACATGGAGCTGCGCACGGCCTTCTCCAAGCTGAGCGCCATGAAGCTCAGCGAGGCCAAGCTCGTCTCACCCACGTACGCTATCTACGCGGGCGTGCCTTCCTTCCGCATCGTACAGGCCGAGCAGCAGCGCACGCGTCAGCAGCTGGTCAGGGCGTACGAGCGCTACATGATGCGCCACCCCGGCCGTCCCAACTTCCTGATGGACAGCGGGAGAGAGTACTACTACGGAGGCCAGAAGAGCACCACACCGGCCGTGCCTCCACGCATCGCCGCCCCGGGCGTGGCGCGTCGACCAGGCGGTGGCAAAGACGACGACGACGACGACGAAGGCCCACGTCGCCGCCAGCGCAAGATCGGAGTGCTGCCGCGCTTCAACCTGAGCCCAGAGCGGAGCGACCGGATCAAGGAGTCGTTCCGCGAGTTTGCATCAGAGCGCAGGCGTGAGTCCAAGCGTCCCATCAAGATCGAGGACGTTGGAGCCGGTGGCTTATGGGACGGTGGCTTTGATGAGGTGGCCGACATCGCTGGCCTTCCAGAGGCGTTGGCAGTTGAGATCGCAAACGATCCTGACCAGGCAATGACGCTGCGTGCTCTGGAGCAGATGATGACAACTGCGCAAATTGGAGCGGCCGCTTCCAATGCCAAGGTGGTCGCGGCGGCGTCGAGTGGCGCGTACGTGGTTGTTCCACCCGAGATCATCGCTGCGGCCGAGGCGAATATCACGGCTACGGTGGCCACGGGTCCGTCCACGTCTATGCCACTGGTGGCCGTCTCGCGGGCCATGTTCCCTGGCGACGACGTTGCACTCGAGCTCTGGCGTCAGAACTTTGATATTCTAAAGGTGCGTCGAAACGACAACGCGGGGTTGGTGGTAGAGCTTCCCAACGTCAAGGTTGGTAGCACCAGCAGGCCGTACATCGAGGCCAGGATCGATTTGGAAGAGATGCGCGCAAGAATCCCAAGTCTGGCCGTCTACTCCGACGCGATGCTTTTGGCAAGTATCAGCAACACACTGTGTCGCATGATGCAGCTCGATCCGCTAGTCCCGTTCGTTTCGAATGGAGCGGGTAGCACGCGATGGCGCCGACCATACGACGGAGCAAGCACGAACGGCGTCGACTCTCGATGGAAGCGTGCAGTCGCGCGTGCGCGTCGTATCACAACGGTGGCGCAGCGCGTCCAGGCGAGCGCGGTGCAGAGCACCACCTCCGCGGCGGGGCGCGCGCTTGAGGTCGCCAACCCGCGCAACTGGGGTGTCAAGACGTACCTTGGCCTCATGGCGTTTGCGATGTTCATGTACTTTGCCGTCATGTTCCAGACGCTTGGCGCAGAGGGCGTACGGGAACGCGTCTCGGAAGCAGGTGAGCGCATCCAAGGCTACTGGGATGATTACCAGCGCAGCAACCGTGAGGACGCAGAACGGCGGCTGCTCACGACGGGTGTGCCGGTCGTTGGTAACACGACAACGCTCACCACTCCTGGCGCCGTGCCCAACTTTGAGGAGGGGTGGACCGAGGCCGACTGGGCGGGACCGCCCTCGCCGCCGCCCGAGGCTTGGAGCAGCTGGATGCGGGAGAACATGGGAAACCTTGGGGCGCGCTGGACGCCGGCGTGGGCAGAGCCCGGGCTGGAGGACGAGCCGGTGACCGGACGCTTCCCCGTCCCTTCTAGCCCACTGCAGCCACCATCGGCACCGCCACCGTTGGCACCTTCCATTCCCGCGCCGCCGTTTTTTGGTCCAGTCGACGACCAGCCACTGGAACAGCCTGGCGCCGCAGAGGAAGCGTTCGCCGACGGCTTCTGGAAGGCTGCCAACTTGATGCGGTCCGGGGCGCGCAACCTCGTGGGGTTTGCCGGTGCTGTCGTTGACGGCACGTACGAGGTGGAACAGGACTCACTGGCGTCCGCGGGTGGCAAGGCGTTGTTCAACTTCACACCCACTGCAATCGGCGTGCCGTACGCAAAGGTTGTCATGTCGAGCGCTCACTTGGGCGGGCGTAAGCAGGCCACATGGGAGAAGGCGGCGTACGCCAACGCGCAGGCCTCGCTCGACCGCGAGAACCGCTGGCGGGAGGAGGCGCGCGCGGCGGGCAATCGTAACCGTATGCCGTCACAGGGTGGGCCGCACGCGGCCGTGCCCACGCAGCGAATTGGGTCGGCGGGTCGGGGAGGGTGGGCTTGGAATGTGGAGGGAAGTTCGTGAGTTTGTAGACCGAGAGCGCTAAGCGCTGCGCATAAATGGGTGGTGCGGGCGTGTTAGTAGAGCGAGGTTGTGACCATGGAGCAGGGAGACGCGAACGCCAAGGTACTGCGTGTGCGCGCGCTGCTCAAGCGCGGGGGGAAGACACCGGTGTACAATACAATCGTGCGAACCGAAAACGTAGTGGCCACCTCGGACGATCTCAAGGGGCTCGCCCTCGCCACGGAGGAGAGCCACCGCCAGCTTGCCGAGCTGTACGACAACCGCGATCAAAAGGGTGTGGTGCACGCCATTGGCGCGGTTCGCGTGTCCGTTGGGCAAAGCTACGGACTGGCCAAGGAGGGCCGCAGCGTTCCCTGCGTCGACGCGCCGGCGCCGACGGGTAGCTGGCCGCCTGCCTACGCAGTTACGCCGTGTGGGAACATGGCCGTTCACGGCACGCGGCTTGCGGCGCTGTGCAAGAGCTTTGCCACCAAGCACCGCCTCGAGACCAACGCCGAGAACGACGTTGGCCATGCTATCTGCGATACGGTGTCGCACCTGCAAGAGTCGTACGAGGAGTTGGACGACGAGGTCTTCCGCAACGGCGAACACGACGCTCAGATGGAGATCGCGGCGCGGCTGATGAACCGCCGCGCGCGCCAGCTGGCGGGGCGCGCCAAGATTGACGCACACGGAGAGGTGTTTGCCTCCATCGAGTTCCAGGCGGTGTCCATGTCGCTGATGCGCGCCTCGGCACACTTCAACGCACTGCATCTGGGCCACCCGCTGTACACGGGCATCGACGTGCACAGCGAACTCCCGCCGTTCAACAGCGGCATGGTGGCGGCGGAGTCGCACCTCCTGCTAGCCGAGTCCCTCAAGCACGCCGGCATGCAGGAGAGCGCCATCACCAACACGCTCGCGCGCGCCAGCCGCCATGCTGAGATGGCGGAGGCAATCATGGAAGTTGAGGACGCCAAGGATCCGCTGGACGACCCGGTGGTCAACACGGTGACCGGGCAACCGCTACGTTTGGGTGAGTGGGCAGCGGAGGCCATGCGGACCGGGGTCGCGCAGTTTGACGTGCTGGGCGGCTTTAGCATGTCGCTCAGTGGCGAGTTGGAGGTGCACACCGAGAGTCTGGCCAACAGCGAGTGGCTATGCCTACGAGCGCGCACCACAAGTCCGGTGAGCGGGCCGGCCAACCCAAACGAGGTGGCGCGAGTTGCGGCAACCGCCGCGTGGCGACGTATGCGGTACGACGCGGGCGCGTACGACGCGCCATACTTTCGTCCCAGCGAGGAGCAGCTACGTGCGGCCAGTCGTATTGGCATCGCACTGTGTGGCCGCGGAAACCTCACCAATGATTGGTGGCACGACGCCGACCTGCTCGTGGTCGACACGGGCATCGCGCCTGAGCGGTTGGGCTTGGTGGTGGTTGGTAACCATGCCCCGGCGCATGCCACGATGCACAGTGCGCAAGACGCGGTTGGCTACATGTTCTCCACCCAGGAGCTTGAGCTGGCGCACGACTCGGTGGACGCAGTCCCGCGTCCTGGTCAGCGCGCCTTCCTGGTTGAGGCGGTGGAGGCAAACCCGGCTGCATGGCAGCCCAGTGAGTCGCGAGAGGAGTCGCTGCCCGACGAGGCAACGCAGGTCGTGTCCGCGCCATTGGAGTCCGTGCCAGAGACTACGATCACGGCACACGAGGCGTTTGAGCGCGTGATCACCAAGAGCCTCACACTGCTGGTCGTGGAGGCAGCGCCCTCCAAGGCGGGCCCAAGCAGCATGCCCGACGCCAGCACGGCAAGCACCGCGCTGGCCGCAGCTCTGTGCGCAACTATCCGCGAGTCGCCGCGTGCGCTTGACGACTTGGCCTTGCGCATCACCGCGCGAGCGCAGCCATCCTACGTGGCGGCGCTGCCTTCCCACGCGGCGGCCGGTACTGCACTAGCACCTTCGGTCAGTCTGTACTGCATGCTGGAGCACAAGGGGGAGCGTGCCGTTGACGTTGCGGCCTCCATACTAGGGCTGCGCAACCTAGAGCCGGTCATTGCCGATCTGGAACCGGAGGAGTCTGAGGCAATCGACGAGGCGTTCGAGGACGCGGTTATAGATTCTGTAGACGTGGGCGCACCCGTTGAATCCGGTACACCCTCGTCGGAGGAGTTTGACGAACTTGTGTGAGGCGGGGTCATAAGAAAGCATGTAGTGGGTTTACGGTGTGACTCGCTATACCGCTTGGCGAAGGAGGTTTTAAGCACCAGTGTGCGCTAGATGTCGACTCCCAGCCCTGTGAGTACATCGCCACCGACGCGAGTGCCAACCGTTGACCCGCGTCCACGCCCGCCGCCGCCAGCCCCGGCCCACTGTCGACAATTCAATCGCGTGATGAACGGCGAGAACCCATCGCTGGCGGAGCATGTGGTGCAAAAGGTAATGGACACATGTCGCGCGGTGGACCAGGCGGCGCGACTGGTCACGATGACCAAGGACGGCGGTGGACAGGTCCACC
>Ga0115561_1003400_pt1 | contig 10186 bp, 9 predicted proteins | sample COGITO_mtgs_1105_4_FD_87201 | JGI IMG/M metagenome (GOLD analysis project Ga0115561, IMG submission 87201) | Pelagic marine microbial communities from North Sea - COGITO_mtgs_110512 | ecosystem: Environmental > Aquatic > Marine > Epipelagic | place: Germany:Helgoland, sampling site Kabeltonne...
ATCGAAAAGCGAGTAACGCCGCATGTGTTACGGCACAGTTTTGCGACGCATATGCTCGAAGGTGGGGCAGATATACGCACGGTGCAGGATCTACTCGGGCATGTCTCTGTCGAAACGACACAAATCTACACGCATGTGATGCAGAAGCCAGGGGTCGGCGTGCGGAGTCCGCTGGATTCTTTGTGAATCAAGAATGAGGACGGAGTGAAACAACTAAAAAGCCTCCCCGCTGGCGGGGAGGCTTTCTCCTTAGTAAACGTTGGTCGTTTCCTGGCTGATGATTGGATCGCTGAGGAAGTCGGCGCTGAAGTTCATGATCGCGCGCCCGGGGCCGATCTTGGCGCCCTCGGCGGTGATGCTGAGGTTGATGTCCTTACCTGGCTCCAAGGTGGTGCGGGGGAAGGTCACGGTCTGGCCGTTGATCGTGCCCTGGGCATCGCCGGCGACGGCGGTGGGCTTGATGGAGTCGTTAAAGGTCACGGTCACAGTGCCGCTGACGGGCTCGAACTCACCTTGGTTGCGCACCTGGATGCTGTAGACGGTGGCCTCACGGACGCGGACGGGGTCCTTGCTATCGGTGATGGAGACAGTCACGCCGGGGACGGCGAGCCAGTTGGTGGTCACGCTGTCGCTGGCCTCAAGGCCGTTTTCGCTGAGGATTTTGACTGTGTTGGTCGACTCTCCCTTGCGGGTGGCGGCGATCTCGGTGCGGATCAGCTGGCTGGAACCAGCGGGGAGATTGGGGATCATCCAGCCAATGGCGTCCCCGCTGACGCGGCCGCCACCGTTGTCAGCAATGGAGCTATCCTTGGGCAGGATGTCGGTGATGCGGACGTTTTTCAGGTCTGTGTCGCCGGTGTTTTCGATCGTGATATCGAAGGCGACAGGTTTGAAGACATAAGCCTCGGTTGGGCCGCTCTTGCGGACGCGAATACCGGATTGGACAACGGTGATGGGCGAACTCGCGACGGGGCTGGAACCAGGGCCACCGAATGGTCCACCCGCATAAGAGGCGACGGCGCGGTTACTAAATTCGCCTTTTTTGACTGCTTTGGCGGTGTAGGTCACGCTTTTGGTCTCACCAGGGGCGAGGTCGCCAACGGGTTGGCGGAGATTGCTAGTCGAGGAAAAGGCATCGGGCAAGGTATCTGTGACGACAACATTAGGAGCAATGGCGGAGCCGTTATTCGTGACTGTGACGGTCCAAGAAGCTTCCTCGCCAAGTTCGACAGAGGTAGGGCCTTTCTTAACAGCTTCGAGCTTGGGCTGCCCAGCGAAGAAATCCAGACAGATGGCATTGTCGACGGTAACGATAGAGCACATTTGATGATCGCCTTCAGCAATGGGCTTGACCGTGATGTCGACATCCTGGCGATCACCCTTGCGCATGGATGGAAAGCTCCAGCTGGCGTTGCCATCAGCGAGGGCGGCGGCTGGAATGGCGGAGCTGAACTCGATACCAGTGGGAATGGATTCGGTGAGTCGCACGTTATTCACGTCATCGAGCGCTTCGATGGTGATGCGGTATTTGAACATGCCACCAACGGAGGCCGGTTCGAGCACGCGCTTAGTCACTTCGACTTGATGGCTTTTAAAAATGACGTCGGAGCCGCCCTGAACAGCCGGTGCCACATGGCTTGGATTGCCATTGGATACGTTATCGGCATACAAATCCGTTTGACTGGACGCGGCTTGAGGCATCGCGGAGGAGCCTTTGTCGACCTGCGTGGGAGCAGTTTGGCAACCAGTGAAAGCCAACGCGAACACGCTGAAGGCCGAGACAAGATAGAGTGGAAGTCGGTTCATGGAAGAATGTTCTAACGATTACCCGAGTTATGTAAAGAGTGGGATGCGCTTCCTGACTTGGTGAACAATGAAGAATGCTCGTCGGGCGCCATGGGGTAATCGTGAGAATGGAGATGGAAGAACAGTTGAGTATTGCTGTGGCTTGACCTACGGATGGCGATCGGCGAAGCTGGCCCCATGTTTAAGCTTCTCGGAAATCATCTGCTCGATGTGTTTTTCCCAAGTAGTTGTGTACATTGCGGCGATGCGGTTGAGCATTCGGATTATGACTTCCTTTGCCGGGCGTGCAGCCGTGAGCTTTTCCTTTCCAAGGCGCCGACATGTACGACCTGCGGCTATCCGTTTTTCGGCATGTTGGCGGGACCGAAAGTCTGTCCCCACTGCACGGAGTTGGATCCGATCTTTGAGGAGGGCAAAACCCTCTTTTTGGCCAAAGGCCCGGCCCGTTCCCTCATCCACGAGCTGAAGTATAAGGCAGGCTTTTACGTTTTACGAGATATTGAGGCGATGCTGGAGCGCTCTTTATACTACAGGGCCTATTTCGAAGGGGCGATCCTCGTGCCCGTGCCGCTCCATGCCACGAAGCTGCGCGAGCGGGGCTTCAACCAAAGCGAGCGTATCGCCGGAGCCCTGTGCGCGGCCACGGGCGCGAAATCCTGCCAAAACCTCCTGGTCCGGACGGTCTACACTCAAACCCAGACCCGCCTGAGCCGAGCTGCCCGTCACCAAAATGTAAAAAATGCCTTTGCTTTGGCAGACGATGCCGTTGTAATCCTCGATCAAACATACATCCTCGTCGACGACGTTTTTACCACTGGCTCGACGCTCAACGCCTGCGCCGCCGTCCTCCGCGAAGCAGGTGTCACTCGACTCAAAGTGGCCACCCTTGGTCACGGCTGATTCAACTCTCCACTTCCCACTAACCTACTCTTCACTCTCATGGCACTTTTCGGAAAACCACAGTATTCGACAGTCACCGTTAAGAAAAAAGATATCCCCAAGGATCTTTGGACGAAGTGCCCAAAGACCGGCGAGATCATCTACAACCGAGTGTTGAAAGAAAACCTCATGGTGGTGCCGAGCAGCGGCTACCATTTCCCGCTGAAGGCGCGCGACCGTATCGCCTCGATGTTGGACGAAGACAGCTTCGAAGAAATGGACACGGGCGTCCATTCGCTCGACCCGCTGGAGTTTAACGCCACGTCCTCTTATCCGGAGAAGCTGAAGCAGAACCAGGCCAAGACCAAGGAGACCGACACCGTCATCTCCGGCATGGGCGTCATGGGCGGAATCCCTGTGAGCATCGCGGTGATGGATTTCCGTTTTATGGCGGCCAGCCTCGGCTCGGCGGCGGGTGAAAAAATCACCCGTGCGATCGAGCGCGGCGTTGAGAAGCAATGCCCGGTCATCATCGTCTCCGCATCGGGTGGCGCCCGCATGCAGGAGGGTATCCTCAGCCTCATGCAGCTGGCCAAGACCAGTGCCGCGCTGGCCAAACTAAGCGAGGCCGGCCTCCCCTACTTCTCTATTTTGACCAATCCGACCATGGCCGGCGTGATGGCCAGCTACGCGTCGCTAGGTGATGTGATCATCGCCGAGCCGGAAGCATTGATTGGATTCGCAGGTCCGCGTGTGATTAAAGAGACGACCCAGCAAGACTTGCCTGCAGGTTTCCAAACTTCAGAGTTCCTCCTGGAGCACGGCCTCGTCGATATGATTATCCCCCGTGGTGAAATGCGCAACCGTATGATCAACTTGATGCGCGCTTTGTATGGTGCTAAACAGACGGCCTAGTTTCGGCAGGTGTTTACAACCGCTTCGCTAGAGAGCCCTTCGGGCGAGAATAGGGAGATGATATTTGCAATGATACATGTTTTGGCTCCCTCGACTAGCGCGCAGCGCCCTCTAGCGAAGCGGTTGTGAAAATAGGAATACACATATGTCTACCTACACCGAGACCCTGGACTATCTCTACGCGCTGAAAAACCGCGGCTCGAAGTACGGCATCGACCGGATGCGCCTACTGGTCGAGGCGCTGGGGCATCCCGAGCGTACGTTCCCCGTCATTCACGTGGCCGGCACTAACGGCAAAGGCTCGGTCTGCGCTATGCTTGAAGCACTCTACCGGGAAAACGGGTATAAAGTCGGCTTTTTCAGCTCCCCTCACCTCGTGCACTTAGGCGAGCGAGCGCAGGTCAACCGCCAGATTCTTTCTGCGGAAGAGGTCGTTCGCTACACCGAGCAGCTCAAGCCCATCGCCGCCGAGCTGGGTAAAGACGACTCCGATCTGCACCCCACTTTCTTCGAGTTTATCACGGCGATGGCCTTCCTCCGTTTTGCAGCAGAGTCGGTCGAGATCGCCTGCATTGAGACCGGCCTCGGCGGGCGCTTGGATGCGACCAATGTCGTCGACCCTGAACTCTCGATTATCACCACGATCAGCCTGGACCATACGGAGATGCTGGGTGACACCCTCGCCGCGATCGCGGGTGAGAAGGCCGGCATCATCAAGGCGGGCAAGCCAGTGTTGATGGGCAAACTTCCGGTCGAAGCCGAGGCGGTCATTCGCCAAGTCGCACAGGAGCGCGGTTCGAAGCTTTATGCGCTCTCTGAGCGTTTTCCCGATACCGCGGCACTCCCGGAGACGAATCTTGAAGGCGACTTCCAGCGCTGGAATGCGGCGCTCGCCGTCTATGCGACTGAGATCTTGCAAGCGCGCTTCCCGATCCGATCCACCGCTGCACTACACAACGTCGACTGGGCGGGTCGCTGGCAGAAGCTGCAAGTTGATGGGCGTACATTGATCCTCGATGCCAGCCACAATCCGGAAGGTGTGGCCGAACTGGACAAGAACTTGCAGACGCTCGTTGCGAACGAAGGTCGCTCACCGATTATCATCGCCGGCACTTTGGGTGAAGATCGCGCCAAGAGTCTCATGCCAGTAGTTTCCCGGCATGCGGCCGAGCTTTACCTCGTCATGCCCAAGCAAGATCGCGCTACGCCGACGGCATTTCTAAAAAGCTGCCTGCAGCGCGACGCCGTTGAAACGGAGTTGGCCGCGCTCTTCCCCGCGCCAGATCGCTGCGAGGTCGGCCAGCCGGGTGATACGATCGTGCTCACGGGCTCGATCTACCTGATCGGCGAAGCTTTGGAGCGAATTCAAGGTGTGACGGCCCAAGACGGCAGCGGACTGCAAGATAAGGTTTAGGTGGGGTCGAGCTTCTGCTTGGCAGCTGCATCAACGAGAGCATCTTTAGGCATCAAATAAATACACAGGGTATTTATTTGATTTAGAAGAAGGCGGAGCGCTCGAGTAGCTATTGCTTGTGGCCTAGCTTCAGCCTGGGACGGTCGTCGGAAGTGTAGGACCTGCGGAACAGGCATCTAGGCTTCGTGATTGCTTCGCCGCTTGGACTTTCTAAAACTTTTGCATTGATGCACGCTCACGAACTCACACTCCTGCTTGATCTGGGCTTTATGGTCGTGACTGCAGCGGTCTTTGCTTTCCTGGGGAAGCTCATAAAAATGCCTTCGATCGTGGCGTACATCCTCGCGGGGATGGCGCTGGGGCCGGTTTTCGGGGTCGTGGAGCTGGATCATTCGCTGGAACTCATTTCGGAACTGGGCATCGCCCTTCTCCTCTTCCTGGTCGGCTTGGAGTTGAGTCTGCAAAAGATCAAAGACCTTGGGCGGGTGGCCTTTATTTTGGGTGGTTTACAGGTGCTCCTTACCTTAGCCGGCGGCTTTGGCATCGCGACTTTAATGGGTTTCGGGCTCATGGAGTCCGTCTTCCTCGCCGCGACGGTGACGTTCAGCAGCACGGTTGTGGTGATCAAGTTGCTCGACCAAAAAGGTGCCACGGGGCGGCTCTTCGGGCGGATCGCTATCTCGCTCTTTTTGGCGCAGGACATCGTGGTCATCATTGGGCTGACGATTCTCAGTGGCCTCGGCTCGGGCGAAAGCATCGACCTGTCGGCGATGGCCCAAGGTCTGGGCATGGCCTTCGGTGGCATGTTGGTCCTGCTCTTCGTCTCGCTGCTGGCCGCCCGTTATGCCTTGCCACGGCCCTTCGCTTGGGCGGCGCGCTCGCCGGACACGGTCTTTATCTGGGCGCTTTGTTGGTGTTTCCTCGTAGTGCTACTGGCGCATCAGTTCCACCTCTCGGTGGAGATCGGCGCATTCCTTGCGGGCATTGCCATTGCCCAGCTTCCGATCCATGAGGATCTGCATCGCCGATTGCACCCGCTGATGACCTTCTTCGTGGCCGTCTTTCTCGTCACGCTGGGGATCAAGATGGATCTCTCGGTGCTGGGCGAGATTTGGAAATACGTTCTGGGCTTGAGCGTGTTCGTGATCCTCGCGAAACCGCTCATCGTGTTCACGATTTTGAACCGCCTGCGCTACAGCGAATACACGGCTTTTCAGACGGCAGTGGCCAGCGGACAGGTCAGCGAGTTCGCTTTTATCCTCTTGGGCTTGGGTGCCGCTGCTGGACTGATCGAAAGCACGGTCGTCTCGCTCGGCGGGTTGGTGGGTATTCTGACCATTGCGATTTCCTCGTATCTGATTATTTATAGCGAACTGCTGTATGAGTTTTTCCAGCGTTTTCACCTGCTCACGTTTTTCAAAGCCAAGCAAGAGCCGGACGTGGAGGTGCTCCACTCCTATGAGGGGCACGTGATCGTGGTGGGCATGAACGCACTAGGGCGTGAGTTGGTTAAGCAACTCACCTTGCGCGGCGAAACGGTACTGGCGATCGACACGGATCCGAGGAAGCTCGAAGGCTTAGGCGCGGCGACGACCTTGATTGGCAACGTGGAATACGAGTCAATGGTCGAAGAGATTAGCCTGCCCAAAGCACGACTTGTGATCTCGGCTTTGCAAATCGAAGACACGAATCACTTACTCGCCTACCGTTGCCGTTCGGCGGGCGTGCCTTGTGCGATACACGCATTTGATATCTCGGTGGTCGACGACTTACTGGAGCTGGATACCGCCTATATGTTTATGCCGGCGGTCGATGCAGTGCGCGCGCAACTCGCGCTCTTCGACGCGCTGCACCAGTCCGACGGCGAGGAGGAGGTCAATCCGCTATGACGGCTCTGGCTATACTACTGCTCGCGGCCGCGATCGCTTTTGGGCTATCCAAGTTTTTTCGATTACCTGCGATTCCGTTGCTGCTTCTTTCGGGTGCGGGGTTGAACGCCTTGGCCGGCTATCAGGCGGTTGAGATTCCGGCCGAGTTGATCAGTGAAATGATCGAGATCGGGCTGGCAGTGCTCGTCTTTACGGCGGGTGTTGAGCTCAGTCCGCGACGGATGCGCGGGCGCAGCCGCGCGGTCACGATCCTCGCGGTGTCGCAATTTTTCACGCTTGGGATGTGTGGTGTGCTGACGGCAGTCTTCCTCGGCTACGGCTGGACGACTGCGCTCTATCTTGGCTGTGCGCTATCGGCGAGCTCCACCCTCGTGGTGGTGCGGCATTTACAACAACGGCGACAGATGTTTGAGCCTTACGGGCGGCTCGTGCTTGGTGTGTTGTTGCTACAAGATATCTTTATTGTGATCATCATGGTGGCGCTGCTGAAGTCGCCTGAAGGTTGGCTCGCGATCTGTAACGCTGTGGCTAACGCGATCGCGCTGGGGTTCTTGGCGGTGGCCTTCCACCGCTGGATGGTGCCCTTTGTAGTCAAACGGCTGAAGCTTGATGACGAGGAGCTCATGCTGGGTGCGCTGGCCATCCTCTTTGCGTTTTCGTCGATGGCCTACTTGCTGGAATTACCGTTTCTAGTGGGTGCCTTTGTCGGCGGGTTTGCCATATCGGCTTTCCCGATGAATGGCTTGGTTCGCGGAATGCTTGGCTCTCTGTCCGGCTTTTTCCTTGCTTTGTTTTTTATCAGCGCGGGCATCTTTTTGACCATGCCGGATTGGGGGATGGTCGGGCACAGTCTGATCTTCATCGCGGTGCTGATCGTGGTCACGGTTTTATTGGTGGCGATTGTTGCGGAGGTGGTGGGCTATTCGAGTCGTGCGGCGGTGGAGACCGGGCTGCTGCTTTCGCAGACCAGCGAGTTTTCGCTGCTGCTGGCACTGACGGGCGTGGCTTCGGGGCAGATCACACCCGAGTTGTTTTCTATGATCGCTCTGATTACGGTGAGCACGATGGCGTTGACGCCCCTGCTTTCTCGCGAGAGTGTGGCATTGCGCTTGGTGAAGTGGCACCCGCGCTACCGTAAGGGTGAGTCGGCCTGTGCGGCGATGAAGGATCATGCTGTCTTACTCGGCTACGGCCGGGCTGGACCCCGCACGGTGCGCTCACTCAAGGAGCGCGGGGTAGCGATGGTGGTAGTCGACGAGGACGCCGGTGTCATCCGGCAGCTGATCACGCAGGGCATACCCTGCGTGCAAGGTGACGGCTCTGACCTGCGCACTTTGGATCGGGCCCACTGCAGGGAGGCGAAGGTTGTCTTTTGCTCGATGCGGCGCACACGCGATGCGCAGGTGGCCTTGGATTATTTAAAAGACGCTCCGGTGCAGGTACTGGTGCGGGTATTCGAGACCTTTGAGGAAGATCAAGTCCGCCAAGCCGGTGGCCAACCTGTGCAGACCGCCTACGCGGCGGCGTCACAATTCTTGGAATGGACGGAGGTGAATCTGCCGCGCGAAAAGGACGCTTCGCGGGCGTAGCGATGCGACGACAGTCGCGTCGACCCGGGACGTGGTTGCCCCGTCGATCCTCGACCTTGCTCTCGCAAGTTCGCTACGGGATTTACGAAGCGAAAAAGAACCGGGGCCGCTCGCTCAGGTCTTCGAGGCTTTCGCCAGTCAGGCCGTTGGCAGCGGCCAGTTCCTTGAGCGCGTCGTACTGAGCGATGCCCGTTTCCATGGCGAGGAGCCCGCCCTCGACGAGGTAGGTTTTGGCCTGTTCCAGGAGGATCCGCAGGTCATCCATCCCCTCGTTGCCGGAGACGAGGGCGCTGTGCGGTTCGTGGCCGACCACTTCGGGCTCGGCGGTCTGCATCTCACCTTCAGTCAGGTAGGGGGGGTTGCTGACGATGAGGTCGAAACGCACGCCTACGGGCAGTGGGTCGAACCAACTGCCTTCGAGGAAGGATATCCGCCCCCTCAAGCCAAGCGCCTCCGCGTTTTCGGCGGCCAGAGCGAGGGCTTCCGCGCTTTGATCCACGGCGGTGACTTCAGCGTCCCCGTATTTGAAGGCCAGAGCCAGGGCCAGCGCCCCACTGCCGGTGCCCAGATCGAGGATACGCTTCGGCGCTTCAGCCAGCCGCCCGATGGTGTGGTCGACCAGCTCCTCCGTCTCATGACGCGGGATGAGAGCGCGGGCGTCGACTTTAAGCGTGAGCCCATAGAACTCCGTCGTGCCGATGATGTATTGCAGCGGCTCGCGGGCGGCGCGGCGTTTGACCAGAGGGCGCAGGGCGTCGAGCTGGGCCTCCGTGAGTGGACGATCCAAGTCCAGATAGAGATCGAGGCGCTTCAGCCCGAGCGAGTGCGCGATGAGGATGTCTGTATCGAGCTTCGGGTTCGGCACCCCTTTCTGGGTAAAAAAGGTCTCGGTGCGCGCTTTGATTTCTCGGACGGTCAGCATGGCGCGCTAGAGAGCGAACTCCCAAGGATTGACCAGTTCGATACCCAGTCCTTCAAAGTCTTTGGTGTTACGGGTGGCGATCGTGAGTCGGTGATATTTGGCAGTGGCGGCTAAAATCGCATCCAACGGGGGAAGCATTCGGTTTTGTGGAAAGGTCGCTCTTACCTCGCAAATTCGAAGAGTGACTGGCAGAATCCGTCCATGGTAGGTCGGAAGGAGGCGATTGGTATACCAATTTTCTAATTTCTCGGCGAACGCGATATCCTTTGTGCGAACTCTTTCGGCCCCATTCCTAATCTCCATTAAACTAACGACGCTCACCGTGTAGGCCGAGACCGGGTTGGACTTTTGCCATTCAACGACTTGTGGCGCTGCTGAGCGCCGCCGAACCTCCGAAATTACGTTGGTATCCAGTAAAAATGACATCAGGGAAATTCAATTGGGCGGTCGAGATCCATTTTGCGGTCAGGGATAAATTCCATCAGATCCCTTTCGTCGTCCATGCCAATCGCCTCGACTAGAGTTTGCCCCCTCTTATCGGCTTCAGACAATTCCTTCGCCAACACCTTAGCGACCCATCCCGAAAGCGAGAGATCCGCATCGACAGCACGATGCCTCGCTTCTTTGCAAAGTGCGTCGTCTATTTTGATAGTTACATTCATTTTGCACGATTGCACGAATGCACGGGGTTTGTCAAGCCTTCTGCTTCTTCAGTAAATTCTCGATGCGGGCTTCGTAGTCGAAGTTTTGCAGGGCGTTGATGAGGTCGTCG
>Ga0115561_1003411_pt1 | contig 10175 bp, 7 predicted proteins | sample COGITO_mtgs_1105_4_FD_87201 | JGI IMG/M metagenome (GOLD analysis project Ga0115561, IMG submission 87201) | Pelagic marine microbial communities from North Sea - COGITO_mtgs_110512 | ecosystem: Environmental > Aquatic > Marine > Epipelagic | place: Germany:Helgoland, sampling site Kabeltonne...
AGTCATAATCAATTGTAAATAATTCCTTTTGATGCGATTGATTTCCTACTGTTAGAATGGGTATTAGTTTACCTTCACTTTGATTCTTAGGCGGTGTGACTGAAAATGTTAAGGTTGTATCGTCTCCATTTTTAGAAATAGAAAACATTTGTGATTCGGGAGAAATTAGCCAACCATTTGGTGATTCAAGTTTAACAGATCCATTTAAATTATCTTTTCCCGCTCTAACTGTTACAGGAATTTGTTTTGCATTATTATCTGAAAATATGATTACTTTCTCTTGAATACTTACAGTTGCTTCTGGTAAAACATCAAAGGGTTGATAAACTTCTCCTTTAACTGGATCATTATATTTATATACTACGTTTTTTTTATAAGTTAAATTCTTTCCATTGATCGTTAACTGAAAAGCAATTGGAAAGTTCATTGTCTTTTCCGGAAGGCCTATATTATTTTTATCGCTTACCTGGTACATACCTTTGGTACCTTTTTCATTTAGCCAATAAGGTGCACTATAATTTTTATAATTAAAAGTACCTACTACACTTTCAATAACTAATTTTTTGTTTTTTTCAAGTTTATAAGGTTTTAAGGTCGTTGGAAAAGAGATAAATGTTGAATTAATCGATCCTAATTCAATGTCTGTATTGGTCCTATTAATTGCTTCAATAGTAATCTTCACTTCACCATTTCTTACTGCATTTTGTTGATCTGCAACAGCTTCTATGTAAAGTCCTAAACAATCTGCAATAAGTTTTTTTATTTCTTTCAATTTTATTGTTTTCCAATGTCCTTGTGGAAGATTTAGAAGGAGTTCATAAGCTTCTAATAATTTTGGAATCATAAAAGAAGGTTCCTTAAAATTAAAGTTTTTTTCTAAGTCATAAAGTATAAGCCCAATTTCTTTTCCACCTTCAATGCGAGACCAAGTGGTGTCTATACCATCAAATAAATTTGTTTTATTAACTGGAAAATCTCCTTTAAGGAATTCTAAATATTCTGTTTGGCTTCCTCTGGAGCCCGTATTTCCAAATCCTTGTGATTTATGCATACTCCTACTTAATGCAGCTATTTCACCATTAGATAATCCCATGTTAGAATAGTAATTACCTGTTTCTATTTCCATTAAATTACTTTTATCAGCATTTTTAAATTTTTCTTTAGAACCATAAAACCACCAAGAGGTATTAAAAAGTAATCTTTTTGGTTGCCAAGTACCATATTTTTTTGCAGATTCAGGGTATTTATTTGCATCTCCAACTAAATCAAAAGCTTCAAAACTTAGCATAGCAGAAGCGGTATGATGTCCATGAGTGCTTCCTGGATTTCTATGGTTAAAACGATTGATAATAATGTCTGGTTGAAAACGTCGGATGTTTAGAACTACATCACTTAATACGTCTTTTTTATTCCATATTTCAAGGGTTTCATCTGGATGTTTAGAATAACCAAAATCATTTGCTCTGGTAAAATATTGTTGACCACCATCCGTTTTTCTGGCTGCTATAAGTTCTTGAGTTCGGATAACACCTAATAATTCTCTAATTTCTGGCCCGACTAAATTTTGACCACCATCACCTCTTGTCAAAGATAAATAAGCGGTTCTTGCATGAATATCATTTGATAAAAAAGAAATTATTCGCGTGTTTTCGTCATCTGGATGCGCTGCGATATACATGGCAGAACCTAAAAAGTTTAATTTTTGAAGATTGTGGAATATTTCAGATGAGCTTGGTTTATCTGGTTGTTGTGAAAATAAAAGGGAGATATTTACTAATAAAGTAAAAATTACTGAAGTATTTTTTTTCATAGATGGTGTTATTGCTAATTATCAAATATACTTAAAAGATAAAAAACTAAAATGATTTTGTGATATTATAAAGACTAGTTGAAGATTTATTTTTCAGCAATGTTTAATAACGTTTTATAAACTAAATGAGTAGGTAATCCCATCACATTAAAAAAAGATCCTTCAATTTTACAAACCCCTACATGACCTAACCATTCTTGAATACCATAACTACCTGCCTTATCAAAAGGTTGATAGGTCTTGATATAATAATTAATTTCTTCATCTGTTAGTTCATTAAACCAAACTTTTGTGGTATCATTTATCGTTTTTTGAAAATATTTCCCTGTAAATGTAACCGAAGTAATTACGCTATGGGTGCTACCACTAAATAATTTTAACATTCTAAAAGCATCCGCTGCATCTTTAGGTTTTTCTATGGCTTTTCCATTTTGCCAAACAATAGTATCACTGGTGATGAGTAAATCATTATCAGCTAAATCTTCAAATGCAGCCGCCTTTAGTTTAGCTAAAAAATCGGTTATCTGAACCCCATTTAGGGTATCTGGATATTTTTCTTCAGTTTCTTTTAATTGAATACTAAAATCAATATCCATTTCTTTAAAAAAACGTTGTCTTCTTGGTGATTTTGAAGCAAGAATTATATTATAATTTTTTAATTTTTCAGAGAGCATATCATTTTTTTAATAAAAATTAAGTTATTATTTAGTTAATACAAAAGTATATAATAGTATGGAGCACATATCTAAAAGTATCATAATTTTTAACAATTTTGAAAGAAAAATATAATCTTTTTTATTGGATGCATCCCATATTTTAATACTAAAAAAGAGTAACGGAGCTAAAACAAATGTCAAAGAAAAAACTATTGCAATTGTAAAGTTATATAAATGGATATAGATATAATAGACCGATCCAAACATGGCTAAAACACTCATTAAGAAAGCAATGAAAGAAGCTCTTTTCCTTCCTAATAAAATAGGTAGGGTACTTAAGTTTCCGTTTTTATCAGCATCAATATCTTTGATGTCTTTTATAATTTCTCTTATTAAATTCATGTAAAATATAAAAAAAGCATAATTTAATAAGATGCCAAAAAAAAAGGATTGATTTTGTTGATTAAGGATTGTAATGGCCGGAACTAAATCAAATAATCCAACAATTATAATGCTAAAGGCAATTAATACAGATATGATAACATTGCCAATAATAAGAATAGATTTTATAAAAGTAGCATATAGATACAATAGGGCAGAGGCAATAATAAAAAAACCGGAAAATTCGGGTTTTCCAATTTGATGAGAAATATAAAAACCCAAACCAACACCAATACTATTAAAAATAATAAAAAGGTGATTTGCGTTTTTTTCAGTAACTTTATTAACAATAGTAACTTTTTTTGGCAGGTTTATACTATCAAATTTAAAGTTGTATATATTATTAATAATATTCCCTGCAGCAGCAATACAAACGGTTGCTGTCATCAACAATATAAATAGGAAATTATTAAGAGTCAGATCCGCCCCTAAAGGAATAAAAAAACCATACCTTATTAAAGCTTGCATCAAAATTAAAAGTAATAAATTTTGATAACGTATTAATCTTAAATAATTCAAAGGATAATAAAATTATAGATTAATCGTATTTAGCACTTACACTCACTGAGTCTAACCATTTATTTTGAACTTTTAGCACTTGTTCAATAACATCTCTAACGCAACCTTTTCCACCTTTTTTATGTGAAACATAAGTCGCTATTCTTTTAATTTCTTGAACAGCATCTTGAGGACAACACGGTAAACCAACCTCTTTCATTACTTGTAAATCTGGAATGTCATCACCCATATAAAGAACTTGTTCTTTAGGTATGGAGTTTTCTTTTAAATAGGTATTCATCGTTTCAGTTTTATGATGTGCTCCCAGGTAAATATCACTAATTCCTAAACCTTTTAACCTTAAACGCACTCCTTCATTATTGCCCCCAGAAATGATGCAAACATTAAAGCCTTTATCTATAGCAGTTTTTAAAGCAAAACCATCTTTTGTATGCATTTTTCGATACATCTCTCCATTGGTGGTTACCATAATAGATCCGTCGGTTAATACACCATCCACGTCAAATATTAAAGTGGTAATTTTATTGAGGTATTCTTTATAACTCATAGGTTAATGATTATTGTATTTTTTTAAAATTGAATTTGTTAAGTCTTCATAAATATCTTTATAAGGACTCTCTTTTAATAGATTCAACTGTTTTTCAATCGTTTTTTTATCATTTCTTTTGGCCGGACCTGTTTGAGCTTTAGCGGGAGAAAGGTGATTAATTTTATTTGCAGTTTCCATGATTAAAGGTTTTAACAAATCGAAAGATAAAGATTGTTCTTGCATTAAATCATTAGCAACCTGATATAAATAATTCACAAAATTATTAACTATGACTGCACTTAAATGAATTTTTTCTCTTTTTTATGAAGAAACCGCTAACACATTTTTAGAAATCGAATCTCCTAACTGTTTTAATAGGTCTAAATCAAAGTCATTATTGGCTTCTATACAGATTGGGATGACAGAAAAATCTACTTCACTATTTTTGGAAAAACTTTGTAATGGATAAAAAACACCTTTTCTGTTTTTATTTGAAAGAGTTTTCATAGCAACACTTCCTGAAGTATGCACTACTAATTTACCTTTAATAAGTAAACGATCTGAAAAGGTAACTATGGCATCATCAGGAACAGTAATAATATAAATATCTGCTTCTTTAATTTCGGTTAATAAAGAGGTTTTATGCAAAGTTGATGGAAAAAAGCTTAATGATTTTTCATTGCGATTGTAAACCTGTATGATTTTAAAATCTGATGAGTTATGTATAGCCTTACACAAATGTGTAGCAACATTACCAGCTCCTAATAAAACGATGGATTTCATAGTACGAAGATAATAATTTTTAAAAGTTAAAAGCTTGCTAAATAAATGAAACATTAATTATGCAATAATTTTCTCTAATTTATTTAATCTATTTTTTATGAATAATATTAAACTTGTGAAGCTATAGCAAGTCTAATTTAGGGTGTTCATATAGAATTATGCGAAGATTAATTTAGGGAGGTCATTTTGAGATAATACTAGATTTTTAGTTTAAAAATATAGCTACTTATTTGAATTTGACAAATCCAAACTTGCTAAAAATAGGACTTTAAAAATCAGTATTTTTATGTTTATAAATATGTTTCAAAACAAACCAAAACTGTAGTTATATTCATTAATAATTATCAGATAATTACTTAAATTTGCTAAAATTTAATCCTTCATGATAAAGAAAATATTTTCTGTTCTTTTTTCTACACGTTTAACTGCTGTTTTATTTATTGTTTTTGCAGCTGCAATGGCAACAGGAACATTTTTAGATGCATCTGCTGAAACTTCTCCTACGCCTTACACGAGAGAGTTGGTTTATAATGCTTGGTGGTTTGAAGCAATAATGGTATTGTTTATGATTAATTTTATAGGCAATATTGGTAAGTATCGGTTATTTAGAAAAGAGAAATGGGCAACATTAACACTGCATTTAGCATTTATTTTAATCATTATAGGCGCTTTTATTACCAGATATATAAGTTTTGAAGGTGTGATGCATATTCGTGAGGGTGCTACTGAAAATACCATGCTTTCTTCAGATGCTTATATAACAACTTTTATTGATGGAGATTATGAAGTTGGTGGTGTTCAGCAAAGACGAACTATATCACCAATTCTTGTAAGGTTATCTGAGAAATTAAATAACTATTTTGAAATAAATACCGATTATAATGGTCAAGAAGTAACCATTAAATATAAAGATTATATAAATAATGCCAAAGAAAGTGTTGTTCCTGCTGAAGGAGGTAAAAATTATTTAAAGTTAGTAGAGGCCAGTGATGGAGAACGTCATGATCATTGGATAGGAGAAGGAGAGGTTTTAAATATTCATAATATATTATTTTCCTTTAATAGCCAAACCGAAGGAGCTATCAACCTAATGTATAATGACGGAGTCTATTCAATTGATTCTCCCTTTGAAGGCGAATGGATGCGAATGGCTGATAAAAAGAAAGGTGAATTATTAAGCGACTCGATTCAGCCTTTAAATTTACGATCTCTTTACCAGGTTGCAAACATGTCATTTGTAATACCTGATCCTGTGATGCCAGGTGATTTTGGTATTGTTAAAGCTCCTAAAGATGAACCCACTAATATGAGTGCTGTTACTTTTGAAATTATTTCAAATGGTGAATCTAAAACAGTTTATGTGCTTGGTGGACAAGGAGTAACTAAAAGTCCAGTAGTTACAGAATTAGCTGGACTAAAGATTTATTTAGCTTATGGTTCAAAAGAATATAAACTTCCATTTAGTATCACATTAAATGATTTTATAGCTGATAAATATCCGGGGACTCTAAAAAATTATTCAGCGTTTAAAAGTAAGGTTACTGTAAATAAAAGTGATACAGAATTCTATGATTACGATATATTTATGAACAACATATTAGACGAACAAGGCTATCGTTTATTTCAATCTTCTTTTGATGGAGATGAAAAAGGAACCATACTTTCAGTTAACCATGATTTTTGGGGAACTTGGATTACTTATATTGGTTATACACTATTATACTTGGGTTTAATGGCTATTTTATTTGATAAAAACACTCGTTTTTCAGATTTAAAAAGAATGCTTGAAAAAGTAAAAAAGAAAAAAACAACATTAATTACCATGCTCTTGGTTTTAATTTCTTTTACTGGGTTTACACAAAATGAAAATTCACATAGGACTAAAATTTCAAAAGAAAAGTTAGATTCAATTATTGTTGCAAATGCAGTTAGTAAAGAACATGCAGCTAAGTTTGGACATTTGGTGATTCAAGATGATGGTAGAATGAAACCAGTAAATACTTTTGCTAGTGAATTATTAAGAAAGATAAGTAGAAAAAACTCATATGAAGGTCTTGATGCGAATCAAGTTTTTGTTTCAATGGTAGAGTTTCCTAGATTATGGCTGGAGGTACCTATCATGTCTTTAAAGTGGCAGAATGATAGTATTAGAGAAATCATAGGCATTAAAAAAGGCACTAGTCGTTTCTCATTAATGGATTTAATAGCTGAAAATGGAAATAATAAATTAGGACCTTATATTGAAGAAGCATCAAAAACTACCAATAAAAATCAGTTTCAAAAAGATTTCATGAAAGCATATGAAAACTTTTACTTATTAAATCAAGCGCTAAGTGGTAGTATGTTTAAAATTTTTCCAATTCAGGACGATGAAAACAACCGTTGGGTTTCCTATCCAGAATTGACAGAGGTAAATTATAGTAAAAAGGATTCTGCTATTGCTAAAAATATACTTCCTTATTACTTTGAAACATTACGAGAAGCTAGAAAAAGTGGGAATTACAATACTGCAGACGATTTATTAAAAGGAATTACAAAGTTTCAGAATAATTTTGGGGCAAGTGTGATGCCTTCAGAGAATAAAATAAATGCTGAAGTATTATATAACAAAGTGGATATATTTAATCGATTGTACAAATATTTTGCAATGGTTGGAATGCTAATGTTTGTTTTTATAATTATTCAAATTTTTAACGAAAACAAAAATATTAATACTATTGTTAAATTTTTTAAATTCTCCATTTGGATCTTATTTGTTTTGCTTACATTAGGATTAATAGCCAGATGGTATATAAGTGGACATGCTCCATGGAGTGATGCGTATGAATCTATTATTTACGTAGGTTGGGCTACCGTATTTTTTGGTTTGGCTTTGGGTAAAAAAAGTCATTTAACCATTGCATCTACCGCATTTGTCGCAGCCATTATATTATGGGTAGCTCATGAAAACTGGATAGACCCTGCTATTTCTAATTTACAGCCTGTTTTAGATAGTTACTGGTTAATGATTCACGTTGCAGTTATAGTAGGTAGTTATGGCCCTCTTACATTGGGTATGATTTTAGGATTGACTTCGTTACTTTTAATGGTTCTTACCAATAAAAATAATTTCAAAAAAATGAAATTAAATATTAAAGAGCTTTCAATTATTACTGAAATGGCTTTAACAGTGGGATTAGTTATGCTTACTATAGGAAATTTTTTAGGGGGTCAATGGGCTAATGAAAGCTGGGGACGATATTGGGGCTGGGACCCTAAAGAAACTTGGGCATTGATTAGTATTATGATTTATGCTTTTGTAATTCACATGCATTTAGTACCGGGTTTAAGAGGTAAATGGACTTTCAACTTTGCTTCTGTAGTGGCCTATGCATCTATTATGATGACTTATTTTGGTGTAAACTTTTATTTAACAGGATTGCATTCTTATGCAAGTGGTGATGTACCAATTACTCCGAGTTTTGTTTGGTATTTTATAGCTTTTGTTTTTGTTTTGAGTGCAGCAGCATTTATCAATTACAAAAAGTATTTTATAAAATAAGGTGAAGCTTAAAAAAAGTTTATCCTTATTAAGCGATAGTGATTTTTATCATTAAATAAAATAAGGCAGTATATGCAACATAAAATTCACCTCTTCTATGGATTAATTATCTATGATCCATATTTATAATTATTGTTTCAAGTTCATTATCTAATCGTAAAATAATACTATTGGTAGTTATTTAAATTACTATTTTGAACAACAACACTTCCGTTAGAAGTACCAAGTTGTGAAACCATACTGTAATTATCATTACCAAACTGAGAAACAAAACTTCCATTTGTGGTTCCATTCTGGTTGGTAATAGATGTATTACGATTTCCTATTTGAGCTATTAAACTTTCGTTTGAGTTTCCGAATTGAAGAAGATCATTACTATTAAAATCTCCAAATTGTTCAACACTAGAATTATTTTTATTACCATTTTGAATGGCTAAGCTTTCATTAGAACTCCCATATTGATCAACAGTACTTGAATTATCATTTCCAAGTTGATTAATAAAGTTAGTATTGTTAGCTTCTTCTTGTGTAACATCACTTGTATTGTCCATTCCTACTTGTATAACTTCAGATTCATTAGCATTACCATCTTGATTTACAGTGTTAATATTTCTAGTTCCAACTTGTTCTAAATTGGATATATTGACAGTCCCTAATTGAACTATATTAGAAACATTAGTCGACCCATTTTGATTTACAGTACTAACATTTGCGCTTCCAATTTGTTCTAAATTTGATAGGTTAGAAACACCTAACTGGACTAGATTAGAAAAATTATTTGATCCGTCCTGATAAACAATAGATCGGTTAGTTGCTCCTAATTGCTCTACATAAGTGTCATTTGCTAATCCAATTTGGTTGATTTCACTGAAATTAGATTGAGCAAAATTTATGTTCGCCGACATTAAGGCTATTGTACAGAAAATTATTTTTTTCATAATTAAATTATTTTTGTGATATTTTTATTGTTGTGTATTATATAAATAATAGTAAATGTTAGTTGTAAATGAAATCTGGTTGATTTTCTAAAAGATTATAGTCGTCTTCTATATGTTCACTAATTTGAAGCTTTTCGTATAAATCTTTAGTGTAATCAACAACATCATTTTCTTTAATTTTAAGCTTATTCGCAATTTTTTTATTTGCTTTTCCTTCAGAAATGTATTGCAATAACTTTATTTCAATACCATTTAAATCATATTGCATAATTAAGTTTTCTAAATACACATCTTCTACCATTTTTTCTACATGGTTTCTTGTTACAACATCTTGTCCTTCAAGAAATATTTGCATTTCAGTTTGTCTTATTTCACTTTCATCTTTAACAGCTTGCATTCGATACATAATAGCATAGGATAGAATTAACACCTCGAATAAGGTTGCCAACTTTAGATGGATTGCTTCTGTAAATAGAAAATCGATACTCAATGGTTTTAATAAAAAATAATCTATGTAAAACAATAGAGGAATAAAGGTTCCTAAAACATAAATTTTAACATAATTATTTTTACTAAATAATAATACTCCAGCTATAAAATAAAAACTCAATACACCAAACAAAATAATATTTACAATACTAGTTAAGGTTGGATTAAAATTAACCCATGAGCTTATTAATAATAAAAATGCAACTCCAAACGATACTAAAGAAATCTGACTTAATTTTGGAAAATGTTCTTTTATAGTAAGGAATTTATCTGTAAATAAACTATGTAATCCAATTGCTAACAACAACAATGTAGATTGAATTATATGATTTTGTGATAATCCTTCAATTCCAATTAATGGAAATAAACCTTCTGCAAAAAATAATGCAATAACTAATCCAGCAACAGTAGCCGAGAATTTTAAAAATAGAATTTCATCAAATACAAAAAAGTATAATAAATTTAATAG
>Ga0115561_1003416_pt1 | contig 10168 bp, 7 predicted proteins | sample COGITO_mtgs_1105_4_FD_87201 | JGI IMG/M metagenome (GOLD analysis project Ga0115561, IMG submission 87201) | Pelagic marine microbial communities from North Sea - COGITO_mtgs_110512 | ecosystem: Environmental > Aquatic > Marine > Epipelagic | place: Germany:Helgoland, sampling site Kabeltonne...
ATAGTGGTGCATAGTTGTTGCTAAAGTCCCCCCACCTAAACCAAAAAGAATGACATTTTTAGGCTCTTTAAACAACAGTACTAACAACATTGCTCTACTGTAATCATGCTGTAACTGCAATGGATCAGACTTTAATTGGCAGCTCTGTTCGTCACCATCGCCAAAAGACAGATAACGCTTATTACCATCATCAAAGACCTGCAGCGTTCCGTACTCATCGTAGTAACGATATAATTCTTTACCTAAAGACATAACTTAATTCTGCTTGGAAAAACCCAGACACATTAATGGGCTTAAAGATGACTCTAAGAGTCATGACGTTAGCGAAGCTGTTAAAAATACAGTTTTCGATCCCGGTATATTAATCATAACCCGCTTGATTTTATAGACATTTACAAACCGGGCGGTCAATAGTACCGATTTACCGTTAATCTATGCTAAGAAACCGTCCGTTCAATTATCTGTTCAGCGTTTTTTGTGTTTTCCCAGATCAATACAATGCATCACAAGAAAATAGCCGACCTAGACGCTGAAACAGCGAACTTGGAATAACTATTGTGGCAACATACTTGAAGTCATATCGGTTACTATTTTAACTGGAAAGATTAGCGCGATGAAGCCATACTAACAGCTTAAAGTGAAAAACCATCAACCATAAATCAGAAGGTGTAGACAATGGCAACTCCCTATCCCGACCACCCACAGTTAAGGGGTAATTTTGCTCCTCTTAGAATGGAATGTGATATTGAAAATGTTGTTGTTCATGGCGAAATACCAAAAGATTTAGATATTAGCTATTTCCGCAATGGCCCGGACCCCCAATTTGCACCGAGAGGCAAACATCATTGGTTTGGCGGCGACGGAATGGTGCATGGCTTTCATATTCAAAATGGTAAAGTAAGTTACCGCAACCGATGGTCGCGGACTCAAAAATGGAGCCTTGAAAGAGAAGCAGGGAAATCTCTTTTTAGTGCCTTTAATCCTATGGATTGCGATCCTTCAGTTGCCGGTTTACAAACTGACGGCACTGCAAACACTAATATCGTCTGGCATGGAGACAAATTATTAGCACTTGAGGAAGGCCATGCGCCATTCGAACTTGACTCAAGGACGCTCGATTCCAAAGGCGCTTGGGACTTTGCTGGCGAATACAGCGATAGAATGACAGCGCATCCAAAAATTGACCCGAAAACCGGTGAAATGTTATTTTTCGGCTATATGGTAGGAGAACCTCTTGGCAACGGAATGAGTTATCAAGTTGTCGACAGCGGCGGGAAGCTTACCCGATCAGACCATTTTAATGCCCCGATTGCCTCCATGGTTCATGATTTCATTACCACCGATGAACACGTCATTTTCCCGATATTCCCATTGACGGGTAGTCTTGATCGAGCGATGTCCGGCAAGCCTGCTTTCGCTTGGGAGCCAAACAAAGGCGCCCATATTGGAGTAATGCGCAGGACTGACAGCATCGATAAAATACGCTGGTATGACATTGACCCCTGCTACGTATTCCATGCTCTCAATGCTTACACCAAGGGAAACACCATCGTCGCGCACATGATGCAATTTGAAGAAGCCCCGCTCTTTCCGCATGTGGATGGAAGCAGGGCTGACCCGAAAAAAGCTAATGCTAGGTTGTGCGAATGGACCATAGATTTAAGTAAAAATGGGGGGATAAAACGTCGCTATCTTGACGACATAACAGGAGAGTTCCCACGTCTGGACGAGCGTTTTGTCGGCCTTGAAAACCGTTTTGGTTATTATGCAGCGTCAACTGTCGCGGATGGTGGATTGGGATTTGATGCGATCGCCCACCAAGATTTGAAGCTGGACAAACGCACGCTGTTTCAGCTACCCGATGGCGATAACACAGGAGAACCTATTTTTGTGCCGAAATCTAAAACTGCTGAGGAGGGTGAAGGTTACTTAATCAGTGTAATTTATCGGGCCAATCAAAATCGTAGTGACCTGGTTATTTTCGATGCTGAGAACATCAGCGATGGCCCCATCGCCACCGCAGAATTACCGCACAGGGTGCCCCATGGATTTCATGGAAACTGGAAATATAACAGCTGAGTTTAGCGAACCTAAGATGAACGCCCTCAATTAATATCATAGCGATATCTAGGGTTCATCGGCGACGCTGCCAATGTCTAGTAATCGTCGTAATCAGGAATAGACCCGTCAAGCTATCAGCTGGGCGGCCTCTATTCGGTATCCTACGACAGTTACTCGACAAGGTATTGCGGAGACCATTTTTCCTTCAATCAACATCAACTTCATACCCCGAGTGCAAGCTCGTTTAATCGCCTTAAAATAGAACTCCTGAAAATTAGTCTCATCGTTGCTAAACTCAATAACATAGTTGCGTGGCACTCCAGAAATGTCGCCAATCCAATTTGCTAGGTTCGTTAACATATCTTGAAAGCCAAGCACGGCTAAATCGCGTCACCGTCTATATCCTTGTCACAAAGTGATGCAAGAGATACCCGAACTTTAGCACAGGACATCCCGTGAAAATTCTCGGCAAACTCATTATCATATTTTGGCTTATGACTATCGTCAGCACCCCGATCCGCGCAGAATTGCGCTGGCACTGGGAGAGTTCATTTAGCGAGGATGAGACCCGTCGCCTCACCTCATGGATTGAACAAACCTATCATGCCATTACAATGAGCGTTGCCCCCTACCCCTTTGACGTACACATACATTTTTATCGTCTGGCCGACACCACAGGTCCTGTGCCTTGGGCAAACACGCGCAGGTCTGACCCGCAGGGAGTTAATTTTCACGTAGACCCCAATTTTTCAACTTCACAGTTCATGAACGACTGGACAGCAGCACACGAACTTAGCCATCTGCTACTACCTTATTTGGGTAGGGATAACAGCTGGTATGCGGAGGGCTTTGCAAGTTTTATGCAGTATCAAATTCTTCACGCTCTGAATCTGTTAAGTAAGGAAGCTATTGACGCAGAATATCAGCGCCGGCTAGACAAAGCTGAGTCTAATTATACCTTTGATCAATTACCCTCGCTGCCAAAAAGTTACGCGCACAGCGCAATTATCCCACCATGTATTGGGGAGGTGCAGCTTATTTTCTGAAGGTCGATCAAGCACTAAGAGCAAACGGAGGCTCCCTGCTAAAAACACTGCAAGATTATATCGAATGCTGTCGTCAAAATTCATCCGACCTTAATACTCTCACTCAGGACTTAGATCGCATCAGCGGCATGGATACTTTTTCGCACGAATTGTCCATTTTTCAATTTCAACCGGGGTTTCCAAAATACACACCACAACCATGAATTCTTCATCACACCGCATCTCAACACGACTGCGATAGGCCATCAATTCCCGTTACAACTGCCAAGTAACTGCCGGCAAGATCAGTAAGCTTCGGTAGTTTCCGGCCAGCTACCGCTAACTTAAAAAAGTAGCCATTAAGTGTACATCAAACGATAGCCTAACTACCTACACTGAGGTACCCTGACCGGCAGAAGCCACGCGTCAATTAGGACCAATTTATGCCAGACCAACAACATGCCCCTCTCCGCGATAACGTTCGCTTGCTGGGAGGACTTTTAGGTGACACTTTGCGAGATCAAGTCGATGAATCTTTGCTCAACCGGGTTGAAGAAATCAGAACCTTAGCCAAGCAAGCTCGCAGCGACGGTAACTGGCAACCACTACTGGATGTTATGTCAGAATTGCCCGACAGTGATTTGGTTCCAGTGGCCCGCGCATTTACCCACTTTCTTAATTACGCTAACATCGCCGAACAGCATCATCGAGTCAGACGCCGCAGAGATAACCGTCGTGAAATTGACGTACCCTCTCCTTTGGGCACTATGGCTGAGCTATTACCGCGTTTACTTAATAATGGTCACAGCGCCGAAGCTATCGTCACGGCGATCAGTCAGTGTCGAACTGAATTAGTCTTAACCGCCCATCCGACGGAAATCACTCGGCGCACTTTGCTGCGTAAGTACAATGATATCGATGTCATTCTCGGACAATTGGATAGGCCGGACCTCACACCCAAAGAGCAACAAACACAACTTAAACGCTTACGGCGACGCATTATTGCCGGTTGGCAGACTGATGAAATTCGCCGGAATCGCCCAACACCAGTGGATGAAGCGAAGTGGGGGTTTGCCACTATTGAAAGTACCCTATGGCACGCATTGCCGGAATTTTTACGGGATTTAGATGAGCAAATGCTGCAGCATACGGGGAAGCGTTTGCCACTGGATAAAGCACCGATTCGTCTCTCATCGTGGATGGGCGGAGATCGGGATGGTAATCCCAATGTGACCGCCAGAGTTACCGAGGAAGTTTTATTACTCGCTCGCTGGGAAGCAGCCGACTTGCTGTTACGCGACATCAATGAGCTGCGTGAAGATTTATCGTTCGGCACATGCAACAGCGCGCTGCGTGAGGCAGTCGGCGACCATCACGAACCTTATCGAGAGCTATTGCGCAAAGTTCGCCAAACGCTAACCAACACTCGCGAATGGGCCGAAGCAACACTTAACGGCGAGATTTTTGAAGGTCATATCTACCAACATGACGAAGAACTACTGCAGCCTTTACAGTTAATTTATCAATCATTGCTCGACTGTGGCATGGAAGCCATCGCTCATGGTCGCCTGGAGACTATTTTAAGGCGGGTCGCCTGTTTTGGCTTAACGCTGATGAAGCTAGATATTCGTCAAGAATCTACTCGGCACAGCGATGTTATTAATGAAGTCACCCACTATCTGGGCATTCAGATTAATAACAAACCTTACCAGGATTGGTCTGAAACTGAGAAACAAACCTTTCTCATCAATGAATTGAAAAATCGACGACCACTCATTCCCAAACACTTTCCAGCGTCAGCTGAAGTGCAAGAAGTATTGGATACTTTTGCCGTATTGGCACGGCAACCAGCCTCCGCTTTAGGTGCCTATATCATTTCAATGGCAACCTACCCATCCGATATTCTTGCCGTACGCTTGTTGCAACAAGAGGCCGGATGTTTAACGCCTCAGCGTATCGCGCCCTTATTCGAGACCCTAGACGATTTAGAAGGCGCAGCCGACAGTATTGAACAACTACTCGCAATAGAATGGTATCAACAGGATATCGGCGGTCAGCAGGAGGTGATGATAGGGTATTCTGACTCCGCCAAAGACGCTGGCTTTTTTGCTGCTTCTTGGGCGCAATACCGCGCCCAAGAAGCGTTGAGTAGTGTTTGCGAGAATGCCGGTGTCCACCTAACTTTGTTCCATGGGCGAGGAGGATCAGTCAGTCGCGGTGGTGGTCCCGCACATGAAGCTCTGCTCTCGCAGCCTCCCGGCACCATCAAAGGTTCGGTGCGTGTCACCGAGCAAGGTGAAATGATCCAATTCAAGTTTGGGTTAAAAGAGCTGGCGATTCACAACCTTGAACTTTATACCACAGCAACACTCGAGGCGACTCTGTCCCCCATAGAAAAACCAAAGCAAGAATGGCGTGAGATGATGCAAACGCTAGCTGACGTATCAGTCAAAGAATATCGACGCATTGTGCATCATGATCCGCGCTTTGTTGACTATTTCCGCTGTGTCACACCTGAACAAGAACTCAGCCGTCTATCACTCGGCAGCCGCCCGGCAAAACGCAGGGCCAGTGGCGGCGTTGAAAGCCTGCGCGCTATACCCTGGGTTTTTGCTTGGACCCAAATGCGCTTAATGCTGCCCGCCTGGCTGGGTACCGGCAAAGCCTTAGCCGAGCAAATTGATCAGGGGCAGCAAAATCTATTGCAAGTCATGCTCAAGGATTGGAATTTTTTCAGTATGCTGGTGGATATGCAAGAGATGGTGATGGCGAAAGCTGATGCCAAGGTCGCCGGCTACTACGAACAGCGCTTGCTGGACAACGTTAATGCCCAATCGCTGGGACAAGAACTACAAGCTGGCTTTCAGCAGGCTCATCAGGCTATTGAATCCATTAGCGGACACTCATTACTGGCTAACAATCCCATGCTACAATTTTCAATTGCTGTCAGAAACCCCTACATTGATCCCCTGCATATTACTCAGGTCGAGCTAATGCGTCGCTTACGTCTGCAAGACCAAGATAATCAGGAGCAGCTCGAACAGGCACTGATGGTCTCCATTGCGGGCATCGCTGCGGGTTTACGTAATACCGGGTAAACCGCCAGTCCTGATATCGCCGCTATACCATCTGCTAACCTGCGAGCAAGGACGCTCAAAGGTAAACCGCGTAACCACCGGCAAAGGCGCGCACCTGTTGCGCGATCTTTGTGATGACTACTCAGTACGTATCGTTTTCATCGTGCACTGATACAGACACATTGCCCATAAAATCTACCGACACATTAAAGACGATGGGTTTACAGCACACCTGACAATCTTCAATATACTGATGCCCCACTTCCTGCTGGTCAATAAGCACATCTATCGCCTCGCCACAGTAGGGACAACTAACCACTTGCTCCACCAAATATTCCATAAGTATTTCACTAACCTGGCACTGCCATTTTTAGACTAATTTCACCATTCGAGAGCCGCGTTACCTGAGTTGCCACGGGTAACAGAAAGCAGCCTACCCGATAGTCTCCACGTCCTGAAATGGTGACACTTTTTAACGTTATCGCACTATTGATTGCCTGCAAAATGACGGGTCATCGCCACCACAAGCTCAGGAACTACTTGCGGTGGCATGTTGTGCCCCATTCCAGCGTAGGTAATATATTTGGAGCCCGCAATTAACTCATGCGTGTGAGCGCCGTGCGGTGGCGGTAACAAAGTATCGTCTTCCCCGTGAAGAACGAGGGTGGGGACCTCGATGCTGCGAACTTGCTCCGAACGGTCACCCGCTGAAATAATGGCCATCAACTGTCGCGGCATCGCCTTAGGGTAGATGCCCATTTTATGCATTTTGGCTTCGCCCTCTTCGCTGGTATCAGCAATACCTTGTAAATCACTCTGGGCTTCACTTTCGGGCGAAGGTAAGTGCGGCGCACCTGTCGTTGACATAATCGACACCAAAGATTCAGCTCGATTAGGGTATTCAGCCGCGATGATCTGCGCAATCATACCCCCCATAGAAGCACCAACAATGTGGGCTCGAACAATACCTAACTCATCAAGCACTGCGACGCCATCTGCGGCCATATCATTGAGACTGTAGGGTGCGTCAACCTCTAGCCCCACCGTATTTTTCAACAGTTGCCACCACAGCGTGGGCTCACCTAATGCATTTAGCCGAGCGGATTCGCCCGTATCTCGGTTATCAAACAGGATGACGCGATATCCTGCATCAACCAATCCATCAATCAAACCCTCGCCCCAGAGCCGATGTGATCCTGTGAGCCCCATAACCATGAGAACCGCTGGTGCATTCTTATTACCGACCGTGGTATAGGCAATATCAATACTATTTAAGCTGGCAACAGTCATCGATTGATCACGACTATAATCAGCATGGATAGTTGTTGCAAAGGAAAGCAGCACTATGAAAACAACTTGAACTAATTTCACAAAAATCTCCGTTTAATAAAAAATGGCGCATAGTAAAAACTCAGATTACTATAAAGCGCCTCTGAGAACACCGCGCTCTCGGTAGTAAATTTACGAATAACGCTACAGTCTGTCGGTTAGCAGTATACCGAAACCGATACGCTCTTGAGAAATATCATAATCAATCAAGCTTTCGCAGTAACCGTTGAAATACTATGAGTAGACTTTGATATTGCCATACAGCGTTAAGCACTGCCATCAAGAAAAATGGCTATGGCATACTACATTCTAATCGTGACAAAACCAAAGGTACGCCTTAGACTAGTTGACATGTATAGAGAACATCGATGAATGGAGAACATGGTGAAAAAAACAATCAGCAACATAGCCTGGATAGTCCTTATTGCCTGCAGCCTCCCACTTTCAGTTAATGCCGAGCAAGATAAACCGCCCGAGACTTCGTATGACGGCCTGGTCATGGTCAAGCAGAGTAAAAGCAGTGTTGTGTATAGCAAAGCGGATGTTGATTTTTCTGAGTACGACAAGATCCTGTTACTCCCCAGCGAAGTGGCATTTAAGAAAAACTGGCGCAGGGACTATAACCGCAGCCAGATTTCTACGGTAGACCGGGTAAGAGAGAGTGATGTAACACGGATAAAATCTCGGGTTGCCAAACTTTTTGATGAAACTTTCTCTGACGAACTTTCATCCATTGAAGGCTTTACTTTGGTCACAGAGCCAGTCCCTAACGCTCTGATTCTAAGACCGTCAGTATTAGATCTTGACGTCAATGCTCCCGATATCAATAGTATGAATCGCTCACGGGTCTATACCCGAACCGCCGGCCAAGGTACCCTTTTGCTAGAGGTTTACGATGCAGTTAGCGGTGAGATCTTGGCGCGCGTTGTCGACGTCAGACAGACCCGCGATAATGGTTTTCATTCCTGGGCCTCCAAGCCCAGAAATAACGCAGACGCTAAGGCACTTGTAAGAAAGTGGGCAAGCAAATTGAGTAGTAAACTGTTAGAGATCCATCAACCATGAAGAGGCGGATTTTAAATATAGTAGCCATTGCCTTAACGATGGGTTTTGCGCAGGTCTCTTCCGCTGGCGTTTTAGATTTCCTTTATGATTCAATACTGGCAAAGTTCAGCCCTGAAGAAATCGTTTCGTTCAAAGCCGCCATCAATAAATCTCTGAATACAGCCCCCGATAAAAAAGTGATTACCTGGCATTCAGATACCAGCCTGCTTAGTGGAAAAATTCTTCCGAAGCTCAGCTACTCAAATGACGGCGTACCGTGCCGGCGCACGCTATTTTTATTATCAGAAAACGGACAGAGAAAAGCGCACTACCGCTTTGATATATGCCAAGTCGATGCGGAATGGCAAGTCATGCAGTCCCCTGCTTCAAAGTTTGAAAAAGCAGAAGTTATAGCGCTTCAAGACGTTCTTGTATCGGTACTCAACCAAACAGACTTTAACCAATCCAAGGCCTGGAGCGATGGCAAGAGTGGTAACTCGGCAACGATAACAACGCTAACGACAGGAAAAAATAGTTGCCGTGAGGTAGCCATCAGTTTGACCGCGAGCAATAATCGCTCATCCAGTGGCACTTATCTTTTTTGCAGAGAAAACGATGGTAACTGGAAACGGCAGCTATCAGAGAAGTGATATTCCACTTCCAGCAGCGTCTCTGTAATCAGTCGAAGCATTAACAACCTAGTTGTTGATTGTTTAGACAACAAGTTTTTGTCGTGTCCGTTCCTCAATTTTAATAGCGGCGAACGACAGGAAATTTTTGACAGTCTTTAAGGAATCGGGAAATGGTTAGAATTTTCGCAATAATATTTTTTGTTTTCTTCACGAGTGCGGTTACCGCACGAGATAATCGCATTGACACCATCAGGTATGATGCACCAGAGCTCGCTAATTTTGGTAAACATACCATCGGCGTTCGCACCCTCACAATAATTGACCCCAATAGGATAGATGTACTTAATACGTCTAATGGCAGCACTAATGCCGTCTATGATAGAAAGCTGACCATTGAAGTATGGTACCCAGCTGACCCGACAACAGCTCAGGATGCAGGTGGAGAATACAAAGCGATCACTCGCAATCCTGCCGTCATAGCGACACTCCGTGGCAGCGCTTTACGCAACGCCGATCCTGCCACCAATAACGTGCGCTACCCGTTGGTCGTTTTATCCCACGGATATCCGGGTAATCGCTATCTAATGAGTCATCTAGGGGAAAATTTAGCCAGTAAAGGTTATGTTGTCGCCTCGATTGATCATGCTGATAGCACTTATGATGACCTTCAAGCATTTTCAAGCACCCTCTATAATCGGCCTCTTGATCAGCGTTTTGTCATCGACAGCATGGCCAATTTCAGTGAAGACACCAACAGCTTTTTACACGGGTTGGTCAATGCAAATATGACGGGCGTGGTAGGCTATTCGATGGGTGGCTATGGTCTGGTGAACAATCTTGGAGGCGGTTACAGTGATGCCGTGGCTGCTGCCGCTACCATCTCACCAAACGCACTCGTAACTGCCCATTCTACAGGTAATCCAGACTATCGAAAGAAACTTGATTCTCGAATTAAGGCCGGCTTTGCGATTGCGCCATGGGGAATGAATTTCGGTTTTTG
>Ga0115561_1003427_pt1 | contig 10147 bp, 14 predicted proteins | sample COGITO_mtgs_1105_4_FD_87201 | JGI IMG/M metagenome (GOLD analysis project Ga0115561, IMG submission 87201) | Pelagic marine microbial communities from North Sea - COGITO_mtgs_110512 | ecosystem: Environmental > Aquatic > Marine > Epipelagic | place: Germany:Helgoland, sampling site Kabeltonne...
GGTGAGAATGTTAAGCGGTTATGTAGTGAAGACTGACAGGCCAACAGGTGATAAAGTGACGAGAGCAAGTGCTTACTCTGCACAGGCAGAAGTTGGAAATGTATATATAATTACTGGCGAATGGAATAATAAATACATTAGAGAAATGGAGTCTTTTCCCGAAGGCAAGCACGACGATATGGTCGATGCTTCAGCGGATGCTTTCAATGAATTAGCAGTGGTTAGACGGGTTAGAGTCCGCAGTTTATAGGAAATCTCGCATATTTTGGCGGTTTTCTCGCGGTAACTTGAATAAAACTCGTGTAAGTGTTAGATTTAACAAAAATAAAGGAATTAATTAAAATGACAAAACTGACACTTCAAGAAAAGCTGAACGGCGAAACGTGAGAATTTAAAGAGATGAGCGCGAGATATTGGAATCTCACAGATACTTTAATGGGTGGGAATGATATTATAAGATCGCAAGGGACGGTTTATTTACCAAAGTTCCATGATGAATCAGTATCGACTTATAAAACGCGCCTAAGTAGGTCGTATTTATTCCCCGCTTATTCAGACACGATTGATAGGCACGCAGGCAAGCCATTCTCTCGCCCTGTTATTGTTTCCGAAACTAACAACGCTCAACTTGATTCAATTAGCGAAGATGCGAATCTTGAAGGCCAAGACTTGACAAGCCTTTCAAAAGGTTTATTTAAAGACTCGGAAAATCACGGCTTAGGATATATTCTTGTTGATATGCCAAGCGAAGGCGGTGACGGCAGTGTCAGCGGAGATCAAGACGCAAATATTAGGCCTAAGTTTATTCACATTCCCGCGCCTTGTTTATGTTATTGGGAAGACGCGGTCATAAATAACAGTCGCCAACTTACCGAGATAGTTTATAAAGACGAGAAGAAGCGTTATAGATGGACCATGGATACTTGGGAAGTCTACAAAGAAGCGAATGAGGACGAGTGTAGATTATTAGCCGAGGCTTACGGCACAAGATATCTCAAAGTAGATAAATACTGGACTCTTGAAAGTGAGGGAGTTAATGAGCTTAAGCGTATTCCCTTAATTGTAAATTACTTTAATCGCCTTAATTGGATGAGCGCAAAGCCGAGTTTATTAAACTTAGCAGAGCAAAATTTGAAGTATTACCAGGAACAAAGTGACCAAGACTCAATCCTTAGGTTTGCGAGAACTGGCGTATATGTCGCTAAGGGAATGAGCGGAGACGAAGCCGATCAGATTTCAATAGGCGCTAATAAGGTGATCGAAATAAGCGATCCAAGCGGAAGCTTTGAAGTCGTCGAGTATAGCGGGACAAGCATAAACGCTGGCCAAGCTTCACTTGATAAACTTAAAACCGAAATGGAGCTGACAGGACTCAAGCCCGAATTAAAGACTTCAGTAGATTCAACTGCTACGGGCGTAGTAGTAAATGAGGCTTCAGTAAATTCAGATCTTAAAGTTTGGGCTTGTGTTATTGAATCAAGCTTAACCAAAGCTTATGAACTTGCGGCGGAATGGCTCGGCGTTGAATTGCCCGAAGACTTCAAGGTTTCAGTTTACAAAGATTTCTCTGTTGCCGGCTCAATCGCTGACATGGATGTCATTATGAGAATGAAAGAGCTTGGTATCTTATCGCCCGAAACGGTTATAAAAGAGGCTCAAATCAGATCTATTATTGACGGAGCTATTGATCCCGAAGAGGAAAAAGAAAAGGTTGAAGGTTCAACGCCAGTATTCCCTGGCACAGGCGGGTTTTAATTGAGCTATGATTTTTTAGAGGATGCCGCAGATGAGCTATCAAAATGCGGTTTTCCTTATGCGATGGTGATGATTAACGGCGAAGGCTATTTACAATTATGTGAGTTAGCCAACACTACACGAGAAAAAAAAGCTTTGATAATGGCGCTTAGAAAAATGGCGCTTGACTTGGAAGGGGAGATTTTTAGATAATGCCTACTGCAAACGAAAGAGCTTTAGACGAAGGAATAAAAGACGCGGTTACGCTTGAGAGAATGAAGGCGCGGGAAGTTCGCGACGTTATCACATTCATGCGTAAAGACTTTGCACCCGATTATATAGAAGGCTTAAATAACAGTCTCGCGAGGATTGAAGGCTTGCCAAGAGATCAGCAACTAAGGCAGTTAGCTGGAATGATGAATTTTTTGAATGAGTTGGCTGCGCAAAAAACAGATCTTTTATTTAATGATGTAATTATTGAGAATGCTAAACAAACTGGCCTCATTTCAATGACTCAGCAAGTGGATGCTTTAAACCAGGCAATCCCCGATGAAGTTCTTGACTTGGGTTTTGTAGTTCGCGGAGTCAATGAGGCTACAATAAACGAGACAATAAGAAACACTCTCATAAATGGATCAACAATTCAAGAAACCGTCACAAACTTTGTTTCAGATTTTGATGGTAAAATAACCCAGCAATTAAGGATGGGAATAAATAACGGCGAGACTATAAGCGAATTAACTCAGCGAGTAAGAGGCGTTATAAATAAAAAGGGTGTCAATGCTCAAACAATAGCGCGAACGGTTCAAACTGCGGTAAGTGCTGAAGTGAGAGAAACGACTTTTGATGAAAACTCAGACGTCGTAAAAGCGTACGAATGGGTTTCAACTCTTGATACGCGCACAAGTGATATTTGTAAAAGTCTTGACGGTGAAATATATAATTTAGACGATCCAAAGAGAAGAAAACCGCCAGCCCACCCAAATTGCAGGAGTACAATCGTACCTGTATTGAAGTCTTGGAAGGAATTAGGCATCGACGCGCCCGAATTAAGCGCGGGAACTCGTCGAGATATGGACGGGAAGTCAATTAGCGCAAAGACTGACTACGGCGAATGGTTGAAAGGTCAATCTGAGAAGGTGCAAAATGAAGCACTTGGAGAAGACAAAGCCAAGCTATTCAGAGATAATAATTTAGATATGAAAGACTTTGTTAATCGAATAGGTGAGCCATTAACAGCCGAGCAAGTGAAAGCGAATCTTGAGAGAAGACGAAGAAGATAATTTTTGCATGATGCAAATAAACAAAAACGGCGGTGTTCGCCAAATATAAAAAAAGGAGTTGAGTATGCTACTCAAAGCTATTGTTGAAGAAGTGCCCGAAGGAATGACAGATTATTACACCAGTCGCGAAGATGGTAAATTTGTCTTAGGCGTTGAATCCGTTGACGGTTTCGGCCTTGAAGATGTCGCAGGATTAAAGCGAACTCTTGAAGAGGTGAAAGGAAAGGCCACAAGCAGAAAGGAAAGGCTTACAGGTTTCGGTGAGTATACGCCCGATTCAATCAAAGAACTTGAAATAAAAGCTCAGTCAGCCGGTAAACCAAGCGAGGCTTTAGAGTCGCTCAAAAATGAGATGGGGCAAAAACTAACGGCTTCACAAAGTACAATCGAGCAACTAGAAAAACAAATCAAAGAGGGGAATCAAAGAAACACGATTAATTCAATCTTCGCATCAAACGCTTCTAAGTTTCAAGAGGGTTCAGCGGATTTTGCCAAGCAAGTACTCTCAAAGTATATCGGCACAGATGCAGAAGGAAACGCTTTTGTATGGAATCAAGACAAGACAGGCGCGAGGATGTCAAGCAAGCAGGGAGCTTGGGAGAAACAAATGTCTCCTGGTGAATGGCTTGAAGGCGTGACTGGCGCGGTTATGTCGAAAGGTTCTTTTGATGGTATATCAAGCAATGATTTAGCAAGCTTTGGCTTTATGCTTTCATCTAATGCAAAAAGCGGAAGTGGTCAAGGTTCACCAAATGCACCAAGCGCGGGGATGAGTCCCGAAAAATGGGCTGGAATGAATCTTGATGCTAGAACAAAGTACGCAAAAGAAAACGGTATGCCGAAGTTCTGATAAAATATGAAAGTGACATTATTTAAAGTGATGTCACTTTTGTCAGTTTTAATAAAAATATCAAATGAGTTTGTAAAAAGTGTTATAAGTGACTACGTTTAATTAAAATGGGGGTGCTCCTCAAATAAAACAACTTAGGCATGTTGCCTAGTTTTAAAAAAACATACATATAAAAAATAAAACAAAGGCAGAAAACATGGGTACTACAACTATCTCAGACAGAATTATCCCCGAAGTCTTCACTGACTACACTTTTGAACCTTCAATCTCAGCACTCGCGCTTATTCAAAGCGGTTTAGCCGTTCGCGATCCGCGTCTCGATCAATTCGTTTCTATGGGTGGCGATACTGTAAACGTTCCATTCAATAAATCCGTATCTCGCCAATCCGACACTGTTGGCTCTGATAACTCCGCTTCAAACCTCGTCACTGGCAAGCTTACTTCCGCCAAGATGATCGGCGCGCGTTGTTTCCGTACTATCGGCTGGTCGGACATGGATCTTGCCTCACTTCTCGCAGGTGATGACGCATTGACTTCAATCGGTGCTGAAGTTTCCGAGTCTTGGCAGTACAATATGCAGCGCGTTATTCTTGCTCAGCTCAAGGGTGTCTTTGCTGACAATACTGCAAATGATGCGGGCGACATGAGCTATAGCGTCTATTCTGACGTTGTTGCTGGTTCAATTACTGACGCAATGAAGATTAGTGGCGCGGCAATTACTGAAGCTAAATATACGATGGGCGACAAAAACGATAAGCTTGTAGCTATCGCGATGCACTCACTCGTTAAGAAGCAGCTAGAATTACTTGAACCAAACGCCTTCATCCCGAAGTCACAGACCAATACTGGCTTTGATAGCTACCAGGGTTTGATGCTCATCATTGACGATGACATGCCTGTTGTAGCTGGTACTAACTCAAGCGCATACACTTCTTACCTTATCGGTGCGGGTGCTTTTGGTGCGGGTTTCAATCCTGCCGCTAATTACACTCCCGAAGCAGTTCAGCGCGAAGAGTTGAGCGGTGACGGTGCAGGCGAGAGTTCTTTAGTCTCACGTCGTGATTTCATCTTCCACCCTTACGGTATGTCGTTCGTTGGAACTCCTGCTGGTGCAACTGCAACAAACGCAGAGTTTGAGGCAGCTACTTCATGGAATCGAGTATACGACCGTAAGAACGTATCACTCGCCGCGCTTGTGACTAACGCGTAGTAAGTTATCGGGGGTTCTTAATTGAGCCCCCTTTATTCAATCCAATAAAAAAATAAGGTTAATTTATGAGCGAATCACTTAAAGAATTAGAGCAAATCAAAGCTGATTTATTAGCAAACGAAAAAAAGATCATCCAAGCAAAAGCAGACGAGGCAGAGAAACAAGCCGAAGCACAAAAGAAAGTTGATGCTGAATTAAAAATAGCTAATCAAATTGCCTTTGTGAAACGTCAAGAGCTTATCAATTTAGAAAAAACACTTGCTCCATTAGTGAGCCAATACGCCCAACTGAAAAGAAATCATATAAAAAATGATATTACTGATAAATGGGATGCTTTTATTGCTGACTTGAAAGGCGAGAAGAAGCCACGCAAGAAACGCGCAACTAAAATCGAAGAGTAAATCATGGCTTTAATTGTAGAAGACGGAACAGGACTTGCAAACGCTGAGAGTTATATAAGTGTCGTAGATTGCGATGCCTTATTAATTCAATGGGGGCGCTCAAGTGCTGCTTGGCTTGCCTTAACTGATGCCGAAAAAGAAGGACTGTTACGCAATTCTACAATGTTTATTGATTCGGAATATGCGGGGCGCTGGAGTGGCTGCGTTGTAAATAATACTCAGTCGCTTTCATGGCCTAGACTTAACGCATACAAAGCAAATGGACAAAGTATTCCATCTGACGAAGTACCAAGCGAAGTTCTTAGAGCCGCTTCATTTATTGCGGTTGAGTCCATCGACGGCGGAGTTTACGCGAATGAGGATAACGGGGCGCGTATTGCTTCTGAAGCGGTTGGCTTAGGATCGGGCGCTCTTAGTGAGTCCAAGTCTTATGTAGGCGGGAAAGATGCTTCTTATTCTTCCAAATCCGCTGACTTAGTTCTTAAGCCTTTACTCAGTGGCACAACAGGCCGAACGGTTTACAGGGGTTAATAATGGCTTTACTTGATGCTAAATTTATTGCACTAGGCAAGAAGCTTTTAGATAAGTATGGAATGACTGCAAGCATTACTTTGCGCGATTCGTCCGCTGCCTTCAATCCAGCAACAGGAACACGCGAGGATTGGAGTGATGATACTTTTAGCGTTAAGGCCGTTCCCCCTGGCATAGCAAAGGATTTGATAAGAGATGGGTCAAACGAGACTAGCGCGGTTACTTTCATTTCTCCGCTTGATATTGCTGGCACTGATTTATGTGTCACTTCTGAGTCTCTTAAAAATTGTGACTCATTTACAACGTATGACGGCAAGGATTTTAAAGTATTAAATCACACGCTTATTTATTCGGGCGATCAAATAGCACTTATTAGATTGGATCTTGAGTAATGGCTAATCTTGCCTCAATCGAGCAAGTTAGCGGAGACTTAGGTGATGTACTTAGGCGAATGGCAGAAAAGAATATAGGTAAGGAATCTACTATTTTAAAAGTTATTACATTTAAACTACTTGAACAAACTGTAAAAAATACGCGATGGGATACAGGAGCATTAAAAAATAATTGGCAAGTATCAAGGAATCTAAGAAATAAAAACAGTGTAATAAAAAAAACATACGATAAAAGCGGTCGGGCGGCTATATCAAAAGGTAAAAGAGAAGCGTCAAAGATACGCACTAAAGACACTGTTTACATTCAGAATAATTTAAGTTATGCGGCGCAATACGAGAAAAAAGATAAAATGCTTTATAATGCTATAAAATTAATCACTAAGGACTTGAGCAAATGAACGCTGAAACAGTAAATGAGGTTAGGGTCCATGTCGCTAAGGCGGTTAGGGACGAGGGATGCCTTGAGTTGATTTGGTCTGTTGCCCCTATGGAAAACAAAGATAAGCATTTTTGCACTGGCGTAATTCGTGATGGGGACCCCGAAGTGATTGGAACTTGCGGAGATAGTTATCAAATGCAGGAAGTTGGGACTGTAGATATTACAGCCTACATGAAGCGAGGAGATGGCGATTTTGAGCTTAGGTCTAAGGTAGATAAAGTTAAATATTTCCTTAGAAACTCAGTAGCGGGAATTGTTGAATTTGATGATATTTTACAAGACGTGCCATTAGAAGCAGAGCAAACTCAATATGCTATTTTCCTGCAAGTAGCTTATAGACTTTACACAACTGAATTAATCAACAAATAAAAAAAAGGAAGTATTATCATGCTAAAACAAGGAAAAGGAACAACCGTTACTTTTGTAAGTGCAAGTGGGAACATCGCTGGCGTTTGCATTACTGATGTTCAAGATGGTGGCGGAACAGTGTCAATGGAAGATGCGGTCTGTATGAGCTCAACAGAAATGGAAAAGATAGGTAATGAATTAATTGATAACGGCACGGTTTCATTGACTCTATTACATGATCCAGAAGTAAACGTTCGCCAGCTACTCAAAGAGAAGGGCGTACTTACAATCACTTCTCCAATCTCCGCACCACCTAATGCAACACCCGAAAGCGAGACAGGTAATGCGGTTTTGACTAGTTATGCAAAGGGCCGCCAGGTTAAGACTTTGATGAGTTCCACAGTTGAGTTCACTTGGAATAACGACGCAACGTATACTTACGTTCCCGAAGGCGCTTAATTGATGAGCGTCTATGATGAGCTAAAAAAAGCAAACGTTGATTTTAATAAGATTATTGAAAAGGAATCTAAGCTTTTAGATAAGTCTTTTTATTTTCGTAAATTAACTGGCTCGGAATGGCATGTCATAGACGCTTTGAAGACTCAGCTTGCGCATGGAATACTATCGCAAAAGCTGACGATTGAGGAAGCTAATTCAAGTGGCTATGTTTTTGAGTTGATACGCTTTAGTTGGGTAAATGACTTTGATGGTGCGCAGGTAATCGACTCACAAGAAAGATTTGACGGCTTAACAAATGGAGAGATTGATCCTTACATAGTCAATGAGATCTCAAAGTTAGCATTAGAGGCAAATGATTTTATCCTCACTGATGAGGCTCTTGAACTAAAAAAAAAGTCTCTCAATATGAAATAGAGAACTACGGGTATTTAGCCGATAAAGTAAAAAGACTTAGGAATGATAGAGAGTTAGCTTTTAAATTTGATTTAGCGGAACACTTGCACAAGTCAGTTTCTGAGATAATGAAACTAACAAAAGAAGAATTGGATTACTGGCGAGCGAGATCTTTAGTTGTTCCGATTGGATGGATGAGAAGCGAGTCGAACACCGCGCGATTAGTAAACGCTATTTCAAAAGGTAAAGTTAGTTTCAAACAGGCTTTCATAAATCCATTTGAACCGATACCCGAAGATGATGAAGAATTATATGAGCAAGCTTTAGAACTTATAAAAGAAGGCAAGAAAAATGGCGGTAACTGAAGACGTATATGTTAAGCTCAAGCTTGATTCAAAAGAGTTCGACAGTAGTATAAATAAGTCTGAAAAGAATGTAAAAGATTTTGAAGGCGAAATAGAAAACACTTCCAAATCAATGGCGGGGCTTACTGGTGCGTTTACTGCCTTGGGTGTTGGCGCTCTTGCGGGTGCGGTTGCATTAACTAAGTTGACTAATGCTATGGCGGATGGTGTTTTTGAAGCTGACAGGTACGCGAACAGATTAGGAATATCTACAAAAGAATTGCTCAATATACAATCTGCCGCGAAGGATTTTGGCGTAGAAGCTGAAGACGTTTCAGAGGGTCTAAAAAACATGACAGAAAGGTTAGGAGAGGCTTTCTTAGAGGGTAAAGGCGCTACATTTGACGGGCTTACTAAGCTAGGTGTAGACTTGGCTTATATTGAATCACTCAATACAGAAGATAGATTTTTAGCTTTAGCGGGTGCTTTATCTGAGGTAGATAGTGAAGCAGAAAGAACATTTCTTACTATGGAGATATTCCAAGAGGAAGGCTTCAAAATGGCAGAGATGCTAAACTTAGGTGAACAAGGGCTGAGAGATTATATTGATGCCCAAAATGACTACACTGATTCACTTGATATTGATTCTTTAAAAGAATATAAAAAACAAATGAACGGCTTAAATAAGTCAGCCTCTTCTCTTGGTAATAATTTAGGTGTCTTGTCATTTGGGGAATACGCTGAAGGTCTTAGTTTCATGTTAGACTCACTCAATGAATGGGTAGCAAGCGACTTTAAAGGCGCGCTGTTCGGTGAGCAGGAAATAACAGTTTCGGGATTCTCAAATGCTGACGCATTAGATAGACAATTAGAAGGTATTAATAAAAAATCACGTGCCGAGCAAGCTTATCAGCTACAATTAAAAAAGAATCAAGATGAATTGCTAAAGACTAATAAAATCAGCGAAGATGCGTTGATGAAAGAGCAGAAGCTAAGAGCCCAGGCGATAAGGGTAAATTCAACTAATAGAAAGCAAGAAGAGTATCAAAGAAACGAGTTAGATGATCTCTTGAAGCGATACAAAGAAGAAGACACCGCACCCGAATTAATCAGCGCAGAGATGCAGGATAGAACTTTAGGACTACTTGAACGCGGAAGCGCGGCAGAAGCAAGCGTAAAAAGCGGAGAGCAAAACAAGCTAGAGATGGAAAGAAATAAGCTTTTAAAAGAGATCTTAGCAGAGAATAAGAAGCGAAGAAGACAATTTGAAATTCAACAAGTGAGCCTTTAATTATGAGTGTAGAAGTAGACAGATTTTCAAGACTATTACCCGAATCTTATGAACGCGCTTATGAGGGCGTGACAATATCGGAAGAAGTTATTTTAACTCTCGATGTCGCACCAGCTAGCTTTTCAGAAGTCGAAACTATTGCGGGTTATTCGACAGGTGACGCCCACCCAGTAAACTCTCAATCAATTTTAGACAATTTTGAGATTGAGGCAATTAGCCCAGTTCAATATAAAATTAATCTTGATTATGTGCCAAGAAGCGTATCAAAGACAGAAGGCGGGGCAACACCTCAAACACGCGTACAGTTTAATACTTGGTACACTACTAGGGTTGCAGAATTCGACACTGTAACAGGTGACGCGGTTGCCAACTCAGCAGGTGACGCGCCCAACCCATTGCCATCAATTCAGATTCCAAATGATGAAATTGTAATTGTAAAAAGACAATCAAGCTTTGACTTAAGCAGAACAAA
>Ga0115561_1003429_pt1 | contig 10145 bp, 7 predicted proteins | sample COGITO_mtgs_1105_4_FD_87201 | JGI IMG/M metagenome (GOLD analysis project Ga0115561, IMG submission 87201) | Pelagic marine microbial communities from North Sea - COGITO_mtgs_110512 | ecosystem: Environmental > Aquatic > Marine > Epipelagic | place: Germany:Helgoland, sampling site Kabeltonne...
CCCAATCGTGTGGATGCACAACCTAATAAAATGTTTGAATATATGAGTGCAGCACTGCCTAACATCTCATCAGCTTTTGCTCGACAAAAAGAGATAGTGGAAGGAAGTGGTTGTAGAATATGCGTAGACCCACTCAATCCAAAAGCAATTGGTGAGGCGGTTCAGTATTTAATTAAACACTCTGAAGAAGCTGAAAAAATGGGTGAAAATGGGCGGCTAGCAGTGGAAGAAAAATATAACTGGGTAATTGACATCGGCGGCGGCGAACGCAATGCCGCCTCGCCCGCGGCGACGAAGACGTCGTTTTCGGCACCGCCGAGGTGGCGCTCAGTCCCGAATCATGATCACTGACCCGGCCACCTACCGGATCGGGCCTGACGGCTCGGTGCGTCCATGGATCGACGTGACGACGCTGGGGGATCTCCTCGACCGCCAGGCGCAGCTGACGCCCGAAGTCACCGCTCTGGTCCTCCCCAACGATCGCGCCACCTACCGCCAGCTTGCCGATCGTGCCGACCACTACGCGCGGGCGCTGCTCGGCCTGGGCGTGGAACCCGGCGAAACAGTGGGGCTGCTGTTGCCACCAATGATCGATTTCCTCGGAGCGATGTTTGGTGCAGCCAAGATTGGGGCAATTCCGGTGCTCATGAATGCCCGATTCAAGGCTCGCGAGCTGCGCCATGTGGTCACCAACGGCGACCTCGTGGTCGTGCTGACATCGACGAGTGTGGCCGGTGCGGTCGACTTCCCGGCCCTGCTGATTGAGTCTTTCCCGGAGCTGGCAGCCGGTGGTGGTGGACAGGTTGACGTGGCCGATGCGCCGTGGCTCCGCCACGTCGCGACGGTCGAGGAAGAGCGTCGCGACGGCTTCCTGAACGGCTCGGATCTGGACATGTTGGCGGCCAAGGCGGGCCCCGACGACGTCGAGGATCGCCAGATCCGGGTCCGGCCCAGCGACGTCGGTCTCATCATGTACACCTCGGGCACAACAGCTTCGCCCAAGGGCGCCATGCTCAGCCACGAAGCCCTAGTCCGCCAAAGCCATTTGGTGGCCAAGACTCGATTCCATCTCGGGCCCGACGATGCGGCGTGGACTCCCCTGCCCATGTTCCACATTGGCGGGTTGAGTTATCTCATCACCTGTTTCGTTGCCGGGTGTACCGCTGTGCACGCCGGGCACTTTGACGCCGACGTCGCCCTCCGCCAGTTGGTCGACGAGCGCTGCACGATCGCCCTGCCCGCGTTCGAGACCATCTGGCTGCAGATCCTCGACCATCCCGATTTCGCGGCAACTGACCTCAGCGCCATCCGGCTTGTACTGGCGGTAGGAGTACCCGAGCGGCTGCGCAGCATGCAGGACCGGTTCCCCCAAGCCCCTATGGTCACCACCTTCGGGGGGACCGAGTCCACGTCACACCTGTCAATCGCGCTACCGGATGATCCACCGGAGACACGACTCACCACGGGTGGGCATCCCCTCGATGGCATTGAGGTGCGCATCATCGGCCTCGATTCCGGTGAAGACGTGGCAGCCGGGACAGTTGGCGAAATCATCTATCGCGGCTGGAATCGATTCTTGGGTTACTACAACGAGCCCGAGCTCACAGCCCGGGTCATCGATACCGATGGGTGGTTCCACTCCGGCGACATCGGCACCATCGACTACGACGGCCGCGTCACCTATGTGGGACGCATTAAAGACATGCTTAAGGTCGGGGGCGAGAACGTCGCTGCGGCCGAGATCGAGGGTCACCTCGTCGACCATCCCGCCGTCCAGATTGTGCAAGTCGTCTCGGCCCCAGACGCCCGCTATACCGAAGTCCCCGTCGCCTTCATCGAGCTCAAGGCCGGCGCCACCGCAACCGAGCAAGAGCTCATCGACCATTGCCGCGGGCAGATCTCGACGTTCAAGGTGCCGCGATATGTGCGCTTCGTGGCCGAGTGGCCGATGTCGGGCACGAAGATCAAGAAGTACGTTCTCCGCGAACAGATCGCGGCAGAACTAGCCGAACGCGGCATGACCGAAGCACCCAGAGTGACGTCGACCTGAGCTGATCAACGACCTGCAACGCAGAATAAATGGGGTCGAATAAATGGGGTCGGAGTAAAGAGTAAATGGGGTCGGAGTAAAATAATAAATGGGGTCGGAGAATAAATGGGGTCGGAGTAAAATTTACAGTTGGCTTACATGACTTCAAGTCAATGTCGCGCTCTACACCCCAACTACTTCTCACAGCCGCACGAGTAGTGACTTTTTCTACTTGATACTAAGGACAATCGCCGGGTAGGGCCAGCGCTGCCTGGTCCAGATGTAGGTCACACCTCCGCACCAGACTTGATTCGGCTGAGAGGGTTGGAATGCTCGATCCAAGACATTCGGTATATCCGTGTGGGGCTGAGAGGCCTTTCTACACCGATGTGTTGATAGCTGTGTGCTGACCAGTCCTAGTCGTTTCATAAACCCGGTTGCGCGCTAGCGGCTTAACGGCATGCCTTGCCCTGTGACAATGTGTGCAATGCTCCGCGCTCCGGGTGACCCGTTACTGACATGATGGGCTGTTTTTACCATCGCGTTAATCTTTAACCGCTCTGGGTCAATTCGTTTCTCTGCTGGCCTGCGATATTTAAAGGTACTTCGTTGCACACCGAACGCCTCACAAAGAATAATGATACTAGGGCTCTCTTGAAGCGCGTTTACAACCTTTAGTTGTTCAGCGAGTCCGACATCAAGAGTGCGGTAGCCTTTTTTAGAATTTCGTTGTGCTCCTCAACGCGTCGGAGTCGGCAGGTGTCAACCTCATATGGACAGTTCGTTAAGAGACAACATTCATTTTGTTTACCCGGCAGCGCGTAACGTGGGGAAGTTGACCCGGTCATCAATGACGCTGCCCAACTTACTAAATACCAACCCGCCGCCGTCACGTTTTTCCTGATTTAGCTTAATTGATCTGACAGACGAAGTTGTTAACGGTTTTATGATTTTAGGCGTTTTTCGACTAAATGGTTTGGACGAGGCTAAATTATAGCCAACCCAAAGTCTAAAGGTGACAAGATGCGTAGGGTTTAGTAGGCACTGATAGACAAAGCTGGGCTTTCTACTATCGTCTACAGCCTTCTGTTTTTGCGGAGATCAGAGACAGTTAGGGAACTTTAGGAGCTCCCTGAAAAATTAAATGGTGCCCGGGGCCGGGGTCGAACCGGCACTTCCTAACGGAAACAAGATTTTAAGTCTTGCGTGTCTACCAATTTCACCACCCGGGCACGGCGCGTAGTTTAACGACCTAGCGCCCAGTTCTCAATCAAACTTCGGGCTGCGTTTTTCCCGGAGGGCCGCAACCCCCTCTGCCGCATCGTGGCCCATAAAATTAAGCATCTCTAGCGCCAGGCTAGCATCGAAAGCCGGTGCAGCCTGCGTAATCCACAAATTGAGCGCCCGTTTGGTAAAACTTGCCGCATCCCGGGGTCCGGTAGCGATCTTTGTCGCGGTCTTCATAGCGAAACCCATCAACTCATCTGCCGGAACCGCTTTACTGACAAGTCCAATCTGGTCTGCGGTCTTGCCGTCGATGAAATCTGCGGTCAACAGGTAATACTTCGCTTTCGCCAAACCACAAAGCATTGGCCAGATAATGGCGGCATGATCCCCTGCGGCAACTCCGAGTCGAACATGCCCATCAGTGATTCTGGCCTCTTCAGCCATCAAACTGATATCTGCCATTAAAGCAACCGCCAGGCCAGCCCCCACCGCGGTTCCGTTGATCGCCGAAATAATAATTTTAGAACACTGAGACATCCGATAGACGATATCTCCAGCTTCTTTGAACGCGACCTTCATTTCGTCGTAGTTATTCACAATCGTGCTGACCCATGACAGGTCTCCGCCGGCTGAAAAAGCCCTGCCTGCGCCAGTCACTACAACTACCCGAACATCCTCATCGTCATCAATGTCCAGCCAGACCTTGGAAAGTGCATTGTGAAGCGCTGCATCTGTTGCGTTCATTTGTTCGGGGCGATTGATTGTCATCAACAGGATGCCATGCTCTTTTTCTTCGAACAGAAGATGCTGGTATTTTTCGTGCCACTTTTTAGTCATGCCGACTCCTTAAAGCATTCGCATGAGTCCTTCTTGCATACAACTGGCAACAAGTACTCCTTCGGAAGTATATATTTCACCGCGAGTATAACCCCGAGCATTGCCGCTTGAGGGACTGTCTAAAGCATATAGCAGCCAGTCACCTACACTTAAAGGTTGATGAAACCAGATACTGTGATCAAGGGACGCTACCTGCATGTTTTCATGCGCATAGCTGCCACGATGGGGTAAGCGTGCCGTTCCAAGCAGCGCCTCATCGGACTGATAAGCCAATAGCGCCATGTTGAGTAATAAAGACTCCGGTGCTTTACCATTAGCCTTAAACCAAACATGTTGCTCTGGCGTTTGCGGGACTCGAGCGAGCTTGGCTTTGTAATTCTCTGTAAAACTCAGGAACGGTCGCTGTTTTAAACCCTCGACCATCGCTTGCTCATCGGGCACAGAATAGGGGTGCGGGCCCCTTAGCTGATGACGAACCCCCTCTTCTCTCTTGTGAAATGATACATCCATATTGAAAATAGCGGCACCCTGTTGGATAACAACCACACGACGAGTGCAGAATGATCGCCCGTCTCGAATGCGCTCGACTTCAAATACCGCTGGCACTTTCCAGTCACCAGGCCTCAAGAAGTAAGCGTGTAACGAGTGCGGCAGATATTCGTTGGTGACGGTCCGCGCTGCGGCAATCAGCGATTGAGCAATAATTTGGCCGCCAAAAAGCGGTTTTTTCCGAGCGGGCGGGTGATGGCCCCGAAAAAGGTTGTGTTCGATCGTTTCCAGATCTAATAGCTGAATCAGTTCTTCAAATGGTGTCACGAGATGTGTTGCAACCAATGGCCTAAAAGGGCGTCAAGGTTAGACATTCAAGCAGACGAAAGCCATAATCAATGTGACATCTAGCGTGCCAATATCTACCACTTCAAGGAAGTAGACGAGATCAACACAACCACTGACGGCAGAAAACTTCGAAGCGAGGACAGCAAACGCAAGATCGTTTCGGCCATGCTAGAACTGGTGCGTGAAGGCAGAATGGCGCCTACTGCAGAGGAAGTAGCCAAGCGCGCCGAGGTAGGATTAAGAACTGTTTTTCGGCGATTTAAGGATATGGAAAGCCTATACGCCGAAATGTCTGTCGCGATCAATCAGAAGGTAGAGTCTGTAATCGGTGGATCGACTGATGGCAATAACTGGCAGGACAACCTGGCAAGGATGGTTGATCGACGTCTGCAGGTTTACGAAATCATTATGCCGTACCGTGTGGCTGCAGAGGCGTTAAAGTTTCAATCAACGATCCTGCTGAACCGCCACATGGACATCGTGCGGGACGAACGACAACGCTTGCGCACTCTGTTACCGAAAGACCTGCTGGATGATAGACCGATGATCGAAGGTCTAGAGGCAGCGCTGTCCTTTGATATGTGGAACCAGCTGAGAAATGACCAGCGGCTTGGGGCCGATGACGCAGGCGCCGTTGTGTCACGGATTGTCGAAAGTCTTTTGAATACACCCAAGTCGTGAAATGCAGTTGAATTTAGGCTAGACTGCGCTTCGTTAAATGGTCGGGTAGCCAAGTGGTTAGGCACCGGTTTGCAAAACCGATTACACGGGTTCGATTCCCGTCCCGACCTCCAATAAAACGCTACAGCCCATTAGATTAAAAGGGTCAGGGCTTTAAGAGGCTGTTTACACTACCAACGGTTTTCGTACTAGTCTTTCTTAGCCGCGTAGACCTCAACGTAAGCATCACACCCGGGACAACCCAGGTTCGTTACCATGAAGAAATCGCCGCCCTCTTCTTCTGCGATGTCATGGTCACCACCCCCGATTAAATCACTATTACAATCCCAGTAATTCTGGTCCCGAAGCCCCGGTCCAATCTGACACAATTCGTTTACAGGCCTAGGGGCTTTGCGGCCAACTCGTCATTCAGGCGGGCAGTGGGCCCTGGTTCAGCAAAACCGTCGCGCAACACATCAAGGAAACCGACAATACAGACCGCCGCTGAAACCTCTGTCGATCAAGGACTGCCTTGCTCGCCACTGCGTTGGGCCGAGCGGCTTAAGCGTGTATTTAATATCGATATTTCTGTCTGTCCGCCGGCAAAGGCAAGGGCCGCAAAACGATCTCTTTGCCGCTATCTGATGATGGAAACCACGGCAGCGCATCTCTCCCTAAGCCAACCGAAAAGCACCTTGGCTAATCGTCCATCACTAGCTCAGCTTATAACCACATCCCATGGTAGCGTTTCACTACTGCAGTCATACGGCTACAATCTTCCATAAAACAATCAGGCAACCGATCTGATTCGATACTCAAACTTTCGATCGAAAAGCGCTGTTGTAATCCCTATCCTCCCTATTCTCACCTATTAATTTATAAGCTAACGAAGTCATAAAGTGGTCGACGAATGACACAAGAATAGACTTTCCGGGCAGGAACTATTCAGTAAGACTCTTCTCCACTACACGCGCAAAAAAGCTCGCCCCGTAGGATAATGCTTCATCATTGAAGTCATAATCATGATTGTGCAGGGAGTGGCTGTCTTTACCATTACCCAGATTCAAATAGCAGCTTGGGACCTGTTCTGACATAAAAGAGAAGTCTTCTGAACCTGTGCCCGGATTACCTTCACGGTATACATTCTCTTTACCAACCAGCTCATCACAAACATCCGCCGCAAATGCTGAAACCGTTGCATCATTCTGCACTGTATGGAAAATTATCCTGTAGTCGACAATACCCGTTGCACCATGGGCTGCGCAGATACCGCTCACCATCTCGCGCACCCGGGTTTCGATCCTCGCCATCAGTTTCATATCTAACGTCCGCACAGTACCGGAGAGTCTCGCCGAACCTGGAATGACATTGTACGCATCGCCCGCATGCACCTGCGTGATCGACAGCACAGCTGTTTGTCCTGGATTAATATTACGCGAAACAATCGATTGCAACGCAATGATCAGCTCACCAGCAATGATCACTGGGTCTACGCCCTGATCTGGCATGGCGCCGTGGGCACCTTTGCCCGTAATATCAATATCAAAGAAAGCACCCGCTGCTGTGCGCACCCCAGCGATGGCGGCGAGTGCGCCTATCTTCATTTTCGGCGCATTGTGCATGGCATACAACGTGTCACAAGGAAACTGCTCAAACAAACCATCCTCAATCATTGCTTTGGCGCCACCAATACCTTCTTCGGCCGGTTGGAAGATGAAATTCACCTGGCCACGGAAATCTTGATTGTTTGCCAGGTATTTTGCGGCACCTAGTAACATCGTAGTATGGCCATCATGACCACAGGCATGCATGGTGCCATCGTTGGTTGATCGATGCTCAAAGGTATTCCTCTCGTGAATAGGCAAAGCATCCATATCGGCTCTTAAACCCACCGAGCGCGTCTCATTGCCTACCTTTAACACGCCAACAACACCCGTTTTGCCGATGCCACGAAAAACTTCAATACCAAATTCTTCGAGTTTACTGGCGACAAAGTCCGCGGTACGACTCTCTGCAAAGCCAAGTTCAGGATGGGCATGTATATCGCGTCGCCAGGTCGTCATTTCTGCTTGCATGGCGACAATTTCGTCGATAAGTGGCATCGGTGTGGTTCCTTTTTATTGCTTCAAAACGTCGCCTATAAACTATGCCTTCGCCAACGCTCGGTCAAGCCCGGGTATCAGCAGTTGAAGCAACGCGCGCCCCTCATGCTGTTCACCAGCAAAGGCAGGGTCACGGACCGCACAACGATTTCTTTGCCGCTATCTGATGGTTGAAACCACGGCAGCGCATTGCGCCTTACGCCAACAGAAAAGCACATTGGCTAATCGCCCATCACCAGATCAGCCAATCACCACAAACAACAAACAACTTGCTAGCGTTTAACCACTACTCAACATACAGCCCCGCTCTTTTATCAAACAACCAGGCAATCGTTCTGGTTCGATACTCAAACTGTCGATCGAAAAGCCCTGTTATGATTCCTAACCTCAGTTGACGGTGACATTTACAGTGACTGGCTTCTTGTCCTTTAAATTCGCGGATGTCCGCTTGCAACGGTTTGTTGTTGATGTCCAGCACCGCCTCGCGCAGGGTTTGAACCAGGAAGGGTTCCAAGTATGGCGTGGTGAGAGACAGGCCATTAAACAAATGCGAGCGCACTTGCTGGCCGGGAATCTATCTTGGGTTGATGTTTTCGGGGAACTTGAAGTTGAAAGGCCTGAAAATAATATGTTCCACCTGTTTGGCGGTACAGCGACACTTGTGGTTTGGCTCGGTCACTAGCCTTTCCCCAAGGGTTAATCTAAAAAAACACTTAACTGGAATATAAATTGCCCTCGCACTGAACCACCTATGATTATGCTGAGGGATAGGTGACGGTCCAGCCCATTCCGGGTGGTGGGCCGGCGCGCAGCTCAGAGAAAAAACCCGGCAATGCTTCAAAACTGATGCTGTCGGTCAGTAGCCGGTCAAATCGCTCGTCTTTCAAAAGGTCGAATACCAACGCTTTCCTGCGACGAAAATCCCATCTCAGCTGTTTTTGGTGAGCGATTGATGAGACTTGAGAGGCACGGATCGCCTTGCGCTGGGCATGAAACATACCGCCCAGGTGCACCTGTATTGGTCGGTCCCCGTACCAACTTAATTCGATCACCACACCCTCTTGGCCTACTGAATTCATTGCAGTTTCCAAGCCTTCTTGCTGGGCGCTGGTATGGAAGGCGATGTCACAGATGTTTTGAGCCTGGATGTTTGTATCGGTTTCCCACAACTGTAGGCCCATATCCTTGGCTTTTTTGCATCGGGTTGGCTGCTTTTCTGCGACGTAGACCGTGGTGCCGGGGATTTTGTTGATCAGTTCGGCTAACAATGCGCCAATCAAGCCATAACCGACCACCAGTACGGTGTCGCCGACGCTGACCCCTGCGTCCCAAATAGCATTAACAGCGGTCTCCATATTGCTGGCCAAGGTGGCGCGGCGGGCACTGACGCCGTCGGGTATTAAAAAAATATCGTCAGGGTTAACCCAGGCCTTTGTTTGGTGGGGGTGTAAGAGGTGGACCAGACGTTGATGATTCGGGTCGCCGGGTTCGTGAATGCGGCCCACAAGCGAATAGCCGTATTTCACCGGCAAGTTGAGTGAGCCCTCTTGATAAGGTACCTCCATCGTATGTTCCAGAGCAGCAGGTACGCGACCCATGCAAACAAGACGCTCTGTCCCCATACTGATCAGCGAGTGAAGAGCGTGAACTTCCAGCCATTGCCCCTCTGGCTTCTGCACGATTCGAATATTTGTTGCCTGGCTCGATTCATGCCAAAGCGCGAACGCGGTATTAGACATGGGGCAACCTTCGTGCATAAATGTCTCCAGAGGTAGCCTGTGGGGCACTTAGCGTTAGATGCCTGCCCAGTGCTTCACCTGAAATCCATTCTTCACGCATCATTTGATGGGTTTCGCCCAGTGACCAGTTGAACTCATAGTTACCCACAGCCTCAAGTCGCGCAATACATTTGAGGGTCTTATCGATGCGGGCACTTAGATATTCAAAAGACATCATAGGTATCGGCGTTTTTAGACCCATGAGTACTTCTAATTCGAAATCCTCGACATCAATCTTACAAAAATCGGGTATGCCGTAGGTTTCGATTAAGTGTTCTAAGGTGACGGTTTCAACTTCGACGGCATAATCCCAAGTTAACTCAAATGGGCTCAGCTTTTGCATTTGTTCCTGCCATTCGGCATCCGCTAAGGTGGTGACGGTGGGTGTGAGCGCACTGACATAAAGGGTTGTGGTGCCCGCCCGACTGGAGACCGCAACAGGGCATATGGTGACCTCAGGGTCATCGCCGAATCGGCGCTTGAGATATTTCAAACAGATGGCCTGCGGCTCAATGGCAACTACAGTTGCACCGAGTTGCCGCCAGACTTTGGTCCGATTACCCAGGTGAGCGCCGAGGTCAAAACAGAGTGCATTGGGGGGTAAATGGGTTCTAAAAAATCGACGCAGCTGTTTCAGTTTACCTGGTTGCCAGTAATACATGGCCAGCGAAATGA
>Ga0115561_1003431_pt1 | contig 10139 bp, 6 predicted proteins | sample COGITO_mtgs_1105_4_FD_87201 | JGI IMG/M metagenome (GOLD analysis project Ga0115561, IMG submission 87201) | Pelagic marine microbial communities from North Sea - COGITO_mtgs_110512 | ecosystem: Environmental > Aquatic > Marine > Epipelagic | place: Germany:Helgoland, sampling site Kabeltonne...
ATCCACCTTCAAACGAAAACGCCCCCGATTGGTCGGAGGCGTAATTCGTTGATTCCAAAAGAAGATTTTGGAGGCGCGATCCAGAGTCGAACTGGACTAGACGGATTTGCAATCCGTTGCATAACCGCTTTGCTATCGCGCCGGTTAACTTGTTTACCCTGTTATTTTGACACCAAAATAGTGCCGTTAAAAATAGAGGGCTTTGACGAAAAAGGGAAGCTTTTAGCTTCCCTTTTTGCAGATTTGGAGCGGGAAACGAGACTCGAACTCGCGACCTCAACCTTGGCAAGGTTGCGCTCTACCAACTGAGCTATTCCCGCATATTCCTTCAACTCATCAGGGTTCACACCCCTCTTTGTCTGCGGAAGCTAGAAGTATAACCAAAAATGAAGCCCCTTTTTAGGGGGCTATGAAAAAATTTTAGTGTTTTGCAGCACCCTTGCCAGCGCCTTGATCCGCGTTGGCGCGTGCCGCCGCGGCCGCAGCGATTTGCTCTTCTGAAAAGGGCTCAGGCTGACGCTCCAACGCATATTTCAAGACCTGGTCTATCCACTTCACAGGGATGATTTCCAAGCCATTCTTCACGTTGTCTGGAATCTCAGCCAAGTCCTTCACGTTTTCTTCGGGAATCAACACGGTCTCGATACCACCGCGCAACGCGGCCAGCAGCTTTTCCTTCAAACCACCAATCGCCGTGACTTCGCCGCGCAAGGTGATTTCACCTGTCATGGCCACCGTACACTTAATTGGAATCTGCGTCAGCGACGACACCAACGCCGTCACCATAGCAGCGCCTGCGCTGGGACCGTCTTTCGGCGTGGCACCATCGGGAACGTGGATGTGAATGTCACGCTTCTCAAACATCTCATCTGCAATGCCTAACGCGCTCGCACGGCTACGCACGACGGTACGGGCGGCCTCAACGGACTCCTTCATAACATCGCCCAAAGAGCCTGTACGCGTGATGACGCCCTTACCTGGCATCAGCGCGGCCTCAATGGTGAGCAAATCACCACCGACCTCTGTCCATGCCAAGCCAACCACTTGTCCCACTTGGTTTTTCTGTTCCGCGCGGCCATAGGTGTACTTGCGAACGCCTAAGAACTCATCCAAGTTATCCGCGTTGACTACAACAGGGGCCGTGGACTGCTTCAGCAACAAGCTTTTGATCACTTTGCGGCAGATCTTAGACACTTCGCGCTCTAAGGAGCGCACACCGGCTTCGCGGGTGTAATAGCGCACGACGTCACGCAAGGCGTCCTCGCGCACCTCAAGCTCACCCTCTTTCACGCCGTTGTTCTTCAATTGCTTGGGCAATAGGTATTGCTTGGCAATGTGCGTCTTCTCATCTTCGGTGTAGCCGCTTAAGCGAATCACTTCCATGCGGTCTAACAAGGCCGCTGGGATATTCATGGAGTTAGACGTCGCCACAAACATGACGTCACTCAGGTCAAAGTCAACCTCAACGTAGTGGTCGCCAAAGGTGTGGTTTTGCTCGGGGTCCAAGACCTCCAACAACGCGCTGGAGGGGTCACCACGGAAATCAGTGCCCAACTTGTCGATTTCATCTAACAAGAACAAGGGGTTACGGGTACCCGTCTTGCTTAGGTTTTGCAACACCTTCCCTGGCAACGCGCCAATGTAGGTCCGGCGATGTCCCCGAATTTCGGCCTCGTCGCGGACGCCACCCAAAGCCATACGTACGTATTTACGGCCTGTTGCCTTCGCAATCGATTGGCCCAATGAGGTCTTGCCCACGCCGGGCGGGCCGACCAGACACAGAATAGGCGCTTTCACCTTGTCGACGCGTTGCTGCACCGCGAGGTATTCCAAGATGCGTTCTTTTACCTTGTCCAAGCCGAAGTGGTCGGCATTGAGGGTGTCGTCGGCCAGCGCCAAGTCGTGCTTAATCTTGGTCTTTTTGCTCCATGGCAAACCTAGCAAGACTTCAAGGTAGTTTCTGACCACACTCGCCTCGGCTGACATCGGCGACATGAGTTTCAGTTTTTTCAGCTCGCCTTCCGCTTTGGTACGTGCCTCTTTGGGCATGCGAGCCAGTTTGATTTTCTTTTCTATTTCTTCGATATCAGCGCCGTCTTCGCCCTCGCCCAGCTCTTTTTGAATCGCTTTGACTTGCTCGTTAAGGTAGAAGTCGCGCTGGTTTTTTTCCATCTGGCGCTTCACACGACCGCGTATGCGCTTGTCGACGTTAAGCACCTCGACTTCAGATTCCAACTGACCGAAAAGCTTCTCCAAGCGGGCCCGAATGGGTGTCAGGTTGAGCACCTCTTGCTTGTCATCCAACTTAAGCGGCAAGTGCGCCGCGATGGTGTCGGCCAGGCGACCTGGCTCGTCGATGCTGGAAATAGAGGTGAGGATTTCCGATGGAATCTTCTTGTTCAACTTCACATATTGGTCAAACTGCTGCATGAGCGCGCGGCGCAACGCCTCGATCTCGGTGCTATCGTCTACCACCCGTTCCGCTTCAACCGCGGTCGGTTCGACGTGCGCGGTGAAGTGCTCTTCTCCGTCAACAATTTTTAGCACGGCGGCACGTTGCACGCCCTCAACCAGCACCTTCACCGTGCCATCGGGCAGCTTCAGCATTTGCAAGATACTCGCCACGCAACCTATGTCGAACATGTCTTCGGCACTGGGCTCGTCTTTGGCTGCGGTCTTTTGTGCGACCAGCATGATGCGGCGGTCGGCAGCCATCGCCGTCTCTAATGCCTTGATGCTTTTTGCGCGTCCGACAAACAAGGGGATCACCATGTGGGGAAACACCACCACGTCACGCAAGGGCAACAGTGGCAGGTCAATGGCGGTGGGAGGCAGTAATTCTTGTCCAGACATGGCAGAACCTTTTTATAGAAATCTAAGTTAGTTAGGTACTTGGGTCTGTTGAGGGATGGCGTAGCGACTTACGCCTTTTTCGCCTCTTCTTTGTATACGAGCAATGGCGCCTTGCCATCATCAATGGTGGTCTCATCGACTACGACGGAGGCCACGTTATTGAGGCTAGGTAAATCAAACATGGTGTCAATGAGGGCCTGCTCCAAGATGGAGCGTAGTCCACGGGCACCGGTTTTGCGCTTGAGTGCTTTACGCGCAATCGCACGTAAGGCGCTGGGGCGCACCTCTAGGGCTGCACCCTCGAGCGACAGCAATTTGGTGAACTGCTTCACCACCGCGTTCTTGGGTTGCGTCAGAATCTCAACCAAGGCGTCTTCTTCCAGCTCGTCCAAGGTCGCGACCACGGGCAAGCGGCCAACCAGCTCGGGAATGATGCCAAATTTCACCAAGTCTTCAGGCTCTACATCGCGGAACGCATCGGTCAGCGAGCGGGTCACCTTTGACTTCACTGAGGCGCCAAAACCAATGCCAGAGGCCTCGGTGCGGTTCTCGATCACCTTCTCTAAGCCAGCAAATGCACCACCACAGATAAACAGGATGTTTGTGGTGTCCACTTGCAAGAAATCTTGGTTCGGGTGCTTGCGACCACCTTGCGGCGGTATGGAGGCCACCGTGCCTTCGATTAACTTGAGTAAGGCCTGCTGAACGCCCTCACCAGAGACGTCGCGCGTGATAGATGGGTTGTCCGACTTGCGCGAGATCTTGTCGATTTCATCGATGTAGACAATGCCGCGCTGGGCACGCTCTATGTCGTACTCGCAGGTTTGCAACAGCTTCACCACGATATTCTCGACGTCTTCGCCGACATAACCTGCTTCAGTCAGCGTCGTGGCATCAGCCATCACAAACGGCACGTTGAGCATGCGCGCCAGCGTTTGCGCCAGCAAGGTCTTGCCCGATCCGGTTGGGCCAATGAGCAAAATATTGCTTTTCACCAACTCAACGTCGTCCTTCTTGGCCGTTTCTTTGTGACGCAGACGTTTGTAGTGGTTGTAGACCGCCACGGCCAGCGAGCGCTTGGCGCGCTCTTGCCCAATGACGTAATTGTCTAAGTTGGTTTTTAGATCAAGGGGCGTTGGCAACGCCTCGGCATCCGTCTTACCCAACTCGGTATTGGGGAGCTCATCGCGCACGATGTCATTACACAGGTCGATGCACTCATCACAGATGAATACAGACGGACCCGCAATCAGCTTCTTAACCTCGTGTTGGCTCTTACCGCAAAACGAGCAGTAGAGGTTTTTCTCTGATCCGGCGTTCTTTTTATCGGCCATGGTCTTACCCTGCTTTGAATGAAACTCAGGCTTCTATGATAACGGCTTGCAAACGCGACCCCGCGCCTGCAAACCACGCATCAAGCTTCGGCGGTTGGTGCAGCGCTCTCGCGTGTAGAAATGACTTTATCAACCAATCCATAGGCGGCCGCTTCTTCGGCGGACATAAAGTAGTCACGCTCGGTGTCGCGCTCGATTTTCTCGAGGTCTTGGCCCGTGCGTTCTGCCAAAATGCCGTTGAGAACGCCACGCAAACGCAAGATTTCACGCGCGTGAATCTCAATGTCCGTGGCCTGCCCTTGCGTACCGCCCAGAGGCTGGTGAATCATCACGCGTGAGTTCGGCAAAGAAAAGCGCTTGCCTTTGGCCCCTGCGGCCAACAAAAATGCACCCATGCTCGCTGCCATGCCCGTACAGAGCGTGGAGACATCGGGCTTGATGAAGTTCATTGTGTCGAAAATAGCCATGCCTGCGCTCACCGAACCACCGGGTGAGTTGATGTAGAAGTGAATGTCTTTGTCAGGATTCTCACTCTCCAAAAACAACAACTGTGCCACCACCAAGTTGGCGGAGTGGTCATTTACGGGACCAACCAAAAACACCACGCGCTCTTTTAAAAGACGCGAGTAAATGTCGTAACTACGCTCACCGCGGCCCGACTGCTCAATCACCATAGGCACCATGCCCAAAGCTTGTGTATCCAAAGCGCTCATTGCGACTTCTCCAAAAATATGTTCACCCAAGGGCTCACTTTAGCGAATTTTTTCCCCGCACTTTAGATGGGGGCATTCCTAACAATAGCAAGGCGGTCCTAAAAACAACAAAAGGGCTTTGCGGCCCTCTGGTTGGCAGGGCCAAAACCCTGCGAATCATCCCGCCAGCAGGCAAGTGGCCTGCCGGGGTCTGGTTTATTGCTGCGCCATCAACTCGTCGAAGTCGACCGCCTTTTCAGTCACTTTCGCCTTAGCGAGAATGAAGGCTGTCACGTTGTTCTCAATCACAACGGCTTCCACCTCAGACATGCGCTGCTGGTCATCGGTGTACCACTTCACAACATCGGCTGGACGCTCATAAGCGGCGGCCATTTCGTTAATGTGTGCCTCGATCTGCTCCCGGGTCGCGTCCAACTTCTCAGTGCGAACCAGCTCAGCAACCACCAAGCCCAAACGAACACGGCGCTCTGCTTGCGGACGGAAAATGTCATCAGGGATTGGCGCCTTATCAGCATCCTTGATCCCGCGCTGCTTCAAGTCAGCACGTGCGGCATCCGCCATACGGTCCAACTCGGCTTGCACTGGTGCCTTAGGCAAGTCCAATTCGGCCTTGGCGACCATGGCATCCATAGCAGCGGCTTTGTTACGGGCTTGCAAACGGTTTTTTACTTCACGCTCGAGGTTGTTGCGAATGTCTGCACGCAAGGCTTCAACCGTGGGCTCATTCACGCCCAAGGTCTTCACAAAGGCCTCGTCGACTTCTGGCAAGTTAGCGGCTTCTACCTTGTGCACGGTGACCAAAAAGTCAGCCGTCTTACCCGCAACGTCCTTGCCGTGGTAATCCTCTGGGAACGCTAAGGGGAAGGTCTTGCTCTCGCCAGACTTCATGCCGCGAACCGCATCTTCGAACTCTTTCAGCATCTGGCCATCGCCCAAAATGAATTGGAAGCCATCCGCTTTACCCCCTTCAAAGGGCACGCCGTCTATCGAACCCAAGAAATCGATGGTGGCGCGGTCGCCATCCACGGCCGCATCCGCAGCCGCGCGTTGCGCGAACGTACGACGCTGCTTGCGCAAGATATCAACGGTCTTGTCAATGGCCTCTTCGGTAACGTCTGCCGTCACCTTCTCAACCTCGACGGTTGCCAGGTCGCCCATCTTGACCTCTGGGTACACCTCAAACACCGCCTCAAAGGCCATCTCGCCCTCGGCGGCACCGTCTTTTTGGCTGATTTGGGGTGCACCTGCAACGCGCAACTGGGCTTCCACAGCCACGGCAGCGAAGGCCTCACCCACTTTGTCGTTCATCACTTCGTACTGGACCGACGCGCCATACATCTGGGCAACAACCTTGGCAGGCACCTTACCGGGACGGAAGCCGTCTATCTTCACTTGGCGGGCCAAGCGCTTGAGACGGGTATCAACCTCTGTCTCAATTGCGTTAATTGGCAACGTCAGCGTTACCTTACGCTCAAGCTTCTCGAGCGTTTCAACATTCACGGCCATTACAAACTCCTGATATGCGGCTCCAACCATGCAGGCCCAATGCCTGGGTTAGTCAGAGCTCAAAAATACGAGTGGTGCGCGGGGGGGGACTCGAACCCCCACACCATTTCTGGCGTCAGGACCTAAACCTGGTGCGTCTACCAATTTCGCCACCCGCGCTAATTCCGGCTGAAGACCCACACTTATTGCTAAGCGCACGCCACCGACTGAATCAAGGGCCAACAGACCCTAAAACACACTACCCGAGCGAATTGTGGCACTCAGCTAGCGGAAAACCCACTATTGTAATCATCTATCAGGCTAAGTTTGCCGAAGGGGCAAATTTCCTCTGAAATCGCGCCTGCCCGAGGCGACAATGGGGGCATGCAATCACGTTCAGCCGGTGTGGACCACTACGAGAACTTTCCCGTGGCCAGCTGGCTGTGCCCCGCCCACCTGCGCCCCGCTATTCAGGCCATCTACCACTTTGCCCGCACCGCCGACGACATCGCCGATGAAGGTAACAGCGCAGCCGCCGATCGGTTAACTGATTTGCAGGGGCTACATGACGACCTTGAGCGCGCCGCGAGCGGCGCCGCGCCGCAAGGTAAGCACGCCGCCGTTGTGAACGACCTCACCCCCTATTTGGCGGCCGGACTACCGAAGGGCTTGCTAACCGACTTGCTGAGCGCCTTTGCGCAGGACGTGCGCTACACGGCCAACGCGCACCACTACGACGATTGGCCAGCGCTTCTGGACTATTGCCAACGCTCGGCCAACCCCGTCGGACGGTTGTTACTGCACCTGTATGGGGTGACAACGCCACACGCACTGGCCGCCAGTGATGCGGTGTGCACCGCCTTGCAACTCATTAACTTCTGGCAAGACCTCAGCCAAGATCTGCCACGTGGCCGCTACTACGTGCCAGTCACTGCGCTGGTGGCGCAGGGGCTTACGCCACAGACTGACCTCACCACTCTCCCCTTGGCCCAGTCATCGGCGCTCATCAAAGCCTTAGTGGCGCACGCACGCAGCACCATGGCGCAGGGCTACCCGGTGGTCAACGCGGTACCGGGTCGTGCCAGTTGGGAACTTGCCACCGTTATCCAAGGGGGTTTACACGTCTTACGTAAAATGGAGCGTAACGGTTACGACAGCGCGGTAAACCGCCATAAGCTAACGGCTTGGGACGGCGTTGAAGTCTTCGCGCGAACCCTCCTCTTTAAATTTCGCCTCTTGTTTTAAATCCTCCCACGCGGCGTCCTGCGCGTGATGAAAATGGTTGCTATGTTGAACTTCTTTGCCCCGTCTGCCCGTGTGGTCCGCATCACCTCGTCATTGGCGGCTATGGTCGCCTTGGCTAGCGCTGCGCCAGCCGCTTGGTCCCAAGCCACGGTCAGCGCACCGCTACGCGTCACAACCGCGGCTTTTAAAGACATTGCCACCTACCCAAAATTGCAAGTGCCCGCCCAAGTGATTGCCCGCAACCGCGTGCAGTTATCGGCCCAAATAGCGGGGGTGGTGCAGCAGTGGCAAGCCGACACAGGCTCCAAAGTGCGTCGCGGTCAAACCCTTGCCCAGCTTGATCCACGCGATATGAGTCTGGCATTGGCTCAAACCCAAGCCGCTAAGCAAGCCGCAGAGGCGCGACTCGCCTTGGCCAAGCAACAGCTGAAGCGTGGCGAAGAGTTGGTCACCAATGGCTTCTTCTCCAGCGAGGCGCTGAACCAACGTGAGACCGAGGTAACCCTGCTTCAGGCTGATCTCAATGCCCGCATCGCAGCGGTGGCAACGGCCAAGCATGCGCTGTCAAAGACCAAAATTACGGCGCCATTCAATGCCGTCGTTTTGCAGCGCATGGCACAGGTTGGCAATACCGTCTCACCAGGCACGCCCCTGTTTGAGCTCAGTGATACCGCCGCACCAGAGGTGGAAACCGAGTTGTCCAAGTCTCAGGCCAACAGCCTTCGGCGCGCGACAACCGTGGCGTGGCAGAGTCCCAGCCAAAGCCAAACCTTCACGGTGCGCTTATTGCGCGTAACAGCCGCCCTCGATAGCCGCACCCGCAACCAAACGGTACGGCTTAAATTTGACCGCTACACCGACGACATGCCTCTGCCAGGGGCCAACGGTAGCCTGCAATGGCAAGATACCCAGCCCCACCTGTCACCTAGCCTATTGGTGCGGCGTGGTCAGCACATGGGCTACTTCACGGTGCAGGCCGGACTCGCAACTTTTAATCCGCTACCGAACGCGCAAGAAAGTCGCCCCGCTCCCGTCAACTTAAGCCCTGAGACTGTCATCGTCACGCAAGGTCAGGCGGCATTGCAAGACGGTCAAGCGGTCACGACACCATGAGTTTTTATCAGCGCCTCATCGCCAACCACCCGCTGGCAAACATCGCGTTTGTTGTGGTCCTTTGTTTGGGTGTGTTGAGCTACAGCTCCATGCCGCGCGAGCAAGATCCAGAAATTAACTTCAACTGGGTCAACATCACGACCGACATGCCGGGCGCCACCGCGGAAGAGGTTGAGCGCCTCATTACCAACCCACTGGAGGACTCCATACGTGGGGTTGCGGACATCCGCTTTGTCTTGTCCAACTCCCGCCCAGCGGTCTCGAGTATGTTGGTGCGTTTCCGCGAACTGTCGGACGCCGATTTCGATAAACGCATTACCGACCTGCGGCGCGAAATTCAAAATAAGGCGGCCAGTGAACTCCCCTCTGAGGCCAGAGAGCCACGGGTGCTGGAGTTAACCACCTCGAACGGATTTCCCACCGCCTCCATACTGCTCCAAGGGCAAGCCGACGATGAAAACCTGCGGCTAACCGCCAGACGCATCAAAGAAGACTTAGAGCGTATCAGCGGGGTTGACCGCGTCTCGGCCAACGGCTTGCGGGCGCCAGAACTTAAAGTAATACCCGACGCCCAAGCGCTCGCCGCACGTGGCCTTAATGCCGCCGATGTCGTTGACAGCCTGCGTGGACTCTGGCGAGATACCTCTGCAGGTAGCTTACGCACCACAGACGGTAGCTGGTCCATCAACGTCAATGGCGTAACCACCGATGCCGAGGTCATGGCCAATTGGCCCGTGCTCTCTTCTAGCCGCCCAGGCGTCTCTGCCCGCCTACAAGACGTAGCCCGCATCGAGCAGAGTCGCGGCAAAGCTGTGCAGTACGCCAGCTCCAACGGCCTACCGGCTATCTCGATGGCGATCACCAAAAAATCAGGCACCAACACGCTGGCTTTGGTCGACCGCCTCAGCGACTACGTCAATCAGAAAAACGCCAGCATCTCTGAACTCGGGCTTAGCCTCACGCTCAGCGACGACCAAACCGTACCGACCAAAAAAGCGCTTGGTGTGATGGAGACCAACGCCTTGGTGGGTGCCGTTATGGTGCTCGCCGTTTCTTGGCTATTTTTAGGTTGGAAGGTTGGTTTGCTCATTGCCCTCGGTATCCCGTTCTCCTTGCTCGGTACGTTTGCGGTTCTTAACGGCATAGACAACACGGTCAATGTATCGGTGTTGCTCGGGGTCGTGATTGCGCTGGGCATGCTGGTGGACGATGCTGTGGTGGTGGCCGAGGCGATTTACTACCGAATACAACGGGGACAAGCCACGATGCAAGCGTGTATTGATGGCGTCTCCGAGGTGGTCACGCCCGTTCTCGCATCCGTTGCCACGACGATGGCAGCGTTCTTGCCGCTGATGCTGTTGCCCGGTATTTTGGGTAAGTTTTTGTTCGTCATCCC
>Ga0115561_1003434_pt1 | contig 10132 bp, 6 predicted proteins | sample COGITO_mtgs_1105_4_FD_87201 | JGI IMG/M metagenome (GOLD analysis project Ga0115561, IMG submission 87201) | Pelagic marine microbial communities from North Sea - COGITO_mtgs_110512 | ecosystem: Environmental > Aquatic > Marine > Epipelagic | place: Germany:Helgoland, sampling site Kabeltonne...
AGAACCATGACTTCGACTTCGTCGCCCAGCGAAACCAGCTTGGCGGGAGCGATGTTCTTGTTGGTCCAGTCCATTTCAGACACGTGCACCAGGCCTTCGATGCCGGGTTCGAGTTCGACGAACGCGCCGTAGTCGGCAATGTTCGTGATCTTGCCGAACAGGCGAGTGCCTTGTGGGTAGCGGCGGTTCACGCCCATCCATGGGTCGTCGCCCATTTGCTTCAGGCCCAGGGACACGCGGTTCTTTTCGGTGTCGAACTTGAGGATCTTGGCAGTGATTTCCTGACCAGCGGTCACCACTTCGGATGGGTGACGCACGCGACGCCATGCCATGTCGGTGATGTGCAGCAGGCCGTCGATGCCGCCCAGGTCCACGAATGCACCGTATTCGGTGATGTTCTTGACCACGCCTTGAACGATGGAGCCTTCTTTCAGGGTTTCCATCAACTTGGCGCGTTCTTCGCCCATGGAAGCTTCCACCACAGCGCGGCGGCTCAGCACCACGTTGTTGCGCTTGCGGTCCAGCTTGATGACCTTGAATTCCATGGTCTTGTTTTCGTACGGCGTCAGATCCTTGATCGGACGTGTATCGATCAGCGAACCGGGCAGGAATGCGCGGATGCCGTTGACCAGGACAGTCAGGCCGCCCTTGACCTTGCCGCTGGTCGTGCCAGTGACGAATTCGCCGGATTCCAGGGCCTTTTCCAGGCTCATCCAGGAAGCCAGACGCTTGGCGGTGTCACGCGACAGGATGGTGTCGCCGTAACCGTTTTCGATGGAGCCGATGGCCACCGAAACGAAGTCACCGACTTGGACTTCAACTTCGCCCTTGTCGTTCTTGAACTCTTCCAGCGGCACGTAGGCTTCGGACTTGAGGCCGGCGTTCACGACCACGAAGTTGTGCTCAACGCGCACGACTTCAGCGGTGATGACTTCGCCTGGGCGCATTTCCGTACGCTGCAAGGATTCTTCAAAAAGGGCGGCAAAAGATTCGGACATGTGTTTCCTTGCCACAAACAGGATTCCGGTAGCACCATTGCTACCGTTTTTATAGCTGCTTGCGGTGGTTTTTTGCGGTGTGACCGCGGGTTAAGTTAAAAAACCAAACCGCCTGTGCGCTGACGCGCGGTAGGGGCGGAATGGGCTTGGCAGGGCCTTACGACCCGCCTTGTCAGCCTTGCGCAGGGGTTGCGAAAGGTTGACGCTCCAGCCACCAGTTCATCACCTGATTGACGGCTTGTTCAATCGTCAAAGTGGAGTTGTCCAGGACCAAAGCATCTTGCGCTGGCTTGAGAGGAGCCACGCTGCGGGAGCTGTCCCGTGCGTCGCGCGCTTCCAAATCGGCACGAAGGTCGTCGATGTTAGCTTGAAAACCCTTTGAAATCAACTGTTTATACCGCCGCTCGGCCCGGCAGGCTGCACTGGCAGTCAAAAACACCTTCAAAGGGGCGTCGGGGAAGATCACGGTGCCCATGTCGCGCCCGTCTGCCACCAGACCGGGCAGGCGCTGGAAGCCGTGTTGCAGGTCTACCAGCGCCGTGCGAACAGAGGGCAGGGCAGACACGCGCGATGCGTTCATGCCCGCCTCTTCGGTGCGGATGGCATCGGTCACGTCTTGATTGCCCAGATAAATGCGGCCACCGTCAAAGCGCACTGGCAAGCTCTTGGCCAATTGGGCGATGGCTGTTTCATGGGCTGGATCAATCACCAAGCCCGCCTGGAGTGCTGCGTAGGCCGTGATGCGGTACATGGCCCCAGAATCGAGAAAGTGGTACCCGAGGCGCTTGGCAACTTCTGCCGCGACGGTGCCCTTGCCGGAAGCGGTAGGGCCGTCAATACAGATCACTGGAATGCGCTGAGCGGGCAGCACGGCGGTGCCGAGGAAGGCCTCGAAGTAATCCGGGAAAGTCTTGGCCACGCATTTGGGGTCTTCAATGCGCACCGGCAACTGGGCTGGGTTGAAGGTCGCCAGTGAGAAGCACATTGCCACCCGGTGGTCGTCATAGGTGTGGATGCTTGCGGCTTTCCAGTGCTCAGTGCTGGCAGGTGGCGTGATCTGGATGTAATCGGCGCCTTCCTGCACGGTGGCCCCCAGCTTGCGCAGCTCATTGGCCATGGCCGCAATACGATCGGTTTCCTTGACGCGCCAGCTGGCAATGTTGCGCAAGGTGGTGGTGCCCGTGGCGTAGAGCGCCATCACGGCCAGGGTCATGGCTGCGTCAGGGATGTGGTTGCAGTCCAGATCAATGGCCTTGAGGGGCCATGCACCCCGCTGCACCTCCAGCCAGTTGGGGCCGCCGGTGACTTTGGCGCCCATGGCCTGGGCTGCTTCCACAAAGCGGATGTCGCCCTGGATCGAGTCCAGCCCCACGCCTTGAATCTTGATGGAGTTTGAGGCTTCAGCGCTTGATGCTATTGCGCCAAGTGCTATGAAATAGCTAGCAGAAGAGGCATCCGCCTCCACGTAGATGCTGCCGGGCGACTGGTACTGGCTGCCTGCAGGGATGGTGAACCGCTGCCAGTTGTCGTGGTGGACCTGAATGCCGAACCGCGCCAGCAACTGCAGGGTGATGGCGATGTAGGGCTTGGAGATCAGTTCTCCCACCACTTCAATGTGTACAGCGGTCTGGGTGGCGACCAAGGGCAGCGCCATGAGCAGCGCTGTGAGGAACTGGCTCGACACATCCCCACGCACCTGGATGGGATGGTTCAGTGCCAGTGCAGGAACTCCGTTGCTGTGCGCGATGCGCAGCGGAGGGTAGCCGGGATTGCCCAGGTAGTCGATGTGGCAGCCCAGTTGCCGCAGGGCATCCACCAGGTCGCCAATGGGGCGTTCGTGCATGCGCGGCACGCCCGAAAGTTCAAACTCGCCACCCAGCAGCGCCAGCGCAGCGGTCAGTGGGCGCATGGCCGTGCCTGCATTGCCCATGAACAGGCTGCAGGGCGACACGGGCTTGCGCCCACCCAGGCCGGTAATGCGCACCGTGCTGCCTGATTCTTCGACTTCGCAACCAATCTGGCGCAAGCCGTCCAGCATGACGCGTGTGTCGTCTGACGCCAGCAAGTCGTACACCGTGGTGGTGCCCAGGCTCAAGGCGGAGAGCAGGAGAACCCGGTTGGAGATGCTTTTGGAGCCAGGCAGGAGGACTTCACCCGTAGCTGCATCCAGCGCGGGGAGATCAAGGAAAGCGGTAGTGAACATTTATGGTTGCTTGGATGTGCGTTGTGCACCCATGCGCCAGTGGGCGCGGGTTTCGCTGGCCAGGGTGAGCATGTCTTCCAGTGCCTGGGCGTTGCCACTGGAGATGGCTTGTTCCAGCTGCGCCAGCGCTTGCTGGAAGAGCTTGGATTGCGCCAGCAGCTCATCACGGTTGGCCAGCATGATGTCGCGCCACATCTTCGGCTCGCCAGCCGCAATGCGGGTGAAGTCCCGGAAACCAGGGCCGGCCAATGACAGGTAATCGTCCCCCTCGGGTTGGCCGGTGAGGGTGTTCATCATCGCGAATGCCAGCAGATGGGGCAGGTGGCTGACGGCGGCAAACGCGCTGTCATGCGATTCAGGGGACATGCTGCTCACGCGGCAGCCAATGGCTTGCCACACTTCTTGCGCTTGCAGCAACTGCGCGGTGAGTGTGCGTTCGGTCGGGGTCAGAATGACCTGACGGCCGTAATACAGCTCAGCGTCTGCATGTTCCACCCCTGCCACTTCGCGGCCAGTGATGGGGTGTGCTGGCACAAAGGAACCCACCTGATCACGCAGCGCACGCCGTGCAGCCTCCACCACGTCGGCCTTGGTGGAACCCACATCCATGATCAGCATTTGAGGGGTGACCAAATGCTTGATGGCCTTGAGCGTGGCTTCGGTCGCAGCCACAGGCACAGCCACCAGCACGATGTCAGCACCTGCCACGGCGAGCAGGGCGGAGGGAGCCTCCACATCGATGACGCCGAGCTGGCGAGCCCGGTCGGTGGTGGAAGGCGACTTGCTGTACCCCACGACCCGCTTCACCAGCCCCGCCTTTTTCAGCGCCAAGGCAAAGGAGCCGCCCATGAGGCCGCAGCCGATCAATCCCAGTTGTTCAAACATGGATCGACTCTCCTCACGCAGTGACCGGGTAGGTACCCAGCACTTTGTAGAAGGCGCACAGGCTGCGCAGTTCTTCCAGCGCCCGGCCTACATGCGGCTGTGCCGGATGCCCGTCCAAGTCGATGTAGAAATAGTATTCCCACTGACCGGTGCGCGCGGGCCGCGACTCAAACCGAGTCATGGATACTCCGTGGTTCTTCAGCGGCACCAGCAGGTCATGCACAGCTCCGGGCCGGTTGGGCACCGAAACAATCAGGCTGGTGCAATCTTTGCCGGAAGGTGGTGGGGTCTGCAGCGTGTGCGGCAGGCAAATGATGGCAAACCGCGTGCGGTTGTACGCATCGTCCTGGATGGCGTGCGACACGATGTGCAAGCCAAACTGGCTGGCCGCCCGTTCACTGGACAACGCGGCCCAGGCCGGATTGGTGGTGGCCAGGCGTGCGCCTTCTGCATTGCTGGAGACGGGGCGGCGCTCTGCATGCGGCAAGTGCTTGGAAAGCCATGCCTGGCATTGGGCCAAGGCCTGGGGGTGCGCCAACACCGCTTCGATGTTGTCCAGAGAATTGGTAGTGCGCAGCAGGTTGTGGCGCACCAGCAAGCTCACCTCGCCCACCACATGGGTGGGGGTGTGCAGGAACAAATCCAGTGAACGAGTGACCACGCCTTCAGTGGAGTTTTCAACACCCACCACACCGTACTGGGCGCTACCCGCGGCGGTGGCATGAAAGACTTCGTCGAAGTTAGCGCAATACATCAAGTCGGCCGCGCCGCCAAAGAACTCGATGGCTGCCTGCTCGCAGAAAGTGCCTTCTGGCCCCAGCACGGCGACACGCTGGGGCGATTCAAGCGCCAGGCAGGCCGACATGATTTCGCGCCAGATGGCTGCCACATGCGCGCCCTTGAGTGGGCCTGGGTTGGCTGTGGTGATCTTTTCAATGACCTGGGCAACGCGATCTGGCCGGAAGAATGGCGTGCCTTCGCGCTTCTTGACCTCGCCCACTTGCTCGGCCACCAGCGCCCGCTGGTTCAGCAGCGAGAGCAGTTGCTGGTCGATGGTGTCGATCTGCACGCGCAGGCTGGCGAGATCAGGGGATGCTTGCGGAGTATTCATGGGTGGGGGCGTGGGTGGCTGCCGCTCAGGCGTGCTTTTGTTCAAATTCTCGCATGTAGGTCACCAGCGCCTGAACGCCCTCCAGGGGCATGGCGTTGTAGAGGCTGGCACGCATACCGCCCACGGACTTGTGGCCCTTGAGTTGCAGCAGACCGCGTTCGCGGGCTCCGGTCAGGAATGCCTCGTTGCGGCTTTCATCGCGCAGGAAGAACGGGATGTTCATGCGCGAGCGGCAGTTCACTGCCACTTTGTTCACGTAAAACTGGGAGTTGTCGATGGCGCTGTAAAGCAACTCGGCCTTGGCAATGTTGCGCTGCTCGATGGCGGCGATGCCCGCCAAACCACCTTCGCGCTGGCGCTTGAGCCACTGGAAGGTGAGGCCGGCCATGTAGATGCCCCAGGTGGGCGGTGTGTTGTACATCGACTGGTTGTCCGCGACGATCTTGTAATCGAACGCGCTGGGGCAGATCGGCAGGGCGTGCCCGAGCAGGTCTTCGCGCACAACCACCAGCGTCAGGCCGGCGGGGCCGAGGTTCTTTTGGGCGCCGCCGAACGCGACCCCCACGCGCGACCAGTCCACACCGCGCGAGGCCACGTGGGAAGAGAAGTCGATGACCAACGGTGCATCGCTACCCAGGCTCTGGAGATCCGGCAGTTCATGAAACTCCACCCCGTGGATGGTTTCATTGCTGCACAGGTGCACGTAGCTTGCGCCCTTGCTCAGTTGCCACGTCGATGGCGCGGGCAGGGTGGTGAATCCTGACTCTTGCCCCGAGGCCGCAATGCGCGATTCCGATGCGTACTTGAGCGCCTCTTTTTGAGACTTCTGGCTCCAGCTGCCCGTCACGACAAAATCCACCGTCGCTGCGCGTGAAAGATTCAGCGGAACGATGGCGTTTTCCGCCAGGCCACCACCTTGCATGAACAGGATCTTGAAGTTGGCCGGCACAGCCAGCAGTTCGCGCAGATCGGCTTCGGCCTGTTCGTAAATCGAGATGAATTCCTTGCCCCGGTGGCTCATCTCCATCACGCCCATACCGCTGCCGTGCCAGTCGAGCATTTCAGCAGCGGCTTGTTCTAAGACTTCGGCAGGAATGGCAGCCGGGCCGGCGGAGAAGTTGTAGGGGCGGTTCATCGGTTAATGATAAAAAGAGCTTCCAGCGCTTGCTGAGTAAGCGGTAGAAGCTCTGATTTTGATAGCAAATGCAGCCAAGACCAAAAGCCGTGGCTGCGGCTTGGCGGTCAAGCCTCTGGCGTTGTATCGCCTTCGCTGGCGTTACCGCCTTCAGATTCATCGCCAGCCTCTGTGCCTGAATCCGGCGCGTTGGCATCGTTTTCCACAATGCGCTGCAGGCCGCTGAGCTTGGAGCCTTCGTCCAGTGCAATCAGCGTCACGCCCTGCGTGGCGCGGCCCAGCTCGCGGATCTCGCTCACACGGGTGCGCACCAGCACGCCCTTGTCGGTGATCAGCATGATCTCGTCGTCAGCATGCACCAGCGTGGCGGCAACGACCTTGCCATTGCGCTCGCTTTGCTGGATGGCGATCATGCCCTTGGTGCCACGGCCGTGACGGGTGTATTCGACGATGCTGGTGCGTTTGCCGTAGCCGTTTTCGGTGGCGGTGAGCACGCTTTGGGTCTCGTCTTCGGCCACCAGCATGGCGATCACGCTCTGGCCTTCTTCCAGCATCATGCCGCGCACACCGCGCGCTGCACGGCCCAGTGGACGCACATCGTTTTCGTCAAATCGCACGGCCTTGCCGCCATCGCTGAAAAGCATCACGTCGTGCTTGCCATCCGTGAGGGCTGCGCCAATCAGGTAGTCACCGTCGTCCAGGTTCACGGCAATGATGCCGCCCTTGCGGGGGTTGTTGAACTCGTCCAGTGCTGTCTTCTTCACGGTGCCCATGCTGGTTGCCATGAACACAAAGTGGTCGGCGGGGAAGCTGCGCATGTCGCCGGTGAGCGGCAGCACCACATTGATCTTCTCGCCGTCTTGCAGGGGGAACATGTTGACGATGGGGCGGCCGCGCGAGCCGCGCGAGCCGGCGGGCACTTCCCACACCTTGAGCCAGTACAGGCGGCCGCGGTTGGAAAAGCACAGGATGTAGTCGTGCGTGTTGGCGATGAAGAGCTGGTCGATCCAGTCGTCTTCCTTCGTAGCCGTGGCCTGCTTGCCGCGGCCGCCACGCTTTTGGGCACGGTATTCGGAAAGTGGCTGGCTCTTGATGTAGCCGGTGTGGCTCAGCGTCACCACCATGTCGGTGGGGGTGATCAGGTCTTCGGTGGAGAGGTCCTGCGCACTGTATTCCACGATGGAGCGGCGTGCGCCCAGCTTGTGCTGGCCGAACTCCTGCTTGATCGATGTGAGCTCTTCGCCAATGATGGTCGAGACACGCTCGGGCTTGGCGAGGATGTCCAGCAGGTCTTCAATGACCGCCATGACTTCCTTGTACTCGGCCACGATCTTGTCTTGCTCCAGGCCCGTGAGGCGCTGCAGACGCATCTGCAGGATTTCCTGTGCCTGCGTTTCAGACAGTCGGTACAGGCCGTCCTGGCCCATGCCGAATTCTTTTTCCAGGCCCTCAGGGCGATAGTCGTCGGCGTTGATCACGCCGCCATCGGCGCGCGTGCGGGTCAGCATCTCGCGCACCAGTTTGCTGTCCCAAGAGCGGGTCATCAGCTCAGCCTTGGCCACTGGGGGGGTGGGGGCGTTGCGGATGATGGCAATGAAATCGTCAATGTTGGCCAATGCCACGGCCAAGCCTTCGAGTACGTGCCCGCGATCACGGGCTTTGCGCAGCTCGAACACCGTGCGGCGTGTCACCACTTCGCGGCGGTGCTGCAGGAAGACGCTGATCAGGTCCTTGAGGTTGCACAGGCGGGGTTGGCCGTCAATCAGCGCCACCATGTTCATGCCGAATGTGTCCTGCAGCTGCGTCTGCTTGTACAGGTTGTTCAGCACCACCTCGGGCACTTCGCCGCGCTTGAGTTCGATCACCAGGCGCATGCCGGATTTGTCCGACTCGTCCTGGATGTGGCTGATGCCTTCGATTTTCTTCTCGTGCACCAGCTCGGCCATGCGCTCCTGCAGGGTCTTCTTGTTGACCTGGTAGGGCAGCTCGTCCACGATGATCGCCTGGCGCTGGCCGCGGTCGATGTCCTCGAAGTGGCACTTGGCGCGCATCACCACCTTGCCGCGGCCGGTGCGATAGCCATCCTTCACACCATTGATGCCGTAGATGATCCCGGCCGTGGGGAAGTCAGGCGCGGGAATGATCTCCATCAGCTCATCAATGGAAGCATCCGGGTTGCGCAGCATGTGCAGGCAGGCATCCACCACTTCGTTCAGGTTGTGCGGTGGAATATTGGTGGCCATGCCCACCGCAATGCCTGCGGAGCCATTGACCAGCAGGTTGGGCAGCTTGCTGGGCAATACCAGCGGCTCTTTTTCGCTGCCGTCGTAGTTGGGGCCGAAATCGACCGTTTCCTTGTCGATGTCGCCCAGCATTTCGTGAGCAATTTTGGCCAGGCGGATTTCGGTGTACCGCATGGCAGCGGCGTTGTCGCCGTCCACCGAGCCGAAGTTGCCCTGACCGTCCACCAGCATGTGACGCAATGAGAAGTCTTGCGCCATCCGCACGATGGTGTCGTACACCGCCGAGTCTCCGTGGGGGTGGTACTTACCAATCACGTCGCCAACGATACGGGCCGACTTTTTATAGGGTCGATTCCAATCGTTGTTGAGTTCGTGCATTGCGTAAAGCACGCGCCGGTGCACCGGCTTCAAGCCGTCTCGTGCGTCAGGCAAGGCCCGGCCTACGATCACGCTCATCGCGTAATCGAGGTAACTGCGCCGCATTTCTTCTTCAAGACTGATCGGCAGGGTTTCTTTGGCAAACTGGGTCATTTGGACGGCGGAGGCAGCAAAGGAGAGCCATTTTAGGCTTAGATGCTTGTAGCGCCCGAGCAACATATGAGGGCTATTGCGGTTTTGTCCTACGGTGCCTTATGAAGTAGAGCCGCTTTTCGCCTGTTACGTATGGCACAATCGTTTCAACGTTTTTGGTGGTGGTCACCCTAAGCGTCCTGATTCGCAGCGCGGCTGCGGCTTTTTCCCCAAGAGGAGAACCATGAAGAAACTGAACAAAGTGGCGATGTTGTTTGCCTCTGCAGCGCTCGCAACCGCCGCTGGCGCACAAACTGTAGACAACTGGAAGAACGGTTCCGGCGATCTGGTCTGGAAGAACGGCACCAACGAACTGTGCTGGCGCGATGCCAACTGGACGCCTGCTACGGCAGCTCCTGGCTGTGACGGCGCTATCGCTGCCAAGCCAGCTGCAGCCCCTGCAGCCGCACCTGCAGCAGCCCCTGCAGCTCCCGCCGCCGCGGCTCCTGCCGCAGCAGCCCCTGCTGTTGCCGCTCAAAAGGTAACCTACGCTGCTGACGCATTCTTCGACTTCGACAAGTCGGTCCTGAAGGCAGAAGGCAAGGCCAAGTTGGACGATCTGGTCTCCAAGGTCAAGGGTATCAACTTGGAAGTGATCATCGCTGTGGGTCACACTGACTCCGTGGGTTCCGATGCTTACAACCAAAAGCTGTCTGTGCGTCGTTCCGAAGCTGTGAAGGCTTACTTGGTGTCCAAGGGCATCGAAAAGAACCGCGTGTACACCGAAGGCAAGGGCGAAAAGCAACCTGTGGCTGACAACAAGACTGCCGAAGGCCGCGCCAAGAACCGTCGCGTGGAAATCGAAGTGGTCGGCACTCGTGCTACCAAGTAATCTCTGATTACTCCAAAAAAAGCCCCGGTGACGGGCAATGCCAGTCAGTTAAGCCCGCAGGCGGCTTGATCCAGTAAAAAGGGGACGTGTTCAACACGTTCCCTTTTTTCTTGATGAGCCTGCTTGCAAACGCCTTGCGCCAGACCCTGCCCCGA